>SDBU01010676.1_pt1 | contig 10160 bp, 15 predicted proteins | sample 2277071 | NCBI WGS metagenome assembly SDBU01 (sample SAMN10397929, study PRJNA504765) | marine sediment metagenome | isolation source: marine sediment core GS08_GC12, 126 cmbsf | place: Arctic Ocean: Gakkel Ridge, Loki's castle | collected 2008 | reverse complement strand
GCGGTTAATAAGCCACCGTTAGAGCTGTTTAATGTATCACCTGAAAGCGTTGATGGCGAGATGGATTTGGATGGGTTTCCTAAAAAATATACGGTAACGCCAAGCGGCAGCTCTAAGACTTTTATGTTTAATCGTAAGGAGGATTTGAGCACTGATGGCATTAGATACTTTAATAATAGTGCGGATAAAGAATTGTGGCACGCGAAACAGTTTGACCCTCATCAAGAATTGTTTGGATTATCCCCATTAACCGCGCTATTTTTTGATATCGAGCAATGGATTTCAGCAAGCAATCACAATATGAGCTTGCTTGAGAATGGTGGACGTTTATCTTTAGCCCTTATTCCAAAAGGTGTTTTGAGTCAATCTCAACAAGACGACCTATCTCATCAACTTAACACTAATCACAAAGGTTCTTCGAATGCTGGCAATGCGATGGTCATGGAAGGCATTGCTGATGTAAAAGACTTGGGCCAAACCAACAAAGATTTAGACTTTTCAAGTGGTATTTCTAGGGTTTCACAGCAGATATACACAACACTTAATATCCCTCTGCCGCTTATTGCACCTGAGCATCAGAACTTTGCGAACTTTACGTTTGCTAATATAGCCCTATATAATAACGCTATATTGCCTCAAGTATCGGATATGTTTGCTGAGATTGGTAGACTATTGTTGCCACGATATCCTGATGGCGATCAGTTCGAATTGACGTTTATTGAGAGTGATATACCGGCTTTACGTCAACTTGAAGTTGACGCTGCAATGACCCTTAAAAACATAGGAGTTTCGAGTACTAACGAGATACGCGCTAAGTTGGGATTAGATGAAGTTGACGGCGGCGATGAGGTGTTTATACCTTTTGGTGTAGTTCCATTGGGTGATGACATGTTTACCGACAGCAATCTTGAGTTGCCACGTGTTAGTGATGGAACAGGTGATGTTGGGAAGGCGTTTGCCGAAGATACTCATTGGTATGAGCTTGATACTGGTGATAAACTAAAATTCAAAAATAACGAGTCATATGAAAAATTTCTTAAACTAATTACAGATGATGAGGGTAATTTAATGCTTAGTAATAAGGATATTCATAGTATTTTAAAGACTGGTGAAGAATATGAGTTGTCTTGCAAAAAACAAAAGGAAGATGCTCATAGAATCGCAAAAAAAGCAGTTCTGGGGATGATGGAGCTTATAAAAGAGCGCAAAAATGCAGATTAAGCAACGAGTGCCACCTGCACTGCGTCGACGTGCAGCAGAAGGAACCAAGAAGAAAATGCGATTGGAAGCTAGATTGGCGTCAAAATTACGTCGCTTCTTCTCTAAGATTGGTAATCAATTTCGTAAACAATTAGCCGATGGCGTAGTTTTAGATGCGACTATGTTCGATGAAGAGCTGAGGCGCATACTAAAGAATCACTACGTGAAAACCTTTGGTGATTTTTCGGGTGGCTTATCTGATACTTTAAAATCAATCAATCATTCTAATTTGATACTCAAACAAAATGGCGATATTGCGCCTGAAAATACATCAGAGATAGCAGAAGCGGCAAGGAAAATAAAACCGTCTCGTGTCAATAGAGAAGTTCGTTCTGAGCGCAATCAATTTATTGAAGAAAGAGTTGCGCGTCAATCAAAATTTATTCTTGATACAACACAAAAAGATTTGAATAAGGCGGCAGCAGAAAGACAATCTGAGGCATTAGCGGCTATTGCTATTGGTGTGCTTATCACTAGGCAACAGATGGCAAATAATGCGCGACGAGATTTTAGGGATAAAACAACTGAGAGACCAGCAGGCATTGCAATGACTGAAACTCAAGCAGTTGCGGAAGAGGCCAAACAAACAGATGCAAGCCGAACAGTTGAAATTGCAGCAGGTACGCTAGCAGCTATAACGGTATTAAGAAAGGTGTGGTTAACAGTTGGAGATGACAAGGTACGCAGTGCGCATCAGGCTGCTGAGGGTCAGGAGCAATTGGTTACCGACCCGTTTCTTGTCAATGGTGAGCAGTTAAAAACGCCAGGTGACACTTCGTTGGGTGCATCTCCTGGTAATACGATTAACTGCCGATGTTCTGCTGAATATAGCATAGTGTCACCTATTTAAAATTAATTGAAAAAAACATCAAAAAAGACTTGACATCACAATCGAATTGACTACACAATGTCTGTATATTCTTTTAATGTACACCAAAAATAATGGCTGCTGAAAATCTATCGCAAATAATCCATCATATCGATACTGTAACGGTTCTTTCGGGGCAGACAACTTCTTTTTTTGTTGACTTAAAAGGGATCACACTGGTGGGTATTGAGACACCCGCCGCTTTAACAAGTGCGAAAATAAGCTTTAGGGTAACGCCTGATCCAATCATAATTGGTTTTTGTCCTTATTTTAATGCAGCCGGATCGCTTGTTGAAGTAAACATAGGTGTTGATCGATTTATTGGTTTATTACCAGCAGACTTTGCGCCTGTTCGTTTTATTCAGATTGTGACTGATGTGGTCGAAGGAGCGGATAGGGTGTTTAGTTTGATTTCAAGACGAATATCATAAAGGCGCATCATGAGTATATTGACATCATTATTGGCGGAAGGAACAAATACATTATCAGATAGCCAGTATGGCATGTGGGTAATGAGCAGTAACTATTCAGTGCCTACCGAAAAGCTTGTAGGTGTTGATGCTAATAGATTTCCTTTTAATACATTAAAAAGTGGTTCGTTTCCTGATTTCAATACAGGAACAAATAAATTAACAGTAACAAAAAAAGGCATATATGCATTAAGTTGGAATGGAATTTTGACTAGTGATGATACCCAGGGAGGAAGTTATAGGGCTTCTATGATAAGAATAACGACAAATTCTTTGAGTGGTACTTCTAGCTTTATTGGCAATCAGCAAGCAATTGCTCAAGGGGTTGGTTTTCCGAGGAGTTGGGGTATAGCAGCCACGACTTTTTTAGATGTCAACGATGTGGTTGAATTTGGATTTGAGCACGATGGTTTTTCAAGTTTGAGCTTTTCTCAAACAACGACATTGCGCATTACCTTATTGCATACTTTGTGATTTATAATTTTTGGAGTTAAAAAAATGGCAGAATTGTCGAATGTTTTAAATCGAATGGAACGGCCTACTGTTGGATCAAAAGACAACAAGGCGGTTTTTGAAGGTACATTCGAAACAGCGGAGGGTGTCAATTTTAAAGTACAACCTCGCGGTTTTATTATTTCTGATAATGATGTGGGTACAAGTAGTAAAGCGTATATGCCTATCAATGTGAAAGGAACCATAACTAAATTTCACGCAGTTATTGGACACAATGGTACTGGTGGTGCTGAAACGTTAATTGTTTCTTTGTTAAAAGAAGGATCGCCAGATGTCGCTATTGGAACAAGCACAATCACATTTAACAATAATTCGTCTGATGGCTTGACTAATAACGTCAGTCCAACGGGCGCTATTGCTAATTTTTTGCCAGATGAGGTCTTGGTTTTTGAAGTAACAGGCAGCCTTCCAGCAAACTGGGCGGTCTCTGTCATGGTTGAAATAACAGTTGATTAATTATGGCTAATGTACTCAATCGGTTTCAAGACCCGAAAAAAATAACAGACAAGAATAATAAACTGATTCTTGGTGGTGGTATGGAAACGCCTAGTGGTGTTGATTTAAAGACATCTATTATCTCATTACAAGTTGACTCAACTAAGCCTCAGAATATTACGCGGAATACTTTTTTTAGCCAGCAAACGATTATTACTAGAATTAGTTATTTATTAGAAGTTGATCAGGGTGGTGGTGAAACATTTATAATCACTGCGGATATTGCGGGCACTCCTATTCCTGGCGTCGTCTTTACTTATGGGCCTAATGAGGGCTCTGGTGGTGTTGTAAATTTTGAACCAACGACAGGCAATATTGCAGGGCCTGGTGAGCAATTAAATTTTGTTATTACGGGCGCGCCCGCAACTGGTTCATATGCTATGGTTATCGTTGAATTTTTACGAGATTAATATGCAAACTAAATGTTTTCATTTTGAAATAGACACAAAAAGTATGCATGAAGATGAAGATTTCGGCTTCATTGCTGGACATGCGGCAGCGTTCACAACTGATCGTGGAAATGAGCGTATTGAACGCGGGGCATTTTTAGAAACAATAAAAGAACATCAAGACCGTAATAGAAAAATAAGGATGAAATTCCAACACTCTGATTTTGATTTGATTGGTGGATTTGACCCTTTTAAATTAGCAGAAGATGAGCTGGGATTAGTTGTGCAAGAAGACGGTGGTGCGCTTAATTTAAAAGTCCAGCGCGCGCGCGAGGCACATGCGCTATTGAAACAACGTGTAATATCTGACATGTCTGTTGGATTTTTAATACGTGAAGCGGATGTTGATGGAGATATTCGAGTCATCAAACAAATTGAATTGCTTGAAATTAGTCTAGTTGCAGAGCCGATGAATCGCGATGCAAGAATCACACAAGTCAAACAAAATGACAATGTGTTAACTATTAAAGAGTTAAAAGAAATTTTATGTCGTAAGAAAAAAAGCGATTTAGAGAGGATTTTACGTGACGGTGATGCGCTTTCAAAGAGTGCTGTTGAGTATATCGTCAGCCAGTTATATAAGCAAGTTGAACTTGCTGAGCCTGTCCAGGTGGACAAGCAGGGTGATCCTGCTACAAAATTTTTACACAATGAACTATCAAAATCGCTTGAGATTATCAAACGATTAGCTAAATAGTTTATTACTTTTGTAGAGGTCATTAAAATGCCAGAAGCTACAACCACTGTGCCCGCACAAGCGGCCGCCAATCCTGAGATGGATTCACTGATGCAAAACGTCAGTGAGTTTCGTCAGCATATGGAAAAATTAGAAGGCAAAACTGCTGAACAAGAAGTTGTCTTCAAAAAGTTTGAATCAACACTTGAAAAGATTGAGACAATCAATCTTGAAAACACCAAGAAAGAGATGGAAGCTCAAAATGAAGTCAAAGAGCTTAAAGAATCTCTTGAATTGATTGAAAAGAAAATGTCTCGTATGTCTGTTGATGAGTTAAATACTCACAAAGTAAGCGATCAACACAAAGCTTTTGAAAAATATCTTCAAGTTGGTTTTAATAATCCTGTCGACTTAACGGTTGAAGAACGTACATTCTTGACAGGCAAAAAGTATGTTGAAAAAGCGTTACGCACTGATATTCTAACTTCTGGCCAGGCTTTAACTTCTCCTGAGTTTGTTGCTGAAATTATCAAAGACATGAAAGAGATTACGCCGGTATTAAGTCTTGCGCGCGTTATGTCTACAAATAAGCCTTCTGTTACAATTCGTGTTCGTACTAATACCCCGACATTTCCAGCCGTTGGTGAGACTGAAAAGAATGAAACCTCAGAATCCAAGTATGGCTCTGTATCAATTAAAAACGGAATATTCCGTGGTACAAGCGAAGCAACCGAAGAAATGCTCACGGATTCTGATTTTAATATTGCGTCAGAAATAACCATGGATATGTCAGAAGAGTTTTCGTTTCAATTGGGTAATGGTTTTGTTTTCGGCAATACTGGCGAAAATGAGATGCAGGGCTTTTTGAACAAGGTAGAAATTCAAACAGTTGATTCATCTGGTGGCGATATTCAAGCAGATACTATTATTGAATTGTTGGGTGAGCTTAAAACTGTTTATCAACCAACGTATATCTTTAATCGTAGAACGCTTGCTCGCATAATGCGCCTCGTTGACGGTCAAGGCCGTTTCTTGTGGCAAGCAAGCCTTATTCCTGGTGCGCCTAATTTACTTAATGGCCTACCATATGTTGAGGTTCCCGATATGCCTGATTCGGCTGTTGGTCAACGTCCGATCGCTATTGGTGATTGGTTCAAAGCGTATCGCGTATTGAATGGTACCGGCATGACGATGTTGCGTAACCCTTTCACTAAAGACGATGAGGGTATTGTTCGATTCACAGGTCGTAAACGTCAGGGCGGTAAGAATGTGCTGGATGAAGCTGTAAAAATTATGGTTATCACTGCTTAAGGAGCAAACTAATGGCTAGTTTTGATGATTCAAGTTCGATCTCACCGGTTATTGCCTTAGCAGTGACCACTGTTGCAAACAATGATCCGCAAACCGGTGTTATTATTGACACAAACGATTTCGAGTCTTTTACTTATTACATATTGATAGACACTTTAACAGATGCTGATGCTACTTTTGCGGTTACTTTCCGTGAAGGCGACGACTCTGGTTTATCTGATGGTGCTCCGGTGCCAACTGCTGATTTAATAGGTAATGCCGATTTTGATTTTAATGATGATGATTCGATTAAACAAATTGGTTATGTGGGTAAGAAACGATTTGTCGAGATAAAGATTACCCCTAGTAATAACACAGCGAATGCAACATTCCGCGCTATGTTGGCTAAAGGCAAGCCAGGCAATGCGCCTGCTGATCCTAATGCGTAATTAGCAGTTATCAGGTCGTGATAAAATGTCACGACCTGATGCTTTTGAGGTGATTATGAAAGTTGAAATTTTAAAAAACTGTGTGATGTGTTTTGATAACAAACAACGAACAACTTTTGTCTTTGGGCAAAAGGTAGACATACCGGATGAGATGGCAGATATTTTAATTGAAGATCGATATGCTAGAAAGATTGGCATAGTTGAATCAATAAAAACTGCGATAACTCATAAGGCGGTTCAATCTGATCAAATTGAAAACAAGGCGATTATGTCTGATTCAATCGAAAATAAAGACTCGATTGGGTCTGTTGTTAGTCGTCGTGGTCGTGGTCGTCCTAAAAAAACGGATGAATAATGAGTGTTCAGGTTTTTGATTCTCATCATCATCATGCGCGTGGTATCAGGAATTGGACGTATGAGATTATCACGCCACCTGCTAATTTAGCGGTTAGTTTGGATGCTGTGAAGACACATTTAAAAATTCCGCTTAGCGTAACAACGTTTGATGTGGAATTGACGGCTTTTATAAAAGCGGCAACGTTGTTGGCTGAGACATTTACAAGACGTACTTTTATTAATACAGAGTTCAGAACGTTTCGAGATTTTTTTGCATGTTGTTTTTTATTGAAGCGATCTAAGGCGTCAAGTATTAGTCAAATTCAGTTTTTGTTGGATGGTGTGTTAACAGTGGTTGACCCAACTATCTTTTTTTTTACAGATGTTACCGATTATTCAGAGGTACATTTGAATGATGGTAAAGATTGGCCAGACGAAGATGATATCGAGCAAGCAGTGCGCATCGAGTTTATAGCTGGGTATGGCGTTGATGAGTCGTTTGTACCAGAGGATATTAAGTTGGCATTAAAGATGATGGTGGCTAACTTTTTTGTTAATAGAGGCGACTGTGGCGTGCCATGCGGCGATGAGATTCCGTGTGTGGCAAAGGCGCTGTTAAGTCAGTATCGCATTATTGAGATATCGACTAGGCAGAAATGTTTATAAATAAGGTTATTATATGAAAGTTTTAATAGAAGGTCATGGCTATGAATTAGCTAGTTTTGAGGGTACTGCTGATCAAAAGTTACAGTTTATTCATAAAGAACAAAATGCTGAAACTGGTAATCTTGACACTATTGCAGATGGTACTACTAATGAATATGTGGTTAGAGCATAGAACCGCTGATCGCGCAGCTCGTGGTGTTGAAGGTACACCTAAAAAATAGGATTAAATAATGGCTGTTTGCCCTCCTAGTCCAGCATGTAAAGCGAAAATACCGTTAGGACAGCTTGATCAATTGATCGATATTAATATACGTAATATTGAGTCGTCAAGTGGTAGCTCTTTAAAATTTGACGAGGCATTTACATTATTGAGTAATGTTGTGGCAAAAGTGGAGACAGTCAGCGGACTTGCCGTGTTTGGCGAGAGTAACCAGATTAGAGCGGTGACCCATGTGTTCACAATTTGCTTTATTCCTGGGTTGGATATAGACACATGGATACTTTTCAAAGGCCGGAATTTTGATATTATTGATATTGAAAATCTGGCTGAAACAGATACTTTTTTAAAGATTCGTTGTTCAGAAATAGGTATTGACACATTGCCAGTCAACAGGATTTAATCATGGGCGGATTATTTGAACCGGATAAAGAGAATAAGATAGCGGTTCAACAAATACGCAAGATGGTAATTAATACCAGCAAGGGCGTTAAAAATTCTATGCTAGGAATAGCGAGGAATTTTGAAACTAATGCTAGGGAATTGATTAAAAATCCACCTAAGAGTGGTCGGTTTTATAGGTTAAAAGTTAATGGACAGACGAGATTGATTCAAGCGTCTGCGCCTGGCGAGGCACCCGCGAACAGGACAGGTAGGTTGCGAGACAATGTCAGCAGGCGTGTGGCTAAGAATGAAATTGAGTTTGGCGTTGAGAACGTGCCTTATGCACGTAGGCTTGAGCTAGGTGATTCAAAAGTCAAACCTAGGCCATATTTAATCAAAGCGATTAATAATGAGTCTAAAAACTCTTTGGTTATTTTAAAGGCTCGAATTGCTGAGGCATTAGTTAAAAAATGAAAACAGTTGATTTAGCTAGACAGTTGCAAACAGTTGTACCGACGTTGACAGATGTGTTTAGCGATAGTTTAATAATTATCGCAATAGGGCAAGTGGGTAGTTTTGTTACAGTGGTTACAGGAGCTGTTCATGGATTGGCTACTGGTAATTTGGTAACGATTAATGGGATTAGAATTGGCAATACGATAACCTCATTGACGGCTGTTGGCACCGTTGCCGCAGCGGTGACGACCACTGCTCACGGGTTGACAGAAGGAGCGCGAGGCGAGACGCGGTTTGTAGAGATATCAGGCGCAGCAGACCCGCTATATAATGGTCAGCATAAATTGCTTTCAGTGTCTAGTGTAACTGATTTTACGTTTGAGGTAGCGATTCAGCCGGTTAGTCCTGATGTTGGGGTGCCGATTTTAGAGATGATTGTACGTGGGGCTTATAATGGGCTTCGTAGCATTACATTAGTGGACACAACGACGTTTACATTTGTTCAAGATGCATCATTTGCGACTTTAACGCCGGTATTATTTACTAATTCGACGTTGCGAGTTCGCACAAGGATTTGGGCTGGCGGCGGCTCAAGTGGTGGAGGAATAGGTCGTTTAGTTGATGCTTATACGGCGCAAGCTCCTGGCAAACTAACCGCATTTGTTGTCTTTGGTGGACGAATAGCAAGCAAAGATCGGGGCACTGTGACCGATGCGACTAAAACAGAATCCAGTGGTACGTTTTATTTGCAGAATATTTTACAAAGCTTCACAGTTTTTGTTTTTCAAACGGTTAAAGATGAAGACTCTCTGGCAGTTGATGCAGTTGATAACATGGCCGATATATTGCCAATATTAACGCGCAGTATTGCCGGTTTGAGATTGCAAACGACGCTAACGTGTCAGCGTTCAAGTAGTAAACTGGTATACACAAGTGATGATACATTGATTAATGAAGGTAGCACTTATGTACATCAGTTTAATTTTGAGAATGCACTTGAGATGGTGCCAGCTGATACGGTAGCGGCTGATGATGGAATTGCTTTGCGCACGTTTAATATGATAATGCGTGATGAAGTGATTGACAGTGATAATGTTATTTACAATGATATTTTTACACCTGATTTTTAATAGGATTTATTATGAGACGACAAATAAAAGTCAATATAAGTTTTGCTGGCCACCTAGCTGGTAAAATTATTGATCTTGAATGTGATGATAGAGGTAATATTATCGATCAATTTTGGAACGCACGTATGTGTGATTCAAAAGTTGATGGATGTGTTGAATTCGTTGAAATGCGACAAAAAGAAAGTCGCAAAAAACATACTAATGAGGATTAATTATGCCAGTTTCTCAACCTAATGTAACGCTTAATATTTTACCAGCACAAACTTTAGTACCCTTGACTGAGGAACGGGTTTTATTAGTTGGTCAACAAACTGCTGTAGCAACTGCGGTGTCAGGCGTTATCGTTAAGTCTATTCAAAATGACAGCTCTGAAAATACGTTGTTTGGCGAGAACTCTATGGTCGCGGCCATGGTTCGAGCGTATAAATCTATCAATAAAGAAACCCAACTTGATGTGCTTCCATTGGACGATGACGGCGCGGCTGTTGATGCGACTGCTAC
>SDBU01010675.1_pt1 | contig 10161 bp, 11 predicted proteins | sample 2277071 | NCBI WGS metagenome assembly SDBU01 (sample SAMN10397929, study PRJNA504765) | marine sediment metagenome | isolation source: marine sediment core GS08_GC12, 126 cmbsf | place: Arctic Ocean: Gakkel Ridge, Loki's castle | collected 2008 | reverse complement strand
ATTCAATCACATGTATGGTTTGGTGGAGCTAGGGTTTACCTTGACCGTGTTCCTCAAGGATGGGATCGCACTCAATTCTTAGCTGGATCTTACTTCATTCATGTAAAGGAAGGTTGGGTGCATGTCTCAGAAGGTGCATTTCCGGAATTCATTGGTTGGGTTATGGAGTTCTATGGGTTGGAGGGTGTAAATGAGTGGCTTACGGAAAATTGATCAGGAATGGATCTATCCATAAACTACTCGCCCATCAATCGTGAATCTTAGGATAGAGACGTTTTAGTCTGAGGCGAGCACCGGCCCGATCCGCACCGCGATTTCGGTCTACTCCAGGCCCGCTTATTATCTAGTCACGAGCATGGAGCAGGGCATCAACAATCCAATGGGTGGCCTTTGCCTCAATCCTGGCAGCTTTCCACGGCCCTTAGTTTCTCTTGCACGAAGCGTTGGGTCTGTCCTGGTCGGACAGACCGAGGGCCTGTCCAGCATGGAGCGATGGGCGCCTCCGGTCTGCTGTCCTCAGCGCAACAGTGTATAATAAAAGTGACTACCAATTTCCGTAATTTATGTTGATTGTCATTTTATACAGATAGTTCTGTCTGTAATAAGTTGTGTCAGCAAACTAAATAAGGATGGGAAACTAAATGTCACAAAGCAATATTGAGATAAATCCGTCTGTCACGGTTCATGAACTGTTGGAGGCATATCCGGAACTGGAAGAAGTTCTGATTGACATAGCACCACCGTTCAAGAAGCTAAAGAATCCATTCCTGAGGAGGTCGGTCGCCAAGGTTGCGACCCTAAAGCACATCGCATCTGTTGGCGGAATCCCGCTCGATGAGTTGATTACCCAGATTAGAGAAGCGGTCGGCCAACCGGTGATCTCGGAGTCCTACGAGGATCAGGATTACTTTGGTGAACAACCAGACTGGTTCTCACCTGATAAGGTTGCGCTCTCTATCGACGAGGACAAGGTGGAGGACAAAGACAAGATGACCTTTGTTATTATCCTTAAGGAAGCGAAGAACATTAAGAAAGGCGAGATCATCGAGCTTGTCACATCATTCCTACCCGCACCAGGGATCGACATTCTGAAATCCAAGGGATACTCCGTATGGACCCGAAAAGAAAGTGACGATCTAATCAGGTCATACTTCCTAAAGAACACAAACTGAGGAATTTGAGAAAACAAATCGCTGCACCTGACATTTTGCTGTATTCTTTGGAGAATAGACAATGATCTTTGGTGAGCTTTCCCGCAAGTATTCTCCCCTTGAAGCCTGGTTACATGAACACTTTATCGCAGACCGTGTTCTTGGCACGCGATCCGATATATTGAGCGAGAAAAACTGGCCGAAGTTTAGGCCGAAGAGAAGGAGCGTTTTGTGCTCGACGTCGGATGCGGGGGTGGACAAAGAAATCTGATTTAACGGGCGAGACATGCGCTTGCAGCAAGTGAGGGCATAGCCTCTACTGCGTGCAGCACCTTTCCAGTCAACTGCAAATTGGGTGCAAACGGTGGGCGCGTATTTGAAAACTGGGGTTTCGTCAAGCGTGATCTAAGCGAAACTCCAGCGTCGGGCGATTTGCTCTTACTCCGATCCCGGGGGCGAGATCAAGCCAAGCTGCATCATCATCGCCATGAGATCGAGATATAGGTGAACTTCGACAACCTTGCCGTCCTTGACGGTTGCAACAAAGATGCCCTGAGTACGAACGGGTTTGCCGGTCGCGGGTAAGGGTGGTGTGCCCGGTCCCAAGGTTAATGGCCCATCGTTAGTGCCGCTATATTCTAGCTCGGACGCAATTTGATCGTCCGAAACTACAGCGTTTTTCAGCTCGATGTGGTAATCCGGGAATGCTGCAAAAGCGTCTTCCAATACCTGGCGAGCACCGTCTTTGCCCCGCACTGGTTCTGGGTTGTTTATATGCTGCATGACGAAATCATCGGAGAGTAAGTCCAAATAACGGTCGATGTCATGGGCATTGACTGCTGCGAAATACTCCTCGTTAATCCTCGAATTCTCCTGAACAGACATGGTTTTCGCTCCTTTTTGTGTATTGGGTGCGATTCGCCATGAAACGCGCCCCTGAGATGATGTTTCTAAGTAAAATGGTTGAGATCTCGGTTTATTATCCCCAGCGATAATCGCTAACTTAGCAAAAATTAAAGAGACCTTTTCGACGATCTCAATCATAGCACATAATACGACTTATTGGGCAATTTTAGGTATAATAACTAGCCACCGGACACTTTGGCAGAAATGGCTGGAGTGAGCTTCCTACCCGCACCTGTGGTGCAGGCACAGGTGAGCGGAGTTTACGAAGTTGAATCCTGAACGAAGTGATGGGCGAAGGACGCTCACGGAAGTGCTCTTCGACTGCGCTGCGCTCCGCTCAGAGAGCTTCCATTCGCTATTTTTGAAAACTGTCCGGTGACTAGGTTTAATAACAAGAATCCCCCTTCCTATGCTCAGTAACCCCTGCACTTGGATTAGGTAGATCTGAACGAGCGCATACACTCTGCCAGCAACCCCGCAGAAAGACCCGCAGGGTTTACGCTAAGAGGCTCAGTTGGTTAATTGTTTTGCCATTGAGTGACCCTGGTTATTATAGATCACCGTTGTAAGACCCGCAGGGTTTACACTGAGAGGCTCAGTTGGATAATTGTTTCAGCCATTGAGTGACTCTGATTATTGAGGCTCATCTTTGAAACCCTTCGGGTCTATTTTAGTCACCAGGTTGGAGCGGGTCTTCAACAATCCAATGGGTGGCTCTTGCTCTGGCCAGAAGCGTACCCTGCGGATCACGTACTTCTGCGCTGAAGTTCAGCTGCGAAGCTTTGCGCCCAACCAAGCTGCCCTGCACCGTAATGTACTCTAAATCGGAGGTCACCGGACGGCTGTATTTCATCTCCAAGCGACGGGTAACATTTGGAGGCGCGACCAGCATACTGAGCGGTCCAATCGTGTTGTCAACAGCCGCGGCGACCATGCCGCTATCCAGATCGAACTCGATAAACTCACCCTGCATGGCGAGGAATACCGGCGGCGGGATAAGATAATCAGCAAACCTATCACCAAGCCTTTTTTGAATAATCTCCATGATCGCGGATGGCAGCATGTATAGTTGCTCCTTATTGGGGTTTTCCTTAAAAAGGGTATCATAAACTCAATTCTCTGGTACCTCCCGCAGTGGGATCTGTCCTCCCGGGGTAAACCTCCCACATTCCATGCCCAGCAGCAAGTGCGGGGTAAACTTAGATAAACTAGGGACAGGGTACGTGGGAGCTGCGGGATAGACTAAGGATAAACTGGGGACTCGCCTGCCAGATGCCATCATCGACATATTCGAGGACGGGTCAGGCAACATATTGCGGGATAAAAGCCCCTCTACGTGGGGCAAGGTTGATAAAGTGCGAGATGAGAGTGGCTGCCTCCCTACCAGGGTCACGCAGACGGTTTTCCAGGAAGCATTCAGGCAGTTGATTTAAATTTTTTGGGAGGGAAGGTGTGGTGAACGCCGCTCCCTTCTAGATGATGCCAGCAAAACATGTTCACTGGTGTGACTCTCTTTCGTCCGGTGCCTGACGACGTATAGATTAAAATCAAGTTAGAATTATGCGGTTTGACCTGATAAAAACCGGGAAATGAGATACAATATATGTGAATATACTTGATAAACGCGAATGGTCAGAATAAAGGTTGATTTTCTATATGTCCCCCAAAAGATCGATAAATTCCATGTGGAATATATGGTTGTATAGAAAATGGCCCATATATAGCCTGGCTTTCTGTTGAGAATTTGCCCCGCCAAACGGCGGGGCATTTTGTTTAATGCCCAGAATAATCACCGCGCGAGGTAAAAAGCGCCTCGGAATGGAAGTAAAAAGTAGATAGAAGTCAAGTATACAGGAGGTAAACATGAACGCTGAAGGTATTTTACTGGGCGCTACCTTGATGGCAATGTTCGTTTTGTTGCTTATGTTTTTCGCTATCTCTCGCCGGCGAGGACCCTGGTAATGGGCGCTGGATAGCTGCGTCAGCTGGAATTAACCTAGGGAGCAGATGACTCGTTCCTTGGGAAAGACCAGATTCTCCAGCTGCCAGCAGCTCGAGCGAGTTTCAGGAGGTATTTTATGATCCAAAACAGTATACATCATTAACAGTAGAATTTGTTCATCTCCAGGAAGGAAGGTTTCAAACATGTAAGAATAGGGGGTGGTGTTCGAAAGGCAGGTGGTTAAATGGTAGGCGCAGATGAAATTTGTTGGACCAGAGTTTGCGATCCGTGTGACTGTGATGGTTCCTGGGTGAAAAGCGAAGAGTTTTGGTTCTCCATGATGGAAGAAGTCACCCAACTGCTGTATAAATTCTTCTATTTCAAGTCGGAGGGGGACAAGCACTTCGCCAAGGACTGCGTGCAAGAAACGTTAATTAGGTTCTATAAAAGTGTTGAAAGCAATGCGTTTGATCACCGAAAAAAACTCGAACCATACTTGTGGAGCATCGCGAGAAACTATTGGTATACACAGCTGAGAAAATCCTACAAATCGAAACTAACAGTGTCTCTAGATTATGTCGAGAGCAGGGGTCAAAAGGATCCCGGACTGACAGAAGCGGAAAAGTTAGAAGCCCAAATGGCAAAATTTAAAGCCCTAACGCGCAGAGCGGGTCTGAGTAAATTTCAGCTCACTTTACTCATACTGCACTACTTTGATGACCTTAAACCGAAGGAGATCGCTGTGTTGTTGAACGTACCAGCAAAGAGAGTAATTGATGGGTTGTATCGTGCAAGAATAAAAATCAAGGAGGTGATCATTGATCAACAACAAATCAGAATCCTTAAATCCAACTAGATCCACTCGATATTAAATTATATTTGATCACATATGGAGGAAGAGATGGCTAAGATTAGTATTCACGATGGTTTCCACAATTTTTTGTCCTGGCTAAAGTCGTTGTTCACCTCTGCGAGCCCTGTACATGCCAATTCCCACTTTCATACCAAGGGTGAGAGCAATGCTGTACCGCATGGTGATCCAAAGCATCACAGACTCATGCATCACGACCATGAATCGGCGCATCACAGCTCGCACATTTCTTCAGATATACAGCAGGTTTCCGGGGAGGAAATCTTTTCACACCACAATAGCCCGTCGCTTCATTAACGGCGACGGGCGCTCCTTACATCGATTAACATCAAGCATCAACCAAGAGGTAGAAGTTCTTTACACCCTCTCTGGAATTCCTGAGGAGATAGATGAAAGCACCAGCATGATCCTCGAGAACTTCACCCCGCTGAGCCAGGATGAGATTAAAAACCTGCTTCGCGAGACAATGTTGATAGCCACCGAAGATGACCCTCGCAGGATCCGTAATACATGCAAGAAGCTGAGAGAGATCAGCCGTCACGCTTCGGTGTATAGCATCAAACATCTGATGAAATTAGAGCCGCTATGGAAGAGGGACGAGGTACAAGGAAGCAAATAATCTACCTCGTCCACAAGGATCGCCTTTACTCAGGCGATCCTGACTTTTTTGTGAAGGAATGCGGCCTGCGTGCCTCTTCGCCCTCCCGGGACAAGCCTCCCGCATTGTAGCGGGATAAACTATGGACAGGCTACGTGGGAGCTGTCTTCCCGCAGTAGGAGCTGTCCTCCCGCAGTAGGAGTTGTCCCGCAGTGGGAGCTGTCCCTCAGTGGGAGCTGCGGGATAAACTAGGGACAGGCCCCGCAGTGGGAGCTGCGGGACGGGCTATGACATTCATTTTTTATAAATATCCAATCTTATGCCCGCAGGTCAATTCCCCCGGTTGACTTATCAGGACTTCTATACAATAATATTAGGCACATTTCAGATCAACCATATTTTGCTGTTTGGTTACCACCGATTCTGGTTGCAACGCCTGTATCGGACGCGCACATAGTCCAATGCCTGTATTGGACACGCACATAGTCCAATGCCTGTATTGGACACGCACATAGTCCAATGCCTGTATTGGACACGCACATAGTCCAATGGTCCAGCGTTGTAACCAGGTGATTGAAAATTAAAGGAGAATGACATATGGACATGGAACTTGAAGGTTATCTCAGGCCACCAGAATATCCCATGGCGCCCTACCCGGCCAAGGTGGTCACCCTGTCGACCAGCGCCAAGCTGGTTATCCGGCAGGTGGATCGAGACGATGTTCCGATCCTGCTGGAGGCCATCAAACCAACCCTGCAGGTAGCCCGCGACTATTATGACATCGTCGGCGTGCGCCTGTATGCCGAGCTGCTTGGTTGGTCTCGCTACCGGGTTAGGGATGAATTCTGCCTGGTCGGCCAGATCGATGGCTTATTGGTCGGCATCGTCAACAGCCGCATGTACTCACCCGAAGTCGGTATCAGCCTGCATACGCTGGCCATCGAACGCGGCCTGCGCATCGGCGCCCACCTGTTCGCCTCGAAGATGGAACATCATATCGAATATCTGGAACAGGAAGAAGTCTTGATCACTGCCGAAAGCCCGATCGGGTTCAGGCGCTGGATGATCGAGTACGGTCTGCAAGAACGGGACGGGCAGCACGAACTGGGCGGGGCTACTCCTTATGCCCTGACCCGAGAATTGTACTTCGCTGCCAAAGATCGACTTGTGGCCGGCGAACGGCCTGTGCCACCAGAACTGATGGCAGTGGCTGAAAAAGAGATCATCATCGCCACTGAGGATGACATCCTGGAAAAGATCCTCGGTGCGAAGAGGAGGGTCCTCCAATGAGACCGGTAGTCATATCTGGCGCGGGAATGATCCCTTTTGAACGCCGGGATGAAGACAGCCTGGTAGACATGCTGGCTGGTGCAGGGCTGAGTGCGATGGATGACGCGGGATTGGGAGATCGTCCCGTCGACGCGGTATACGTTGGCAACATGGCCTCCGGGATGTTCAACCACCAGGTTTCTGTGGCCAGCGCGCTGGTCGACCGGCTCAACCTGATGCCAGCTGCAGCAGACCGCATCGAAAATGGGCCCGCCTCCGGCGGATCGGCGATAAAGAACGGTTTTCTGGCAGTCGCCTCAGGCTACCACGATGTGGTCCTGGTGGTCGGCGGTGAGAAGATGCGGGAGGTGATCGGTCCCAAATCTACTGACATCGTCGCCGCCATGACCCACCCCCAGGCTGAATACATCTATGGGGTGACACTGCCCGCGATGGCAGGCATGTTCGCCCGAATTTACATGGATAAATACGGGATCACCCGTGAACACCTGGCGGATGTGTCGATCAAGAACCAGAGCAATGGGCTTTTAAACCCCTATGCTCACATCCAGATGAGGATCACCAAGGAGGGTATTCTCACCCACCCGCAAGCGCACGTCAACAATCCGGTCGTCGCTGACCCACTGCATCTGTACGATTGCTGCCCGGTAAGTGATGGGGCCGCAGCGGTGCTGCTGACCACACCCGAAGTGGCGAAAGAACTCAACAAACCGATCGTCAACATCGCGGGTGTCGGGCAGGCGACGGATACTCATACGCTGCAGGAACGCCAGGATCCGACTGAGTTGAAAGCAGTGACCATCGCCGCGGATAAAGCCTTTTCAATGGCTGGGATCCAAGCGGGTGACATTGATGTTGCCGAGCTGCACGATGCTTTCACCATCCTGGAGATCGCCGAGAGTGAGCATGTTGGATTTTTTGAGAAAGGTGAAGGTGGCAAAGCTGTCGCCAACGGCGAGACTCAAATTGGTGGGAAAATACCGATCAACCCATCCGGCGGGTTGAAATCCCGCGGCCACCCAGTCGGCGCAACCGGTGTCGCACAGGTTGTTGAACTGGTCTGGCAGCTCAGGGGAGAAGCCGGGGAGCGCCAGGTTGAGAATGCGGCCAATGGGTTCTCATTGAATTTCGGCGGATTCGGCAACAATGTACTCGCATTTGTGTTGAGGAGAGAAGCATGAAGACCATTACTGCGTATAAATGCACCAACTGCGGTCAGGTCATGTACCCAAGACACGAACGCTGCCTGAACTGCAACGAACGAGAGTTCAAGGAAATTTACCCCACCAAAAAAGGAAAGCTGCTGACTTATACAGTGGTCAACGAGCTGCCCTGGGGAATCGACGAACGGGCGCGGTTAATGGGCGTCGTCGAATTCGATAATGGGATCAGAGCTTTGGGATTGATCAAGTCCGATCGGGTAAAGATCGGTATGAAGCTCACCACCGGATGGGATGAGGTCAGGTACATGAACGGTGTCAGGATTTACGGCCTGACCTTCAGTTAATTTAATATACCTGAGGTGCGACGTACTTTCAAAGTGCGTCGCACCTTTTCACGAGTAATCCTAAATTTAATATTTCACAGTAAAGATGCTCATATTTGCCCTCACCTACCTCGCCTAGGCAAGGTACAGGCTCAACCTACCTCGTCCCCGTGCTTCGCATGGGATAAGGTACAGGCCAAGCCCCGAATTCAGGGGAGGGGAATTTCTTATGGTGTGAATTTCACGCACAAAGTGCATGAAACTCACACCACGATCAGGAACAGGAAATTTACTTCAGGAGCCGAAAGACCTGCTCAAATTGTTCAAACTCTCGACATGAGCGGGATCAGCGGCGTCACCGAACTTGTTCTTTGGCAGCTCAGCTTTCACCGCCATTAACTGCTCATATCTATCGTCATCTACGAACGCCACACAGCGCCCGATACTGGCTTCCCCATCCACAAATCGCCAGGGGAAGAAGCCGATCGTAGCCCGCTGGTTTAACAGCAGATCGATATCCCCGCCCACACATTCCGCATGAATGATGCCATAAGGGAACAGATCGAGATGCATCAGCTGGTACTTTGAGTCATCATAAAACTCGGCTAAGCTCTTGCCATACTTGTCTTTGAAGACCTGCTCAGCCTGGCGTGCCTGGCGCGGCATCCAATCCCGAATGATCGTGTTCATGGGGTGATCGGCGCTGCCGCAGTCCACACCGATCCAGCTGAGCTTTTTCGCCTTGGCCCAATCAGCAAATTCACGATCGGGGCCGGTGTGTTTGACCATATAACGGATTTCATCAGCGGTATAGTGATCCCATCCGAAATGATGGTATCCAGTATGGATGATGAGAATATCCCCTTCTTTTACCTCCACTCGATCTTCGACCATCTGGCTGGTATAGACCTCGTAATCTCCAACAGCATCGCTCAGATCAACCACAACCCCTTCATTGACCAGGAAGTTCATCTCCAATTGAGCGATATCTTTGCCTGGGGAATAGAAATGGACTTCGCCATCCAAATGTGTTCCAATATGGTTCGAATGGGTCACTAACTGTCCATTGGCGCCATTTGGGGCCAGGCGTTTAAAATATTTCACCTGGAGTGGTTCGTAGGTCGGCCATGGGGGAGTTCCAATCCCGAGAGGGATGGTTAAATCAATTGTCTTCATGAAGTCGTCTCCTTGGGGTTAAAATTATTTTCTGCTTATTTCACGATTCCAGCTTCAAGCATCGTCAGATACACTTTTTCTGCGGTAAAGGGGGGGCCAGCGAAGCGCACTCCGACCGCATCATAAATCGCGTTGGCAATTGCCGGGATGGTGGGCACCATCGAATGCTCTCCTACACCCCGGGCACCCCAGGGACCATCATCCTGGGGGACCTCGACGATTATAGATTGAAGACCACCCGGGATATCGCTTGAGGTGGCAATCCGGTAATCAACAAAGCTCGGATTCTGAACGTACCCATCTACTAAATTCAAACTTTCAAACAAGGCCGAGCTCATCCCCTGGACGAAGCCACCTTCAATCTGGGCCCGAACCAGTTCAGGATTGATGGCCTTCCCGACATCAAAAGCTGCTGCCCCACGCAGGATTTCGATCTGGCCGGTATCCAGGTCGACTTCCAACTCGACGGCCTGCGCCCCGGTGGTGTAGTGGACCACAGCCCGTTCACCCTGCCCGGTTTCCGGGTCCAGGCCGGTCACGTAATCAGGCATGAACTTACCCCGCCCGATGACCGGTCCCCCGATCCAGCCCTGGTCATCCGCTTTCGGCAGCCCATAGATGACGATGTTTTCGAGCGGCATTTCACGTTCACTCTTGTATGAAACCACCATCCCGTTGAGAATATCGAGATTACCCGGGTCCTCATCCCAGGCTTCAGCCGTCATTTCAAGGATCTGCTGG
>SDBU01010674.1_pt1 | contig 10161 bp, 9 predicted proteins | sample 2277071 | NCBI WGS metagenome assembly SDBU01 (sample SAMN10397929, study PRJNA504765) | marine sediment metagenome | isolation source: marine sediment core GS08_GC12, 126 cmbsf | place: Arctic Ocean: Gakkel Ridge, Loki's castle | collected 2008 | reverse complement strand
CGCGGGAGGCGTGTTGCAGCGATTCATAGACGAACGCGCGGCGGAACCGCCGCCTGACGAAAAGGCCAAAGAAGACGATCGCGGAGAAGCGAAGGCGGAATAGATGATTCGCTACTGAGGAGAGACACCATGGGATTGTTGGGCATCGGAACGAACCCGTATGTGAGCGCCGGCCTCGGGCTGCTTGGCGCGGTCGACCAGGCGTTTGCCTTCAATCGTGCGGAAAACCTGAACATAAAGCACGAGGGCGAGATCAGGGGCATCCTAGAAGGTCGCATGAGCGGCGGGGTGCAGATGTCGCGCGACTTCGGTCGGCGGCAGAACCAGGCGTACGGACAGCGCACTGCGATGGTCATGCGAGAGATCAACAAGATGGGCCAGCAGGGACGGTCTGACGTGCAGCGAACGTTCGGGAACAGGCGATTCGCGACGCAGGCCAATCTGGCCGGTCGCGGCCTTGCCGGAACGAGTCTCGCATCATCCGCCGCCCACGGCAGCGCCCGCGAAGAGTCGGCGGCACTCTCACGGCATGCGGAAGCTATCGGCGGACTGAGGGGTAGTTCACTGTCGGCACTCAAGGGCGATCAACTGGCCGGTCGAGAGCGCTCGATGAACAGGCTCCTTCAGACGTTCCTCAACACGAGCGGCGACTACGCCAATTTCATCAACAGCATCAGCGCGCCGCACCCGAACAATAACCCGCTCGTTCAGCAGATGGCCGCGGCGGGCGTCCAGCCGCCGGAACGATCCAGCGGTAGCGTGTGGATACCAACGGCGATCAATGTCGGCTCAGACCTTCTATCTGCGCCCGGTGAGGGTATTGGCGCTTTTGGGCAGGGGTTCTCAGATCGGCGGCTCAAGGAGAACATCTCGCCCATCGGCGATCCCGGCTCGTACCGCGACGTACAGCCCGTGCGTTTCAAATGGAAGAAGAACGCGGTCCCCGTTGGTGTCGGCGAAGGGTGGCAGGTTGGTGTCATTGCCCAAGACGTGCAGTTGTTGTACCCGGAGGTCGTTTTCCTCAGCGATAGCGGATACCTCGGCGTTGATTACGAGGCGCTGGTGATGTGGGTTCCGGAATTGAGGGGAGCCCTTATAAGCGGAGTACCAGACGATGCCCATAGTAAGACGTAGCGAAAGTCCGCTTGCCACGCCGCTGCTTCATTTTGCGCTCGGTCGCATGGAGGCCGAGCAGCAGAAGAAGATTCAGGAGGAGCAGTTTGACTTCGAAGAGGCCAAGGCCATTGCGCAGGCGGTCTCGGATTTCAGTGCCGACCAGAAGCACGCTGCCACGAGCGCGGCGGGCGGTGCCGGCAGCATCATGGGCACGTTCATGGGTGGCGGGCTCGGTGGTGGTGGCGGCGGCGAGGGAGGCGGCGGCGGTGTGTCGCGCGGGCCGCTACAAGGCGGCGCCCCGAGCCAGTTCGCCAAGGGGGATCTGACCACGTTCCCCGGCGGGGGCCCGGAGGTCTCTCCCGGCGGGTTCTTCCAGGCGGGCGGCCAACAGTTCGACATGAACACGCAGGGCGGTCGCGCGGTCTTCAAAGCCATCAGCAAGGAGAACTTCGCGGGCAACCGATTCGACGAACGCATTCTCATGGAGGGCATTCAGAGTGGCGCCCTCCAAGAATACGGACACGTCGGTTTCTCGGCCGAGCAACAGGGAAAGCTCGCGTCCCTCCAGAACGCTCGCCAGCAGATCGTTTCCCAGGGCGGAAGTCCAGGATTCAAACTGAGTCCATTCCAGCAGAATCAGGCGATGGGGATTATAGATTCGCAAATCAGTTCGATTCAGCCGGAGTGGGTCGCGTATACGCCGCAGGAACGGGCGGCGCGGTCTGCACCCACGCCCACGAGCGTGAGCGACGGCGCTGTCACCGTGAACGGTTCGACTCGGGTGCTGGATCGGAACGGAACACTCAAGGAGGTGGACAACATCCGGGACGACATGCGAGCGGCAAGGGAGTCAGCAATAGAGCAGGTCGAAAAGCGCGACGATTTTGAGAACATGGGCACGGATGAAAGGAATCAGGCCATTTGGGAGCAGCAGGCGATCGAATGGATCTCGCAGGGCGGAGACCCGGAAGCCCTGCCACCGCGACCGTCAGAGATCCTTGCGGCTATCGGTGCCTCCGATGAATCCACCTCGGAGCCCGGAGACCTCGGGCCCATTAAGCCGATGCCGGATGTGCGCGATCCAAAGTTCAATACGAGCCAGTTGGTCGTTGGCGGCTTGTACGAGACCATAGCTCAGGGTGGAGAACGGATGGTCCTCAAGTGGACGGGCAAGAAGTTCACGACCGACCTCGAGGCTGACGATGAAGCTTCCTCGGCAGCGGGCAGCGCGTCTGGCTTGATTGAGGCGGTATCGGGAGCGAGATAATGCCCGAATTCACCCTTGACGACATCAAGAAGATGCAGGCCCCGCCGGAGTTCGACATCGCGGCCATTGGGGTCCTGCAGGAGCACGATCAGCGGCTTGATAGTCTGGCAATGGAGGCCGGGAAGAGCTTGGCGCCGATTGTGCCGCCGCCCTCCGCGCTCGGTGGCGAACTGGGTGTGTTGGACCGCCCCGATGGTAGTCGGTCGACAGAAATCAGCGTTACAATAGAAGACGATCGACTTAACGGCGGCAAGCCCACGAACATCCCTCTGCTTGTCCGCGGCCAAAAGAGAGTCGAAGACCTTCTTGCGGGCAAAAAGCCGACGCGAGAGCAGGTCCGGCACGCGATCTCCAGGGCTGCGAATCGCGTCGCTGGCGGTGCCGCGCTCCCGTCGTATGGGACGATTGAAGAGGCTACGCAAGCCGCGTCCGCACGATCCGACATTAAGGGCCGCGGGGCGCTGCCCGAGTCTCCGCTCGGAGAGCTATACCGTCGCGCCGCCAAGGGCCGCGATCGCAAGGCCGTACAGGGGCAACTCGAAGACGCCAGACGTCAAACCCTTAAGCCGATCATGGATCGGGCGGCAAACGCCCAGGCTGAACTATTCGCCATGGGGCGCGAAGAATGGGAAGAGGCCGACGAGCGTAAACGCCTGAAGATCCTCAACGAAGAGCGCGCGGCGTTTGGTCTCGAGCCGGTCGATACATTGCCCCAGCCGGAGACCTTCGGCCAGGCCATGGGTCGGCAGTTCGGAACAGGGGAAGGCTTACTGGCGAAGATACCGTTCGTGGGCAGTTCCCTTGAGGCCAGCGAGCTTCTCACCGTTTACGAGGCGTCGCAGCGGGCGGAAGCGGGAGAAGCCACTGTCCAGGACTGGCAAGCCCTTGCAGGCTTCCAGGAGCGGCTGGCTCGCGAGAGGCGCGGAGGCACGTTCGGCGGCAACGTCGCCAACATCGCATCGGAATCCCTACCCTTCATGGGTGAATTTCTCGCCAGCGGCGGCGTCCTTGCGGTCGGCAAGAAGGCTCTGTTCAAAGGCGGCAAAGCGGCGGCCACGTTGGCCGTCAAAAAGGGCGTGGCGGCCGGCATCAAGAAGGGGATCGTCGGCGCCGGCAAGATGGCCGTGGGCAGTGTCGCTCGCATGCCGTTTTTCGCTGAGCGAGTGCGTGGCGGCGCCCTGCGCCGAATGCTGCCTGATTACGTGATCGGCGTGGAGGATGATCAGGAACTACGGTTCATCATCGCCAAGCATGGTAAATCCGCGAAGTCGGCCCTTAAGGACGCTGCGGTCAATACCTACATCGAAATCTTCTCAGAGCAAACTGGTCGGGCGATTGGTGCGATCATCGCACCCGTCCGGAATGTGGCGAGCAAAGTCATTCCGATCCGCGTCGGCGTACGAGACTTCTTGGCGCGGGCGGGCTTCCACGGCGTACCGGAGGAGATGGGCGAGGAGCGCCTCGGCGAGCTTCTTCGTGAAGCGGCCACGCGGCTCAGCATCGCCGATCTACCGCAACAGGTGCCAAGCGGACAGCAACTCGGCGAAGAGGCGGTTGCGTTCGGGGCGGTCGGAGGTGGCGCGGCGGCCGTGTCTGGCACCCTAAATGCGGCGGATGCGCGGTCGCGGGCAGTGGCGCTACGCGACGCCATGCAGCAGGACCCGGCGGTCGCGCGGTCTGTCGTGGACTCGAACCCGCCTCGTGCGGCGGCCATCGCGGCGCTCGAGACACCGACCCGCAAAGACATGAAGGATCTGTTGCCGCCACTCCAAGCCCTGAACGCTGCGGACCGGGCATTGGTGTCGGATTTTCTGCGTGAGTCGATCGAGCAGGCGGCGGGCGAAGAGGCTCAAGCCCAGCAACAGGCCCAGCAGCAAGCCCCTACGGAGCCTGTGCCGTCACAACCGTCAGCGGAAAGCCCCGACCGAGCTCCGACTGAGCCCCGACCGAGCTCCGACTCGGCTCCCGTGGTGCTCCCGGAGATCCCTACCGAGCCCCAAAAGGCCGTTCCCGAGAAAGCGGAAGCCAAACCGGAAGGAGAGCGGAAACCGGGAATCGATCCTACGCCGGAGCCCGCAAAGCAGCAGGAGGCACCGAAAACGCCACCGAAGGCCGTGGAACCCGAGAAACCGAAACCCAAGAAGCCATCCGGCGGCGGCACTACGGCGGGCTACCCTGGACGGGCCGAGGCCGCCATCGGCGACGTCGAGTCGCCAGCTCCACTTCCACAGCGCATCCCTTCTCCTGGCGCCCGCGTCAAGCCGATCAGCGCGCCGAAGGTCATGGACTCGCTTACGAAGACGCTCAAGGCATTTGAGAGTGATGCCCCAACTAGAGTCGGCCGCGTAGCTCAGCGCAAGGCGCTCGGCATCTTCAAAGTCGAGCCGGCGGTCATCCGCATCAAGACGGCCAACGACATTTCGACAGCCACCCATGAGGTGGGCCACGCGATCGAGAAGGCGGTCTTTGGCTGGCCAAAGGGCGGGCCATGGGCCAAGTCCGATGCGACGATGAAGGCTGAGTTGACGAGGCTCGGCAAGGAACTGTACGTCGATACGATGCCGAAGGGCGGGTACAAGCGCGAGGGGTTCGCCGAGTTCATTCATTTCTACGTGACTGACCGCGAAGCCGCGAAGAAGAAGGCGCCAGTGTTCTTCGATTGGTTCCAGTCGGAGTTTCTCAAGGACCACCCGAACGGCGGCAAGGCGCTCGACAAGTCCACGGCAGCCTATCGCCGCTTCGCCGAGCAGACGCCGACACAAAGGGTAGGGCAGTCGATCGTCGATACCGGGACCGTCGGGCAGCGAATAAAGCGAGGAGCAAAGAAGTTTGCGAGCTTCTTCTCGTTCCGCTCGCATGTCGACATGCTGTATCCGCTCTTTATTTTGGACAAGGCGGCAAAGGCCAAGGGCGCCGCGTTGCCCATTTCCAAGGCCCCCGGCCGGTTCGCTGAAGCGGTCCGCCTCCAGCACGACGCAATCGTGGGCGAAATGGCTGAAGGCGTCGGCATGGTTGATCCAGCCGGAAGCATAGTCGGGCCGCCGCTTAAAGACATCAGAGGGCTCATAAGGGCGCGCGGCCGGGACTGGACGATCTACATGTATGCCCGCAGGGCCAAGGCTCTCTGGGAAGATCCGAAAAAACCAGAAGGCCGAAATCCGGGTATCTCACTGTCGGACGCAAATGCAGTGATCGAGGATCTCAGCAGCCATGAGTTCGAACTTGCGGCCGACAAGTTCTATGAATGGAACGATGGGGTACTCAATTACGCAGCGGCACTGAGTCCGGACTTTGCGGTCGCCGTCGAGCAGATTCGCGCCGTCGACCCCGGTAATTACATCCCGCTACAACGAGAGTTCGAAAAGATCGATAGCGCGTTGGTCGGCGTGCAGACCAGCGTCAACCGTGCGGAAATATCCAAGCGGCTAAAGGGCTCCGGGCGGCGCATTCTCCATCCCATACAACAAGCCATTCAGAACGCCACCCACATTATCGGTTCGGCTCATCGACGGCGCATCCTGGAAAACTTGATCGACCTGTCTGAGAACGTCGAGGATTTGGGTCATCTCGTTGAGCGCGTGCCGAGAGAGCAAGTGCCTGCCTACAGCGCGACCATTCGCGATCTGGTGGATCGCCTGAATGTAGAGTTCGGAGACTTAGGCGAGATCGACGTGGGAAGCGAGATCGGCGAGAAGCTGATTACCTTCTTCGTCCCGGAGACGCGACCGAAGGGCAGGGACCCCGTCATCCCGATCTATCGCAAGGGGAACCTGGAGTTCTATCAGGTTCCCGCCGACCTGTTCGATGCGATGCAAGGCGTCAACCAGTACCGGTTCAGCAGCAGCCTCATCTATTGGGCCATGGTGGCACCGAAGAGGGTCTTCGTCACGCTGACCACCGGTATTCGCGCCTCGTTCGGGCTCGTAACCAACCCAGCCCGCGACTTGCCCACGATGTATGTAAATAGCAAGGCCAACGCCAAGGGGCTGTCGATGCTGTGGGCATGGTCGCAATCGATGGCCGAGGCGCTCGCCGGGAAGCGGGGGCCGTACTTTAGTGCGTACATGGCGACAGGTGGGCAGATGGGCACGCCGCTTGCAGGGGACATCGATCCAGCCCGGCGCGCGTCTCGCCGCATCATCCAGGGACGCACTGTGCGTTTGTTTGATCCTCGCAATGCGTTCGATCTCGTTCGGGATCTCGTGCAACTTTCAGAATCCGTTCCGCGCGTAGCTGAGTTAAGGCGAGTAGCCAAAGACGTCGGCTGGGAGCCCGGTCAACCGATGACGCTGGACCAGTCACTCGAAATGAGGCTGGCTGCAAAACAGGTGACAACCGACTTCACGGCCGGCGGATCGTTCGGGCGGGCGATGAATCAGATCGTGCCGTTCTGGAACGCCCAGATCCAAGGTCCGAGGGCGAACGTCCGTGCGGCACTTCGCAACCCTATGAAGTTTGCCATTCGCGCCATGTCTATCATCACCGTCCCCACGCTGCTGCTCTGGTGGCGGTACAAAGACGAACCTTGGTACAAGGAACTCACCGCCAAGGAGCGATTCCTGAACTGGCATATCCCGGTCGACATCGACGGCAAGAAGGAACTCATACGCATTCCACGACCGTTCGACATCGGGCAGGTGTTTGGCTCTATGCCGGAAGCGTTTCTGGCTGGGATGTACGAGGACGAGCCCGAGCTTGCAACGGAGTGGTTCCTGACGTTCTTGGATACCGCAATCCCTGACCCGCGCCCGGTGATTGTTCGCGAGGCGATGCAGCAGTTTCGCAACTGGGACGACTTTTGGGATCGTCCGGTTGTCAAGCGGAGTCTTCTACGTAAGCCGCCCGAAGAGCAGTTTGACGAGTATACGAGCCGCGCGGCGATCATGCTGGGAGAAACGTTCGGCGTTTCGCCGAAGCGCATCGACCACGCGATCCGTAACGCGGTCGGTCCGGTGGCCGCCGATGTCGTCGAAGTGATCGGCTTAGGCCCGAAGGGCCTGGATAGAGAGAAGGAGTTGGCTGACCTGTCTGTTGTCGGTCGCGTGTTCAGGCGTGGCGGCCCGATGGGCACCGGCGGCAAAAGCATCGAGGCGCTCTACGATCGGATGGATCAGGCGAATATTCTCCAGCTCAGTGATCGCCACAAAGAGACCGAAGACGAGCGCCATCGGCGCCTCATGCTCAACGACGCCACGCGGGTTGTTTCCAATATGTTCTATATTCGCTCGCACACGCCGAAGGACGCGAAACGTCGCGCAATCACGAAATCAATCACGGAGTTCGCCAAGGAAGCCGTCGCCCGTTACGACAGCGGCGAGAGGCACAGCCGTGCACTGTTTAAGCTCATGCGGAGGGCCACCGATAAGATCCGGGCGGGGGAAGAGTTCGACACGGAACTTGAGGCCGCGATCTTCATCGGGAACAAGCCCCAGGCAGCAACCGAGTCCAAAACGCTGAAGCAGAGAAGGAAGGCTTATTTGGTGGATGCCGATGAGCTTGCGGTCTACCTGAAGCGACGCGAGATTGATGCATCCTCATTGCGGAGTCGCTACGGGCGGTATCTGAGGAAGAAGTACAAAAGCGCGAAGACGCGGCGGAAGAAGATGGCGGCGCTGCGCGCCTACCTGCCGATCGGTTGATGGCGAAGCCCGCCGCTGTAATCATGGCAAAATAAAAAGCCTGACGGGCATTGCCGTTGCCCCGCCAGGCCTCACTTTTCACTTGACGATCCGCGATGCGACGTCTAAGTATCCGGAGCCGGATTACCTGGAACGAAGAGGCCTACGATCGGCTTGAAGGTCGTCATAACCAAATCGTAGAACTGCCCAATCGCATACTTCGTACTATCGTGGTCGTAGTCGATACCGGCACTGAAGGTGAAAGTCGCCTTGGTTCCTCCCTTCTTTGGAGAGCCCAGGTTAGGCTCTTTTGAGTGCGAGCTCCAATCGGCTAGAAAGGACCCGCTCGTGCAGCCGGGGCCAACGGTCATGGCAACAACAGCCAACACCAAAGCAATGTGCTTCATCCATTTCATGCTACAGCTCCTTAAAGGATACGGTTTCCAGCCTGACAAGACGAGCGTTTGTCGATTTATGCCTGTCTCGACAAAGCTCTCCCGATGGCATATTATCCACTTTGGACTCCAGTCGGTCAATTCTTTTTACGATGGAGTACCACATCCCCGCGACCAGCGGGAGGACTAGGAATTGCACGACGAGCATTGCGTCAGGCGCTGTCTGCGACAGGATCATGCGATTCCTCTTGCCCTTGGAGCATTTTCAGCACCGAAGTGTGATGCATGCCGAGCAGCTCGCCAAGAACTGGATAGCTGATCGGAGCGTATCGGTCAAGGTCCAAGCCTTCCGCCATCACGACGTACAGGCGAGGATAAGTCCCTTTGAGATATCCCACGGTGTGGCGAAGCTCCCGTGCCAGGCTCGTTCTTGCCGCGACCAGGGCTTCACCCTTCCTCTTGCCCGTGAACATTTGCCCCGGCAAAATGTGGTACTTGTAGCATAGGTCTCGAATCAGATCGATTGTATAAGTGATCAGCACGAGCCGATTGGACCCCATCTTCAGTGACTCTTCCAGCCCTAAGAGTCCCGGACCTTGAGTGTATTCCTCCATCGTCCGATCTCCTTTGATTAAGGGGCGAATTTCGTCACGCGACGGCGCGATGGCAACGTGGACTTTCGGCCGCCCAGCCGAACACCCCAGTACCAGAGCCTTGCGCGCCAGCGAGGCATGCCGGCCGCTCGCAACAGAACCCAAAACTCAATGTCGATCATCTTTCGTTCTTTGCGGGATCGCGGAAATTGCCCCAGGCGACAAAGCTGGTAATAAACGTCATGAATCAGTGCCCCGATGGCCGACGTACTGTCGTCGCGCGTTGGGCCACTGGCACCGTCACACGTGTAGTCCTTGCTGATCCACAGCCATCCGTCGGAAGTTAGGCGAATAATTACCGCACCTTCGCCGTTAAAGACTTTCGTATCGACGCCCGTTATGCCTGTCCCGATTGCATAGTCCGCAGCAACTCGAAACCCATACCCGACTTGATATTGTAGCGTCGGAAGAGAGAGTTTCATCGGGTTTTGTTTAACATGCTCGATCATTGTGCTCCATCTCCTTTATGATTTCGTCGAACTCAGCGAGTGATTTAACAATCCTCGGATTATTCCCCGCTTCTCGCATCTTGCGATGCTGGACTTTCTGTATCGGACTCAGTCCATTTTTGCCAACCTTTGTTTCAATCACAACCATTCGGCCTGAGTAATAGAAATCAATGTCCGGCCTACCCGCTGTGCCGTAGCCAACAGCAGTGTTTGTGTAAAAAGCACAGTGAGCCAACTTACCTGCCCTGCGTCGCATTGATCTTACGAGGTCGGATTCGATTTCGTTCTCACTTTCTCGGCTTCAATGATCGCCTTGCAGATGGGGATGCAAGGCGTTGGGCCGGCTTCGTGTACCAATTGTTCGTACCGCTTCCATACCCTGCAAGAGTACAAGTATTCGGAGTCCCCAGGAATTTCGCCGTGAATTTCCTGTATCACCCTAACCTTACGTCTTATCGAGTACTCTTTCGCCGCGAACATCGCCGCGGCGATGTCGCTGTCGGGGTGGAACGGGGACGACGTGACGTCATTTTCCCATCTACCTCGCCCCCGGTACAACCTCAACTCGCACGCCTTGGCGACTTGATCGTTTACGTTTTCAAGTAGGTCGGTCTTAGCTGAATTCTCGCACATTTTCCAACTCCCTACGGCATTCCTCAAGTT
>SDBU01010673.1_pt1 | contig 10163 bp, 13 predicted proteins | sample 2277071 | NCBI WGS metagenome assembly SDBU01 (sample SAMN10397929, study PRJNA504765) | marine sediment metagenome | isolation source: marine sediment core GS08_GC12, 126 cmbsf | place: Arctic Ocean: Gakkel Ridge, Loki's castle | collected 2008 | reverse complement strand
CAGGACTTCTCAAATGACGAGGTTATCTATCGCGTCTATACAGATGGTGGTGAGATTAATGCTGAAGGTGAGGATGTGTACTACAAAATTAATTATAAATTTTCTGGCAAAGAAGTTGAATTGGTTGGGACAGAAAAGAAGGTAGAAAGAACTATCCAATATGAAAATGAAATGACCAAAGATGAACGTCTTTATCAGCAATATTTGCAGGAAACTACAATATCACAGATGAAGGTAACATTCGAAGATTACAAGAAAATAATAAAAAAGGAATAGTGGAAAATATTAAGCCTTAATGAACGGCTTGGTAAAAATTTATATAGGAGTGAGAGATGAAAGACTTCAAAGTTTTATTTCACAACAGAACTAGATATGTTGTGACCGAAAAAAATGTATCGGTATTATGGGGCAATCCTAATGAGGATAATCCCGAACTTAATACTTATCGAAATTTGCAGCTGAAGCCAAATGAAAAGTTTGAGTTTGTAACGGATGATCTAAAAAATATGTGGGCCAGGTTTTCAAAAGTAGATTATATCGAAAACACAGTACGGGGAGAGATGGAGTTAAAAACCACCCAGCGAAAGGAATGGGAAAAACCAGAAGGAAAATACCTGTGTGATTTTCTCAACCTGACACAAACGGAATGGAAATTTTATTCGCAATGGAGCGGTAACTTTACGATTTTCCCATTTATACCAAAGCTGATTAATCTCAGTGTGCTGAATCCGTATGCCAGATTTAAGAAAGTCGAAATCCATTACATACGGAAGATCGATCCAATTACCCAAACATTAAAACCAAGAGAGGCGTCAGCAGTAGGTTCAGATATTCGCTCAAAAGCAAGCCTTGAAGAGCTTGAGGTTGACAAAGAAAAAGTCATGGCGGAGCATAATCTCAAGGAAATTTCCTTTGATAAAAATGTTGGTGTCGGACTTTTATAATAAAAAATAATTTAGAATTAACTTCCTGAAAAGAGAGATGCGGAAGCTAATATACAGGCAGGAATTAGTAATAGAATTCTTGTTATTGATTAGAAACAGGAAAAAGAAAAATGTTAACACCAAAAATTCAAAAATTCTTAGAAGCGCAAAAACAGAGAATGGTCAAATTGGATAGAGACACAGGTCTAGACCAAGACCCCAATAGTCCAAAATACTATAACGAGAAGACAGGTAGATTTGTTTCGGGTCTCGAAGTTCTTTATGATAATTGTATTGGATGGTTGAACGGAAAAGAAGCCTTTGAAACTCTAAATAAGGAATTTCAAATGCTGGAAAACTCAATTAACGAGGATACTCTAGCTACAGCCACGCCGAATAGTGGCATCTGGACGACAACCGCACTTCCACTGATTCGAAGGTTATACAATAACGTAGTAGCCAGAGAATTAGTTTCACTTCAGCCGATTTCCCAGCCAAGTGCGTATATTTTTTACCTAAATAAATTATATACCAACACTCACGCAGCCGATTCAATTACAGGCGGAACAACCAGATTGGACCAAGTCAGCGCTCTCACTTATGCAAATTCAAGCGAACAGGGAACTATCCGAGAAATCCAAATGTCACTTCAGAGATTACTTGTTGAAGTTTCAACGGATAAACTGAAAGCAGATTTCACATTGGAAGCCGAACAGGATTGGCAAAGCCAATACAAAATCGATGTTGAAGCCGAAATGTCAACAGAGATGGGTGATGAGATCATAAGAGAATTAGACCGCAGAATCTTTAACGCATTAGTGGCTGGAGCTGCTTATACAGTAAATTGGGACCCCACAGCATATCGTAGCGGGGATACAGCGATTAGTCTGTATCGGCACGCGTATGAGACAGAAATTTACAATGCTCTTATTGACGCTCAGGCTTGGATCATGGGAAACGCGAAAGGTATTTTGTCAGCGGGAAATTCAGTTGATTGGAACGTCGTAATGTCGCCAAAAAATTGGGCGAGATTCGCGAAACTTGAGCACTGGAATTTAACCGATTTAGCAGTTTCAACGCAGACACAAATTGGAAGACGGTACGTTGGTCAGATAAATAATTTATTCAAGGTTTATGTGACAAATGAAGTTACCGATTGTACAATTTTATTGACTGCGAAAGCTAGTTGGTTACTCAGTCCTGGATACTACAGTCCCTACACACTTTATGTATCTCCAAAATACATAACGAACGACGATTTTACTCGTTTTAGTAAGGGAATTATGAGTAGACAAGCTTTTGGAATTATTCCATCAGCTGGACCGCTTGGAAGTACATCCAATCTCATAGTCAAAATCAATTTGTGCGTTTCGTAAGGCTAAACCAAAAAGATAGAAAAAAAATTATTAATTAAGATATAAACAAAGTGTTGGAGGGGGGTTGAAAAATCCCTCTCGATACTTATTAAAGGAAAACCTAAATGCCAAGATTAGAGGAATTCGAACAGAAGAAACTTTATTACTTTCGAAATGATAAAGGTAGAAAAATGCAAAAATTTTCCGGCGACGAGGTATCAAACCAGGAAATAAGTGAATTCGAGATACCAGATTGGCTATTAGAGAAATCAGAGAGAAATGGGCATAATAAAAAATATTCAGGGATTAGAAAAACTCCTAAAGATAAGATTAACAGATAAACAGCGAAAAGTCTTTTTAAAAAAAGAACGTTACCTCTTATGGGGAGGGTCATCAGCAGCTGGCAAGAGTTTCTTACTGTCATTCATAAGTCTTTATTACGCCCTCAAATTTGAGGGTAGTGTCTCCTTGATTGGAAGAAAATTTCAATCGTCATTAGCCAAAACAACTCAAATCTCGTTCGAGAATCTTGTAAAAAAACTCCCAAAAGATTACGTAATCAGACACGATAAGACGTTTGGTTATTTTGAATTTAAAAATAATTCAAGAGTTTATTTTGTAGGCTTAAGTGACAGCCACGAATCTTTAGAAAAATTGAGAGGGATCGAGGCGATATTTATTGGAGTTGATGAAGCACAGGATTTCGATAGTAATAAAGAATTCTTATTTCTGACAACCAGACTTCGGCAAAAAATAGAAGGGGCATCACCAAAATTATTATTGACAACTAATCCCAATCGCCAAAAATGGATTATTGATAAATGGATTTCAGGGCGAAAGAAGAAGGATTTTGCATTTGTGCGTGCCTTACCTAAAGATAATAAGCAAAACCTTCCTAGAAACTACCTGAGAGACCAGAAGAGGGTACTTCCGGAGCTTCAGTATAAAATACTTATCCTTGGAAGTTGGGAAGATGCGCAGGTGGAGGATTGTCTTTTCAAGAAAGAAGAAATTGAAGAGGCAAGGAAGAGGGAAGATTTCAAGAAAGGAAGAACAGCATATGGCATTGATACTGGTTTGCGTAATATTACCGCAATTAGCAAAAAATCAGGTAATAAAATAACCTTACCGATAGTCTTAAGGGATTCGTCTATAGATGAATTTATGGAAAAAATTGAAGAGGAAATTAAGGATAAAAATATTCCAATATACATAGATGCGATAGGTGAAGGGGCTGGCGTTGCGGTAGTGCTTGAGCGAGAAAAATATAACGTAAAAAGAGTTGTCCAGAATGAACGGGCATTAGATGATAGTAAATATTTTAATAAAAGAGCTGAAAATTATGATCGACTTAATCTTATGCTGAATGAATTAATCCTACCAAACGACCAGGAATTAATTAATCAAATGCTGAATTGCAAAAAGGACGTAAGCAGGGAAGGGAAAATAAAAATAGAAAGCAAGGCTGAATTACATAATAAAAAACAAAGTCCGGATAAATTAGATGCGGTTGTTCTTGTATGCGTTGGTGAAGGTAGAGAGGAAGAAGAATTTTTTGAGGTTGGAACTGTTAAGGCTTATGAATTAGATAATGGAAAGAGAATTAATTTGATAAATTACCAATCGAATATTCATCGAATGGTGAATCAAAAAAGGATTGGCAGGTTGGAGGTTGTTTATGACCCTGAAAAAATATCGGAAAATGATCTACAACGTTTGAAATACCAGGGATTCATTAGGCAAAATTGGAGGGAGAGAAGAGCAGAGTTTTTTGAGTATATTAGAAAATATGAAATGACAGGAAAAACAGATTGGAGAGAAAATCTTAAATTTAAATTTTAAAGGAAGGAAATAAGAATGATCCCAGAATATGAGAAGAGAAAAATGGAAAATGAAATGCGAGAATGGATGGGTGGGAATATAACTATACCCGATGGTGCAAGCTTGAATTCTATCAGTAGAAGAAGGATAAAGATTATAAGTAAAAAGGAATCAACCAGGAAGAAAGAGAGAGTCAGCATCGTAGCCAGTGTAACCCGTATAATCAATCATTTGCTGCGTAAATAGTATAAAGGTGAACAAAATGGTGAACAATTAGGCATAAAGAGGGGAAAAAGAGGCAAAAAAATGAGAAAATTTAGGATAGCAGCCCGTATAAGTCATATGATCTGTAATTATCTGCGTGAGTAATATTATAGCCGTATCGAGTAGCGTTACTTATCACTTATGCAAAACATTCACCCTAAGAAACAACTGATTTCTCTAGCTTTATATCTTTGAAATATACAGACTCAATTTATAAACGATTAAAAGTAAATAAGTTAAGAGGATAGAACCAGATCGTTCCACACATATGCCACAGGTTGAGTGGATAAGGATCATAATTGAATAGGTTTGAGGGGGTTGAATCATCCCTAGCGGTAGCCGAGAAGGCAAAGGAGTCAATAGGGGGTGGGGGTGTATAGCAGTAGCACACGGCACATACGCCCGATAAGTAATTCAATAATTACTTAAGATGATTAACGGCTATTTAAGAGACTTAATATATTAATATATTAATATAAACTTAAATTGGGGGATCAAGGCATGAAAGGAAAGATCGCTTGGTTCAATAAGAAAAAAGATCGCCATCTCCGCCCGGAAGGAATCGGGGTTATTACGAGCGATGAGAATAATACTAATTATTTTGTAAGTCTTAGAGAAATAAAAGTAAACAATATTAAAGAAATATTTGAAGGCGCGAGAGTGGAATTTGAATCTATTTATCGTATTGAAGCAAAAGAGAGGCAAAAAGAATCAGGAAAACAGTATGGAGAAAAACATCCAAAGTCGGAGGTTAATAAAAATTTGATTAATCTCTCAAATAAAGGTAATAAAAATTTGATTACCTTTTCAGATAAAGGGCGGATGACCGAATGCATGGCCAGAGACGCCGAAACAAATCACTCAACAGTTAGGCAAGTAGTTTATATTAAAGATAATGATAAGAATTTATTTGAAGAATTAAAAAAACAATGCCAACAGGGAGGAGATAGAAAAAGTAAAGAGTATCAAAAATCGGGTAGTAAAAATTTGCCTACCCGATTTGATAAGGGTAAAATAGGCGGCTGGTCATTTTGGGCGGTAAACGTAAGGTTTACCCCAGCCACAGACAAAGAAAGCTTGACTACGGGCTTTAGGTAAAGAATTTAGCCTGTTTTTGGCTGGGCTTAGTACCCCAAATCCGATATAATAACTAAGGGAGGAAATCAATGGAACAAAAAGAAATTGAAGAGGCAGTTAAGGATGTCAAGAAACTGGCTGAGGATTATGTAGCTGGTGGTTCTACAGAAGGTATAATCAAAGTAGGGCTGAAAGCAATTAAAGAAATTGCCGAGATAGCTTTAAGATCACAGTAAATTAAAAGAAGAATTAAAAAAATCCGGAATCATTAAAAACCTGAAAGGACATGAACCCTATAAGGCCGAAGCCGGAAAATCCAAACGGAGGAAAAAAATGCTAGGTATAGTGAAATGGTTTGACGAAAAAAAGGGCTACGGCTTTGTCACAGACAACGAAACTCACGAAGATTATTTTTGTCACTTCAGTTCGATAATATCTGAAGATGATTACAAGATTCTCATAGAGGGTCAGAAAGTATCTTTTGATAAAGACGAAAAAGAAGAAAAACGTTTGCGCACAAAGAACGTACGGAAAATCGGATAACGAAAAAGACAATCTTTCCAAGAGATTGTTAAATTAGCAGCCAGGTGCTTCTTCTCACCGATGGTTGTTAATAAGAATGGCGGTTGGGCTTTAATACTTTTTCACCCGACCGCTGTTGTTTTTCTGGTCGAATTATTTTGTGAGGAACCGATAAAGTTAGGCAATTATCCCTAAAGCGTGGTAATATAATAATGTTATGATGGGCGTCAGCTTCTACATAGCTTTGAAATATCCCCAGCTTCATACATACTTCATTGGCTGTCGCCCACAATTCTATCCTGCTTAAAAGGGATGATTGCCAAATAAATTAAAGGAGGAGAAAATGGGGTGGGAGCCAATTAAATGTTATCTTTGTAGTAAAGACGCTGAACAGTGGAATTATGATCCTCCAGATTTTCGAGTGAGGCCCGCGTTCCAGTCAGAAGATCCTTGTGAATGCGGATTTTACTTACTTAAATCAAATGTTGTACAGCTCAGAATGGATAAGCAAAGAAAACAATTGATTACAAAAGAAAAGACTCCGCTTACAGAAAGACAAAAAGATTTGCTAATTGATTGGATTAAAAAAAATCAAGACCCAACAGAAAAAGACCCAGTTAAAATAGATTTAACAGCATATGATATTTTTACACAAAAGTCTCTTAAGCCTGCATAAAACAGATTTATTAAGTGGACACAGCAAGGAGGGTACTTATCAATCTATTCTTATTTTGAGGCGAGTGGGCCAGTGTCCTTGTGTCTGGCCCGTATTATTAAAAAAGACGATAAGCGTAATTATCGCCTCATTAGGAGAGGCGGTTGAGATGAGGGAAATTCTCAGCGAAAGAGGGAAAATGACTTATACAATATCACCTCTCAATTCATCCTGAAAGGCGATGCATTTTGACGCTACTACGACTATATTAATGAACGGAATGTATGGTTATATGGGAGAGGAAAAATCTCTCCAAAAAAGACTTGACAGACTTGTTTCATGTTATATAATTTTAATTGAAACCCAAAGAAACTTAAAAGTAACCCTATCATTGCTATGCAAAGACAGGATAATGGCAGCCAGGGGATTGAGAAATCAATCCCTTGTTTTTTTTTAAGGGGTATGTCAACCAGAATCAAACATTGAAGGCAAAACGAATAAATTATCGCTGTTATTTATATTTCAGGTTTTAATTTTTTGAAAGGAGGAAAAGTATGTCACAGAGAAAGATGGATTTGTTATTCTGGGGTTATATTGCTAATGTTTTACTCTCCTTGCTAAAGCCTTATAAAAAAGGTTCTAAGCTTAAATTAACTGGCGAAGATATAGAAATAATAAAGCAGTCAGAAGGATTTTTGGATTCAATCTTAAAAGGCTGTAATACTATTGAATCGCCACAAATGCTTTCGTTTTCCAATTCATCAGGAAAGGTTCCTTATGCTTCCGCACTCAGTTTGGCCGCAGAAATTTTCTCAACAATGGCAATACCCATTCCAGAGAGCCTTGAAGAATTAAAAAAGAAGCTTAGCGAATATCGAAATGTTCTTGCAAAATTAAGAGAATCAGAAGAATTTGCCAAGAAAGATTCCCTGGCAGCAGATGAAGTCACTTCTTTTTTCAAGATTCTTGGTAACAAAGCAGACCAGGAAAATTATGAATTAACCTATTCTTTTTAAACCATTTAATTTCTTTCTATCAAAAAAATAAGCTATGAAATCTAAAGAAAAATTACCATCTCTTTATCATTCAGTCGGGATAAGAATAGAAACTTTAACCGAGAGATTAGATGATATCTCATTAGAGAAATCACCCACAGAATCTGGAAAGACATTGGTAGATTTGTTTCTAAAGGGAGCCAAAAGGCTATTTGAGCTTTTAAAAAAGAATTCCGAATACTGGCTTGACGGAGCAAGAGATCGTGAATCATTAGAGGGCGCAGTTAGGAAAATCGGCAATTCGACTGCTGTGCTTTATTCATTTTTAGAATATATTGAAGCATTTTGTTTCGAAAAGACAAGATCTGAGGTTATTCTTCCCCTTGAACTTCTTATAAAAAAAGATTTTCCAGAATATAAAGATGACATTTTCATCTTTTATCCTCAATGGAAATATAATTTTTCCTATCAGAACCTCAAAAGTGATTTAGAAAAGAAATTATTCTTCATGACAAAAAAAGAGGTGGATGAGTTCTTTAAAGATGTTCCAGGCAGAATTGCCCTTATCTCTTTTCCAGCTTTAGAGCGAAATAATATATTATCTTTGGTTATATTGGCACATGAGTTGGCCCATTATTTTGATAGAGTTCCCAAATTCCCGAATCAAGAGATTTCAAATTCGCAAGAAATTTTAGCTCATGTATTAATCCCAAATGAAAAAGTTAGAAAGTGGATTGAGGCATCTAAAAAATTGGATCCCCCATCACCGTCAGTCCCCCCACTACTTGTTGAGATGGATCATAGTTCTCGGATAATTTCGAAGCTCGAGCGTTCAATTCCATATTGGCTAAGAGAAATAATGGCGGATATATCAGCCACGAGATATTTTGGAATTGGGTTTTATCTTTGCATAAGAGAACTTTTCAACCTTATTGTAAGCCCCTTAGATTCCCCTTATCCGCCGAATTCGAAAAGGTTAAAAGAGATTGCTTTAGAAATAGTTGGCACAGATGGTGGATTCGAGGTTGATGTAATGGAAAGAATCGGAGGCGATATCAATAAAGATGAAAAAGGACAAGTAGAAGAAATCATGCAAATAATGAAATTAGATATAGATTCTGACGATAAACTTTTAGTAGAGCAGCTGTTGGATCAAATAGGCTCTTCTCAATTGAATTTAAGGCAAAAAAAGGAAAATTTAGAAAAAGCTACAATTAAAATCATTGAGGAATCTATTTCAAATGCTTTATTAGCAATCAAAGAAAAAGTAAGGCAAAAAATTCCCCTAGACCTTTGTCTACGTTTATCAAAAGATATCTTTATTGCATCAGATTACCTTAAAAATTGCATCCCTCCAGCAGAGAAACTAGATTCTCAACCCATAGAAAAACCGTTTATCTTTGATATTAGGATGATATTAAATGCTGTTTGGCTCCGATGCCTAGAGATTAGTAAAGAACTATCTATTACAAAAAAATCGAATTCAGAATATGAATATAGTATCAAGGATTATTATAAAAAGTTAAGCATCCTTTCTCGTATCGCGCTTAGGGCAATTGAACTCAGCAATTTCCATAGAGAATATAAACCAAAGGATAATAATCTTCTTGAAAAGGCTTACGAAGAAAACAAAAAGCTTATTACTAAAAATATCAAAATTTCCAAGGCTGGCGTTTTAGGCAAGAAAGAAATAGTAAGTCTAATGGTTAAAAAGAATATCAAGAAATCAATTGTTGTTACGCCATTGTTAGATCCACGTCAGATTACCGAAGCTTCTCTTGACGTGACTCTGGGCAATGTTTTTATTGCTATGAGACGAACTAGATTACCATTCTTAGATTTTCGTAAAATTGAAGAGGAAGACGAGCCTGTGAATGTTTATGAGTTTCAAGAACAAATACAACTGCGCCCCAAAGGTAATATAATATTACATCCTAATCAATTTATTTTAGGAAGCACTCTTGAATACATTTCTTTGCCAAATGATGTTATGGGTTATGTATTAGGAAAGTCTTCACTTGGAAGAACGGGGCTTGTTATTGCTACTGCAACTCACGTTGCCCCTGGTTATATAGGAACTATTACTTTAGAATTAAGCAATCTGGGTACTGTACCTCTTAGTCTTTATCCCACAATGCCCATAGCACAGTTGGTCTTTCATCGACTTTGTTCACCAGTAAAAAAAGGATATGCTGGGGCATACGCTTATTCTACTGGGCCAGCATTTAGTAAATATCTGAAAAAGAGCAAAATTATGGACTTTTTTAAACCAACTGATTAGAATCAACCAAAGTAAAATCAGCAAATTTTATTAATCTCTTATGGCCAAACGCCAACAATGTTTACAAGGCTCAAAACTTAAATTCGGATAAGTCGGCGTTTGTTAAATAATCCCACTGAATAACAATCCCACCTTAAAAACCCCACCCAAGAAACTTCTAGCGCCATTAACCCCTATAGGGGAAGGCATAAAAATGCGATAGGCGGCCTCTCATGGGCACAGAGCAAGAAAAGATCGCGTGAAAGAACCTGATTTCAAAAAACCTTAAAC
>SDBU01010672.1_pt1 | contig 10163 bp, 12 predicted proteins | sample 2277071 | NCBI WGS metagenome assembly SDBU01 (sample SAMN10397929, study PRJNA504765) | marine sediment metagenome | isolation source: marine sediment core GS08_GC12, 126 cmbsf | place: Arctic Ocean: Gakkel Ridge, Loki's castle | collected 2008 | reverse complement strand
CTGTTAGCCTATAAACGCAATAACGATCAGCCTGATGGCTGGGAGGATACTGTGGCGAAAGGGAAGAAGCTTATTCTCATAATAGAAGATCAGGTTAAGCTCGCCGAGATGACCAAGCTGTATATTGAGAAAACGAACTCCTCCTATGAGGTGCGACTTGAGCATGATGGGGAGGCGGGGTTGAATGCCATTAAGGAGCGCGCACCGGATCTTCTCATATTGGATGTAGTTCTCCCTAAAAAAGGCGGGGTTGAGATTTTTTCTGAAATTACCGCCAATAGCGAGAAACCGCCGTTTCCGATCATTATAACTACGGCACGCGCGGAAATGAAGAAATTCTTTGAAGGTATGAACGTGAATTCGTTTGTGGCCAAACCTTTTGATCCTGCGGAGCTATACGAGAAAATAGAACATGTCCTCGAGCGCAAAAAATTGCCTTTTATTTATGTAGTAGATAGTGGGGCTAACACCGCGATAAAGGAGATCAAGCGAACCTTTGTTGATAAAGGGTTTGCTGTAGAAGTTATGGGTTACCACAACAGATGTAGGAGTGACATAATTGTAGTCATAGGCCAGCGTCCACGTTACTGTGCCGTCAGAGGTCGTACCATTTAGGACAACATTCCATGTCGGCTCGGTCGCCCCAGACTTCCCTATCGTGGTACACTTGAATTGCCTACCAACAAAAGCTCCCGTTAAAGGAATCACCGTATCCCTTAGAGTGTAGTACGAGTTCGCCGCCCACGTTGTCGCCCTGTCCTCTGTTATCGGCTCAAAGATATGGATTGCCTCGTCAGCTTCTACCCTGAAGGAACACCCTGTATTGAGAATCAGCTTCTTGATAACGTCAAGGCGGTTCTCACCTTTTAAGATAAAGAATGTATCCGCTGGCCTGAATCCTACGTTCTCGGTTGTCCACGTAACCTGGTCATCAGCCGTTGTATCTCCAACATCGGTGTCCCAGGTTGGCTCACTTCCCCCGGACTTGCCATCACCAGTTACGGTCGTAGCCTTAAAAGCCAATCCATTCCATACAGTAGGTCTAACGTAATCTCCTAAAGCATAGACAGTATCCGCCGTCCACGTATAGAATGTCTTGTCCATCGCAGCATCAACGGAATCAAACGTTACCGTGTAGGAATCACCGTGGTTGAATACATCGCAGGCCAGTCCTTCGCACGTCCAGGTAACCTCATTATCCGTCTCAGTAGCACCGATAGCAGTATCGTGGAAGCTGGGTTGTGAACCTCCACTGTCCCCCGCCACGGTACACTTGAACACCTTAATATCTTTGAGTGTCCACACCCCCGCCCCGCCGCCAGCCCCATCAGCAACGGTATCGTTATGCTTCATGGGCCAGGTTGGCTCGGTGGCGCTGGATGTCAACGCATCGGTACAGGTATATATCCTGGTGTTGGTGGTATCCACGGAGACTACCAAATCCCCTATAGAGTATCCAGTGGCCGCAGCCCATGTACTATATTTGGGGTGAACAAAGTCATCCAAGCTATATGCGGTAGAAGCTACCCATTGAGAGAATCCTCCTGCTGCTATCTCTCTTATAAGAGTCCTGATTGTCTTGAGGCTACCGCTATCCCCCCAAAAGGCCCTGCTGGCCTTGTCCTGTGCAAGACGGTTAGGTGTCCCTATGAGGTTAAGCTCCATTGCCACGCCACCCCCCCAAGCTATGTTTTTCTGAGTGAGTACCCACAGAGGGGCGCAGGCAGAATACTCTCTTGATAAAGCGGTTTCCCAATTAACAGTGCCATCGGAGGTTACTCCCCCCACTGTAGTGTTCCATGTCGGCTCGGCAGCCCCGCTTGTTCCGCTGCCGGTAACGAAATAGACAAATCCATTATCTACCGAAGGACGTACATAATCTGGGTCGCCGGAGGTGTAAGCAGTAAGTGGTTGCCACTCGGAATCGGTCAAATAACCATAGGAGATAACGCCCTTTAGTCCCTGGAAGTCGTTCCCTTCAAGCCCCGTGGCTGAGTTATCTATAATTACTTTCGCAGTTTGAGAATATTCTTCCTCGGTATGCTCGGAGTGTATTGCGCTACCATAGGTACTACCCTCGATGTCAAAGGCGAGAAAGCCTGGTAGTTTTAACTTAAAGAGAGGTCGCCGACTATCAGCCTTCTGCTCGGCGGTTAAAGTTGCGCTTAAAGCTCTCATGCCCTCGTGTACGTTCCCTTCGAAGCCGGTGCGGGTATTATTCTCTCAAGCATAGCCAGTGCCTCGTTGATTTTGTCCTGACCCAGTTGTACTAGAATCCTTGATTGACTCATGTGGGCATTTGCAATCTGTATATCGATTGTAGCTTGATTCGAATAATTAGAAGGAGCACCTGTACCACCCTTATTGATTTGATTGGTTATCGCTGCCGCACTCACCAAATCGGTAATGCCCAGGTCAAGGTCAACCTCAGAATCCGTGAGTGCAGGGAACCCAGCATAGGATTTGAGCGCATACCCCGCAGCTAGAAGGACAACGATAGGTTCAAGATTTCTGGTTAAGGTTGAGCCCGTGAAGGTAATAATAGCGTTATCTATGATTGCGCTTTCAGCAGCAGGCCAGAACTTTAATTTATTGCCGGAGGTTGTGGTCCCATTGCCAGCCCCTGCACCATCCAGGGTAATAGTTGCCGTTACCCAATAAGTTTCACGAAGATTAACAACCGCAGAGGCCGAGGTACTTATTCGGAACTCCTGATCCTCTGATATAACGTCAGCCCCCAATAAGGCATCTACATCCATTGAAGTTGCGCCAGCCACCTCCGCAGTGAGGGCAGCCCCCACCAAGTCTGTAAGTTGAGAAACGTAATGCGTCATCTCGACAAAAACAAGTACCTCTGTATTCGTAGCGGGGTCGGCAACCTTGCTGTCCGCCACGCTGTCAATTAGGATGGTCAAGATGTCGCCGTCAATCTCAAACTCTCGCTGCCTACCAATAGGGTACTCCACGGCAACAACACCATGGTTTTCACCTACATAATCCTTAATATCCTCAAGGTTAATCTGCTTGTTGCTCACACATCCCTTGTTGTATATCTCGTAGTCCTCACCCGAGATCATAATGTCACTGCTTAACTTTAACTTGCTTGTGCTATTACTCCCATCAGTGACAACAACCGCCCACGTCCCATCAGTGGTGTTATGAACTTCTTTGCCTACATCATTGGCAACGATGAACTGAGTTTCCGTTGTGTCTACGAGATAACCCGATGAAGTAGCTGAAGCTCTCCCTGTCCTTGACTCGATGTAGTAAGAAAACCTCTTTACCCTGGGAATATCCTCAGAGACACGTCGAATGGCACGAGCCAACTGCTGAGTAGCATTTGCAGCAGTTATCTTTGCGGGAGTGGGCTCCCCGGCTTCTAGGGCTATCTCGGTAAGCAGGGTTGCATGTGTCTTTGCCATTATTTCTTCTTCTTTGCGAAGTCCCTCAACTGCTTCTCGGTCATGCTTTTAGCCATCTCCGCCGAGGCTGTGCCCTTCTTAGGCTTCTGCTCGCCTCTTTTGATTGCTAGGGCCACCCCCATTGCCTGTTGCTGCTTCTTACTCTTAGCAGGCATCTCATATCTCCTTATCCTCACATGGTATATTACTCCCGGGATCATCATGGTGGCACTGATGCCATCGAGCCACGACAGTCATCTCCTCGTTTGCTGCTCCCTCGTTTATTTTAACTGCTTTAGCCTTCATGGCCCTAACATAATTCCTGAATGTCGTCTTGGTAGAGGCTGGAAGGGCATTGAAAACATCTTCTGGAATTGCCAGTTGGATATTGAATCGGTAAAGCATTACAAGTACCTCCCCTTTGTCTGGTTGTAAAGATAGGCTCTTTCGGCAGTTGACAAAAGTTTCCTCCATACCCACATCTCACCGATTTGCCAACTGCCACCGCCAGCAACTCCCAGACCCATCCGAAGGTCATTACCATTGTCGATGTTTCCTACTGCACCTATTGCAGCATTACCATCAGCACCAGTGTCTATGTAATTTTGTATATTACCGTCTCTGTCAAACTCTGCTCCTACGAGATGCCACACACTATCATCCACAGTACCCACACTCGCAGCAGACACTGTTGTTACCCCATCGTCAACAAGGGACAGGAGGGTTCCGTTAGCAGCTAACTGAAGAAGGTACCTTGGGTCTACCCCCGTCTTTCGGAACAACCAACGTAGTTGTGCTGATACTCCCACCCTTATCCAACCATAAAAAGAAAAGTCAGCAGTGCCAAAGTCCAACCTGCCCCGACTGGCAGCATCAGTTATGATCAATTGGTCATCTAGGCCATCGAAGTAATGCCCATCAGGTCTTGAGTGCATAGGGACATTCTCCCAAGTGCAGGCATCATCTATATCTCCATCAGCGTCAGCAGTTCCTTCTTGGTCGTAACAGTAATCCCCAGAGCCTTCATCCATCGGCCAGTATTCCGTCTCATCACCTGGGAGTGTGCCAGCATACAAGGCTGCTTCTTCTGGTGCTGAGAGGTCATCTGTACCTATTACAACTTCCTTCATCTCACCTATAAGTCCAGATGGGCCCCCGTCAGTTCTATTCCCCAAAACGATTACTGCTGTCAGGCTAATGGCTGTCTGATTACCAGCATCAGTAACCGCAGTCCCTCCATCCACAATTAGCCTCTGTCCCTCCACAGTTGAGCAACTGCAAACGATATGATGCCATCCCACATCCCAAGCTGTCTCGGCAGAGACAACCATATCAACACCAGCACCCTCTGTATGAAGGAGATAGAACTTGCCATCCCCAGAACTTATCTGTCCTACCCAATAGTTTGTGCTATTGTCATATTTACCAAATATGTGGTAGGTTGTTCCATCTCCCCCACTAGGTATTGCAGTATCTAATCTGAACCAGAAACTAATCCATAACTTATCCGTGGCATCATGGATAGCCCCCACATTTACATTACTCATGGCACTACCAGTAAAGTGTAATACCCCTGATGCTGTTCTAGTGCAGGTAAGACCATAGGGGTCTATTGATTTAAATTTAAGCCCACCAAGACTAGGATGCCACAGAGGAAGATACAGCACACAACCCCCAGGAATAGGGTTGTAGCTCCATAAACTCTTAGCTTGTCGCAGGGCAGGTGAAATCATCCTAATACTGCTCCACATTCAAGGTAACTCTCAGCCATGTATCGTTGGCCAGGTCAACTACATTTCGTATAGCAAGAACACCCCAGAGGTCTCTACTACCTTTTTCACAAACGAATGACTTGGGCAATCCGCCAACTGTGCTGGGCGTAGCGTCTGTGTCTGGAGAACCTGTCCCCAGGTCACTACAAGCAGGAAAGTCTATCCTTTTTACAAAGTATTTTCTGTCTGCCGCTAATACGGCAGTATTGGGTATACCATCGCTCAACTCACAAGTCGGTCTCCTCGTAAACAGATAAAGCGAGAACCACCCTGCTATATTAGTGGTCTGTGCCAATAGGACGGAATCCATGATATAACCACTACCGCCTGGGACTCTAGCTACATTCTGAAAGAGCCAGGGTGTTCCAACGGTAATTGATTCGGATACCACATCATCAGCTACATAATCACCATCCGCTATAAGAATCTTCTCATCAGATATAGATACTAACTGGCCAGCCACTCTGCCTATACGCTCATCACCTGCTCCTATTGAGAGCACCTTGACTCCACCAGTCAAGGTTGCGAGTAAGGCGTTTGTCGCATCTATCCCACCCAATGCCGCAATGACGTCCGCTAACTGTGCGTCTCGGACGTGAAGTCTCCCAAAGGAATCGCCAATAAGCGGCATGAGCCTGCCGTTTTTTTCAGCGAGTGCCTGGGCCGCATCTTCCCTGACTATGTAGAACAGCGGCCCCCTGCTGCCCTTGTTGAAAACCTGATTGCCAATCTTCCCGCTTCCGCCCCCACTTGAATCAATCGCTGTCCCGGCCATAATAAACCTCCTAGTTAGTTAGTTCGAGAACCTTGTCTGCTTCCCGAAGATAGTTCTCCTTGGTCTCGTCAGGTAATTCCTGCCAAGTGTTGTATTCCATCTTCTTGCCTGATTCTTTGAATGCCAGTGAGATCGCATCGAAGAAGATGTAGGCAACCCTCAATCGTTTCTTTTCGTCTGGTGTCATCATGCCCCCTTAAATAATTGTTCTTATCCAAGTGATTTCCATGTCATCTTTTGCTGCACCATCAGGCAACTTTTCCTCTTCCAAAATCACCTCGATGGCACCCGTGTACCTCCGGTCAAAACTTATCGGGTACTCCTGCCCGCCGTGGAAATAACCTCGGCTCGTGTTTTTGTTCAGCGTCCAGATATTCGCAATCTCAACATTTGAACTAAACGCTGCACTCCAAGATATCTGTAGCCAGAAGCCAATGTGCCCAGGAGCATCTCGATCGGTGATGCTCATGTTATCTGAGTTAGGCCCGCCAAGTGCTGTAGCAACCCAATCAGTCGGGACAGGCCATGTCAAATTACCACTTGCCTGTAGGCTTGTGCTTCCACCTTCTTTTGTGGTGTCGGTTACTGTTATATCAATCCACGCAGAACCATTCCAATACTTGACTGTCATGGTAGCTGCGCTGGTATTGATCGATGAGGTCATAACCATACGGAGTCCACCCACAATGTCTGAGAGGCAGACGTAGAGCCTGTCAGAACCAGTGAGTGAATCCAATGCTGCACCCGAACCAGTGGCAGACCTATCGGTAAGGTCTCTGGTTAAGGAATCAGTAGTTCCTGCCCTTTCATATCTTGCCCCTGCATCATTCGACGCATCGTAGAACAAGACGGCAGTAATAGAGGGATTGATATGTAGCCTGAAGTCGTAGTTGGGGTTGTAGAGAATTGCCTGTTTGGTTTCTATTCCTGGGATGCCCAGACTGGCCAGTACTGTGGATACTTCGAGTGTTTCGCCTTTTACGCTGGTTACACCAGCAGGATAACTTGCGCCACCCATGTTGCCCTCCTAGTTAGTTAGGTTTGAGGGGGCGGTGTTTTCAGGCACACCGCCCCAAAGCCTCTAAATTGTCACTCTTCTTTTAAGTACAGTTCCACCACGAGGTCTTTCCCGGCGTACTCTTTCCCCACCTGGTCTACGTCTAGGGTGATGACGGATCCACCCTTTAACACCAGACCGCTAGATGAGAACGTGTTGGCTGTTGCCTCAGTCGTGTTGTCAGGCAGGTTGGGTTCTTGTCCCTCTCCGTAGATACTCACACCATCATCGTTAATGTCAACGATGATTCCAGTACCCTGTAGTCCCTGAGAGGCTTCCTTGACCTGTAGCCAGGTATCTTCAGGAATGTAATCCCTGTCCAACCTGTGCGCCTGTCCTTCAACATTGGACGAAACAACACCTGTCGCAGACAATACGCCTTTAATGTGCCACCTTAACACACGCATTTAAGACCCCCTTATGGTAGATAGACACTGGCATCCAGTTCTGCCCAAGTGAACACACATCTCGCCAGAGCAGCACCATTGCCTTCCCAGCCCGTTACCATCAGGGCAGCACCTTTTTGCAGAATTATTGGCGCACCGTCCCTAAGATGGTTAATGACATGGGTTAGCCCACCAAGGCTGTGATTGGTGCTTTCACCATAGCCTGAGTATGCTTCGATGGTTTTGACCTCAACCCACTCAGTTGCAGCGATGATGGATGAGGTACAGTCATAAAGCGCAGAGGCGCTATTGTTGCCATAACCATCCGACCTGTTGTTCGTGATGGTCATAGCAGTTCCGGTGAGTACCTCAACAACAGCCCTTTCCGCACCAGGCCTGGAATGAGCCAGCCTTATCGTATGGATTTGTGACCCATTGCCTTTGTCCAGTGAAAGAGTGGTACTAATTGGAACGATCAGTTTCGTTCCAGACAGGTCACTTAACAGGGCAAATTCACAGACTATATCCGACAGAGCAGTTGCGAGAGCCTCTGATGCAGTCTCCATTGGGATGGATGCGGTATAGCACTTGCCCTCCAGAGTCCATTGCAGAACTTGATCCGCCGAGATTTGTTCCCTTGCCAGATTTGCAGCAGCGTTTAGTACGCCAGTCCCCCTTGCAGCCGCACTTCTTGCTTCTACACTCATTTGATTTTCCTCCTTATTTTATTTTGTAGAGTGTATGTTACTTATAGACCAACTAGGTAGTTAGCTTGTTAGTCTCCTGTAGTCCGTCCTTAGTCATCGGCAGTTGTCCGTCTCTGCCAAGCCATGATACATTCGATGTCCAGTAATCGTGTCGTACCCATTCTGGTATGCGCTCCAACCCACGGTATCAGCGGGTCTGCGGATGTGATGCGCCCTGTCAGCCAACCACTTTCTCCATTCGGGTTGCCGTTTGCGTCCATGTGCATAAACTTAACGGCACCACCCTGGATTGCCACCCCTAACCATTCGTAGGTAGAGGCTACAGGGGTGTGTGTCTCTGGCTCATACTTCGTACCTTCCTCGCCAGCTAGATTGGTAACACCCTGCCAGTAGAGTGCGCTGGTATCTGCGGTATCGAAACACCATAGAGCACAGTCACTAGCCAGGCAATCTGGGGTTGACAACGTGGTCACTGCCCCTGCGTCGTCATCGGCATCGGTGAATCCACACTCTATCTTCACAGAGGTTATGGCGTTCACTGTTAGCCTGACCCACATCACAGGGTTGTGTGTGGGAAGAAAACAAGCACCCTTCATGCTCTCGCCACCGTTGGGGAATATGTAGCAGTAGTTGTTGTTGGTTCCGCCCGTTGTCAGGCGGCAAATACCGTTGACTGTATTCGCAACCGAACCAGTAATCGAACCACCACTAGCCTTCTCCCCAAAGATGTCGGTGAAAGCACCGTCCGGCGCACCCACAACCATGTCCGGCCTCCACACCACCATGTCCATCGTGTTCAGTTCCATGAATGGATAGAGCTTGTCCCTCCCACCAAAGAACTTCTTTAGTTGATTCCTGACTGGATACAGGATTACGTCTTCTGCCATTTCAAGCCCTCCGTCTTATCATTTGTAGCCCTCTGTCTACTTTAGTTTTAGTCCCATCGCCTGCATCTCAGGGACAAGTACCCCCGGCACTCTTGCCGTCAGTTCAACAGGTCTCCTTGACACAAAGGCGTAGATGTCGTAGCGTCTCCTACCCGCCTCGGTAGGGAATAGTCGTCTACTCACCAACGGCTTTGTCATCTTCTTGACAGTAAACCCCTGTTCCTCAAGATACTTCCCAAACTTTGCCCTGTATCTGTCAGCAACAAACTGGACACGCTCATCGGGAGTATCACTTGGAACGGTAAAGGTTGCCCTGTCCCAATAACCACCGTCAGTAAGCGTTTGGTCTACCTCAAAGGTCATTTCCCGCCTACCTCACGTCCGAACGTGCTCTTGATCTGCTTCCTGCCGTAGACCATGTATCCCACGACCTGCTTCAGGATGCCTTCCTCAAGGTTAACATCTTGCAGTATTTTAACTTCCTGTTGCGCGGCAAAGGCAATGCACTCCCTCTGTCCTATGAAGTTCTTTTTACCAGCCGATGTACCAGACTCAAGGTTGTTAGACATATAGAAATCCAGCGTGTAGACTCTGCCCAGGTATCCGGCACCTCGATCTCCAGGGAGGTTTCCAACAGACGCTGCGTAAAGCTGATTCCTGATAACCTCGATCTGCATCAATGACGCCCTGGTAGCGGGACTTATAACGGCGAATCTGCCGTCCAAGGGTGCATTGACATCGTTGAGGTTTGTCTCTCCCTCAAGGATGACATCATCAGTAACGTCTACGTTCTCTGCGCCAATCGGAGTAAACGCATCGAATCCATCAGTCCCGTCAGAGGCCAGATCGTAGTCCACAAACAATGCTATCGCTTGCCCTATCCCGTCAATCAGCTTTGCCTCGTACCCCAGCATCGCCTGAAGGGACATCTCAACTGGTATGCGGTGTGCATCAATGGGCATCTGGTTGATGAATAGCTGGGTCTTGTCTTCGGTTGCAGCCTTCCATGTCGGGGCGGCGGCAGTACCAAAAGTTGACCTTTTCGTTACATCGGAGCGCTGGTTCTGAGTGAAGCCATGAATGTTTATCGTATCACCCATGCCAACACCCGCCTCTGGTTCCCATGTATGATCGAGCAGTGGCTCAATTACCACATTGCTCCTATATGTTACGGTGGC
>SDBU01010671.1_pt1 | contig 10163 bp, 11 predicted proteins | sample 2277071 | NCBI WGS metagenome assembly SDBU01 (sample SAMN10397929, study PRJNA504765) | marine sediment metagenome | isolation source: marine sediment core GS08_GC12, 126 cmbsf | place: Arctic Ocean: Gakkel Ridge, Loki's castle | collected 2008 | reverse complement strand
CGGGCTGGATAAATACTTCAAGATTGCAAGGTGATCGATGACATTCGACGAGGCGATGCCGTATATCCGGACGATTTGTCGTAAGTGGGCGTATATGTTCCGCCTTGAGTACAACGAACTCATCAATGAGGTTTGGCTGCGTTGCGATTTCAGCAAATTCGATGGCCCTCGCGGTTTTGGCATGACTCGGCATATTGAGTATCAGATCATCAACTACGTCCGCGGCGTTTTCGGTCGGCCCCCATTCAAAGGCCATGCCAAGCGACAGCGGACAAGGCGGCTGGTCGGCGATGTGCAGGGGCGGTTTGCCGGCTTTGACGAGATCGACAGCGCCGAAGAATTCGACAAGTTGATATCGCTTCTCGATCCGCACGAGCGGGAAGTTGTGGAGATGAGATACCGTGGCGGTCTCAACGGCAAAGAGATAGCGGTAAAGTTGAAAATAGCACCACATCTGGTTTCGTCGCGGCATTGCGAAGCATTGAAACATTTACGTGAGCAAGTTGCATAAGGTGAAAGGTGATGGGGGAAAACTGGGGGAGGATACTCAAAACAATCCCCGGCTATGACCCTTTTGAGTCAGCCGGGGATTGTGTTTTTGACAAGGAGGCTGCGGAATTAGCCTGTGGTTTCTTTCCTGATTGTTTGCGCCACGTCAAGGGCGAATGGGCCGGGACGCCGATTGTCCTTGAGGATTGGCAAAAGGCGGTCATCGGGAACATATTCGGCTGGAAGCGCCCGGATAGATCACGACGTTATCGCACAGTGTTGTTGTATGTGCCGCGGAAAAATGCCAAGACGACGCTTGCCGCGGGTATCGTTGTATTTGTTGGGTCTTGTGATGGTGAGAATGGGGCGGAGATATATAGCGCCGCCGCTGACAGGGAACAGGCACAGCTTGTCTTTGTGATTGCTCGTGAAATGATACTGGCCAAGCCGGAGTTGAAACGGCGCACTGAGATTTTCAAAAAAGCAATCATCTTTGAGGATGGGCTCACAGCTTATAAGTCGATTAGTGCAGACGCGAGCACGAAGCACGGATATAACGCGCATTTGGTTGTTGTTGATGAATTGCATGCGCAACCGAACGGCGATTTAGTCGAAGTGCTTGAAACATCAATGGGGTCGCGTCGCCAGCCGTTAATGATATATCTGACGACGGCAGACTTTAAGCGTGATTCGATTTGCAACACTACCCTTGATTATGCTACTAAGGTCCGGGATGGGACAATTAAGGATGATTCGTTCCTGCCGGTGATTTACGCGGCGACGGAAAAGGATGATTGGGAGTCCGAGGAGACCTGGCGCAAAGCAAATCCAAATTATGACGTCTCGGTTTATCCAGAGTATATAAAACGCAAATGTCAAAAAGCTCTTGACTCGCCGCGGTTTGAAAACACGTTCAAGCGGTTACACTTGAATATCCAAACCGAAACGGATGTCAAGTTCTTGGCGATGGACCGCTGGGATGCTTGCGATGAGCGGGTTGACGAGTCGATGCTTGCGGGCAGGGAATGTTTTGCTGGGTTCGATTTAGCCACAAACACGGATATCGCCGGATATGCACTCCTGTTTCCGTGGGATGACGAAAAATATGTTGTTATACCTCGATTCTTCATTCCAAAGGATAACGCATGGAAGCGGATACGGCACGACAAAGTACCGTATGACGTATGGGCGAATGACGGATGGTTGAAAATGACGCCGGGCAATGTCATTGATTATTCGTACATCAAAGAAGCCTTTTGGCAAGATTGCGAAAAGTTCAATATACGAAAATGTGCATTTGACCGTTGGGGGTTTGAAGGATTACGGCAGCAGTTCCTGGCAGAGGGCGTCCCGGAAGAAATGTTTGTTGCTTTCGGGCAAGGCTATGCTTCGATGTCCGCTCCGATGAAGGAGTTGGAAAAAGTTGTCCTGGGAGAAAAGATTATCCACAACCAAAACCCGGTCCTGCGGTGGATGGCGCAGAATACGGTTGTGATGGAGGACGCGAGAGAAAACATCGCGCCGAACAAGAAAGCAAGTCCTGAGAAAATCGACGGGATTGTGATGACAATCATGGCTTTGGGTCTGGCGATAACAGAGCCGCCAGAGCTGGTGAGCGTGTACGAGGAGCGGGGTTTCTTGAGCCTATGAAAATACGAGACAGAGTTGCGGGATGGTTTGGCTATCAGCCGGTCGGGGCAACCAGTGACCCGCCGAGTATGTGGAAAACGTACTCGAATCTCGGCGGGGCCAATAACTCCGGGATTCCCGTAAACACCACAACGGCGATGCGAGCAAGTGCGGTACTGGCGTGCGTCCGGGTACTGGCCGAAACGCTGGCGCAGATTCCACTTATCGTTTATCGACGGGTGGGGGACGACGGCAAAGAACGGGCGACCGATCATCCGCTTTATAATCTGCTGCACAAGCACCCGAACGAACGGCAAACATCTTTTGAGTGGCGGCGGTTATTGCAGGGTCATACGGTTTATCGCGGCAATAGTTACTGTGAGATATTCTGGCAGGGCAGGTCCCCGGTAGCATTGATACCGTTGAACCCCAACCGGGTCCGTAACGAGAACGAAAACGGCGAAATCTTGCGATACCTGTACCATGAGGACGACGGCAGGGAGCGTATGATAATCCCGGACAACATGCTGCACCTGATGGGATTGAGTACCGACGGCGTTTTGGGCTTGAATCCCATCCAGCAAGCGGCCCAGAACATCGGCATTACGCTGGCAAGTGATCAATTCGGGGCGACATTCTTTGGCAACGGAGCATCGCCGTCGGGCGTACTGACGCATCCGGGCAACCTGAGCGTGAAGGCACAGGATAATTTGCGGGATAGCCTGCTCAAGAGGACGAGTGGCGACAGCGCGAATGCGCCGCTGATTGTCGAGGAGGGCATGAAGTGGGAGCAAATGAGTCTTGCCCCAGAAGAATCGCAGTTCCTTGAGACCCGAAAGTTTCAAGTTAATGACATTGCCCGGATATTCCGAGTCCCGCCGCACATGATCGGCGATTTGGAAAAAGCTACGTTTTCCAACATCGAAGACCAGGCACTTGAGTTTGTGAAATACACGATGGTGTCGTGGTTTGTGATGTGGGAACAACGGCTGACCAAATCCCTGATAAGGGACGGCAACGATTCGATATTCATCGAGTTTCTGGTTGACGGCCTGCTTCGCGGCGATATCAAGGCCCGGTCCGAGGCAAATCAGATTCAGTTTATGAACGGGGCGCTGTCGCAGGACGAGTGGCGGGCACAGGAGAACCGTAATCCGTTGCCAGACGGTGAAGGCGAGAAATTCTATCGCCCGATGAATCTTGCAGAGGTGGGGGTGGAGCTTCCAGAACCTGTCAAGCAAGAATCTCCCGGCGGTCTACCCGGACGACAGGCCACGAATGCAGAGATGTTCGACAGCTTGCTACATGATGCAGCCAGCCGGATAAGTTCTGCGGTTGCCCGTGAGACAGATAGGGGCACATTCGACGTAGGCAAGATCGCGTCGTATGCAACCAAAACTCTTACACCGTTCGGCTTGACGTTTACGGGTGAAATGGCGGTTGCTGGCGACGAACAAACCATATTCCGAATTCTGAAAGACCAACGCAATGCGATATGAAAACATACTCAACGCAATAAACTCGAATGTCTGGTACATCCTGCCGGAAAAAATGGACTTTTTACTGGCATTTTTGGAGGCCAGAATTAACAGCGCCGAATTGCCGGCAGTTGAGAGCCGGGTGCCGACGAAGTTCAAAAACGTCCGCGGCGATATTGCGGTGATGGAATTGAGAGGCATAATTTCTCAGCGGATGGGCATCATGGATGCCGCAAGCGGCGGGACATCGAGCGAGGCTTTTGGTGCAAAGTTTGATGAATTTGCTAACGACAAATCTATCAAGGCTATTGTGATGGATGTTGATTCGCCCGGCGGGGAGGTTTACGGGCTTGAGGAACTGTCTACCAAAATCAGGCAAGCCCGCAAGCCAGGCCGTCCGATTATCGCTGTTGCAAATTCACTTATGGCAAGCGCCGCGTATTACATCGCATCGGCAGCAGACGAGATCGTTGCGACCCCAGGCGGACAGGTCGGCAGTATCGGCTCGATTGCGGTACATGCCGAGACGTCAAGAATGGAAAACCGAATCGGTCTCACGAGGACAATCATTCGCGCGCCGGAAGGAAAAGCGGCGGCCAACTCAGTGGAACCGTTATCTGAAACTGTAAGGGCGGAAATACAAGACACGGTTGATCAATATTACGATATGTTCGTTTCGGCAGTAGCGACGAATCGCGGGATTTCTAAAACGGCGGTCAAAAGCGATTACGGCAAGGGGCGATTGCTTACGGCAAGGGACGCGCTTGCGGCGGGCATGGTTGACCGGATAGGAACGCTTGAATCTGTCGTTGCTCGGTTGCGGGGGCCGGATGGTTTCAATCGCAAAAACAGGGCAAGGGCAGAATTGGAAGTTATGAAACTGAGACAATGACCGGCAAACTTAACAACAAAGGGGGATGAAATGATTGGAAAATTTTTAGCGAGCATAGTGAGGGTAGTAAATACACCTGCAAGGGCGATGGAGAAATTCATGGACCCGGAGTCTGACAGGGGCGACGAGGATAACATATTATCGAAGCCACTGGAAGCAATAGCAAGTGCTTTGGAAGAAACGGATTAAGCAGCAGGGCGATTTCGTTTCTTTATTGGGAACATGACCGGACGCGGAATGTGTCTGGTTTGGCGGAATGCCAAATAGCGTTAATTAAAGTTGAAACATATTCATCTAAGTCTTGAGGAGGAGAATGATGAATGAAAAAATCGCGGCCTTAATAAAGGCCAAAGAAGAAAAGGTGGCAGCGATGGAAGCGCTGCTCGCAACCGCCGAGGACAAGGATTTCACTGAGGAGGAGCAGACATCTTTCGATGAACTGAAAGCCGGATGCGAATCTCTCGACGGGCAGATCGCTCGCTTGGAAAAAGTCCGGCTGCTCAAAGCCAGTACGCCGGTCTCGAACAAAATCGAGGACCGCAAGCAAGTCCAGGTGGGCGATGAGGTTGATTTCAAGCAGGACTTGGACAACAGGCCAAAAGAAATCACGGTCCCGGCAACGGCGCGTTTTAATTACGACCTGAAGTGCTTCAAAGGCGCAGACGGTCCGAGGCGTGCCTATGCTTGGGGGCAGCAACTCATGGCGATGAACGGCAGTCTATCGGCAGCGCAATGGTGCGGAGATCACGGTGTTTCACCGTCGTTTAGGCACGAGGACGGGAGCATTTCGGTTGGCGCCGTCCATCAAGAGGGCGTCAACACGCAGGGCGGATATGTGGTGTTGCCGGAATTCGACAGAGACATTATCAATCTGTCCCTTGAGTACGGCGTATTCGAGCGCAATGCAAGACGTTCGCCGATGACCAGTGATGTCAAAGACCGCGACCGCAAAACCGGCGGACTCACCATGCACGCAGTCGGTGAGGGCGATGCTGGAACCGAAAGCACGATGAGTTGGGACCAGGTCAAACTGGTCGCGAGAAACTGGATGGTTTTGGCGCGTATCAGTAACCAGCTTAACGCCGATGCGATTATCGACGTTGCTGACGCTCTGGGCGACGATGTTGCTCTTGCGTCCGCGAAAAAGAAAGATGATTGCGGATTCCTCGGTACAGGGACCAGCGCGTTTCACGGCATTGTCGGGACCAATAAGGCGCTGCAGGATGTCAACGGCGTCGATGAGGGCGGAGGAATAATCCTTGGTACTGGAAACCTGATGTCTGAAACGCTGATTGTGGACTTCACGGATATCGTCTCCATTCTGCCGACGTACGCGCGCAAGCGTGCGAAGTGGTATTGTTCACCACTGTTCTTCTTCCAGATAATGGTCAATCTCGGCATTGACGCTGGCGGGACCAGTCTTACACATTACATCAGCGGTCCGGATGGTACAAAGTACCTGGGCTATCCGGTGGAATTCTGCGAGAACTTCCCGACAACCGATGCCGACAGTCAAATCTTGGCTCTCTTTGGCGACCTCCGACTTGCCGCTGATTTCGGCGACAGGCAGGACACAACGATTGCCTTTTCTGATTCGGCAACCATTGGCGGACAGAGTGTGTTCGAGCGGAACCAGCGGGCCGTAAGATGGACTGAGCGGTGGGATATCAATGTACACGATGTTGGTACTGCTACTGTTGCCGGTCCTGTCGTTGGACTCATGTCGGCTGCATCTTAATCAAACGCTTAATCAAACGCTTTGCAATAAAGCGAAACTTAACGAGGAGGTAGGAAAATGATACACGCCAACGAGGGCAAACTTATCAACATGCCTGCGGCTACCGCGGCATCAAACGCCACACAGGAAATGGTGATTGACTGCGCCGGGTACGACCAGGCAAACATTTATGTCAACATCGGGACGCACGCGACGAACGGAACGACGTTGCAGGCATTGAAGATGACGGAAAGCGACACCGCCACTGCCGCCACTTCACAGAGCGCCATTGTTGCTCTGACCGGCGGTACGGCGACGAGTTCCAGTGTCGGGTTCGTCATTCCGACAGTGGCGCAAGCGGGACGGTCTACGATTGTGGAGTTCCAGATCGATTTACGGAAGCGAAAGCGGTACGTCGGACTGCAGATTACGCCGGGCACAACGACCGTGAACGTCGGGGCAATCGCGCGATTGACGCGTAGCAAACAAAGCGCCGACAGCGCAGCCGAGAAATCGGTAAGCGGTACGAACCACATCACTGTTACTCAGGCAACGAGCGTAAGCAAGGTCGTTACGGTCTAAACCGATCACCCTTTGCACATGAGCGTGGCCGGCGACGGCCCGCTCTGTGCGGGGGATACTTTTGCTGCAAAGGGGATAGTATGAGTATTGTATGGCTTGCGGGATGGCCGCATTGTGGCAGTACGTATACGCGAATGGTATTGCGGGACGTGTTCGATATCAACAGCCATTCGTTATACGACGAGGAAAAGCTGGCCTTTTTGTTTGGCGGCCAAGCTGGGGAGTTTGCGAAAGAGTGGGGGACGGAAAAGTACAACGAGCTGAACGAATCTGAGGACCTGCATGTTATCAAGACACACGACATGCCGCTCGACAACAATCCGACGATATTCGTTGTTCGGCACGGCCTTGAATCTTGTACTGCACTGTCTCACTTTTGGGGCGTGCCGGTAAAGCAGATTATCGCCGGGCACGGGGGGCGGTTTGGTTCGTGGTCAGGCTTCTATTACGCATGGGAGCCGATTGTCCGGCCATACACGCTGATTGTCAAGTACGAGGAACTTGAGGCAGGCGCCGATGAAGTTGCGAAACGTTTAGGCGTATTCCTTTGCCGCCAGCCAAAGAAGCTCTTTGAAAACAAGTTCGAGGAAGCGAAAGAAGCGTATCCGCAATTATTCAACGACCGCAAGGGTTGCTCTTACGGCAAAATCACCCCGGACGCAAATAGGTTGTTCTGGCGATGTCATGGTCAAGCGATGAGGGAATTGGGCTATGCGTAAATCTCTTTTCATAGGCCGATTCCAGCCGTTGCACGAGGGGCATATCAAGCTCATCCAAACAGTGATTGACGAGGGTAAGCCGGTTGTCATTGGGCTGATGGGTGTGGATATCGACGGGAAAAACCCTTACTCGGTCCGCGCCCGCATGGATATGATTCGTGAAGCATTCGGCAACAAGGTCGATATTATGGTTATTCCAGCTATTGCCGAGGTTTGCTGGGGCCGCAATGTCGGATGGTGGCCGAGGCGGATACATTTGGACGCCGGGACGGAAGCGATTACGGCAACGAAGATTCGCTCCGCCCGCGAGTTTACTTGCGCGTGCGGCTATGAGTTGGAATTACCCGACGAACTTGAGGGATATTCCAGATACGAATGCCCGAACTGCGATACTGACATTTTGGGGTTTCTTGCCGAGCCGCAGGCCAGTCCGCAGGTATTCCATGACAGCGAGTTCGTCGAAGCATTCGACCGTGTATCGCAGGAAGTCCACAAAATAGCCTCAGAGCAGGGGCTATGGCAGGGTGGATCCAACAGGGATATCTGGAAAGTCATCGCATGGGGGATGTCTGAGTTTGCCGAGGCGTTGGAATGTTACCGCGTTGGCAACGGGCCGGACAAAAATATCACTGATATGTCCGGGCTTGAAGTTCAGCTTGCCGACGTGCTGGGGATTTTAATGGACATGCAGGCTGGGTTTGGCTTGAAGATTGCCGAGGCGCTGCAGAAGAAAATGGAATTCAACAAAAGCCGGGACTGGCTGCACGGCGGGAAAAAATGCTAAAGGGTGAAACATGAAATTGAATCTTGGAAGTGGTGATGTAAAAATACCGGGCTTTGAGAATATCGACCGCAAAATGGGGATGGAAGTGTACCCGTTGACATGCAAGGGTCGCTGGGAGGCTTCCCCGAACGTCCCAGAGCCCGTAAAGGATGGAGTTATTGATGAAATCCGGGCATCCCATATTCTCGAACACTTCCCGCAGGCGAAAGTCTTTGAGGTAGTCAAGCATTGGGTGAGCAAACTAAAGACTGGCGGGCGGATAAGAATAGCTGTCCCTGATCTCCGTAAAGTTTGCGACGGATACCTGAACCGCAAAAAGGGCGAGAAGATCAATACCGCCGGGTACTTGATGGGCGGCCAGGTGGATGACAACGATTTCCATCAGAGTATTTTCGACGAGGAGACGTTGCGGCAAATAATGGAGCACGCGGGGCTGACAAATATCGAACCGTGGGTTTCGGATGTGCAGGATTGTGCAGCATTGCCTATGAGCCTGAACTTGCAAGGTAGCAAGGCAGAGGGTAACCGGGTGCAATTCGATTGCTCGAAAATAACAGCCGTAATGAGTATGCCCAGGATTGCTTTCACGGACAATATGTTTTCGGCGATGAGGGCGTTAATGCCTTATGGAATCAATCTGTATCGCGGCAGTGGCGTGTTCTGGGAGCAGGTCCTGTCGCGCCTGATCGAGAACGCGATAGAGGCGGGGGCCGAGTACATTCTGGCGATTGACTATGACACATGGTTCAAGCCTGAACATGTCATGGCGTTGGCCAAACTCATGCTCGAATACCCGCCCGCCGACGTTATCTGTCCGGTCCAGACGATGCGCGAAAAGAACAGCCCGCTCGTCGGTATCCGCAGCGAGACGGGAGAAATTGTGACGGACGTCTCGCTTGAACGGTTAAGCGGCGACTTGATACAGATTGTGAGTGGACATTTTGGGTTGACGCTGTTCCGGGCGTCGGCATTTAAGAAGTTGCCGAAGCCGTGGTTTCACGCGCAGCCGAATAGTGATGGGGACTGGGGTGACGGTCGGCAAGACGCAGATATTTATTTCTGGAATAAGTTTGCGACGGCAGGATTGAAAGCGTTCATGGCGAACCATGTAACAATCGGGCACTTGCAAATGATGTGCACTTTTGCGGGCAAGCCGGAGGATAACTGGAAGCCGATACATTTATATATGAACGATGTAGAGGCGGGCAAGATGCCCGACCACTGCATACCACACTGAGCAGATAAGAGGGGGGAATTATGGCAACCAGCAGACTTGATGGCGATGTTTATGTCGTCGGGAATCTCAACAGTCGCACACGGACCTATCCGGCGGGCAGTATATCAAATGCCGCCATAGCGGCGGCGGCTGCGATTGCGGCAACGAAACAGATACAGCAACACGTCAAGCACGTTTCGCAGGAATCGGGGACGGCAACGCCGGACGAGGAGTTCTGTATTCACGTTGTATATGGCGCGACAGGCACGGCGGTTGCATTTGAGGCCGGTGCGGTGGTTGCGAACGTCGGGGCATCCGTGGTGACCGTTGACTTGCACAAAAACGGCACAACCGTGCTCAGTTCGGTCATCACGCTTAACAGTAACCATACGGCGTACGAGACGGTTACGGCCACGATTGGAACGACGTCTCTTGTCGATGGCGACGTGCTTGAGGTGCTTATCGACGGAACGGTAGGGGGCGGTACGTTATCGAAGGGCGTATTTGCGTCGCTGGTACTTCGTGAGGACCCGGAATAAGGAGCGCGTAATGGAAAAACAAGACTTGAGTAAATTCATCTCAAAGAAAACAAGCGTGGTCTTTGGCGTGGGTTGGGCAATCCTGAAAGCAGACGAATTTGAGACGCGGATCATAATA
>SDBU01010670.1_pt1 | contig 10164 bp, 10 predicted proteins | sample 2277071 | NCBI WGS metagenome assembly SDBU01 (sample SAMN10397929, study PRJNA504765) | marine sediment metagenome | isolation source: marine sediment core GS08_GC12, 126 cmbsf | place: Arctic Ocean: Gakkel Ridge, Loki's castle | collected 2008 | reverse complement strand
GCAGCTTGCTTTTAATCACGCGTCCAGCAACATCGGTACGTGGTAGCTGCTCAACGAATTGAATGTAGCGAGGAATCATGAAATAGGCTAATTTGCCTTGACAAAAGTCCAGAACTTCTTCCGGATTAACCTTCTTATTCTTTTTAAGCTGGATAACAGCCCTAACCTCGTCGCCCCCCAAACCTCCAGGCACTCCAACCAGAGCGCACGCGTCCACTGCGGGATGAGACGCAATAGTTTGCTCTACATCCTCAATATGAACCCATTCCCCTCTAACCCGGATGCTCCCCGCCTTGCGTCGAACGAAATAAAGATTATCATCTCTATCCATGTATCCTAAATCGCCTGTATGGAACCACTGATTTCTGAATGCTTCAACAGTACGTTCTGGCATGTTATAGTACCCGCTAAAGATCACCCCTGGTTTTTTAGCACGAACCAGTATTTCACCCACTTCACCGGTCAAGACTTCATTGTCCTCGTCATCCGCTATCATTATGCTCATATCGTCGCGGCATTTGCCGCAAAACTGGGACAGCCTCTGGAGGGAGTCATATTTCTTACCAAGGGGCAAGAAAAACTTGCTCATCGCTACCAACCCCCCGGCTTCAGTTGAACCATAACCTCCAATACAGGACGGAATGTTAAAGCGCTCCAAGAATTCCCTGTCCTGAATTCTGAAGCCGGTTCGTACGCAGTGATTCCTCTTTGCTTCACTATGAGGTCGCCTTTTCAAGATATCCACAATCCCTACATGCAATACTAGTACAGTGATCCTGTTATTCACAACAAATTCCCAGAATTCAGATGCACTAAACCTCTCAGTTATTACCAAGGTGGCATTTCCTGCAATCCCCGTCATCACAAAACAGCCCAGAGGATTTATGTGAAAAAGAGGTAAAGGATTGAAGAGCCGGTCAGTATTTTGTACGCCCATGTATTGGGCGAGCTGTTCCCCACACCGCCTGAAATAACTATGACTATTGATACACCACTTTGGTGGCCCGGTTGTGCCTCCGGTGTGCATGAATAAAAAAGGATAGCCCTCGTCGACTTCCTCCTCAGGAACAGAATCAACCTCAGCACACTGCAACGACTCTTCAAGACTAACGCCCTTGGTCTTCCCCTCAGGCCTAGACGGCCTCCAAACCACCTGCTCAACTTTTTGCAGCCCGGATTCCACCTTTTCATAAGCATTTTGTAAACCAGTATCTATGACTACCATTTTGGCATCTGAGCTATTCACCAAGTACCTCAGACCCTCTCCACGCAAATGTATATTGACACACATACCGATCGCACCAATCTTAGCTAATCCAAACACACAGTACAGATATTCAGGGCAGTTACCCATAATAACAGCAACTTTATCGCCCTTACGGATACCCATTTCATAGAACATGTTTGCAGCTCTGTTAATTGCCCTGTCAAACTCCCGATATGATACTTCCTTACCTTCATAAACTAAACAGGTATGTTCCTCATTTAACGCCGCCTTGCTCTCAATCCAGTCACGCAAATTCATTACTCTTCTCCTGTCTGTACTAGGTGATAGAGGTACTAAACTTCCGATACCTTTACCTTGCCCAGAAATCGCCTGGCTATGAAGTTACGTAATACTTCGTTGGGCCCACCACCGAAGGCTCCAACTTTGGCATCGCGCAAATACCTCTCAAATGGTCTTTCTCTATAACAGCCCCAAGCACCTGTTAGTGAAAATACTTTAAGAGCCACTTCTTGAGATGTTTCAGAGGCAAATAGTCTTGCCATTGAGCCCTCCAAAGAATGGTCCAGACCTTGGTCATGTAGCCAGGCAGCCCTATCCCGCAAACCTGTGGCCGCCTCGATTTTCGTCAGCAAATCGGCAACCAACCACCTTATCCCCTGAAAATCCGTAACTTTGCTTCGCCCGACCTGCCTTTCCTTAGCATAGGTCACAGCAGCATCTAGTGCTCCTCTAGCGAGTCCGATTAATCGTGAAGCATTGCCTATGCGGCTGAGGTTAAAAGCAGCTTTGAACGTTGATAGGGCAGTCCCCTCTTCTCCTAGCAAATTAGAAGCCGGCACTTCGCAGTTATTAAATGTGACATCGTAAATTGGCTCCATACGTAGCCCGATTGGGTTGCCTTTAACTGTTTTTACACCAGAGGTACCGCTATCAAAGATGAATGCCGAAACGCCGTTGTGGGTCTTGGCAAAGACTAGCATGAAATGTGCGTCTGCGGCGAAGTTAATGTGTGCTTTATACCCATTTATAATATAACAATCCCCACTCCGTTCAGCCCTAGTCTGCATTCTATCCCAGTTAGCACCGGCGGCTGGTTCAGAGATAGCTATCGCTGCAATAAACTCTCCCCTCGCGAGCTTGGGCAAGTATTTTTCTTTTTGCGGATTCGTTCCTGAAGCTAATAGCGATTTTTCAGCTTGAACACTAGTTTGCGGACCAAAGAAACCAATACTACTTAGCTCTTCAGTTATGATCGAATATTCAATGGCACCTTTGCCCATGCCATCATATTCAATTGGAACTAGAGGTCCCATCCACCTCCATTTCCCCATTTCTGTAAACAAAGGTACCGGGGCAATGCTATCGTCTTCCCACTTGGTTAATTCGGGAGCAAATTTTAGACCTACTTCCCTCACCTTACTCTTCAAATCAGCAAGCTCTTTATTTAATTCAAAATATGTTGTCATACCCTTCCTCCTAATATGATACTTAATATTTATTCTGGGGCGAAGCCTTCAGGAATGATTTAGGGCATAGGTATTTTCTGTCTCGCATCAGCAATATGTTTCAGTTAGCCCTCCGCCACCAATAAGCTCTCCACCGGACACCGCTCAACACTCATCCCCAACCGCCTTAAAAAAGCCGAAAGGCTCAAAGGTACACCCACACTTGGGTCTCTGAGCCCTTTCAATGATTTTATTTGACTTATGTGAAGGATTGGGCTAAAATAAGAATAACTGTATAACATCATTACCTGTTTCCACTCTCTGAAAGACCTGTTGCAACAGGTCTTTTCTCATTTAACCTTCTTTTGTCCTCTCAATCTTCTCAGCTATGGCATCCTCAAGCCACTCTCCCACTGTCTTTTTTGAACGCAGGGCTTCTGCTCGAGCTCTATGAAGAGCCTCTGGGTCTATCTTTACACTGTGGGGTTTTCTAACAGATTTTTCATTTATCGGAGTTACTATAGCACTACTACAATATAAAGGTAGCACAAAATTCTATTTCAGTCAACCCCCCCCCGACAATATCTATAACTGTGCACACTGAGACGAAGTTAAAGACATTGACTACCCCAAATGCTAGGCTTTTCTCTTATTTGCGAGAGAACTACCTTGGAGTCTCTAATTCAGACAGGTAAAGGTCGAATATTGTATTGAGAATAAGGAGCAGGCTGAAGCTCTTGATAGACTAGAGTTTGGCGTCATCTTTCAAGGGGAAGGGCTTAGCCCCTCTAACTTAGAGGTAAAATCAAACTATTCAAAAGCCCGGGAAGGGGGCTAGATTCTGACTACAGGGGCTCTCCCCACTGATAGCTGGGAGAGTCCTCTTTTTATACCGTGTTTCAACAAAACCAGACTATTATAACCCTAAGTACACATTACGCTATCCCGTCCTCTGACACCTTCTCCCGGCATTAATGTCTTGTGGCCTCTGCATGCCGTCAATCGTCTTTCTCTTAAACAAATGCTCCACCTCCGGGGGAGGGCAAAGGATGCAATTGCTTCCTCTGATATAACAAAAGCTCCTTTTGTTTCACAATGAAGCTGAAAACAAAAAGCACCTTAATAATTGAATATGACAAAGCCCTGACCTGAACGCTTGCCCGATGAAAGGGGGAAGCGATGACGGTAAATCTAGCCTATCCAGAAGATAATGACCCCCTACCCTATGACAGGCTAGACGGTGAGTGGCGTCAGTGGTATGAGACCGCTCACCGCTTTGAGCACAAAGTGCCAGCACAGGGGCTCATCTCTAGCTGTTCTGAGCAAACTGGTCGATTAAGGTGGAAACCGGTCTAACCCCCTCAGAATATCGCCACGTTTCGCCTTCAGTGGCGAGACAGAACTACTAGGTAATCTTTGCTCTATCAACTGTGGCTACGCATAATACCAGTTCACTATATCTTTTGAAAATAGTCCAAAATGACCCCAAAAGGACTTGACTTCTAAACCTAGCTGAGTGATGAATTTGAATGCGGGGATAAACCCCGACACTAGAGGAAAGGAGGTAATAAAGTGGAGAGACGGATAATAGCCATCCAGATGCTCCCCAAAGCCTATGATGAGATTCAGAGGCTGAAGGGGGAGGAGACTTGGACAAAGTTCATCATTGAGTGTGTGCTGGCTAAAGTCGGAGACAACAGCATCCTGCAAGATGAACTAGCCAGTCTGGAGGAGAAGCCGAAGGCAGAGAAGCCAGCCAAGAAGGGCAAGGCTAGGGTAGAGGCTCAAGTGCCTTCGGCTGAGGAGGCTGAAAGGGTTGAGGTTGAGGGCGAGGGAACTTTGATTATGCCACATACCCACAAGAGCAAGAAGGCTAAAACTGAGAAGTCAGAGGAGGTATAGTTATATAGTAAAGTATCAGAAGTGCGGTATAATCCTAGATGGAAGGAGGTGATACTAGATGAAAAGACTAATAGTGGTAATGCTGGCTATACTTATTGGTGTAATGCTTATAGCATGTGCTGCACCCATGGAGACCCCTACCCCAGCTCCACCAGAAGTTACACCGACGCCCACTCCAGAGGAAACTGCTCCCACACCACCAAAAGAACCACCAGCACCACCCGCCTTTACTGTCAGTGACCTCTCCATAAGTCCTACCGAGGTTAATACTGGCAACAAGGTTACCATCAGCGTTCTGGTTACCAACACTGGCGACCTCACTGGCAGCTATGAAGTGACACTGAAGATAGATAATAATGTAGTAGCTACTAAAGAGGTGACTTTAGAAGGAGGCGCTAGCGAGACGGTAACCTTCGTCGCAACCCCGAGTGTTGCTGGCACTTATAATGTAAGTGCTGATGAGTTAACGGGCACATTTACCGCCAAGATACCACCGCCTGCTTTCAAGCCTATCGTAATAACTGGTTCGGGGGATAAAACAAGCCCACCATTTACCGTACCTACAAAGGAGTGGGTTATTAACTGGGCTTATGTGCCTAACCCCGAATATCCCGGGATGGCTGTGTTTGGGTTCTTCGTCTATCCTAGAGGGAAGACAGCAGGCTCTGTAGTATCAGTGTCTTTCGCCGAGGAAAGTGGCTCAACCTACAGTTATGCTGGTGCAGGTGAATACTATATCCAAGTAATAGCAGCCAATATTAAAAGTTGGGAAGTAGTTATCTCACCACCATAGGTAGGAAAGTAAAAGAAGGTGGGGTGTCGCATACCTTATCACGCACAGTAAAGAAAGGAGGGAGAACGAAATGACATCAACAATAAACGAATGCCCACCGAGAGAGTGCTACAGACCCAGTGGGCATCCCGCCACCCCAGAGAAACTCTGGGAGCAACCTCAATTGGTAGCGGGGGTTGGACTCGAACCAACGACCTTCGGGTTATGAGCCCGACGAGCTTCCACTGCTCCACCCCGCGCTGTCTTTTTTTATAATCTGAGGCTGGCGTTCATTATTAGGTGGGCAAAGGGTATCACCAACCTTTAGCTTAACCCTGGATAAGTTCAGTAAATTCCTCCGTTGGCAATGCCTCCATTGTCTGATAGCGAACATTACCGCCCTCTGCTTCTTTGGTCAAAACATAGACTGCCGTTTTGACATCGGGAGCCTCAAGAACGACTAGGTAATCATACTGACCGAGAAGGGCGTAGCTAGCCAGAATCTTAGCACCACGCTGCTCAGCACGCTTAACCGCCTGCTTATGGCGGGCAGGCATTGCTTCCAGATTTTTCAACCCCTCATCTGTTATCGTTCCCAGGGCAACAAAAATAGGCATCTCCCCCCTCCTTTTTGCTTTATTGCCTCAAGCCCCTCTAATAATAAGCCTGATATTTTGTTGTTAACGAGCTATACATCAATCGGATATTTACTTATCTATAATATTGCCTTTCATCTACTCAGTTTTTAAGTATAACCGCCAGCAGGATAAGGTGTCAAGATATTTTAGTAAATTTTGTGCTGGGCAGCACCAATAAGGTCAGTTAGATTGTTTATCCCTTCTTTTTTCATGAATTGTTCTATTCCCTCGAGAACATCAAGCGGAGCGCGAGGGTTAGTAAAGCTGGCGGTGCCTACCTGAATAGCACTGGCTCCAGCCATAATGAACTCAATAGCATCGCTGGCAGTAGTAATGCCACCACAGCCAATAACAGGCAACTTTACTACACCAGCCACCTCATATACCATATGCAACGCTACCGGTTTTATGGCTGGTCCAGATAGACCCCCAGTTATGTTGCCCAATAGGGGTCTACGCTGGGTGATATCTATCGCCATACCCTTTAGGGTGTTAATAAGGGAGATTGCATCGGCTCCGGCTTCAGCCACAGCCATAGCTATCTCAGCTATATCACTGGTGTTTGGGGTTAGCTTGACCAATATCGGCAGGGAGGTGGCTTTCTTGACAGCAGCGGTTACCTCGGCGGCTGATTTGGGGTTTGCCCCAAACTCAGCCCCTCCAGCTTTAACATTGGGACAACTGATATTTACTTCAATAGCACTGACTCCAGCTACCCCATCCAGTTGGCTAGCCAGTTGGGCATAATCATTAATAGTTTCACCGGCAATATTAACGATGACTGGCACCCGCCAGCTTGCCCAGACTGGTGCCTTTTGCCTAATTAAGGCTTCAACGCCTATATTCTGTAATCCAATTGAATTGAGCAGACCACAGGCTGTCTCGGCTAGCCGAGGCTGAGGGTTACCATCTCTAGGTTCAAGAGTAGTTCCTTTGCAGACGATAGCCCCCAGCTTTTGGATATCAAACAAATGACTATACTCTGTGCCATAGCCAAAGGTGCCCGAGGCCGTCATCACCGGATTAGCCAGCAATAACCCAGGTTTATTTTTGGGGGCTAATTGAACTGAAAGATTCGTAGCCAGCTCCTTACGGTAGGTTAATCCTGGTGCCTGCATTATTAAAGAAGAACTTGTCGCCAAACTCGTGAGCTATTATTACCGCTGCCGGCAGCCCGGTGCAGTGGCACAGTCCCAACCTTTGGACGCCCAGCTCTCTTAGGGCAGCAATTGTCAGCCATATTCGCTCCCCGGAAGCACTAATAAGGTGACAACCACCCACTACGGTGTGTATCTGTTTTATGCCAGTAAGCTGCTGGGCATGGTATAGAGTATTAATAATGCCATGATGGGCACAACCTAGAATGACAACCAATCCAGGCTCAGTGTTAATGATAATTGCCTGGTCGTCAAGAAGCTTATCAGGCTGCCAGCCAGAATCTTCTTTTACAAAGAAGATAGGCTCCATCTCCTCAAACGCGGTTACCATCGGAACCTCGCCACTGGTTATTATGTTATCGGTTATTTTTGTCGGTTTTGCGGTCAGGTCAAAGATGGCGCCAAAGCTTTCTAGCTCCTGACGCTGGAAGGGTATGCCAGTATATCTATCCTTTTGACCCTGGCGACGAACATACTTAGCTCCCCATATATCGGGGTGGGCTATTATCTCCACCTCTTTCCCTATTCTGCGTAACACTTCACGCAGACCACCGGTATGGTCGGAGTGACCATGACTCAAGACAATCTTATCAATTTTACCGAGGTCAACACCAAGGGTATCGGCGTTATAGGTAGCTGAGATGCCTGGTCCAGTATCAAGCAGGATGTTCACATCATCTGTTTCTACCAGGATGCTCAACCCCCACTCAGCCAAAAAGTTGCCTATACCGGCAGTATTTTCACTCAGAGTAGTAATGCGAAGCCTCATTTTCCCCTCCCGATTGATATTGATTATATGTTATATATCTCGGTGGGGCAACCTCTTGGTTACGAAAAGAAGGGGGAACACTATATCGCTCAGACAGCAGGGAATCAAAACGGCAAGGAACAAAAACAAGAAGATAGCCGGGAGTAGAGGAATCCAATATGCTACCCCGAAGCCGGTGAAGTAGAATAATGACGCCCAGGTGCTTAACAATACGTGTCCAGAATGAGAGAATTTGGTGGTAGGTCTTAAGTAACCGATAGCAATACCGATAAGTGCTGCTGAATTTATAAGCTGCCACTTTACGATTCCAAAAACGGGCATTTTCGTAGTTTCAATAAAGGGAGCGTGAAATCCTATCTTGACACCAAGTAAAGTTCCTCCCAGATAGGGAATTACGGCATCGCTTATGGTTGCTATGCCGATGGAGCCAAAATAGCCAATTAAAATCGCCACCCAGATTTTACCGTTACTATATTTTTTATACAAAGCTGTGGTCACCAGGGCACTCAATATAACATGGACTGGATGTAAGGTATAAAAAGTCGTCTGGGAAATTGAGGGTGGGACATTACCAAAGACTATTACGACCATAATAGCAGTCCCGGTAATGGCGCCAAAAACAGTAAAAGGGGCGTGATTGGCAAGTTCTCTTACTATTCGTCTGAGCATTTTACCCTTGGCCAATTGAAAATTATTTTCATTAAAACTATCAAAAATAACACTGCTTAACCACAGTGCTTGATAAAATCCTACTTTGCTGCTTTTTGGCAGGCTTGGCAGAGACCAATAAACTCGAGCAGGCGACCATCTATTCTGAACCCGGTATCCTGGGACAGGTTTTGCTCCACTTCCGCCAATTCAAACCCAGGGAAATCAACAACTGTGCCACAGTTGGAACAAATCAGGTGGTGGTGATGCCCTACGGCACTAATCGTATAGCTACGGCAGCTACCTCCGGCGTGCAACTCGCAGATAAGTCCTAGCTTGGCAAGTGTGTCAAGGGTGCGGTAAATGGTTACAAACCCAATACCGGGGTGGTCTTGGTGCACCTTCTCATATATGGAGGCAGGAGTAAGGTGGTCCTGACTGGAGACGATTGTCCGCATCACCGCCCGTCGCTGTGGGGTAAGCTTATAGCCATGCTGCCTCAATGTAGCTGCTACTGTTCTCTCTGTAAGTCTCATTTCAAGTTCTAAATGAAAAACATTATCATTTACATGATACTAAAACCCCTCCTTATTATCAACAGTTTTACGGGTGCTTTAGGTTGACAGAGCAGGCTTGACCGTTTATGCTGAATTGTTAGGTTTAAACAGGCTGGTTAAGAAGGGAGACCAAGCCTTGGCTGATTTAGCTGCTCTGCAACAAACTCTGGGCATCTCCTTTAACGACTCATCCCTCTTGGAACGAGCTCTGGTTCACAGCTCCTATATTAACGAGAACCCTAGCCTTGCCCCAACCTCCAATGAAAGGCTTGAGTTTTTGGGTGATGCTGCTTTGGGTCTGATTGTCGCTGAAAAGCTATATCGGGACTTCCCTGACTGCGATGAAGGAGAGATGACCAGGCTCCGTGCTGCTCTGATTCGTGGCGATACCCTAACCCGTATGGCCAGAGCTATTAGACTTGGCAACTATCTCTACTTGGGAAAAGGCGAAGAGGCAAGCGGTGGGCGAAATAAGCCAGCTAACCTGGCCGGAGCTTTAGAAGCAGTGATAGGTGCTATTTTCCTCGACCAGGGCTCAGCTATTACCAGGGACTTTATCCTAAGGTTACTTAATACAGAGCTACAGAAAGTAGTTAGCCAGGGGGCAGGAGTTGATTATAAATCACAACTTCAGGAACTTATCCAAGCCAGGGAGCAGCAGACACCTGTTTACCGTGTAATAAAAACAATCGGACCAGACCACGACAAGAGGTTCACTGTTGAGGTAAAGGTAGGTGATACTGTGCTGGGCAGAGGTTCAGGTAAAGGTAAGAAAGCGGCCGAGACTGAAGCTGCTCGCTCAGCTCTAGAACAATTTTCCGCCAATTTTATATAATAGCTTCTCTTGGCTAAACTAAAACTAACAATACCGTCGCCCAATATTCAGGTAGAGGTGTTACGATGGGAAAGCGAGATTATAGGCATAGAGAACCAAAGAAACCCAAGAAGGATGTCAGGAAAATATCGGCTACTACTATCTTGCCACCTCCGACAACTGTGGAAGTTGTTAAGAAGAAACGAAAAGAGGAGGAACAAGACTGATAGCAGC
>SDBU01010669.1_pt1 | contig 10165 bp, 14 predicted proteins | sample 2277071 | NCBI WGS metagenome assembly SDBU01 (sample SAMN10397929, study PRJNA504765) | marine sediment metagenome | isolation source: marine sediment core GS08_GC12, 126 cmbsf | place: Arctic Ocean: Gakkel Ridge, Loki's castle | collected 2008 | reverse complement strand
GTGGTTCTGCTCAGGTTGGGCCTGCCTAAGAGGAGACGATATGCCGATTTATGTTTATGAGTGCGAAGACTGTGAATTAGAGACCGATGAACTTCAGCCGATGGGTACTGATAGCCTTGATTGCCCAGAGTGTGGAGATGCCATGGTAAAGCAACTCACCTGTCAGAGCCTTGTGAACATGAAGGGCGCTCCTTCCTTCAGGAAGCGGTACCTTGGTACTGCTCCTTACACGACCAGAGACACTTCTAAAGAAAGGCTACCCGGTGGGCCTGGAGCTAAAGGCGCTACGGCCAAGATGGAAGGCCAGAAGTGGCTCAGAAGCATAGAATGAGGGTGCCTGCCGCAATCGGCAGGAGACCCTCCGGGGAGTCGGGGAGGTAGGCTCTCTCCGGCTCCCTAATAAATAAAGGAGAGTCAAAATGCAATATCAATGCCTAAGAAATTGTTATGTCGGTGAACTTCTATGGAAGGAAGGCAAGGTTTATGACCTGCCCGATGCCATGGATAAAGACCCAAAGAACTTCAGGCTGGTAGGTGAGACCGCAGAAGAAGCCGAATCTAATCTTAATGCCGAATACGATGTTCAACGGTTGAAAGATGAAGCGGCCGCGAAAGCAACAGCCGATGCCTTAGCAGTTGTTGAGGACAAAATCCCTGTAAATAGTTACTGGTGTACTGATTGCGAGAAGTATCATAGTGAGGATATACAGAAGAGTACCGGCAAGATGACCAAGATTTCCAAGAAACATCAGAAATTCAAGGGACTTAAACCCGTACCCGAATAGGAGGCTGTTATGGCGCATGGAGATGATGTAGCAACAATCGAACAGGCCGATAGCCTTGAGGAAGAGGTAAAGAGAATGAAGATACTTTTCCGAATCGCTGTCCAGATAAAAGCCGGCTCTCTTCCTGAGTCGTATTCAGCCAAAGGTACTGAACTGGCAAACAGGTACCCTGGTGAGGAACTTGAAGAGTATGCCTACGGAGGGTATTAAATATGCCAGCAGTATCGGAGAAGCAAAAGGCTCTTTTTTGTATTGCTATGTCAATAAAGAAAGGCGACACCCCGGCTTCCTTCAGTAAGCAAGCGGCCAAGATAGCCGAAGATAATAGTCTCGAAACAATCGAGGACTTCTGTAAGGACTAAGGGGTTATTCATGTGGAGAGGTGAAACCTCTTCGGGGCTTCTGAGCCATGAATAAATAACGAGGTGAAAAACAATGAGCAATAATGTACCTGTACGAACAATCATTGAACCCCTGTATGGCGAGGCCAGTTTAGCCGATGCGCTTGGTGGCAACGCTTCTTGGGTTCGGGGACAAATATCCCCCAACGATCAGAAGGGACAGACAGGATGGCTTGCCGACCTTTACGGCGGTATCCAAACTGGCGATGACTGGGCCAGACTTAATATCCCGGTATATGAGGTAGGTGTGCCGGACTTCAATAAGGTCACTGGTGATTCCCAGTGGTCATGGAACCAGACCAATGCCGAGGTTTACGGTGTGAACATAGTCATCTGGGTACACGACCCGAAAGACCCTGACAAGAGAGCAGAGGTTACCCAGGCTCCAAGCGGTGCCACACTGGAGAAAGGTGCCGGATGGAACGCCCACGAACTTAACCCTGCGACCACCCAGTTCTTCTACTATGGTGAGAATGTTACCAGCGCTGATGGAACCGCCACAGAATTAACGGCCGGTACCCAGTATACCTGGAACCAGTTTAGGACTGATAAAGTTTTCCAGACCTGGACTATTTACCGGGTAACCCTTGAGTGGGGATGGTACTCAACTGGCACCTTTGAATCGGCTTATGTGGCCGATGTCCGATTAAATAAACATACTATCTTCCTACGACCAGACAGCGGCGGTTCAGGCAGGATAGCTAACAGGTTCTTCACGGTAACTTCAGGTGACTTCGCTGGTTCCTTAGAGCCGAAGACACCCTTTGAACTACTTTCTGTCGCAATCAAGACGAGTGCCGTACTGGACACCGGAGAGGATTTTACTCTGGATGTGGATGCTACCAGGGGTGCGGCTTACGATGTCAACATAATCACCGAGGACTTGTTTGTAGGTTCCCGGACTTCGTACTTTGCTACCTTTGAGAACAGGCATTTCAGGGCAGATGATGTTCTGGACTTCTTCCAGACAAACGGGAGCGACGATACGATTGGCATGACCATACAATACCGCACGGTATTCGGATAAGGAGGTAGACAATGCCACAGGGAGCAGTTTCAAACGGCAAACACATTGATACCTTCATTCCCCCTCATCTGAGGGATATGTTCTATCGCCATCCAACCAGACCCTATGTCTGGAACAACGGCCTTGACCCTTACGGCTTCTCAACTGAGGGGCTTGTTCTTTATCTCCCCCTGTGGGCTTTGAAGGGGAGTACCTTTAAGTCAGTTGATGCCTACCAGCATCTCAATACTGTGACTGGTGCTCTATGGCGGCCTGATGGTAGGTTCTTTGACGGTTTAGACGATGAAATAGATATGGGAACTCCCGCTTCTTTACAAATCACCGGAGACCAAACTTATGCGGCATGGATTTTCCCTGAAGAAGCCGCAGTTAATCAACAGGTTCTTGCTAGGGGTGACTTCAATACAGGCTCGACCCTCTTGTGGGATGGCGCAAATGGCAGAGTGGCTTCCGAAATAACTGATGCCTCTGGAGCCTTCTCTACACTAAATGGGAGTACCACAGGGAATGCAGTAGATAATTGGTACTTTATTGCCTTTACCTGGGTAGCCTCTAGTGGACTCTTTACTATTTATTTGGATGGAGCAGACGATGGTTCTAAAACATTCAATGCTGGTGGAACAACTAAACTAGCTACCGTGAATTGCTTTGTTGGTAGGAGAGCTACGACTGGCTTTTTTGAAGGACGAATCGGTGAAGGTTGGGAGTATAATCGTGCCTTGAGTACCGGCGAATTAAGCCGTATGCGCAATACTACAACTTGGAGGTATCAGTAATGGCTGACGAAAGAGACTTCAGAATAAGGATGGACTTGGTACTACCCAAGGAAGCTGAACAATATGCCGACCAGATACAGACCGCCCTTACTCCTTTCCTTAATAATGCAGTGATAATCAATGAAGGCTTACCTAATGAAGAGAGTGGCTACATTGAAGTTGAAAGGTGCGGCCATAGGCTAAACCAATCCTGTGAGAAAATAGCCAGATGGGAAGTCGGCAAAGGGAAGGTGTTGTAATGTCAGGTGATGAAGTAGTAGAGGGCGAAATAATAATACTAAAGGATAGCAAAACCGGGGAACCCGTTGAGGTATTCTTTCCGAAGGATGAATAAGGGGTGAATCATGTCAGGTGAACTTTCTGTAAGAGTATCTATTGCTTTCAATAAGGGTGGTGCTGAGGTTCGGCGAACAGAGGGCATATCGGTTGATGTTACCGGGGATGCCTACACTAAACAAACTCAGAGTATCCCAACATCTAATACGGCCTTGGATGCCGGCGCTGCTATTGGAACTCAAGGCTACATATTTATCAAAAATCTTGACAGCACAAATTTTGTAACTGTCGGGATAACTGGCAGTTACTCTATTAAATTACTGGCAGGTGAGGTTGCTCTTTTTAGGGCAGCCGCAGCTATTTTCGTACTAGCAGATACAGCATCGGTGGACGTAGAATATGTTATCATCGAGCTTTAAATGAGCTGGCTCTGACCATTAAGTAGAGCCTCAAGTTCCTGAATACGCTTTGCTTTAGCTTGCAAAACGAGTGAGTGCTTCTTGCTAGGCATACCTGCCAAGTTTACAGGGCGGTTATCATCCTTGGTACCGTTCAAATGATGAACATGCCAGCCTTCAGGCAGGGGTTTACCATGGGCTTGTTCCCATATATCAAGATGTTGAGAAATATACCCGTACTTATTGGCTTTAGGATGTTCTGGCTTAAGAACTTTCGGATAACCACCAGATGAAATAATTTGGGACTTCTTCCTTCGGGAGCGATTCTGTTCGTGTAAAGATTTCATGGAACAACTGTGACATTTTTTGGTTTTATAATATATTATTTTGCCGCAATCTATGCAGGGGTGAGCTAATTTAATTCTTCTTCTTTCCTCGCTCTCCTTACCTTTGGAGGAATGATTATATCTTTTACTGTACATTAATTTATGCTTTCTTCTACAGGTATCACACAAGGTTTTATTTGGAGCTTTGGATATAAGCTCTATCCCGCAATTTACACAAATCAATCTGTAAACCATATTACTATTATAACAGGATAGAGTAGTAAAATCAAAGGAGTGAACTATGGCTTTGTGGACACATTCAGAAATAAAGACAAGAATATCCGCTTTACTCCAAGACCCTTCAGGCACTATCTTTAAGACGGCTACTGACGGAGAGATGGAGCTTGAGATAATTGACTCCGGCTATGATGTGGCCCTGTGGGTACCTTACATAGCCTCTGACCCGGATGTATTTCAAATAGAAACGCGCTCCGGTGCTGCTACCTCAGATACTTCAGGCGCTTTGGTTGATAGCACTAAGTCCCAGTTCCTTTCTACGGATGTGGGTAAGGTAATCTACCAGACTACAGATAAGTCCTGGGGGATCGTCACGGCCTTCGTTTCTACCTCTCAGCTAACCCTGAACAAAGACCTCTTCCCGGATGGTGACGAGAGCTACATCATGCTCAATAAGGGCTGTGTAGAGAACAACCAGATAAACATTGAGGACATCACCGACCGATACGAGATAGAAGACGGTGACCGGATAGAACACCCGATAGGTACCAGGCGAAACGTAGCAGCCGTTGACGGGGATATCCTGACTATCGGGGTGGATGTATCAACCCTTGACAATAGCTCACAGGTTGACAATGCCAGCCCTTCTGTTGATGTCCATGTGTATTTCCGCAAGAGACACTTCATTTCAGTGATGACCGACCTATCAGGATTGGTTGACCTTGTTGCTGGCTATTCCGCAGGGGATACCTCCATTGTTGTCGATGCCCTGACCACTGGTGACATCATAAAAGCAGGGCAACTATTTACTATTGCCGGAACCAGAGGTACCTACCGGGCGACCGCTGATGTAACTGTTGCCGCAAGCGAAGCGATTGTAACCTTCTATCCGGGGCTTGAGAATGATGTTGACAATGATACAGCGGTTAGCTTCCTTCAGTCTACCCTGACTCCGGCACTTCAGTCGCTCTTCTGCCGGTATGTGGCAGCTAAACTGGCAATCAGCAAGCCCGGCATCATAATCCCTGAGACACGGAGCAAGGCCAGACCTCTATTATCTGAGGGACAATTCGCGATTGATAACTCCAACAAAGGTGGTCCGGGAACTCCGGGCGACTACCTGAATTATACCAATGCTGAGATTAGATTATCGGAGCAACTGGCTCTTTACGGACAACTGGGAGCCGCGGCTATGACCAAGGTTGAAGATGACCTGAGTAAGATGGCTATCTCCAGAGTCAACGAGATATGGCCGAGAACCTAAGAGGTGATTGATGGCCCGTGGAGACACTAAAATAGTTATCAACTCTCAGACTTATGAGAGAAAAGCCAACGCGAGTAATATCTTGGTTGGTGTTCGTAAGCACTCTGAGACTGAGGACTCACAGACAGCCGAGGTTGTTCTGGACAATTCCGACAAGCGGTTTACCGACCTTAATCTAAGGGGGTTGACCGCCGTTATTTCTTATGACTACGGCTCCGGCTATGAAGCTACTCCAACACTCACGGTGATGACCCAGGATGATATAACCTCTGGCGGTAATTACCAGACTGTACTTAATCTTGTTGGCTTACCAGACCTGCTTGAGACAGACAAAGCCAGCAAGGATTACATTCATAATCTCACTGATACCAAGACTGTCAAGGATTTACTCACCGAGGTTCTTACCGGGACTGCCGTGGCCAGTACCGTGACTGAAGACCAATTAACTGAGGACTCCACCTTTGATTTGTATGAGGGTAGTATCATCATCGTTGGTCAAACATTAAACATACCGAATAGGACTGTTAGTTCTCTCCAGTTCAAGCTCAAGAAAACGGGTAGCCCGACAGGTGACATATTTTTCTTTATGAGGGCTACCGATTATTCCTTCACTGAAATCAAGAAACTGGGGGATGCCTCTACTCTCGATGGTACTGAGACATTTTATGAGGCTACCTTTGATACTCCCAGATTAGTTGATGATAATGTTCACATCTATGTTGAATACTCAGATGGCGACGCCAGCAACTTTATTTCTGTAAGCTACAATTCTACTGCTATTAAAGAAGGGGAATATCTTGGTCTACGGTACGCCAGCGGAGAATGGAACCTGTACTCTGACCTTGATTGTGCCTATAAATACAGTTACTCCGAGGCCGGCGTCGATGTCTTCACGCACACTACTTCTTATACGGCCGTATTTGATAGCGAAAGTTCCTTAATGGATACTTACCAGCCGCGCGATTCGTTCCAGATCACGGAAGGGGAATCAAGACTTGAGATAGTGAATAGGTTACTCGACTATGTAGCTGACCTGAAGCGGTTTGAATCAGATAACCAGCCACATTTCTTTACCACACCTGGCTCTGGTAACTCTTACACTTCTGATAAGGGAGAGTTCTATACTCACTCCAACAGGAAAGCGCTGGTCGTTCCGAATAAACAGGTAGTTAAATCCTTTGACGATGCTGATGGTTTTGAAGGTTCAGCCACTAGCGCAGCCAGCTTTGCCTTGACTCCTATTACCGGAGCGCCTATCAGGGCATATCTTACCAGTAATGCTCAGGGGGATAGCGTAGCTGCGGCAGTTATAGCTACACTGGAAGTGAACTCCCAAATCGGTTCTGATTCGGTCTATATGATTAACTACGAGCAAATCTGGAACTATGTCACGGTAACTAATAATTGGAACGGGTCCACTACCACCGGTAATATCGCATATATTAACCGGGTGAGTATGGCCGGTAGCTTCCAGCAGTTCTTCTCATTCGGTCGCCAGGCAAAACAAGGTATCGCTGGTATGCCCCCGAAAAGGGAAGTCAAGACCGAGGAGTTTATTCTTGATGAAACTCTCCTGAAATGGGGCATGATTAAAAATCTCTTTGTTATTATAGATGAGAACACCGATGATATTTACGAAAGGCTCAACATCCTCTTCCAGCTTTTTGAGGCCCTGGGCGTTAAGGTGGACGCTAACAATCAAGATCTGTCTGACAATGTGGATGCTTTGCTCGATGAGAAAGTTGAGACATTAAAACTGTTTATTGCCGGCGTGGTTGAACGGTGGCATATAACCAGAGAAGCTATAGCACCTGTTGTTATTACTATTCCGGGGAGTTAATAGATGGAAACGAAGTACGAGTCTAATGAAGGTGGCGATAACACCAACTATGGCGTTGCTGCCACATCTGCGATTTACGGAGGGCAGACTTTCACACCATCGGTTACCCATATTATAACTAAGGTTGTATTAAAACTCTGGCGTGACAATGGTTTGGTTGGAACGGTTACCGTTAGCATTAAAGCAACAAGCGCAGGTTTACCTACTGGTGCCGACCTCTGCTCTGGTACCACAAATGGTAATACACTCCCGACCAGTTCAGGCGCAGCAACATGGCGTGATATTACGCAAGGTACCGGGGCTGTTCTTGCCTCTGGTGTTCAATATGCCATAGTTGTAACGGCATCAACTGTTACTAACCCACCAGTTTTGGAACAACGGATGTTTTCTCCAGGTTCTAATTATGCTGGTGGTACGCTGGTTAGAACTTCTGACACCGGCTCTAGCTGGATAACAGTTAATGGCGATGGTATGTTCGAGGAGTGGGGAGAACCGGGAACCTCTGCTGCGGCAGTCACTACTCAAGCAGTCACATCCATTTCAACAGCAACCGCTACGGGTAATGGTAATGTAACCAGCTTGGGTTTCCCGGCTGCTACTCAGCATGGTATCGTCTGGGCTGCTCATCCTATCCCTACCATTTCAGATAGTAAGACAGAAGAGGGAGCGCCTTCATCTACCGGGGCTTTCACCTCAAGCCTGACTGGCTTAATACCGAATACTTTTTATGCTGTTAAAGCCTATATCATAAATTCAGTAGGAACATTCTATGGCCCGCAAGTGGTCTTCACCACAACGGGTAGCACACCGGTAGTAACTACCAGACAACCGATAAGCGTGGCTGCTACGACTGCTACTGGCTTAGGTAACATCAGTAATCTAGGTGGCTCAGCGGTAACCGCGCATGGTGTCGTCTGGGATACCTCAGCAGACCCGGATATTAATGACAGCAAGACTGACCTGGGGGCCACCTCAACACTGGGAGACTTCGAGGCAGGGATTACTAGCTTAACGGTGAATACTCTTTATCATGTTAGAGCCTTTGCTACTAATACCTCCGGTACATCTTATGGTGCTGACCTGACTTTCACTACACTTGCTGCCGGCGCCCCTATTGTTACTACGCAACTTTCAACAGATGTTCAGCCTACGACTGCCACAGGTAATGGTAATATCGTTGACATAGGAGGTTCGGCTGTAACTGAACATGGGCATTGTTGGTCTACCACGGTGAATCCGACTACCTCTGATAGCAAGACGACCAATGGTGCCGGCGTGGTTGGTTCCTTCACTTCACAGATTACGAACTTAACGGCTGGAACAGCTTTCTATATCAGGCCGTATGCCACGAACACGCAGGGTACATCCTACGGCGATAATGACCTCATCAATCAAGATACCGTGGTTGTTCCACCTGGTACCGCGCCCGGAGTAACCCCAGGTAGATATAGCGTGCTTGATGAAAAATGGGTTTATATAGACGCAGCCGGGAAACAAAGGTGGCTCAAGGGCCAGGAGTTCTAATGACACAGAATCGAGTATGGCATGATATACCCGCAGAGGAATACAATAAAAGGGGAGACCTGACTACCTCAGATGCCAGTGGTAATCCGGCCTTACTATCGGTGGGTTCCGATGGTGAGTCCCTATTCCCACGTTCATCTGCTGATAATGGCTTAGTCTGGGCGCATATTCAGACTTACTATGGAGTAGTTCAGACCTACGAAGGTGTAATCCAATTCAAAGAGGAGGGTTAAATTATGGCAGGTGGCGAGACTATTGAGAACACTATAGCAAGATTATCAACCACCTCTGCGGTGGATATGAAGACCGCCCAGAAGAACACGCTCCTTACAGTCCCACCAGGGAAGACAGCCTATGTAGTCTTTGTAGTAATACGGGAGCCTTCAGCTTCAATGGCAGGCGGTACCGATTATGACTTCGGAACTGGAGCCAATGCTGATACATGGAGGCAGACGGTTGACCTTTCAAGTATGACTACTTCGGGAACTGACTACATGGTGATTGCTGGTGCTGATGTAACTAAGTATACAGATAATGCTGCTGCGGCAGTCTTTGGAGTCAAAGTAATTACCGGCACCACGGCAGCTTGTACCGCAACGATTGATGTTTTTGGCTTCCTAGCATAGGAGAGATATGGCAAAACCTTTAGTACCAGGACACGATAAACCAGCCCTTCGAGAGGATGGCGATATAGACTTTGGCAATACGAGAGCCTCTAATCTTCGTGGTATAGATTTTGAGAGTGCTAACGAGGTCACAATATCCAATGGGGCTATAACCATAGACCACGGGCATATCAAGGTACTGAATGAAGGCGGTGCTGCCGATGACGACCTCGATACAATCAACGGAGGCGAGTCTGGAGAGGTTCTATTTATTTTACCCTCCAATGATGCTCAGACAGTTCGTATACGGAACGGTGTTGGGAATATCTATACCAAGCACCAAGTAGACCGAGCCGATTATAGTTTTAACTCTCCTACTGGTTCGTCAGGTAAAGATTATGTGGGTGGTAATTATCTATTTCCTGCAACAGAAGCAGCTCTTACTAATGGCAGCCCCACCGTAACGGTTGGTTCGGCTAATGGTTCTTATGCTATGCATGCTGTTGTTGTAGGTAAAGGTGATGGGGCAACCGATGGTTCTGACCTAGTACTAACAGTGACAGGGGCAAGCATCGATGATGAAGGAAATTACAACGGTTCTGATACGCAGGTCATCGTGGCTGACGCTTTACTGGCCACCTTCGCCCTCAACACAATGTCAGAGACTCCTAAGAAGTGGTTAGGCCAAACCACAATTACTCTTTCT
>SDBU01010668.1_pt1 | contig 10165 bp, 8 predicted proteins | sample 2277071 | NCBI WGS metagenome assembly SDBU01 (sample SAMN10397929, study PRJNA504765) | marine sediment metagenome | isolation source: marine sediment core GS08_GC12, 126 cmbsf | place: Arctic Ocean: Gakkel Ridge, Loki's castle | collected 2008 | reverse complement strand
GCTTTTCGAATTGCCTTTGGCGTTCGGACAGACAGCCTTTTCGGAAGTGCCTGGCAACTTGGATGTGCCCCTCCCGGCGCTCAGCGACCGGCCCTCACGCCCCTGGCGCAACATGAGCATCTCGGCCATGATGCTGAGAGCGATCTCCGCAGGCGAGTCCGCCCCCAGGTCCAGGCCCACTGGAGCATACACCCGCACCAACTGCTCCTCACCTACCCCCGCCTCCCGCAGGACCTTGAAGACGAGGCTCACCTTGCGGCGGCTGCCCAGCAGCCCGATGTAGGCCGCTGGGGACTCGATGACCGCCCGCAACGCAGCCGCGTCACTTTCGTGGCTGCGGGAAGCGATGACTATCCAGGTACTTGGGGTTATATCGAGCGCGCTCAAACCGGCTTCGAAATCCTCGACCAGTATCTCTTCGGCCTGGGGGAAGCGATCGCGGTTGGCGTATTCGGCGCGGTCGTCGAACACCGAAGTGCGGAATCCCAGCAACGGTGCCAGTTCGGCCAGGGGGATGGCCACGTGGCCTGCCCCGATGAGCAGCAGGGTGAGCTGCGGGGAGATCACGTCAACGAAGACGTCCAGGTCTCCTCCACAAACGCCCAGGTCTTGCTCGTGCTTATCGGCGCGCAAACCGTAGTGAACCAGGCGCGACCTCCCTTCGTCCAAAGCTTCCTGGGCGGCCTCAATGATGGCAGCCTCCAGCGCTCCTCCTCCGACGGTGCCTATGCTGGTGCCGTCGGGGCGAATCAGCATTTTGGTTCCCACCTGGCGGGGCGTTGAGCCACGGGTCTGGACAATGACAGCCACAGCCACAGATTCCCGCCGACGCACAGCCTCAGTGATAGCCTCGTAGATCGTGTTCATTCACCTACCTCCTTCTGAGCAGGTCTTTATTATACCATCTTCCAGTGTTCGGAGCAATAAAACGTGATTCGTGTTGCGTGGTCCGTCAAATCCAACGCACCACGCAACACGAATCACTTCGCTTTCTCTCTAGCCAGCAGTGCCGCCCCTAACGCACCAACAAGTTGGGGTTCCGGTGGCAGGAGGATGGCCAAGCCTATCTGCTTCTCCAGGGCTCTCACCACGCCGATGTTCACGGCTACTCCGCCGCTCATGACCACCGCCTCCTCCAGGCCCACCTGCCCTGCCAGCCCTGCCACCCGGTTGGCGATGGCCACGTGGATGCCAGCCACGATGTCGGCCTTGGGCGCTCCCCTGCTCATCTGACCTATGACCTCCGACTCGGCGAAGACGGTGCAGGTGCTGGAGATGCTTACCGGGTGCCGGGACTGCTGGGAAAGAGGCCCCAGCTCCTCGACTTCCAGCTCCAGAGCCTCGGCCATCACCTCCAGGAAGCGGCCCGTGCCAGCGGCGCACTTGTCGTTCATGGCGAAGTCGGTGACGTATCCACGGGGATGCACCCTGATCACCTTGCTGTCCTGCCCGCCGATGTCTATCACGGTGCGCGTGGTGGGGAAAAGATGTGTCGCGCCCCGGGCGTGACACGTTATCTCCGAGACCTCCTCGTTGGCCGCGTCGTACGTCACCCGCCCGTAGCCGGTGACCACTGTGTAACCCACATCATCGGCAGCGACGCCCTCCCGCTCCAGCAACCCTTCCACCAACCGCGCCGCCACCTGGCAGCTATCGTGTCTGGATCTGGCCAGATCGCTGGCGACCACGGCACCAGCCCCATCCAATACCACCGCTTTGACCGTCAGCGCGCCGATGTCTATCCCCACAAAGTACATGGCATCCTCCTGGTAAGCGAGACCCCAGGTTTTTCCCCGTCTGAGCAAGCAGATCGTTTCATAGCACGTCAAAGCGGGGGGGTGAGGGTAACTGTCAACGGATTCCGGGAACGAATTGAACGGATTGGAGTTCCGCACGTGACTTTTTCCGTTCAATCCGTTCAAAGAATCCGTTGACAGCAATCCATGCTTTCTATCCCCCTACTTTGGGGTGCTATGGATCATTTTGGGGGGACTTCTGGGATACGAAAAAATGTCTCTCATTAACCAAAAAACCCTGGTTTCTGATTCCTACCTCCGGTAGCGTATTATACCAGGAATCCCCCACAGTTCAAGGAGATTGACAATTTCTCCCCCGAGTAGTATGATAAGGGCACCGACTTCAAAGAGAGGACCGCAACATGGTTTCGACTGAAAACAAGCTTATCCTGATAGTGGACGATGAGCCACGGATGATCAAGTTCATTCGCTTGAACCTGGATCTGGAGGGATATCGAGTTAGCGAGGCGTCCAACGGCCTGGAGGCCCTGGATAAAGTTCGCCAGGAGCTGCCCGATCTCGTCTTGCTGGACGTGATGATGCCTGAGATGGACGGGTTCGAGACCCTGGAGCGCGTCCGCGAGATCTCGAACGTGCCGGTCATCATGCTCACCGTCAAGGCCGAGGAGGAGGACAAAGTGCGGGGCCTGGAGCTGGGGGCCGATGACTACGTCACCAAGCCCTTCAGTCCCAGGGAGCTCTCCAGCCGCATCAAAGCCGTGCTGCGCCGGACGGCGATGCCGTCGCCGGTCGAGAAGACTATCCTGAAAATTGACGACGATGGCTTCGGCTTATCCATTGACTTCAATCGGCGGGAGGTCTTAGTGCGAGGCGAGAGGATCAAGCTGCGCCCGACCGAGTACCGCTTGCTCTATCACCTGGTCAACAACGCCGGCTGGGTGATGACCCACGAGATGCTGCTTTCCAAAGTCTGGGGCTACGCCTATCGGGACGACACCCACCTTTTGCGCGTCTACATCACCTACCTGCGCCAGAAGATCGAGCCGGATCCTTCCAATCCCAGGTACATTTTCACCGAGCGGGGCATAGGCTACCGCTTCGTGGATTTCAAGCAAAAAACCCAGGGTGGCTGAACGAACACACAAGCCCCGGCGATTCAGATCCTCGCCGGGGCTTGTGTGTTTATTACTACGATTCTCTTAAAAGGCTTAGAGCTTCACTACGTTGGCGGCCTGAGGACCTTTGTCGCTGTCCTCGATGGTGAACTCCACCTGCTCGCCTTCTTCCAGATTGCGGAAACCTTCGCCCTGGAGAGCTGAAAAGTGGACGAAGACGTCCTCGCCACCCTCGCGCTCAATGAAGCCGTAACCCTTGGCACGGCTAAACCACTTCACCGTGCCTGTAATTCTCTCGCTCACTGACTGGCATACCTCCTTCCCTTGTGATATACTGTAGGGCGGAGTTAGTTTGTTCTTGGTTCTGCCTGTCAGCCTGTGCCGATGACGGCCCTAGCTATACCACGTTAGAACTACGAAACAAGAGCTTACTGCGTCCTACGTGCTATATCATATCATACTTTCACTTTTCTGTCAAATCTCGATCTCCAAGAGCTTGACTTTTTAGGGTATTTATGATACAATACAAACGAGTAACTTCATAAACTGAGGATTGGTAACGGGGGCGACGATGCTCAGCCTGTGGGCATGGATGCTTGGGCTAGGTGGAGCCAATAGCATAACCGACCGTTGACGTGATATCTGTAACGGTCGGTTTTTGTGTTTTACCACACTTTGCCCCGCCTGCAAAGTCAAAGGAGGGTAGCCTATGGAAGATGTCGTCTTATCAGCCGAACGCTTATGAAATTCTGCAAAGGAGGCAGAGAAATGGCAAGCCAATCGTTGTTCGATTCGCTGAGTAACAATACACAAAAATCCGCAAAGGAGGGAAAAGGTAAGATGAGGACGAATACAAGGAAGTTCAGACTGGCGCTGAGCGCGCTGACGTTGGTAGCACTGCTGCTTTCGGTCTTTGGAGCGGTTCCGGTGTGGGCACAGACGACTTGGTATGTGGATGATGACAATTGCCCCGGCCCTGGTGCTGGTACGCAGGTTGATCCCTTCTGCAGCATCCAGGACGCCATTGATGCTGCCACTGCTGGCGACACCATCAACGTGGCGGCGGGGACGTACACCGAGCACGTTACTATCGACAAGTCATTAGCCCTTCAGGGGGCTGGCGCATCACAAACTACTATTGATGTCTCCGGTTTGCTGATACAGAATCCGCATGTCGCGGTCGAGGTTCAAAATGGTGTCAACAACGTTGTTGTAGATGGATTCACGATAATTGGAGTTCCAGCGTTCCATCACTCTGACGACTCGGTTATACGATGTGGCGGGAGCAGTGGCACCAATAATGACATAACTATAAGCAACAACGTTATAGACGGATATGTAGGCATCCTGTTTAAGAATGGCGACAGTTTTACAGTGCAACAGAACGATATTACCTTCAATAAAAATGCTATCGTCATTCAAAGTGGATGCACCAACGTCGACATTTCAGATAATACGATGACTGGCGGAACCAGTATGCAAACAGACCCCTATGGGATTTACATCACTTCCACCACTGGTTCTATCACAGGAAACACTATAGAGAATGTCATTGGACCTGATGACGGGGGTAAAGGTATTGGCGGAAGCAGTAACCATGATCTGGTTATTGACGACAACGTCATCAATAACACGGGATATGATGGCATTTCCTTCTGGAGTAACACCCACCATGTCACCATCAGCAACAACACCCTGAGCAATAACGCACAGACGTATTACAAAGGTGGTGGAATAACCATCAAAGGCGACGACATCACCATCATAAACAACGACATTACCGGCAGCGGACATGACGGTGTCATCATTGACACCCATGTGCTCGACAGCGTACGTATTGACATCAATTACAACAATATATGGGGAAATGCTGATTATGGTGTCAATGTGAAGAATGCGGGTGAGACTGTCGATGCCGAGAACAACTGGTGGGGTCATGCCAGTGGGCCTGATGATGATGCAGGAGTTATTAATGGCACTGGTGATAAGATCAGCACCAATGTTGATGCCGACCCCTGGATTGGGAAGACAGGTGAGCCGTCGGGGCACGGGGATGCCACCAATGGAGGCACAGCCACGGTCAGCGCGGGCAACAGTTCTGTGTACGTGGATGCAGACCCTGGGAAAAGCGGCGGGGTGAGTGTGGTCGAAGAAACAGCAGCTCCGCCGCAGGGCTTTGCCGGCATGGGCAGCGGCGCAAAGCTTAACAAATACCTTGTGATCACCAGCGACTTCGCCGACGGCGACTTCTTCGCCACCGTCAAGCTCCACTACACCCAGGCTGAGTATGAGGCCATGGGTAACCCCAGCAACCTGGCGCTGTTCTGGTGGGACGCGGCCAACAGTACGTGGATGCTGGCCGTGGACGCCAATACGACCGGCGGCAAAAGCTACAAAGGCAATAGTAACCCCGCGGACCATGCCACCCTCGGCGACTATGGCTTTTACGACCAGGGCGCGGCCGGGGGAATCATCTGGGCCAACGTTGACCACTTCAGTGACTTCGGCGGCGCGGAAGTCGGTTCTGGAGGCGGCCCCACCGCCATCACCCTCTCCTCCTTCGCCGCCAGGTCAAGCGCAGGTCTGGGAACTCCCCTCGTTTGGTCGTGGCCGGTCGGGGTAGCAATGCTGGCCATGGGCGGCGTCCTCTGGGTGAGGCGGCGGCGGTCGAATAGGCCTAGAAGTGACCCCAACTGATCACCATCCCCTGTCCCGGACTTCAGGGTCAGGAATAACGAGAAGCCACCTGTGCGCTCGCACAGACGGCTTCTCTTTTTCACCAAAAACGCAAGCCCCGGCGATCACGATCATCGCCGGGGCTGGTGTGTTATGGCAATTCTCTCTTAAGCTCAGAGCCTCACTTCGTCATTGCTAGCCCACGAAAGCCGCAATAGGCTCTACAGACTCGGACTTTGGGAAAGCATCAGGAGCCGCTCCCGTCGAACAACGTAAGGCTTTTCGGCCAGGCCCAGGGCGTCCAGCACCTCGTCGGGCCGCCCGGCGCCCTGACTACCGGCCCGAAGGCGCATTCCCAAGACCCAACCGTCAGTCTCTTTCCCCTCAACCCACAAGTCCTCGATCAAAGGGCGCAAATCGTAATCCTTGCCCCGACGCTGGCGCGGCAGTTGCTCGGTCGAAAGCAACTCCTCCAGTTTCCCCTCCATCTCCTCCTGCGACCCATCCCAGAACACCGTCACCCGATACTCCGCCGCGCGCACCTGAGACTGCAGGGAGGGTAACTTGGGATAAACCTCCTCCACGGAGAGCACCTCCAGCCCCGGCGGCAGATGGGGCACTAATCCCTTAACGAAGTTGTAGGGAGAGATGTGGCGCTCCAGGACGACGTCCATCACCTCGCCGCGACTGGTGAAGCCCACGGGCAAGGGGGCAGCGACGGCTATTTTGGGCCGGGGGTTGAAGCCGTGGGAGTAAGCCAGAGGCACTCGCGCCCGGCGCAAAGTCCTCTCCCACAGCCGCATCAGATCCAGGTGAGAGATGTATTTTATCTCCTCGCCCTTGGCGAAGGTTATGCGCAAGCGCTGCTGTATTGTTGGCCTCATTAAACTAAACTCCGTCGCATCACTACAACGAATTCAGAAATCAACGAATTGAGAGCAAGCAACTTGTACTAAGCGCAACTGCTCACCTCGCTCGGCCCGGATTGCCAAATCCGGGCCAGACGGGCCCCGACCAGTCGAATTCAGCTCGTTAAGCCGCCGGATCTGGCGATCCGGCGGGAACAGGTGAGTAATCACCGCTAAGCTTGTCGAGGCATTCGTTCCTTTCTCAATTCGTTGTAGTGTCATAGTAACAACAAAACTCGTCAGAAACCCCGCAGTAAATGCAGCCTTCCCGACAATCAATGGTCGTCTCGCCGCGGAGGCTGCGCTGGTACTCTTCAATCAGGAATTCCTTCCTGACCCCCACGTCAATGTGATCCCAGGGGAGCACCTCATTGAGGGCGCGCTCCCTCCGAGCGTAGAAGTTGGGATCGAGGCCGGCGTCGGCGAAGGCCCGCCACCAAAGGTCCTCGTCGAGGAGCTCGTCCCAGGCATCGAATTTGGCTCCCCATTGCCAGGCACGGTGGATGACCTGGCCTAGCTGCCGGTCGCCGCGGGAGAGGGCGGCTTCCAGCAAGGTGGTGCGGGGGTCGTGCCAACTGAAGCTGATGCCAGGCCCCCTGAGCCCCCGCCGCAGCAACGCCTGTCTCTCCTCCAAAGTTGCCTCATCAACCAGGGGCAGCCACTGGAACGGCGTGAAAGGCTTGGGCACGAAAGTGCCGAGGCTGACATTCACCTGAGTCCTCTTCCGCTGGTGACGCCGGCCGATGGCCCGCACCTTCTTCACCAAATCCACGATGGCCGCCACGTCCTCCAGGGTCTCCGTGGGCAGGCCCACCATGAAGTACAGCTTGATCCGCCGCCAGCCGCTGGAATAGGCCGCCTCGGCCGTGCGCAGCAGGTCCTCTTCGGTGACGTTCTTGTTGATCACGTCCCGCAGGCGCTGGCTGCCCGCCTCCGGGGCGAAGGTCAGGCCCGTTTTGCGCCGCCCCTGAAACATCTCCGCTAGCTCAACTGAGAAAGAATCAGTGCGCAAGGAGGGCAGGGAAACGGCCAACGGCGGATGCTGATAGTCCGTGGTAAGCCGTCGCACCAGAGGCTCGATCTGGCTGTGATCACTGGAGCTCAGGGAGACCAGGGCCACCTCCTCGTAGCCCGTCTCCTTAACGATGTCCTCCACCGTTAGCAGCACCTCATCCAGAGGCCGCTCGCGCAGGGGGCGATAGATGAAACCCGCCTGGCAGAAGCGGCAGCCCTGGGTACAGCCCCGCTGGATCTCGATCATGGCCCGATCATGGATCACGTCAATGTAGGGCATGACAAATTTGGTCGGCGCCGGAGGCAGAGTCTCCACGACGCGCTTTCGGATCATGGCCCTGGCTTCGGGAACCAGCGGCTCCACGGCAGCCACCGTGCCATCGTCGTGGTAGCGAACATCGTAGAGACTGGGCACGTAGATGCCCTCTATCTTCGCCGCCTCTCGCAGGAAATCCGCCTTCGAAGCTCGAAACTCCCGATAAGCCAGCACCAACTCCAGCAGCACCTCTTCCCCCTCTCCGATCACGAACAGGTCGAAGAAGTCGGCCAGAGGCTCGGCGTTGTAGGTGCCACTCCCGCCTCCGATGATCAGCGGATCGGCGTCGCCTCGCTCCGCCGCCAGGGGTGAGAGGCCGGCCAGATCCAGCATGTTCAGCACGTTGGTGTAGTTCAGCTCGTACTGCAACGAGAAGCCAATTATATCAAAATCGGCCAGGGGGCGCCGCGACTCCAGACTGTAGAGGGGGATGCCCACGCCTCGCATGGCCTCTTCCATGTCTATCCAGGGCGCATAGACCCGCTCGGCAAGGACGCCCTCCTCCCTGTTGAGGATGTCGTAGAGGATCATCAGACCCAGGTTGGACATGCCCACTTCGTAGGTGTCGGGATAGGCCAGGGCTACTTTGACCTCAACCTGGTCCCAATCCTTGACCACGCTGTTCCACTCGTGACCAGTGTACCGGGCGGGTTTGGCTACCTTGGGCAAAATGCGATCCAAAACTCGCTGCGTTATATCCATCCTAGTCACCCACCAATTTCACCAACACGCGGCGGCGGCGCGGCCCGTCGAACTCGGCCAGGTAAATCCCCTGCCAGGCGCCCAGCACCAGGCGGCCATCCTCCACCAGGATGGTTTGGGAAGCTCCCATCAGGCTAGCTTTGATGTGGGCGGCAGAGTTGCCCTCCCCATGACGGTAGTTGTCATTCCAGGGCACGATCTTGCCCAGCTCCATCAGCATATCCGCCCGCACGCTGGGGTCCCAATTCTCGTTGAGGGTCAGGCCAGCCGTGGTGTGCGGCACGAAGACGTGGCAGACGCCGCTCTGCATTCCCTTTTCCTTCACGGTTTGCTGCACTTCGGTTGTTATGTCCACCAGCTCCGCCACCGACTTGGTGGCTATCTCCAGTTGAGCGATCATCTTTATCTCCCCCCAACACTACAACGGATTGAGAAAGGAACAGATTTCTTGCTCTCAATCCGTTATATTCTAAATCCGTTGTTGTCTTCCTGCAGTAGTACCAGTGCAACCGCGCCCAGGAGAGCCACGTCGTCGCCGAGAGTAGCGGGCACAATGGGAGTGTTCTCCCAATAATAGCTGACCATAGCCCGTTGGCGCACCGTGGCCCGGATAGGCTCGAAGAGGAGGTCGCCGGCTTTGGTCACGCTGCCTCCGATGACGATCAGGCTGGGGTTGAGGATGTGCAGCAGGTTGACGATGCCGACCCCGATGTAGAACCCGGCCTGGCGGAAAATCTCGATGGCTATGGGATCACCCGCCTGGGCAGCCTGGTTGACGTCTTTGGCGGTGATCTTGTCCAGGTCGCCGCCAACCAAGTCGGTGATGGCTGTCTCGGCTCCATCTCTGATGAGTTCCCTGGCGCGGCGAGCGATGGCCGGGCCCGCCGCCAGAGCCTCCAGGCAGCCTATGTTGCCGCACTTGCAGCGGGGGCCATGAGCCTCGACGGTCTGATGGCCTACCTCCCCCGCCAGACCATGAGCTCCCAGCAGCAGCCTGTTATCAACGATGACGCCGCCGCCAATGCCGGTGCTGACAGTGATGTAGATCAGATCAGCGACGCCCTGGCCGGCCCCGAAGCGCTGCTCCGCCAAAGCGGCCAGGTTAGCGTCGTTGCCCACCACGACGGGCAAATCGAACTCCGCTTCCATGAGATCCTTCAGGGGGACATTCTTCCAGCCGGGCAGGTTGGGGGCGTCCCTGACGATCCCTCGCCAGGGATCCAAAGGCCCAGGCGCAGCGATGCCGATGGCGCTCACCTGGCCGATGTCGGCAGGCAACACCTGGCGGATGGACTCCTCGATGCGCTCCAGCACTGCCCCTAGCCCCTCGTCGGCCATAGTCGGCCGGCTCACCCGCTGGATGATTTCGCCCTGAGCATCGGCCAGCGCGGCCCGAATCTGGGTACCGCCCAGGTCTACGCCAACGATCAGCTTTTCCACTGTAGCTCCTCCTCGTTCGATTGCGCCTCAAGTATACCACGATTTCGCGCCTTGCGCCAACTCGTTTGGCAACAGCAAAAAGCCACCCCTCGGAAACGGGGTGGCTTCGCTTTACGAAGTCGGCAACCTGTTGATGAAAACTCCTATCACAGCGTCTCCAGATAGCGATTGAGCTCCCAGTCGGTTACCTGGATGCGGTACTCGTCCCACTCCGCCTTTTTGGCCCGCACAAAAGCC
>SDBU01010667.1_pt1 | contig 10167 bp, 17 predicted proteins | sample 2277071 | NCBI WGS metagenome assembly SDBU01 (sample SAMN10397929, study PRJNA504765) | marine sediment metagenome | isolation source: marine sediment core GS08_GC12, 126 cmbsf | place: Arctic Ocean: Gakkel Ridge, Loki's castle | collected 2008 | reverse complement strand
GTATATGTTCACGGGATAACCCTTCTATTCTCACCGATCGGTGAAAAATATCATTCGCCGGCCTATTTTATTCTTGACATTCTTGATATTATATCATATATTGTACTTAGTGTTGAGCTAAGCCCTGAACCTTACAAGACACGGAGAATAGAAGTGTTTAACCACACAGCAATTACAGAGGGAAACCGGAATGACCGTTGGAAGGTATTACACATTGCCTGTATGTTATCGGCCGGATGCCGCTACACACGGTATAGCTGGGGCATTGGCCTTGATCGCAATGCTGCATGGTGGATCGGTCAGATAGAGGGGATGATTAGCCACCTGCGTTGTCTGAGGGTGATTGACAACGAACACGTGGTGTGACCTAACCCTGAACCTGGGGACAAATGGAGAATGACGAATGGCGAAGAAGTGGTTTTTGGTCACTGAGGGTGGGGCTGATGATCGGATGTACGATCTATTTTATGAAGAGAGTGAATCGGCTGTCAAGAAGCGGTTGTCGTCTCTGACAAAAGACGTAAGGGTATCTCCTCTCAGTGAACGCGGCCTGACTGAATTACTCGGGTGCACAAAGTTAGTGGGCAAGGAAGACGATGCTCTTGTTGAGCATCCTCTGTTGTTGCATCACTTAGGTCGCATGATTTGGATTAACGGATAACATAGTTAGTAGTGACACCCCATGTTATCCAAGAACGCTTACCGATTGTTTTGGTCAGCGGTAGCAGCAGCGATAGTCTATTTGCTGTTGCTCTTATGAATCAAGGTTGTGCCGAAAGGCGGGTTGATGGTGGGCATTTTAGAAAGGCGGTTTGTGTATGGACATAACTAGAGTGAATATCTGGCTTTTCCAGATTGGATTAAATAATGAAGAATCAGACCGGTTGGTGCGTTATGCTAGGATAGCGGAAGTCGAGCCTGCGGTGTTTATTGAACAGGCAATCATATCGCACGAAAGATCATACGCTAAATGTCGTGGTTTTGATCCAGAATTATCGCTGGAGGATTTAGACGATGGTCAGTGTTGAATCACTAGGCGAGCACATCTATAAGGTCAGAATTGAGCATAGGGATTTTAGCATGTTGGATACTATAGCCAACAGGTTTCACGAAAGCTGTGCTGATCTCTTGGCCATGGTTATTGTGCGTGGACTGATTGAGTATGAAGAGGACTTTCAATCTGAAAGGTAATATTATGTCCTGGAAAGAAAAGATGAAAGAGTTTGGCGGCTGTGAGGTTGCTTTTTTAACTGAGGATGGCGAAGTGGCTCAGTTCGTCGTTTGCGGCGAACCCGAATTATTCGAGGGCAAGTTTAAGGGTCAGGCAACCAAGCGGATTGCGTTTCCGATTGTTGCAACGGATGGCATGACGATATTGGTTCTCGGTATGCGTGCTGCCAGGCGGTTGAGCAAGTATGAGAAGACGTTCGACGATACCGCATTCGAGGTCATTCGTCATGGTGAACCAGGCGACCAGGATGCAACCTATGCTGTCAAGCCAATCGACGACGACGACCTTACAATAGAATTGTTCGAGATCAAGGCCCGAGAGTTCAATCCTGATGTGGTCGGGGATATGATGTCTGGAGTCAACGACATGATACGCGGCTAACGCTCTCTTTTCTCCTGGCGGGTCGGTCACATCGTCAACCACGTTTTTCCGACCCGCCCCCATTTTTGGAGTTGTGATATGGCAGGCAACCGACGCGGACGGATTAAGGAACACCTAATCGGAGTTCACAAGAATTGTGGCTGGATTACGGAACACGTATTACAGATGCTTGCACTGATTAAGGATGAAAACCCGAACTTATCCGAAGCCATAACCGGAATCGGCAAGGTATCCGATCAGCTAGACGAGTTGACGCAGGATTTATTTGGCACTATATAACCGACTCACCTGGACGGGTCGGTTTTTCAAAATCAGGCTAACGGAGTAGCTAGCTATGGGAATTGAGAGAGCACAAGTCTTGCTGCGAATGAAGGCGGCGATTCGTGAGGGTCAGTCCGCTTCCCGTTTTATCACTTCTATGCGTGCCGAGGGGTTAGGCTACCGACGTCAGACAATGCTGTCCGATTGGCGTAGCGTTACCGGCGTTGCGAAAAAAGAAGGCACCGCCCGCTACGTTCGTAAGGATTTCAAGCCCACCGCCAAAGTCGTCGCCGACGTTACTTGGGATTTATCACGTGAGTTTATGACAAAGGTTAAGGTTCACGTCCGGACCCGGCCTGGTGAACCGATCACAGAACGGTTTGTCAACATAATGTCCGACGTGGCCTTGACCCCGAATCAGATCGAGGAATCTGTTCTCGAAAACCTTGAGGAATGGTCGGACAGCATACCTGGCGTCGTCGAACGTGTTACACCCTGGACCATTTTACGACGTGTTGCCGAATGACAAGCATTGACCGCCCCGCACATTGTCTAAGGCGAGAAAAGACCTTAGCGATGCCTCGTCACGTAATCCTGTTCGATACTGAAACCAACCAGACAAAAACCGACAGTGGTGACACCCTGCATACTTTGCGGCTGGGTTGGGCTTGCTACTATTCGCCGGCGGGCAACAAACGGGCTGAAAAGCACGAATGGCTTGCATTCACTACCATAGATGCCTTCTGGGCATGGCTGGTGGATCACACACCCAGCAAGAACAAGCTATGGGTTATTGCACATCAGTTGTCATTTGATTTTACGATCGTCGAGGGTTTTGCACGCTTGAAAGCCGCCGGTTACAAACTACGCTTTTTCCACAGCAGCGGTCTTACGACCATTATATCGGTCCGCAAGCCGGGTAAGTCTATTCTATTCGTGGATTCTCTCAATTGGTGGGCTCAATCTTTGGCTGCAATTGGTGAAACAATCGACTTTTCAAAAGGCAAGGTTGATTTCGACAATTGCAACGATTCCGAATTGAGTTCATATTGTCACCGTGACGTTGAAATATTGTTACGAATGTTTAAGGCGTTTGTCCGGTTTTTACACAACAACAGGATAAGTCGATTATGTTATACTTTAGGCTCGACGGCTATGGCTGCGTACCTGTTTGGGGCTTACCGTCATAAAATCTATATCCACAACAATTCCCAGGCAATTGACCTGGAGCGGTTGGCCTATCGGGGCGGTCGCACGGAATGTTTTTACTTAGGAGAATTATCGAATGGTCCTTATCACGTTCTTGATGTTAATAGTCTCTATCCTTATGTTATGCGTGAACATTCTTACCCTGTTAAGTATCAAGCGTTCAAGCACAAGATTAGCCCACAAGAGTTATTCCGTTCTCTCAGAACTAGATCGGCGGTTGCAACTGTTACACTGAAAACGGACGAACCCATATATGGTGTTCGGCGGGATCGTTTGTTATTCCCTACAGGTCGAATCACCGTCACGCTCTGCACACCCGAATTGTATTACGCTTTGGAGCGTGACCAGATCGAATCGGTCGGCGATTGTGTGTTATACGATCACGCCCCGATATTCACGAAATATGTCGATAAGTTTTACCAACTCCGCAACCGATTCCGGGCAAAGGGTGACAAGTTATACGAACACTTTATCAAGCTTCTACTCAATTCTCTATACGGAAAGTTTGGCCAGCGGTGTGACGTATGGAATAAGATAGGCGTTGACCCTTCCGCCATTGCTCACGAAGAGATATGTTATGACTATGAAACCCGCAAGCGATACAAGGTGCGTTACCTTCTCGGGTCGGTCTATGAATCTCGGGCAAAGACGGAGAGTTATAACTCGTTTCCGGCTATTGCTGCACACGTTACTGCATATGCTCGAATGTTTCTATGGGAAATTATGGGACAGGCTGGACTGGGGCATTATTTTTACTGTGATACTGATTCTCTATTGGTCGATGCGACGGGATATGCACGTTTGGCCGACCGGATTGACCCTACAAAGTTGGGATGTCTCAAGCTGGAATACAGCATCGACCGGGTGATAATTCGCGGTCCAAAAGACTATGAGTTCGGGGATCACAAGTGCCTTAAAGGGATTAGAAAACAGGCAAAGCAGGTCAGCGACAACGAATACACACAAGAACAGTGGCCAACGCTTAAAGGCATGATGTCTCGCGGCGAAACGGACAAGTATGTCGTCAAGCAGATCACTAAGCATTTGCAGCGTGATTACCTGAAAGGTTCTGTTCAAACGAACGGGTCGATTCTACCCTATCATTTTGACGACCCTGCTTGATAAGTGTGGCAATGTTCTTGACTCGTCTCTTGACATCGACCCGTTCGGCTGCAATTTGTCCGATGCACGCTTTCATATCCTGTATTTCATTCATTCGTCTTTCCTCAAATATATCTCGATATGTTCGTCGTCATAACGCATGAGTTTAAGTTCTTGCTCGCCGCGTTCACGGGTGATAGTACCGGCAGCCACGAACTTTATTACTTCCGCTTTCGACCATCTAGCCGGCGGACGTTCTTGCTCTTCATACCACCATTGTTCCATAAGCACATTAATTTGATCGGATGGTAGATTAAGTCTGCCGAGAGCTGACTGTGCAGCGTCGGTTGTGTACACACCTTTTTTATAAAGGTTACGTACTGCGTTGATTCGGTCTTCGGTAAACTCCCATTCCCGCTTATACTCTGTTGACCGAATAATGAACTCTACGTCAGCGGATCGTACGCCCAGTTCTCGAATCAGACTGCTTGCCTCTGACCGGCTTATCATACGTTTGGTGAACGCACGTAGAACATCGGTAGTTGAAAACTTCGACAGGCTCGTCAGTGTTTGCCTGATAGTAAACTCTGTCATTCTCTCAGCGTTGTCGTCTGAATATCCCTGATCTAGATATGACTGGAAAACCTCTTGCTCGTTGAGGACCCCCTCTTTATACATTCTGCGAACATCGACACGGGACAAGGGTTTGTAGGCGATCTTGACAAGCTTATCACGCCAAAACGGCATGACATCTTGAGCACGTAATAGGGTGTTCAGATCGCCGAGATCGATTACACCACGGTGCAGCATTGCAAAACCCTGTTGAGGACTGGGCAGATTCCAGTGTGCCGCCCAGTATCGTTTGGCCCAGTCTTCTGTTAATCCTTGTTGTTCTGCGTAGTCTGCAAAATCCTTCGGAAAATCCTCATATTGTCCGAATCGGCGGGCCACTTCTGGACTGAACGCTTCACGCACAGCCATAGTAATCAGGTCGGCAACGGGCGGTATCGGGTGGGCCAGCGTTTTATAATAATTATGGTATTCCGGGTGAATACCAATTTTGGTTAGATCGTCCTCCAACCCAGCAAGATCGTTATCTTGCCGCAAGTGAAAACTAATCAGATCGCTTGCGTTGGGTTTCATTAGAACCGAGTCAATGTATTTTTGCCTGTAATCCGGGTGAATATCTGCGGCGTTAAGATCGTCGTCAATCTCTGCCGGGTCGTTGCCTTGGAATAGATTACCCTGCAAAAGCAGCATGGCATTGGGTATTGGGTAGGCCAAGTCGGCAAGATCGAGGTGTTTGTCGAATGACCAACCTAGCTCTTGCATTCTTTGATGCCATTCGGCATCGGGGATTGTCTTACGTTTGTGAAGACTATGGACTTGATCGATTGTAAACTGTGACTCGGTTAACCACTCCCAGACCGGCCAGTCAGCAGAATCAACATCATAAAGGTCGTTGACTTTACTGTGCAACGGCCGTTCACCACGAATATATCGACTAAACCTGGTTATCTCCGGAATTGATGGAAAGGGCCTTGCTGCTGTTTTCATAAACAGGCGTTCAGGGATATTGTAACCTTGAGAAGCGTACCGATCCTCCATAACCTCAAAGTCAAGTTTGTGGCGGTAGAACAATTCCGTCGCTGCCGCGGCTGAGATATACTCGTTTGGGAAAACAACGTTTGCTGCACGAGTAACTTCTCTAAGAGCCGGTTTTAGTATTTCACCTACTGAAATATCAGCGATTTCAGAAACGAATCGCCCCCCTATGGCTGACAGGCCAGGGTGCTCGAACGCAAGCAATCCCTCAAGTTTGGACAATATGTCGAACGGCATAGCCGCACGAATCCCTGGATCACTAAATATCTTTGGAATAAACGGTTTTAGTGATTCCTCTTCAACTTCGGCAAAGGCTTTTTGAACCTCAAGCTGTGGGTTCCAGAATTGCTCTCCGTATGTCTCTGGTGACTCAATACTCATTGTGGATTCCATTGCCCTGCAGGGATAAGCGGAAACTTAAACGGTTTGTCCCATATGACTTTTCGCATATAGTCAATCATACCGATTGTCCATTTTTGACCCTCTGCATCGGAGGTTATCCACACGTTGACAATCTTTTCCCAGGTCAATTCATACTCTTCACCTTCGCCAGCCTCAGCAATAGTATGATGTTCTAAAAAGTAGGGAATCGACTGAATCGGATCGTAAGAACCGTCACTATCAAGGTAATAGTGAAAACACATATTTATATCGGTGATACAGTAATACAACCCCAAAAGTGCACCCTTGACAGGGCTCTCCTCCATATAGTTTATTCCGCCTATGATACCGGGTAATCGAGCGGCGATATCGGCTTTTTCATTATACATGTGGAGGTGTTTTAGTTGGATTCTAGCTAGATGTACGTCCCTGTCCGTTCGGTCCACCATCGGTCTTTACCTCGACAAAGCGATATTCGATTTTGCACTGTGGCAACGCCGCCAATACCTTGTCAATTTCTGTCTTATTTGCGAGTAAATCATCGTTGTTATTATAAGGAAAAACAATACTGACACTACAAATACGAGCACCAAGATTACTTTCCATCGTCGTCGTCTCCGAAAAAGGTTTGTCGTACTAACCCGATTAGGGCAATTATGAACGCTATAATTTGCATCCAGTCTTTTCTGCCTTCTGGCCAACTCATAATTAAGTACCTGCCTTCCTGATTTCATTAGGGGTTTATGGTTCGATTTCGACACGACAACTATTGGCAACCAGACCTGTCTGGTTGATAATGTTGGTGGCACGTAGTGTAAGTTCGTTAGAATCGGTATCGGGTGGCATGGGAAAACGAATTACTGTTTGCGAATTGACTATGACCTTCACAATCAAGTAATCCCCGGAAACCTCAGCCGTAAGATCGGCGATACCGGTTTCAGTGTGTTCGTATATCTGTCCAGAAAAAACCATGACATTGCTCCTATTAATTGAAAGCGGTGATTCCGACATAGAATGAATATGAACCGCCGGACGGTACATCGTCACAAGTAACACTATAGACAACGCCGGGATACCAGAAGTTTGAATATGGTGCTATATAAATGACCTCAGCAGCCCCACCTGAAGTCTTGACAAACGATCCCTTAACAATATAGTTCGATGTGGCAACCAGGACACCCTTATTCTCAACTGTAGCCGTATAGGAATCTGGTGCACCCGATGAAATTGTCAGTTCGTCGGTTTCAACAGAGACAAGGCCATTCCACGGATCGCTAACCAACAAGGCCCCGTTTTCGTCACACCGCAATAGCTTACGATCATGGCGGGTTGCAGCAGTCAAGATCGACAACGTGAAAGCGATTTCGTCGGACAGTTTTAGTCTCGCCGGGGGTACAGGGTCAAAGTCTAATTCCGACAATTGTAATAAACTCTGCCAACTGATTCTGGTGGGTGCCATGATAAAAAACTCCTAGTCAATAGAAACCGTAAACATCAATCCGGGCTGTGCGAAAAGTACCCGTAACACTAAAATAATAAGATGTACCACGACGGATAATATATACAGGCTCCTCTACATTGAACGTCTGTCCGATCCGTGGCGGAATGTAAGTTATTAGCCACTTCCCATATGCAGTACCGGCGACAGCCGTAAGCCACGCAAAAACCGGCCAGACCTCTTGGGAGAAAGTAACAAAGTCTGTCTCACCGCTCGAATCAAACTCTATGTTGATGGTTTCGACGTTCGATATGTCAAGAACAGTATTATCCTTTAACCGACGAGAAACCCCATGCACTAACTTTCCCCGCCCCGTTCTCAAGTTAGAGACCGCTGACATATCAGCTAACGGCAGGGCGAGAGAATTCCCTAATGAATCTGATAATGTCAGCGGTATCTCGGGGTCGAACGCAGACAGATTATCCGCAAGTGACAGCGGTTGTTTTAGGTTAATCAAGGTTCGACGTCCTATGTTTCCTCGTACCCGATAGCAATCGTTGGCGTTACGGTACCGGCTGTGATGTTAGAAAACCCTGCCTTACAGAGTTGACCTTCCGCTAGCGGAATGTCAACAGGTAACAATGGTGCACCCGATGTAATTAGATCACATTCAAAGTCAACCATTTGCTCAGCGTCCCGATACAACCGTAAATGAATATCGGAGTCGATGTCACCGGTTATAAACTTAATTACACGGTTTTTGCCCGATGACCCGGCGAGAATATCGGTCAGCAACTCCGCACCATTAACGATACTGCCAAACTTATAAGACTTCCATTTCAGCATGATAACACCTTTCCTATTTACTCAAGCGTAACCTTGAGTATTAATGCCAAGTCAATCGTACCCGCTGGCAACGTCGTACCTGAACCACCGATACGCACAGTGATAAACACCCCCAACTCCTCACCGCTGTCAAAGTGCAACGGTTCGTCGAAAAACAACGGGTCTGCCGGAACGATGTTAGATGCGTTTGCATCGTTGTCGTTTGGATCGGTACTGACACAAGGGCCAATCAATGACAGTGTGCAATCGTAAAACGTGCCGACTTCGCCTTTTGTTGCCGACCGAAACGGAATCCCGTTGCCGTCCTCATCGAAAAGCACTTCGCGGTTCTTGACTAACTTGACGTAATCAGTAACCATGTAGTCCGCTGCCGCGTCCATATCGACAAACGGCGAACCGATCAAGCCAAGAACATCAATTTTCGTTCGGGCCGGGACAACCTTACCACACGGAAAATCAGGAAACTCTGCAGGGCTCAACGAAACATCGAGAGCCACGTCACCCGACGCTGATGGATAAGTGCCGGCGTTCATATACTGAACAAACGTGTACTCTTTCGATGCTGTGCCATTAGGCATATCAGCCCGAATGTCACCAGCGTCATAACGGTCATACATAACAACCGTATGATCGTATTGACCGATGTGCGAAAACGTAAACGTTTGCCCCTCAGCAACCGGTATCGAAACATTAATACCGTGATTAGCCATGACATCCATAAGATTCCTGGCACGCAGCCACCGGTACGGATAGCCTAGATGGTTGCCAGTCTGACCGCTGAGACGATACACAAGCACTGTCTTGCGGTCAACTCTACCCACACCGAAGACCGACCCCGTATATGGAATATCAATTATCCGCTTGATTAGGAATGACTCACCAACATCCGCCGTCAAAGTGAGACTAGTAGCCCCAAACTCTTCTTTGAGACAATTTGTCTGCCTTAACATAATAGTTCTCCTAATTGTAATAATCAGGGGCGGGTTTGCCTGACCCGCCCCCAACCCTGAACCTTGCCGACGCAAAGTGTGTTTATTAACGTTTCATGGTTGACATATGACGAGCAAACGAAACCATGCGATTGATATTATCGTCGAGAGTGATGTCCGGCATTGCCTTGATCTTCTCCTGACCTCGATCAATATGAGGCAACAAAACATCAGCAAACGCCATAACCTTATCTTTTGCAGCATCGATACCCGCTGCAACACGGTTGACCCCGACGTTGGCTGCTTTTGCTTTCCATTCCTCAAGAGTTACACGCTTTAATCCAGCTGCCCACTTACCGCTCTGGACGGCAGCCGTTAAGTTCGTCAGCATCTTATCTTGCTTGGCGGCAGCCTTATCACATGGGTTTTCAGTTACTTTCTCGATACCACGCCTCATATCCTCTGTTGAGGCTTTGAGACGTCGTGCATGTTTTTCCACAAACTCTGCTGATGTGAACCGTGCCATAATTTTCACTCCTTACTGATGGTATAATACATTCATGCCACTTTGATTAGGGTTACTTTTTAGCCTTGATCGGCGGACACAATAACCGCAAGACTACCCTACCCCCAAATAATATCAGCGACGAAATAGGAATTGCAAGATAATTATGGGATAATATCCGAAATGGGAAAAAACACCATAACATAGTGTAGAATGAAAAGGGTTTGCCAGGCAGATTAGTGAAGTAAGGGAGGAATGGTTTTGCATACTAGTGTATGCC
>SDBU01010666.1_pt1 | contig 10167 bp, 12 predicted proteins | sample 2277071 | NCBI WGS metagenome assembly SDBU01 (sample SAMN10397929, study PRJNA504765) | marine sediment metagenome | isolation source: marine sediment core GS08_GC12, 126 cmbsf | place: Arctic Ocean: Gakkel Ridge, Loki's castle | collected 2008 | reverse complement strand
TCTACCAAGGTCTTAAAAGTCTACCTACCTTCGAGATTAGATGCTAAAGACAATTCCGCCTAAAGGCGAAGGTTTAACAACCAGGGATATTGAAATTAACCTTAGAGAGGTTTTCCTTTTCTTCGAGGTCTTTTTCGTATTCTTTTTTCATAATATTTTTTCTTCATAGATTCAGGGATAAATTCATATGCACGAAAGAGTAAGTTTTTCAGTTCCTTAAGAAAGGGATATCTCGGATTGAATTGATACATTCTTGTTCGCCCTTCTAAAAAATTGATTAAAACTCCAGCGTATTCCAACTTGTCTAAGGTATTTTGAAATCCAGATAAAGCAGACTCAAAATTATTACTTAGCTCCGTAGCATAACATTTTTCATTGAAAAGTAGGTAAAATAGAATCTTTTCAATATTTCTGTTTCCGAATAGACGCTCAAGCATTCAACTCACCACAATTCATGGTTATATAACCTTACATTATGGTTTTCTGATATTTTTGTCAACAACCATGATTTGCGGTGATATAACCACAAATCATGGTGAAAACTTTAAATTTATTTTAGCCTTTGTATAATAGCGATTTATGAGTCGGATTCCCCCCAAACCCCGTAAAGAATACCCCTGGTATCTGCAATTGCTATATCGTCATCAAGATAAGGCATTCGGTAAGCCGCTTTTGCCCACTCTTCTTTGGGGAAGATGCCCGAAATTACTCAAGCTGTTTTTTTCTTTTCTTCGTTTTTTTGAAAGGAGAAAATCTCCCTTAAATTCCGTTCTACGAACAAGAGTGATGCTCCGCGTTTCAGAGGTCAATCATTGCCCGTTTTGCGTTGATATGAATGCCTTTGCTCTTCAGCGAAAAACAAAAAACTCTCCTGATGAAAAAGAAAAGTGCGCCATAGAATATGCAGAAGCCGTCACAGACACAGCAAAACAAGTTTCTGATGAACTTTTTGCCCGGTTAAAAAATCATTTCTCCGATGATGAGATTGTCGAACTCACAGCTCTTATTGCCTTTCAAAATATGTCGAGCAAATTCAATTTGGCACTAGGGATTGAAGCGCATGCTTTCCAAAAAAGAGATCACTAATTATTGTGACCAATATGGAATGGATTAATCATTTTTTTCTGGTTCCGGAAGGAACGACTCTTCTGCACCTTTTTCTCATGGTGGTCAAAAAGTTAGTGGCGCTCATTGGTGTTGTTGTCATTGTATGTGGATCGTTTATGGCGATCTACCAATTTTTCCGTCAATATAAACACACTAAAACTGCCAAGCTGGATTCAGTGGATCTCATTCGGCTCAAATTTGGTCGCATGATTATCTTAGGTCTAGAATTCATTGTGGCTGCCGATGTGATCGAAACCACAACAAATCCAGACTATTATCGAGTTGGGATTTTAGCTGCCCTTGTAGGGATTCGGACCTTCCTCACCTTCTTCATGAATCGCGAGCTGGTTGCTCTGTCGAAACGATGAACATAGAAGCGTTGCCCCTCTGGCTCATTGGCGGGCTTTTTAGTCTTTTCGCAGGCCTTGCAACAGGCATCGGGGCCCTCCCCATCTTTTTCACCAAAAACATCTCTTTGCGCACCCAAGATATTTTCATGGGATTTGGTGCAGGGGTGATGCTTGCAGCAACATCCTTTTCACTCATTATTCCAGGTCTTGATGTCGCGGGACGTGATTTTTTTGGAGCAAACATCATGGTCATCGGGATTTTACTCGGTGGCATCTGTCTCTGGCTTGGGGATCGCTTTATCCCTCACGAGCATTTCTACAAAGGTGTCGAAGGACAATCAGCAATCAATATCAAGCGCGTTTGGCTATTTGTCTATGCAATCACCCTGCACAACTTGCCAGAAGGACTTGCTGTTGGTGTCAGTTTTGGAACAGGGGATCTCGCCAGTGGCATGACCCTTGCCCTCGGCATTGGCCTGCAAAACATCCCAGAAGGACTTGTGGTCGCGCTGGCTCTTGTGACCATCGGGTATTCCAAAATGCGTGCCTTCCTCGTTGCCCTTTTGACCGGCCTAATCGAACCCATTGGAGGGCTTTTAGGGGCTAGCATTGTCACCCTCTTCCATCCCCTTCTCCCCTGGGGTCTTGCCTTTGCCGCTGGGGCAATGCTGTATGTCATTAGCGATGAGATCATTCCCGAATCACATCGAAAAGGGCATGCCCGGCAGGCCACTTTTGGCCTGATGGTGGGCTTTGTGGCGATGCTCTTTCTTGACGTTGTCTTTAGTTAATAAATTTTTTTTCAATTGATAAAAAATATCTCAAACAAGTATAATAATAGACCATTGGAACCCTTAAAATAATAAGAGGTCATTTTTATGTCTACATCAGCAATTTCTCAATTCTGTCAACAAATTCCTTTTTGCGAAGGAGCAAAAACGGTGCTCACAGCGAACCCAAAAGTAACCCTTCTTGCTGCGATCGGCGTTGTAGGCATCACCCTCATCGCACACCGAGTCCTTCGTGCTGCTCCATCTGCAAATGAAGAAGGACCCCAAAGAAGAATTCTGACAAGAACTGATTCCGTAATTACTTATGATGTGTCGGCTGATCCTTCTGCGGGATCAATGGAACAACCCGATCCGGTTGAAGAACCCACTGGCACAGTCCTTTTTGATGGAAAGCCTTTAGCGGAATCAATGGAACCTCCTGATCCTGAAGAAGGTCCCAGTGGCACAGTTCTTTTTGATGGGCACCCTTTAGAGAGAGGAGAAATCATTCATATTCCTTCGGATGATCCTGTTGAAGAAGCAAGTGGTAACATGGTCATTCATCCTTCTGCAAAAAGCAAACCAAGATTAATTGTTGCCCCTGGGAAATATAGTGGTCTTAAAAAAAGACCCCCTCCCCTTGATAGAAGTCGTTTCAGTACTGAGCTCATTGGAGATATTGCTCAACGAGCCGGACCAAGCGGGTTTCTTGTCAAAAGCGGCGCTCTATTTGATCTCAGGTATCCAAATGCAACTCTTGATTTCCGCTTTTTTCAGAATTCTCATCCTTGCAAAATTGAAATTGATGGATGCACATTTCAGAGTGCCCGTGTAGCGATTCTAGCAATGCAATTTCCAACTCACAAGAAAGAATTTGAACGATATGACTCATCTAGAGCAATCATAGCTGCTAAAGATGAAAATAACACAACATTGAGATTGAGCACAAAAGATTGGGCAAAAGTTCAAGATAGAGAAATGCACCGTGTCCTCTTTGCCAAATTTTCGACCGCCTATTTTAAAGATAAACTTCTCGCTACGAAAAATGCGCCTCTTACATATGAATTTAGCGAAAAAGAAGGTTTCCAAGATGACGAAATTCAAAATAAAGGCGGAAAAGCCCTTATGCAGATTCGTGGTGAGCTCGGCGGCACGGGAATTGTCGAGCGTGGGGAAATACCGCCTCCTCTAGAAGAACCATCACCACCCCCTGCACCGAAACCTATTCTGAAATCTCCTGGTGTTAATCCTTCGACAGCAAGAAGATTCGCACACTTTATTACCCGGAAAAAATAAGCTCTAGAAAGACAAACTCCTTCATGGTAAATAAAAACCATGGGGAAGAGAAAAACCAAGATCCATATTGGGACGTCAGGGTGGCATTACATGCATTGGAAGGGGGCTTATTACCCCAAAGATCTTCCTGCAAAAGATTTTCTCCCCCAGTATGCCGAAGACTTTTCTACTGTTGAGATCAACAATACATTCTATAAGCTCCCAGAAATCACCACACTAAAGCATTGGCAAGACTCGGTCCCAAAAGATTTTCTTTTTTCTGTAAAAGCCTCGCGTTACATCACGCATGTCAAAAAACTCAAAGATCCAAAAAGTTCGCTAAAAAGATTTTTTTCTCGGATTGCGCATCTTAAGAAAAATCTAGCCGTCATATTGATTCAACTCCCTCCAAAATGGCCCCTCAACCTGGAACGTTTTAAAATCTTCTTACAAGCTTTGCCAAAGGGCTATCGCTACGCCTTTGAATTTCGTGAAACCAGTTGGCTTTGTGAAGAAGTCTATACTCTTCTAAAAAAACGAGGTCATGCCCTCTGTCTGTATGAACTCAAAGGAGAAAAGACCCCTCGTCTTGTGACAGCAAAATTTGCTTACGTTCGCTTGCATGGTCCTAAAGGAGCCTATCAAGGTAGCTACAGTCCAAGAGCACTTGACAAATGGGCGCAGCAATTTTTAGAGTGGTCGAAAAAGGGCATCGAAGTTTTTTGCTATTTCGACAATGATGAAAAAGGATATGCCCCACAAAATGCTTTACAACTGTTGAGAAAATTATGATTGATGGAATTTTACTGCTTTGGTTTATCCTCACTTTAGGGTCACTCCTTTTTGTCCTGTGGGACCAATTCACGAACACCCCATCTTTACGGATCATGACCCTTGCTTGGGCATTCGTCATTCTCTACACCGGCCCTTTGGGACTTTTTTTCTATTTCCTTTCTTGCCGACAACCCATGCCGGAAACCCATGATCAGTTCATCAACGTCCATTGGAAACAAACTCTTGGCTCTCTGATTCACTGCGTGGCTGGAGACGCCACAGCCATCATCGTGATGGCCGCTTTCCTTCACTATGTGGATATTCCCAACGGGATCGAAGTGATCATCGAATACTCAGCCGCCTACCTCTTTGGCCTCTTCATTTTTCAAGCCCTCTTCATGCGCACGATGTTCAAAACTTATGCTGAAGCAGTGAAAAAGACCATTTTTCCTGAAACCGTCTCGATGAATATGGTGATGACGGGAATGTTCCCTGTCATCGTCTTCATCAAATACCACTACCCAGTTGCATCCGATCCCTTCTCTCTCTATTTTTGGGGAATGATGTCCCTTGCAACCATTGTCGGGTCGATCGTCGCCTACCCCATCAATTCATGGATGGTCAAAAGAGGGATTAAACACGGGATGATGTCAAAAGGGATGACGATGATGCATCATGAACCCGCAACACTCTCTGTAAAACAGATGTGGGGATGGGTGATAGGAACCTTTCTGATCTTTTTTGCAGTCATGGCCATTGTGGGGATTTTTGCACCCATTCGCTTCACCTGAGGAAGTATATGAAAATTACTTTTCTGGGAACACGGGGAGAGATCAAACCAAAATCTAAACTCCATGCCATGCATACCTCTACCCTCTTTGCCTCTAAGGGAAAAAGAGTATTGGTCGACTGCGGAACAACGTGGCTGGGAAAAATCGATCGGATCAAACCCGATCAAATTGTGCTCACGCATGCTCATCCCGACCACGCCTTTGGCCTCAAAGAAGGATCGCCTTGTCCTGTTTGGGCAACAAAAAAAACCTGGAAGCTTATCGATGCTTTTCCCATTCCGCAAAAATTACGTCACGTCATTGAGCCCAGAAAAAAACGACGGATCTGTGGCATCCAATTCGAGGCATTTTCCCTCATCCATTCGCTTCGCTGTCCTGCAGTCGGCTATCGCATCACTTGCGAAAAAATGCGCCTCTTTTACGCTCCCGATGTCGCGTGGATTGAACAAATGGACGACGCTCTGAAAAACATTCAAGTCTACATCGGAGATGGAGCCACAATCACGCGTATCATGATCCGCAAGAAAGGAGACAAAATTTTTGGCCATGCCAATGTCCGCCAACAACTAACTTGGTGTAAAAAGCATCGTGTCCCAGAAATGATTGTCACCCATTGCGGGAGTGACATCGTCTCTCATGCAAAAAAAGCAGAAAAACAGATTGTAGAATTGGCCGAAGAGCGTGGCATAAAAGTCACCATTGCCTATGATGGAATGGTATTATGAATATCGCGAAATGGTTTTTCTATGTAGGCTTGGGCTGTCTTGTCATCGCTCTTTTAGCCTACTTCTTTAGCAAGCTCGGCATCCCCCTTGGGAAATTGCCTGGCGACATCAAGGTCAAGGGAGAAAAGTATGCATTCTCTTTTCCCATTGTGACCTCCATTGTCATCAGCATCGTTTTGACAATCCTACTGAACCTATTCTTTTGGCTTTTCCGCAAATAAGAACTCTATAATCCCATCGAAATAAGCCTCTGCGACCTGTTTCACCCTTGAAGAACACTTTTTCCCATCGATCACAAAGTCTTTCCGATTCAAGTTTAGGCACTCATCGATATTGTTTTGGATCAGCGTTTCGCCATAACAAACAGGACCGTGAATGAGACGTGTGAGAACTAAATTTCTCGCAAAAATCCCCTCTTCCAACTGAAGACAAACCCGATCGAGATATCGTAGTCCATCTTCTTTTGCAACCACGGGGACTTCCAAATGCTTGCTAAACTGTCGTAAGATAGCCCGGCTTAAACAAAGAGATTGATGCAAATCATCACTGGCCAAAAGACGCAAAAATTCAAAACGATTTTCATATTCAGAAAGCTCGCCCCGACAAAAAGCTCCAGGTACAAATACCAAATTGTAATTATTGGCCGCCACAGAATTGTTTGAAGAGGAACTTTCCTCAACATCATGCGAATTGTAGTGGATCACAATCGTAAGATCTGGAGCAAAGGCATTGATCTTCTCAGCCCGCGCCCGCAAATCAAGAGGATTATAGTATTTGCGAAAAAGCTTCCTTAAAGAGATTTCTCCCGACCAAAGTTTTGGGTTTTTGCTCAGCCACTCAAAGAAATTTTCTGGATAAACCCCTTTCCCGATTTGGTCACGGGTGATCATCACGCTCGCCCCTTCTTTTTCAAGAAGAACCTTCAAATAAGAGGCTGTAAGAAAACTGAGTGTCCCCTCATCAAATCGAATCTGATCACTTCTCTCAAGAGAAGGGGGAATATCGATGTATCTCTCTTCCAATCGAGCGAAAACACCTCCAAAATGTCCCGGGTCGAGAGCAATCTTCACACCAACGAGATTTTTTCTCTTTTCTTGCTGTCTATGTGCATGTCTTTCACGGGCAAATTTGAGCCTATATTCTATCTCACGATCCTTTTGGGTTTCAGGAAGGTTATAAAGAGTGAGTCCTTCCTGATCGATCGAAAAAAAACTTCCGACATGCCCATCTTTTTGCAAAAAAAGCCCCAGCCTCTCTTCAATCTCCGCGCGCGTCCACTTCTCTTGAAAACGGTCCATCACAGAAAAATCGATAGCACCGAAAACAGCAACTTGGAATAATAGAAAGACAGAAAGCAATCTACACATACAATTACGATAGCAAATGCAACCAAAAGTCGGAATAGGAATTCTCGTTCTCCATCAAGACAACGTCTTGCTCGGCAAGAGAAAAAATACTCATGGAGATGGAACCTGGGCCTGCCCAGGAGGCCATTTAGAATTTGGTGAAACAGTAGAAAAGTGTATCAAACGCGAACTGCTGGAAGAGACAGGTCTTTTTGCAGAAGACATCTTCCCAGGTCCATGGAAAGAGGTGATTTTTTCTAATGAGAAAAAACATTACCTCAACATTTACGGCTTTGTCACAAAATTTTCTGGCTCTCTTCAAAATAAAGAACCTGAGAAAAATGAAAGTTGGCTGTGGTTTCCAATAGAGAACCTCCCCTCCCCACTTTTTGAACCCCTTAAAAAAATCGTTATAGAAAATTCCTTAAGCGCCTTCCTAGATGAGCATCTAGAAAAAACTCATGCCTAGCTCACAATCAGATCCTGAGGTATAATGACCTTCGAATATTAAAGTTTTTTCTACCCCTACTCCTTTTTATGACAAATCTTCAAGCAACCCAAACCCAGGTCGTCATTTTGCTCGGTCCCCCTGGTGCCGGCAAAGGTTCCCAAGCCACTTTGATTCAAGAGAAAAAAGATCTTGCTCATATCTCTACCGGTGATCTGTTGCGCGAAAATATCAAACAGGGAACTGACCTTGGGAAAAAAGCAAAAGTCAATATGGATGCTGGTTACCTAGTCCCTGATGACCTCATTTTTGATATGCTCTTTGCAAGAGTAGCAAAACCCGACTGCAAAAAGGGATACCTCCTCGATGGCTTTCCCCGTAATATTCCCCAAGCAGAAGTTTTGCAAAAACGACTTTCCGACAAACATGATGTCGTAGCAATCAATTTAGATGTCCCCGATTCTGTCCTGATTGAGCGGATCACAAAACGACAAATTTGCAAATCGTGTCAGACCCCTTATAATCTTGTCTACTCCCCTCCAAAATTCGCAGGGATATGCGATCAATGCGGTGGAGAGCTTTATCAACGCAGTGACGACACAAAAGAAGTCCTCGAAAATCGCCTCAAAGTCTATCGTAAACAGACAGCCCCCCTCATCAACTATTATCAGAAGCAAAAAGCTCTGCAAACCGTCGATTCCAATCAATCCAAAGAAGCGATTACCCAAGAGATCCTGAAAATCCTAGGTTGATTCATACTGCGGATTATAGAGAACGAGATTCGTTCCCTCAATATGTGTAAGGGAGAGATTTTGACTCAATTCACATAAGAATTGAAAGACACCTCCAAAATGCGGCGTAAAATCATGCCACAAAATAACGCCCCCGGATTGCAACACTTGAAGGGCATTTTGGGTATCACTTTTGACACATTCGTAGCTGTGCCCTCCATCGATGAAAATAAAATCCAGGGGGCCGTCCTCTGTAAATCGGGAAAAATCATATTCCGTTGAATCCCCAAAATGTTGCTGTATCTTATGTGCAACCGTTGACCCTTGAAATTTGCGTGTCTGTTTTTTTTCATCACAAATAAATTGCAGATCGCTTTCTAAAACCGGCTCTTTGGTTTCCGTCTCTCCAACAGGCAAATCGATCGTATGAATGAGCGCATCATCAGGAGCATTAAGCGCCATCTGAAGCGTGGTATTTCCATCAAATGTCCCAATTTCTAAAAGCCGCTTGGGCTTTTTCTCTCCAACAATGGCTGCAATGGACAGCACTTCATAAGGAGAGAGATTTCCATTTCGAGAGAAAAAGTTTTCAAAATAGAGTCTGGGACAATCGATGAGCTCATCTAATCGCTTACAAGGAATCGTAGAAACATCCAAAATCTGCTGATAAAAAAAATCGCTGTGGAAAAAACGATTTCGAAAGCCTTTCTTGCGAAGAAGTTTCAGTAGAACTCTTCTCTTCCACTTCTGATGATCAAAAACTTTATGCTGAATGACTTTTGGCATTACCAAAGAATTCTAGGACATTTCACCATTTCTCTTCTACCTAACAGAAGATGGAAAGCAATTTGTGAGGACTTCATGAAATTCGAGTTTGATTTTAAATTGATACCTATTATAAATTTCACTTTTCAGATATCCATCACTCAAAATAGGGTCACCTATGAACAAAAAACTTTTAGCTCTTACCCTCATAGCCGCTCCTGGCTTGATGGCGCAAGAGGCTCCTGACACAAACCAAACACAAGAAACCTGTTCCTGCAATACCTGTTGCTGCAAGCCTTGTTGTGTACCAAAACCTAAAAAACGCATCGATTGCGAATGTTACACACCTCAATTCTATGATTTACAATGTGATTGTGGATTCTTTGTAGATGCTGAATTTCTGTACTGGTATGCAAGAGAATCAGATCTCGATTATGCGATGAAAGTACAGACCAAACAAAGTGGGGATGTTGATTACTTTAATAATATGGGAAATGGCAGACCTTTTTTCCCACCAACGCCAGTGTTGGTTCTTGCACCCCAAACATATGAACATCTCAGCACAAAATGGGATCCAGGTTTTCGAGTAGGGATTGGCTTTAATAGCGAATGTGATGGATGGGATTATTATCTCAACTGGACCTACTTTCATAATAAAAAAAGCAATTCCGTATCTGTTTCTCCTGATTACAGTATTGAAGTGGTTCCAAACAATGATGCCACAGTTGACATAAACAATCGTATAAATTATCCCTTTTTAGCAAAGAACCAAGAATTTCTTCTGCTTAATCCATGGATCAATGAAGATTTTCAAGGAATCGGTGGAGGATGGCTAGGATTATATGGCCCACAATTTTTAAATACTACAAACGTATTCAATTCAGTTGGTGAAAGTAACATTATTTCTTTTGATAAAATCAATGCAAGATGGAGTCTCTCTTTCAATAAAATTGATCTTGAGATCGGACGCAAATGTTGGCTAAGCAAATGCTTCAACCTGCGACCTTATGCTGGATTGCGAGGGGCTTGGACAAGGACTACTTTCTCTATCCATTCCTTCCGGAATCCTACTATCACACCTATTT
>SDBU01010665.1_pt1 | contig 10168 bp, 11 predicted proteins | sample 2277071 | NCBI WGS metagenome assembly SDBU01 (sample SAMN10397929, study PRJNA504765) | marine sediment metagenome | isolation source: marine sediment core GS08_GC12, 126 cmbsf | place: Arctic Ocean: Gakkel Ridge, Loki's castle | collected 2008 | reverse complement strand
AAGCGATTCATCACATCTGTGGGTTCCGGCAGATAAAAGCTCCATCAACTGATGGTATACGCGTTTATGTCACCTTTCCACAGTAAATGGAGGAGAACCGTATTTGATCGAAATAAAAAAACACCCTGATCAGGGTGTTTTTTATAAATCGAAGACGTTGGATATTACTTTTTTGCACACCGCTCGATCATACGGATTAGTTCTTCTGAGTCGATATCCTTCATCATATAGCAAATCGCACCTGCGCGCAGCGCAGCATCCTCTTCCCATTTTGTTGGGTAGCTCGTCAAGACAGCTAACCGCGGGGAACAATCCATCGATACAATGGCACGGAGGATTTCTAGCCCCATCCCATCCTTGCGCTTGACCTCGAGCAGGACGATATCGGGCTTCTTCTCTCCGACTTCTTGCATAACATCTTCTACATCCCCCGCGTGGCCGATGACGTGCAGATTCGCTGCCTGGTTTAAACGCTCTGCCAGCGCTGATCGGACTTTGACATGTTCGTCAATAATATAAAGCCTAGCTTCAGACAATTCTTTTCTCGGACCACCCTTCAAGCGCCAGTATAGAACGGCATCCGAGACTCGATAAGTGATACCCTTCCTGATGTATTTTGTAACCTGTCACGCAAAAGAGGAATGTCGGCTTTGGAGAGAATGGGGGGGAGAAATCACTCATACTGCGTTGTTGAGCGAGTAGTTGTGCTGATGAGCCGGTCCTGAGGAATTCGCACAGTGATGGTGGTTCCTTCTCCAGGACTCGAGACAACATCGAGTTCACCGCCGAGTTTCCTGGCCCGCTCGCGCATATTCGACAATCCGTGGCCGAGAAGATCAGGTTGAGATTCGACTTCGAAGCCATGCCCATTATCAATAATCTGCAAGGTCAAATCGCTATTCGAAAATCGACTCAGGCTTACCAAAACTCTTGAGGCGCGCGCATGTTTAGCCGTATTTGCCAGCGCTTCCTGTGCAATGTGAAATAGGACTTCGGATGCTTGATCTTGGATATATTCCAGTGCATCCTCATCAACCTTCAACTCCACTTCTACAAGCGTGTTAGCCTTGAATTCCCGCACCAGCCGTCCGAGCGCTTCTTGTAGATCGTCGGTTCGAATCCTGCTGGGTTGTAAATCGAGGATATAGGTTCGAATGTCTCTAATTACCTTGTTCAATCCTTCGATCGCATGTTCCAGGCGGCCAGCAGCCTCGGGCACCTTATCTTCAAATGTAAGTCGAGCGTATTCCATACCTAAACCAATGGCATAGATCGATTGGATGATCCCATCGTGCAGGTCCATGCCAATGCGTTCGCGTTCCTCGAGAACAGCGACCCTGCGTGCCCTTCGGTACAGCCTGGCGTTCTCGACTGCGATTCCCACGCCGGCGCCAACCGCGCCAAGCAAACCTATCTCTCGATCTTCGACCGGTCTCCGCCCTTTGAAAGCAAGGCTGAGAACACCCGTTACTTTCCCCGGGGCGATCAACGGTGCGCAGACCAACGTTTCATATCCGCTCTCCACTACCGTCTTCCGTAAAAAATGATCATCCTCGCGCAAATTGTTCGTCCACTTCAGGCTGCCGGTAAGCGCCACTTGTCCAATAAACCCCTCACCAACCCGAAAGCGATCGATTTCCCAGAAAGCGTCCGACGCCCCGCCGAGATGAATTGCTTTCCTGTATACTCCCTCGGCCTCTTCCAGCAAGAACATCTCGCCTGCATCCGCGTGGAAGATGTTCATCACCCTGCCCAAAATCACTTCTAGTAGACGGTCCAAATCCATGGAAGAACTGACGGCTGTAGCCATGGAATACATCAGGCCTAATTCTTCATTCCTCTCCGCCAGCTGATGTTCACTTCCGAGGACTTTTTGATACAGGCGAGCGTTTTCTATAGCTGCAGCGGCATGCGCTGCGAGCATCTCAATCAGCTGTTGATCCTCAACGGTAAATTCCGGTGCATCAATCTTTTCGGTGAGGTAGATCTGTCCGATCGATCGGCCATACGCTTTGATTGGGACGCCGAGGAAGGAGCTCATCGAAGGGTGGCCTTCCGGGAACCCCACTGATTTAGGGTGGTCGGCAATGTTCGCCAGGCGGATGCTCTCCCCTGTGCGCATCATTTCCCCGATGAGTCCATGCCCCTGCGGTTGAAGAGAAATGCGATCGTGCTCCTCCTCGGATAGCCCTTCGGTGATGAATGTGCTTAACTCGCCATCCCCGGTAGGAATCCCAAGAGCAGCATATTTTGCATTGGACAGATCACGCGCTGCTTGAATAACACGGCGGAGAACCCCGTCGAGTGAGAGATCGGAGACCAGGCTCAGCGTTGCCCGGTGGAGTGCTTGAAGATCCGAGTCGATAGAATTGGCTTCGTCTGCGGATTCCTCAACCACTTTGCGGATGGTTTGTTCGTGACTCACAAAATATTTACCTATAAGGAATTGTACCCCACACCAACACCCAGGCAAAACCCTTCCGCCTGGCGGGGCAAACAACAAATGGATCGGTTGGGTATTTTACATAACTACAATTCGCAAGTAATCTTGAAGGGCATATCGGGGCTAAACCCATAATCCTTGCTTGCAAATGGAACCTGATAGTTTTTGCCAGCTTACGGAGAGTATTAATCTCGGTCAGTTCGATACAATACACTCAAAACAGATGACATCCACTCAATCTTCACGGCTTCCTGGTTTTTATAAGCTATCGCTCGATGAGCGGTTAAAACGCGCCGCCGCGGTTGCGGGTCTGGATGCCGAGACCAAGGCGGTTTTTGAGAGGCTCGGTGGGCTGGAACCGGACCAAGCCGATCACATGGTTGAAAACGTGATCGGGGTATTCGGACTCCCACTGGGCATAGCGACCAACTTCCTGATCAATGACCGGGACATTCTCGTTCCAATGGCAATCGAGGAGCCTTCCGTCATCGCCGGCGCATCATTCATGGCCAAACTCGCGCGGGAAAGTGGAGGTTTTCACGCGGAGACCACAGAGCCGCTCATGATCGGTCAAATCCAGATCATGGATGTACCAGATCTCGAAGCGGCGAAGACCAAGATACTCGAACACCGTGATGAAATCCTCGCCGAAGTAGATCGAGTTGACCCAATGATCCTCTCATTGGGCGGCGGTGCCCGCGACCTTGAAATCCGTATCCTTGCTGAGACACCTGCCGGCCCGATGTTGATCGTCCATTTAATCTACGACACTCGAGACGCGATGGGGGCGAATGCGATCAACACCGCTGCAGAACGTATCAGCCCAATGCTCGAATCGCTAAGCCAGGGAAGAGCGCATTTAAAAATCTTGTCTAACCTGGCGGATCGTCGTCTGGCGAAAGTCACATGCACCATTCCAACGGCTGCCCTGGCTTTCGAAACGTTTTCTGGCCCGAGCGTTCGTGACGGGATCGTCGAAGCCTGGGCTTTCGCTGCAGTCGATCCATATCGGGCAGCCACACACAATAAAGGAATTATGAACGGCGTGGACGCGGTGGTCATCGCCACAGGCAATGATTGGCGGGCGGTGGAAGCAGGCGCACATGCATATGCAGCGCGTTCGGGTCGATATACCTCCTTGAGCGAGTGGGGCGTGGACGAGGCTGGAGATTTGGAAGGGTCCCTCGAACTCCCACTTGCTGTAGGTACCGTCGGCGGGGCAACGCGCGTACACCCACTTGCAAAAGCCTGCCTGGCACTTATGGGGATCGACAATGCGCGCGAACTCGCACAGGTTATCGCCGCCGTAGGATTGGCGCAAAATCTCGCTGCGCTGCGAGCGCTTGCAAGCGAGGGCATTCAGCGAGGTCATATGTCCTTGCATGCGCGTCAAATTGCCATCGCCGCAGGCGCCGAGGACGAACAGATCGATCGTGTCGCCGCCAAGATGATCGCCCAAGGAACAATTCATATCAAACACGCCCGCGAGTTAGTGGATCAAGAACCTCGCGAAACGTAAATAATCTCTCAAAAGACGAAATTGGGAAGAAGGACTAGGAAGGAAATCAATGACTGACGAACGCGACCAAAGGATTATGCAGCCGGAGAAACCCGTTGGTTTGGTGGGGTATGGCGCATACATCCCGCGCTACAGGCTTCCGGCGAAAGAAGTAGCTCGGATCTGGAAAGGCGGCGCAGCGGGGGCATCCATCGACGAAAAAGCTGTTGCTGGACTCGATGAAGACGTCATAACGATGTCAATCGAGGCTGCCCGTAATGCTCTTGCCCGGGCGCAGATCGACCCCTCGGATATACGCGCCGTTTGGGTAGGATCCGAATCGCATCCATATTCCGTAAAACCCACCTCAACGGTCGTAGCAGAGGCCATTGGTGCTACTCCACACACTCTCGCTGCGGACTGGGAGTTTGCCTGCAAGGCTGGCACGGAAGCGGTTCAAGCCGCTATTGGTTTTACGGGTTCGGGGATGGCAAGGTATGCGCTGGCAATTGGGATGGACATAGCGCAGGGACGACCAGGAGATCCTCTTGAGTACACAGCAGCCGCAGGCGGTGCGGCGTATATCCTCGGCCCAGCGGATGAGTCTCTCGCCGTGGTTGAGGGGTCTTATTCCTACACCACCGATACCCCCGATTTCTGGCGCCGCGCAAATGAGAAATACCCCTCACACGGTGAACGTTTCACCGGCGAACCTGCTTATTTCCACCACATTACTTCTTCGGCTCAGGAGCTGATGGAGGGAATGGGAACCAAGCCGGCAGACTACACATTCGTTATCTTCCATCAGCCAAATACGAAATTCCCTCAAAGGGTCGCCAAAACTCTAGGCTTCACACCCGAGCAATTGGAAGTTGGTCTTCTTGTGCCTCGAATCGGCAATGTCTATGCTGGTTCTGCCCTGGTCGGCTTGACAGCTGTCCTGGACGCAGCCAAGCCAGACGATCGTGTTTTGTTGGTCTCCTACGGTTCGGGTGCCGGCTCAGATGCGATAAGCCTGAACGTCACTAAGCGCATACTCGAGAGATGCCAGCTCGCGCCGCGCACAGAAGACTACATCAATCGCCGAACCGAGATCGATTATGCAACATACGCCCGCTTCCGCGGAAAACTGGGTTAAGAAGATTATGGCAAATATAAATAAAACTTTGAACGAAGTATTTATCATCGGCGTCGGGATGACAGCGGTGAGAGAACATTGGGACCGCTCGCTGCGCGAACTTGCGCTTGAGGCGATGACTGCTGCACGCGATGAGACCGGGGCAATGCGCCCCGAGGCAATTTATGTTGCCAATATGCTCGCTCCAGCGCTTTCTCGCCAGGCTCACCTAGGAGCCCTGCTTGCGGATTACGCAGGAATGCAGGGGGTTGAAGCGGTCGCTATCGAAGCCGCTGGAGCTTCCGGGGGTATGGCCCTGCGGCAGGCTTATTTAGCGCTTGCTTCAGGTATGGTCAACACCGCATTGGTGGTGGGCGTGGAGAAGATCACTGAACGCGTAACCGCAGAGGTTGAGGCTGCTCTGATAACCGCGAGCGATGCCGATTACGAATCGATACACGGAGTGACCCAAACCGCTTTGGCGGCGATGATCATGCGGCGCTATGCATTCGAATTCAAAATCCCTGAGCATGCTTTTGCTGGTTTCAGCATCACTGCACACGCTAATGGCGCTAAGAACCCGATGGCGATGTTCCGACGACCGATCAAGCTGGAAACTTACCAAAGAGCGGCCATCATCAGCGATCCAATAAATATGTTCGACGCCGCCCCAGTAGCTGACGGAGCTGCCGCCATCTTCCTGGCCCGCGGGGATGTTCTCCCCTCAAACCTGCCGTTCCCGCCAGTTCGGATCGACGCTTCCGCCGCAGCGATTTCTGCCGTCGCAGTTCACGATCGTCCGAACCCCTTATCCTTCTCTGCAGCTGAAAATGCGGCACGGGTAGCCTTAGATCGAGCAGAAATCAACCTGGATCAGATTGACTTCTTTGAGGTCCATGATCGCTTCTCTATCTTCGCCGCACTATCACTGGAAGCCGCGGGGTTTGCCGCGCCGGGTGAGGGTTGGAAACTCGCCGAGAGCGGCGCGATCGCTCTGGACGGACAGATCCCGATCTGCACTTTTGGCGGCTCGAAAGCCCGCGGAGATACAGGAGGCGCCACTGGCGTTTACCAAGCCGTCGAGGCTGTTCTGCAATTGCAAGGAAGAGCCGGCGAGATACAGGTCGCGGACGCCAGAATCGGTATGATTCAAAGCCTCGGTGGAACCGGTGCGACTGCCGCCACACACATCCTTTCTACCGTCGAGACCCTTTGAGAGCGAGTTGATAGTTCCTGAGAGTCGTGATTGCATACACTGAACCGTGGTTGGATATCAACCCCAGAGGTGAAGCCCATGGAAATAACCAGTCATTGGAGAATTAGAAAACAACGCTACGCACTGGTAGGCGAAGTGTGCCCACACTGCGCAGCGAAGATATTCCCGCCGCGGGACATTTGCCCTAAATGCGGCGACGAGGCGAAGGATCTCTACCAGTTCAGCGGGCGAGGCGAAGTCTACTCGTATACCACCCTTTATAACGCCCCTGCCGGTTATGAGGAACAGGCACCGTACACCGTCGCAATGGTTCAACTAGAGGAAGGTCCACTCGTCACCGCTCAGCTCACCGACATCGACGAGAAAGAACCAGAAGTGGGTATGCCGGTTGAAATGGTCACCCGCAAATTGGGTTCCGAAGGGGATCGAGGGATACTGATTTACGGCTACAAGTTCCGACCTGTCCTAGAGACCGCCTGACTAACCTCTCGTTCACAAATATCACCCGACCCTGGCTAATGCCAGGGTTTTATTTATGTAAAGTTGCGAAGCTTTCGTTTTTACATCAAAATACAACTCGGCAAAATACTCTCAGGGTCTACAGAAACGGACCTTAATTCTTTTCTACACGCTGCTTTTACGAGAGGGCAGGACTGGAAAATACTTAAAGAGGTACCCAACTGCAGAAAGGGATCTTGTATTACAAAGCCGCTTGACGCGCCCAAACACCTGTGCTACTATGCGCGCTTGAAGGTCATCTGAAGGCGGATTTCCGCCCAGACCACCGTAGGAGGAGCCCATGGCTAACATGAGCCGAATGAGATTGGCGATCGTTGTTCTTATCATCCTCACCCTCGGGTTAACCGCATGCACACGATCTGCCTCTACACCTCCGCCGGCAACGGATGAAGGTTTGCCGTCAGGTGCGCAGTCGGAGACTCAAGCGACGATGGATGCCGTTCGCTCGGCGATCCTCACCCAGACAGCACAGGCGCTTGGGGACACCAGCGCAACAAGTACACCCACACCCTTGTCGACGAGCGACCCGCTAGTATCGGCGACACCGGAGCCGGATCAGCCTGCCGCTACGACCGAAGGACAAATCACAGAGTACACTGTCCTGCCTGGCGACTGGATTTTCAAGATCGCCCGCGAATTCGACGTGGATCCACAAGCCATCATCGACCTCAATGAACTCCTGAACCCCGCCGCGCTTGAGGTGGGGATGGTATTGAAAATACCTGTTTCAGATATCGCACCGCCGGCGACCGCCGATGGTACGGGTACGCCTGTCGAAGTCGAAGGCGGAACGACTCACGTTGTGAAATCCGGCGAGTGGATCTGGCAAATCGCACGTTTATATGGGTTGGACCCGCAAGCGATCATCGATGCAAATAACCTAACATCACCAGCCACGATCTACCCGGGGCAGGAGCTCATCATCCCCTAAAACCCTCCTGATTTAGATTCCGTTCGGGGCGGCCATCATCAGGTCGCCCCGTTTTAATATGGAGATACGAGTATGGAATACAAGGTTCGTGAATCCCGGCGAGCTTACGATGGCAAAGTATTCAACGTTCGCGTCGACATGCTGGATGGACCGGCGGGCACAACGTCCCGCGTCGACATCGTCGAACATCCTGGCGCAATCGCACTCATACCCATCGACGAAATGGATCGAGTGTGGCTTGTACGTCAATATCGCCATCCCGCAGGAGAAGAACTCCTCGAGTTGCCTGCAGGAACGTTGGACTCAGGCGAGTCCCCCAAAATGTGCGCCTCTCGTGAGAGCCGCGAAGAGATCGGCATGGAGCCAGGAGAGCTCATCCATCTCGGTGGAACCTTCCTTGCCCCCGGGTATTCAACCGAATACTTGCACTTCTTCCTCGCTCGAGAGCTATGCGCAGCCCCTCTACCTCCCGATCCTGATGAAGTGCTCCATCTTGAGAAGATCCCCTGGGAGAAACTATGGGGATTGATCGCAGATGGTAGTATCCGCGATGCGAAAACTCTCGCTGGCCTCACGCTTGCCCGGCTCTGGTTGGAGAACGTTGAGTAATCGATCTTTATCATCCTTAACCGGAAAACTTCCGGAAACTTCCTGGACTGCAATAAGCGCGATGTGGTATACTTTCGTCTCCGCCGCCCAGTTTGAACGGGCGGTCGGTCATGTGTTTAGCAAAGCAAATATTAAGGATGGATGAAAGCGATGAGCGACCTGATAAAGGCTGTCGAGGCGCCTGTAAACACAGACCTACCTGAACTGAATCCGGGGGATTCAGTTTCAGTCCATTTCCGCATTCGCGAGGGGGAGCGTGAGCGGGTTCAGGAGTTTAAAGGCACCGTGATCCGTGTCCGCAAGGGAGGAAATAACTCCAATATCACGGTGCGCCGCATAGCCTCCCATGGCATTGGTGTTGAACGGACCTTTCCTCTGCGTTCACCACGTATTGAGAAAATTGATATTCAACGCCGGGCAAAAGTTCGCAGATCGAAACTCTACTTTTTACGAGATCGCACCGGGAAACGAGCTCGATTGAAAGAGAAGCGTCACTAAACTCCTACTAATAAGTGTAGTGAATACTACACTTTTTTTTATTAATGTGATGGGTTGTTACGGGCGGGATTTGCCCCTTTTGGTTCTCCTCACCGGCGCTCGGCCGGGACCACAACCCTCGCGCATCTATAAACCATCCTAAGCTACACATTCATCTACTCCTGTGTAAAGTTTTGTCTCCATCTGAAGCACTCCATCTGAAGCGATTGCCGCGTAAACCGGATGCGTTATACTGAAGTGAGGAGCCTGTGGCGAAACCTGTGGCCGAACAGAAAGCCCGCCGCGGTGCCCCCAACCAGGAAAAAGACCAATGAATAACCAACCTATCGGCATCTTCGATTCTGGGGTCGGCGGTTTGTCGATCCTGCGTGAAATCCGGAACCTGCTGCCGCGTGAGGATCTGCACTATTTCGCTGATCAGGCGCACGTCCCCTATGGTGCGCGCTCGCTTGAAGAAGTTCAGGGCTATTCCGAAGGAATCACATCATTCCTGCTCAGGCAAGGTGCCAAACTCATCGTAGTCGCCTGTAACACAGCGTCAGCCGCGAGTTTATATTACCTTCGAAACCGATTCCCAGATCTGCTCTTTGTCGGCATGGAACCCGCAGTCAAGCCCGCCGCTGAATTAACCGATAATGGCGTTGTTGGGGTGCTAGCCACCCCGGCGACATTTCAAGGGAAACTTTTCGCCTCAGTTGTGGAACGGTTTGCAGAAGGGGTCACCATTCTCCCACAAACGATCCCCGGCTTGGTAGATCAAATAGAAGCTGGTGAAATAGATTCCCCGGAGACCCGGAAAATTCTGAGCCGCGCCATCCAGCCTTTGCTCGATTCGGGTGCCGACACGCTAGTTTTGGGCTGTACACACTATCCGTTCATCATCCCTATCTTGCAGGAACTTGCCGGCGATGGTGTGCAAGTGATCAACCCATCCCCTGCCATTGCCCGCCAGACCCTCCGACTCATAACCAGCAACAATCTCCTCACATCGGAAACTAAAGCCGGTGAAGTAGTTTGTTACACAAGTGCTGACCCCCAGTCTCTAACCACAATGCTTCCGCTTGTGGATCTTGCACCAGTAAAAATCATTCGGGTGAAATGGCTCGGGGATTCCATCGCCCCCCTCGACTGATCACTTTTTAATCAACTCACTTTGTTTGACACTTATCAGTATGCTCTGCTTCAGGTCGCAGGCGCAGTCTGCGCTCCGAGGATTGCGCGAGTAAACGAATAGATAGACCAAATGAAGAGGTGATGGTTCTCTATTTCTCTTCTTCCCCCCTATTGTCCCTCGCGAAGCATCCTTGCAGCGAAGCGGAAAGGACAAGACGGGGGGG
>SDBU01010664.1_pt1 | contig 10168 bp, 4 predicted proteins | sample 2277071 | NCBI WGS metagenome assembly SDBU01 (sample SAMN10397929, study PRJNA504765) | marine sediment metagenome | isolation source: marine sediment core GS08_GC12, 126 cmbsf | place: Arctic Ocean: Gakkel Ridge, Loki's castle | collected 2008 | reverse complement strand
GTTGCACAATATAGCCCCTTTATTCGTGATGATGACAGGATCATGCACATATATGGAATCGAGCCCCGTCTTATCATTTTGCGGAAGATAATAAATTTCAGGGATGGACTTCTTCAGATATTCGATAAAATTATCGTATTCCTCTTGGGCCTTATCGTAGTCTGGGGAAGCCAAATAATTCAACTCTTTCCATTGAGACTGAATATATTCTTGACTTATGAAGGCATCTTTAGGGTGTTTGAGCAAAAGAGTTTGGATCTGATCAACCTCAGATTGGCAGCCAAATTTCATGACTTTACTCTTGAAATATCATTATAGAGCAAAAAATAAAGGCTTGGTAAATTATATATTATTTTTACCTTTCCGGCTCAATAACAAAAAGGATGACGATAAAGAAAGGAAAATTTGGCCTCTCTCTCCTGTTTAAGTTGTTTGACTCAGATTTCTCTCTCCAGATTTATTTATGATTCCGCCTCCAACAACCACATTTCTATCGTAAAAAACTACAGCCTGGCCTGGAGTAACAGCCCTTTGTGATTTCTCGAATTCCACCAAAATTTGATCTGTATCTACGGGAGTGAGAAGGGCTTTCGCTTCCTTGTGTTTGTATCTAATTTTAGCTCCTACCTTAAGGGGCTTTGTTATTTTCGCCTTAGAAATCAGGTTTACCTGGGAAGCTAAAAGAGTTTTTTCATAAAGCCGGTCAGAAAGCCCGACCACGATTGTATTTGTATCACTCTGCATAGAAAGGACATACAGCGGTTGGGAAGCAGCTATGCCCATTCCCTTCCTCTGGCCGATGGTAAAATACGCAATTCCCTCGTGCTGACCTAAAACTCGATTCTCGCGGTCTACAATAGGCCCGGAGCGGAACGCTTCAGGAATTCTTTGGCGAAGAAATCGGACATAATCATTATCAGGAATAAAACAAATCTCCTGGCTTTCATGTCTCTGAGCCACTGAGAGACCTAATTTCTGCGCTTTTTCTCTTACCTTTTCTTTGGTGAAATTTCCGATCGGCATCAAAGTGCGAGATAGCTGCTCCTGAGTTAAAGGATAGAGAAAATAAGACTGATCTTTCTTTTTATCCTTTCCCTTTTTGAGAAGATACCGCCCTGATTGAGTATCGTATTCAACGCAAGCATGGTGGCCGGTAGCTAAATAATCTGCCTCAAATGTTTTGAGCCTTTTCATCAGAAAATCGAATTTAATATATTGATTGCAGCGGATGCAGGGATTGGGAGTACGGCCTATGGAATATTCCCCGCAGAAGTCGGTGATTACACTCTTGTCGAACTGATCTCTAAAATCAACAACATAGTGCGAGATTCCAAGATGTATGGCAACGCGATGGGCATCTTCGGTTGCTTTCCATCCGCAGCAGCTTCTTAAGTTCTCCGATCTGCAGTAATCTTGGGGCAAGGAGAAGAGCTTCATCGTTACTCCGATAACATCATATCCCTGCTCTTTGAGGAGAGCTGCGGCCACCGATGAGTCCACTCCCCCACTCATGGCTACAACTACTTTTTTTTGCTTCATCTTCTTCTTGTCTATAGGATACCAAAAAAAAGCCAACAGGCAACATTATTTATTGTCATTGCGGGCGAAGCGAAGCAACCTCATAAGCTAAAAAGGAATGAGTAGCCTGTTCTCGTTTTTATCATTTTTTATATTCAATAAATTTCTTCTTCAAAGGTGGGCTTGATGAATCAAGCCCCTACGTAAAATAAAGTTTCCTGTAGAAAAGGCTGCCTGTTCCTTCGTTTTTCTTATTCCCAAAGGCAAATTTAAAAAAAGATGGATTTTCAAAATGAGAAGATGTAAAATAATCAAAATGTATGCCGATTTTTCAGAGACCTTAAGCACCTGAGATGGCTTCGAAAAAGGCCATCCTTGTTTTAGAGGGGGGAGCATTTTTCAGCGGGCAATCTATAGGTTTCGAAGGCGAGGGTCAAGGAGAAATCGTCTTCAACACTTCTATGTCTGGCTACCAGGAAATCCTCACAGATCCATCTTACAAGGGCCAGATAGTCACTATGACTTATCCTTTAATTGGAAATTATGGCTGCAACTCTGAAGATGTGGAATCACAGCATCCTTGGGTGGAAGGTTTTGTCATCAAAGAGCTTGCCTCCCTTCCCTCCAACTGGAGGAAGCAAGAGAGTCTTTCAGATTACCTGAAAAGGCATAAAATCGTCGGCATCCAGGGTATAGATACCAGAAAATTAACCAAAATCATTCGTACTAGAGGCGCCCAAAGAGCCCTAATCTCGACTAAAAGTGAGGACACCAAAGCTCTTATCCGCCGCGTAAAAAAAATACCCTCTATAGTCGGACTCGATTTAGTCAAGGAAGTTACTACCTCTAAGGAATATAGATGGCATGAGGGACTCTATAAGTGGCCAAAAGGCTACTCTACAAAAAAAAGATTTAAATATTTTGTCGTCGCTTACGACTTCGGGATTAAAAGAAATATTTTAAGAAACCTTGTTTCAAATAATGTTGATGTGCTCGTGGTTCCTGCTCAGACATCATGGAAGGAAATCCTGAAAATGAAGCCGGACGGAGTTCTTCTCTCCAACGGTCCCGGGGATCCTGCTCCCGTAAATTACGCCATAAATAACATTAAAAATTTAATCGGGAAAATTCCCATCTTTGGCATCTGCCTCGGCCACCAACTTTTGGGCCTTGCCCTTGGAGGAAAGACTTACAAGCTTAAATTTGGACACAGAGGAGCAAACCACCCCGTAAAAAATTTAGAGACAGGTTCTATCGAAATAACCTGCCAGAACCATGGATTTGCTGTAGATATTGATTCCTTAGAGGGATTAGCAAAATTAACCCATCTCAACCTCAATGATATGACTTTAGAAGGATTGTCTTTAAGCAAAAAATTTCTTTTCTCAGTCCAGTATCACCCAGAAAGTTCTCCTGGTCCAAAGGATTCAAGATATCTTTTCCAAGATTTCACTAATATAATGAAAGATTTTAAGGGAAAATAAAGTGCCAAGGCGAGACGACATCCATTCTATTCTAATCATTGGCTCTGGACCTATTATCATCGGTCAAGCTTCTGAATTTGACTATTCAGGGACTCAGGCCCTTAAAGCTTTAAAAGAAGAACATTATAAGGTTATTCTAGTCAATTCTAATCCAGCCACTATCATGACCGACCCTGAGTTTGCAGACCGCACTTATCTTGAACCATTAACAGTCGAGTACCTGGAAAAGATAATCCAAAAAGAAAATCCTGATGCCCTTCTTGCCACCTTGGGCGGCCAGAAAGCATTGAATTTATCTCTTGAACTTGACGACGAAGGGATCTTGGCTAAACACAAAATTCAACTAATCGGAGTCACCACAGACTCCATCAGAAAGGCAGAAGACAGAATGTTATTCCGCCGCTCGATGGAAAAGATCGGGCTCGAAGTTCCAGAATCAGGTTACGCTTCCAGTTTGAAGGAAGCAGTGGACATCGTGAAGGAGCTTAAATTTCCTGTAGTTATCCGCCCTTCTTTTACCTTGGGAGGAACGGGCGGCAATATCATTAACAACTGGGAAGACTTTTATAAATTCGTACCTCTTGGTCTTGCCATAAGTCCTATATCAAGAGTACTTATCGAGAAATCCATAATAGGCTGGAAAGAATTTGAACTGGAAGTTATGAGGGATAAAAAAGATAATGTTGTGATCGTTTGTCCCATCGAAAACTTCGATCCCATGGGAGTCCATACAGGAGACTCTATTACTGTAGCCCCAGCCCAGACTCTGACTGATAAGGAATACCAAAGACTAAGGGATGCCTCCATTGCCATTATGAGAGAGATAGGAATAGAAACAGGAGGATCCAACATTCAATTTGCCATCAATCCTTCGGATGGACGAATGCAGGTCATCGAGATGAATCCCCGGGTTTCCCGCTCTTCAGCTCTTGCCTCAAAAGCCACTGGTTTTCCCATAGCCAAAATGGCAGCTAAATTAGCTGTAGGTTATACGCTGGATGAGATTTTAAACGACATCACAAAAAAGACTCCTGCCTGTTTTGAGCCTGCTATCGACTATGTCGTAGTCAAAATCCCCCGTTTTGCTTTTGAAAAATTCCCTGAAGAAGAACCTTCCCTCACCACCCAGATGAAATCAGTGGGAGAGACAATGGCTATTGGCCGAACCTTTAAAGAAGCTCTCCAGAAGGCGATTCGATCTCTCGAGATAGACCGATGGGGATTTGAAGAGAAGTATAAAAAAATAGACAAAAAAACCTTGAAAAAAGACCTTGCTCAACCGAATGCTGAAAGACTCTGGTTTATTGCTGATGCTCTTAGAGCAGGAATATCTGTGATGGAGATTAATGAACTCACTCAAATCGACCCTTTCTTTCTCCAGAATATCAAAGAAATCGTTGATTTTGAAAAAAAACTTAAATCTTCGAGAAAGGATTCATTGGATCATAATCTTCTCCGAAAAGCCAAGGAACTGGGATTTTCCGATAAAAGAATCGGCAAGCTCGCAGGATTAAAGGAAGATGAAGTCAGGAAAATGAGAGAGAAAGCGAAGGTGTTCCCAGTCTGGAAAGTCGTCGATACTTGCGCTGGCGAGTTTGAGTCAGAAACTCCTTATTTCTACTCTACCTATGATGAAGAAAACGAAGTTCCTGAAATCAACCAGAAAAAAGCTATTATTCTTGGCTCAGGTCCAAACAGGATCGGTCAAGGAATTGAGTTTGACTACTGCTGTGTTCACGGCGTTTTTGCCTTGAGAGATGCAGGCTACAAGGCCATCATGATCAATTCCAATCCTGAAACAGTCTCTACCGACTATGATATTTCTGACCGCCTCTATTTTGATCCAGTAACCCTGGAGGACATCCTTTCCATCTATCGTAATGAAAAGCCAGAAGGGATTATTGCCCAGTTTGGAGGACAGACTCCTCTGAAAATTTCTGTAGAGTTGTGTAAAAACAAAGCAAAAATACTGGGAACAAGCTCCCAGGCAATTGATGAAACTGAGGACCGAGAAAAGTTTGACAATTTCTTGAAAAGATTAAACTTGAAGCGACCAAGAAACGGCATGGTCAGAAACTCGTCCCAGGCATTAAAAATTGCTGAAAAAATTGGCTATCCTGTCCTTGTTCGGCCTTCCTATGTCCTTGGGGGTCGGGCTATGAAAGTCATCCATAATCCAGAAGAACTGGAAAAATATGTAAAATCCATCCAGGAATACTATTCAGAATACGCCATCCTCATCGATGAATTTATTGACAATGCAGTGGAGCTGGATATTGACCTTCTCTGCGACGGTGAGGATGTCTACATAGGAGGGGTCCTGGAGCATATCCAGGAAGCAGGCATCCATTCTGGAGACGCCACCATGGTTACCCCTCCTTATTTTCTCGCTGATAGGTTGATCGAGGAAGTAAAACAGCAGGTAACCCTTATGGCTAAAGAGCTTCATATTATAGGATTGATGAATGTCCAGGTAGCAGTAAAAGGAACTGTAATCTATATATTAGAAGTCAATCCCAGGGCTTCGAGGACAGTTCCCTTCCTTTCCAAAGCCACGGGAGTTCCGCTGGCAAAGATAGCTACCCAACTCATCTTGGGGAAGAAGCTCAGAGAGATAAACATAACACAGCGTTCTTCGAACCTGTATGCAGTGAAAGAAGCCGTCTTTTCTTTTGATAAATTCAAGGAGGTTGACCCTATCCTTGGGCCTGAGATGCGCTCTACAGGGGAATCTATCGGAATTGACAGCCATTTTCCCATGGCTTTCCTCAAAGCTGCCGAAGGGGCAGGATTCCATCTTCCCGAGGAGGGGAGAATTTTTATCAGCGTTCCAGATGAAGATAAACCGAAGATTATCCCGATCATAGAAAAACTCGAGCAATTAGGCTTCAGCTTGGTTGCCACTGAAGGAACCACCCAGTATCTCCACAGACACGGTTTTCGTGTAGATACTATCGGCAAGGTTTTCAAGGAAAAAAGAAACATCCTTGAGGATATAAAAGAGGGAAAGGTAGAAATGATCTTTAATACTCCTTCTGGAATTCATGAATGGAGCGATGCTCGAAAAATAAGAAAAGCAGCATTCCTCTATCGTATTCCCTGTTACACCACCATTCCTTCAGCCAGCGCAGCCGTAAAGGCTGTGGAGATGAGAAGAAAAACCTCCCCTTCTATCTACTGCCTCCAAGATATCCATTCCGGCTAAATTCTCCGTTTTTCTTAACTTCATGCTATACAACTTACTCCTAACGCTTTTCATTCAGATATTTTTAACACCGAAGGAATCTCCTAAGTTAACAAAAAAAAATAGCCTGCCCCCTTTTTTATCATTTTTTATATTCAATAAATTTTTCCTTCATAGGTGGGCTTGATGAATCAAGCCCCTACATAAAGAAAAAATCTCGAGTAGATTAAGTAGCCTGTCCCCTTTTTTACGCTATACTACTTTTGACACTAAATTTTTCCCGTGTTATAAATTTTTAGGTAGCAGAGTAAAGAGCTTCGTCCTTAAATAGGGAAGTCGACAGCATATAAGAAATGCAAAATATTGGAGAAAAAGCATGACTTTTAAAAATCAGGTTATTGTAAAGGAAAGCAGAAAAGAATCCTCTTATACATATAGGCTTTTAAAAACCTGGGCAGAAATAGACCTTGCAGCTGTTCGCTTTAATATAAATAACATTCAGAAGAAACTGGGCGAAAACATTGAATTAATGGCAATAGTGAAATGCAATGCCTATGGTCACGGAGCAATCGAAGTTTCCCGGCAAGCCCTTAATCTTGGAGTAAAAGCTCTGGGTGTTTCCAGTCTGTATGAAGGTATTGAGCTTAGAGATATTTTCAAAGATATTCCCATAATTGTTTTAAGCGCAGGGATGAGCGGACAGGCCGAAGAATTTATTGAATATAACCTCTCACCAGTTGTTTGCACCTGGCAGATGACAAACGCCCTGGCAGATGCCGCAAGAAAAAGAGGAACGCGGGCAAAAGTTCATATAAAGGTCGATACTGGGATGGGACGCATAGGAGTATGGCATGAGAGGGCATACGAATTTACGAGGAAAGTTCATAAGATGCCTGACATTGAAATTGAAGGCATTTGCTCGCATTTTGCAACTTCGGATGAACAAAAATTGGATTTTGCAAAACAGCAGTTTGATTGGTTTAATCGCTACCTGGAAAAAATCCAAGATTTGCCGATAAGATTCAAGCATATCTCCAACACCGCAGCAATATTTAACCTTCCAGAGGCACATCTGAATATGGTCCGGCCGGGTCTTTCAATTTATGGTGTTAGCCCTTCTGAGTATGTCAAAGGCGCGGAGAACTTCAGGCCAGCGCTCTCTTTAAAAACGAAAGTAGCTTTTTTGAAGACAATTCCTAAAGGAAGGACACTTAGCTATGCCAGGACGTATAAAACTGAAAAGGATATGAAAGTAGCAACGCTACCTGTTGGTTACGGAGATGGATATCCCCTTTCTCTATCTAATAAGGGATATGTTCTCATAAGAGGGAAAAAAGCTCGAATACTTGGGGCTGTTACTATGGACCAGATCATGGTGGATGTGACCGATATAAAAGATGTCGAGACTGAAGATATTGCCGTTCTCATCGGAAAACAGGGCAACGAAGAAATTACTGCAACTGAAATCGCCAGAATGGCAGGCACTATTCCTTATGAGATATTCACCTCTATAAACAAGAGAGTCCAGAGAGTTTACTCGGACAAGGACTAACCCTTCAGATTGGATCTATATTATATGCCCATCCCTTTGGGGGGTAAGAAGGAATGTTCTGATTGTGTGAAAATTGAAAGAAATCCTGTCATTCCAAAAAAGGAGGGTTTGGTGAATCAAATCCCTACAGAAGAAAAACCAAATGCATACAGTTTATTGATATATTCAAAAAGGTGGGCTTGGTGAATCAAGCCCCTACAGAAGAATTAAATCCTAAAGCTAAGGAACTTATTTTCTAACTGAATAGTAATCAAGAATCATCATGTGATCTTCATGGGTGCAAAATCTGTCTGGCTCAGAACCGGGGAGAAAAACTTCCCTCAAAGTAAAAAGGCAAACCGGAGATGCAAGTAAGCCAGTCTTGCTGTCAATCTCCACAAAAGAGAGATTTGGAGGAACCTCAAATTCTTCATCAATAACAAACTTTTCTCCTTTTTCCTTGGCAATCCTCAGCTTTTCCTTGATAACTTTATCAAAAAAATCTCTCCATACCGGAAGGGCTGCCACAGCTCCTGACTGCCTTTCTCCTATGGGAATCTGCCCTCTACCATGACCAACCCAGACACCTGCACAAAGAGAGGGAGAAAACCCTATAAACCAGGCATCAGTGTACCTATCAGTCGTACCTGTTTTCCCGCCCAAAGGCCATTGTAAATAACTTGCCCCTCTACCCGTTCCTCTCTGGATTATTCCCTGCATCAAATAGGTCATCATGTAAGCTGTCTGAGGAGAAACAACTTCCTCCGTTTCAATCTTACTTTCTTCCAGAATGTTGCCGTCTTTATCCTCAACGCGAGTTAAAAAGTAGGGTCTTATCCGAATACCCTTATTGGGAAAAACAGTAAAAGCAGAAACAAGCTCTATTAAACGCACCTCAAATGTTCCCAGGGCCAGAGAAAGATAGGGATAGATAGGAGAAGTGAACCCGAACTTCCGACAGTAATCAACGCCTTTCTGAGGGGAGATAAATTCCAACAGCTTTGCTGTCACAATATTCCTTGACTCCTCCAATCCTCTACGGACAGTGACAGCTCCCTTGTATTTTTTGTCATAATTTCCCGGAGACCACGGTTCTCCTCTCCATTTATCGATAAATTCGGTGGGCTCATCAATGATTATGTGAGCGGGAGTGAATCCACTTTCGAGGGCTGCGGTATAAAGAATGGGTTTTATTGACGAGCCTGACTGTCTCAAGGCCTGGGTTGCGTTGTTCCATTTGCTCTTTTTAAAAGACTTACCCCCTACCATGGCTTTTATCTGGCCGGTGTGGGGTTCGATTGCCAGAAAAGCTCCCTCGATGAGAGGCTCCTGGTCAAGAGAGACAAGAAGTTCTTTATTTTCTTCACCTATTTCCTTGATTTTAACAAGGATTAAATCTCCTTCCTTGACAAGACCAGCCAGATTCTTCGTCTTTGTCCAGCCAATGTCTTTATTATTCATCTTCCCCAAATAATCTTTTATTTTAACCGAAGCCTCTGTCCCAGTGACCGATAAAACAACAGCCTCTACGATATCTCCTTCAACAAGGGAAGGCTTTAGCCAGCTATCAGGTGGCCACCCTTCAATCGAGATATTTCCCAGATCTTCAAGGCCTTCTACGCCTTCCTCCAGTAAATTCCGTTTGTCATCTCTCCACCCCTGTCTTTTATCCAGAACGGGCAGCCAATTCAGTAGTGCTTCCTCAGCAAATCTTTGATAAGTTGAATTTAAGGTTGTATAGACTTTTAATCCCTTTCTGTAAAGAGCATCAGCTCCATAATTCTTTTCTAAATACTTCCTGACCTCTTCCTTGAAATAAGCGGCAAAACTAATATCTCCCCGACGCAACGGCATAACATTGAACGGCTGCGCCTTGGCTTCTTCACCCTCTTCTTCTGTTAGATATCTCTCTTCTACCAGCCGTCTGATTACGTGGTCTCGGCGGCGGCGGGTGATTTCTCGATTCCTGTAAGGAGAATAAAGGGAAGGTCCCCTCAGAATGCCAACGATCATGGCAGCTTCTTCCACGACTAACCCTGATACATTCTTTCCAAAGTACAGTTGTGAGGCGGCTTCAACTCCATAAGCTCCATGGCCAAGATTAAACTGATTACAGTACATTGTTAATATTTCATGCTTTGAATATTTTTTTTCAATCTGGCGAGCGAGGAGAACCTCTTTAAATTTACGCCGAATAGTTTGCCTCCGATGGAGGAAGAGATCTCTCGCCAATTGCTGGCTGATGGTGCTTCCGCCATGAAGCTTTCTCGATTTTCCTCCTAATTTAGTCTTTATATCTTCCCTTAGAGCCCTTAGCGCTCCCCGAAGATCAAATCCTTTGTGGTTGTAAAATCTGGGATCTTCTGTAGCAATAATGGCATTTTTTATTACCTCTGGAATATCTTCATAGGGAATTTCAATCCTTTTTTCTATGGCATATTCTCCGATAAC
>SDBU01010663.1_pt1 | contig 10168 bp, 6 predicted proteins | sample 2277071 | NCBI WGS metagenome assembly SDBU01 (sample SAMN10397929, study PRJNA504765) | marine sediment metagenome | isolation source: marine sediment core GS08_GC12, 126 cmbsf | place: Arctic Ocean: Gakkel Ridge, Loki's castle | collected 2008 | reverse complement strand
TGCCAACCATTTTAGCCAGGAGGTCAATCAGCCCAAACTCCCCCAGCTCTGAGACCTTCATGGTGAGATTATAGCATGCTTATATTTGGGTCACAACTTGTCCCTAGCCATATCGGGTAAAAGCTGGTATATTGTTTAAGGATGCGCTACGCAATTATTGCTGATATTCACGCTAATCTAGCTGCCTTCGTAGCCGTACTGGATGACATTAAGCGGGGGGGAGGGGTGGAGGAGATGTGGTGTTTGGGAGATGTTGTCGGCTATGGTCCCGACCCTCACCAGTGCATCGAGCTTTTGCGTCAATATAACCATGTCTGTGTGGCTGGAAATCATGATTGGGCAGCAATCGGTAAAATAGATACCACTCAGTTTAATCCTGAGGCGGCTGTCGCCTGCCACTTGACAGCCCAGCAATTAACCCCGGAGGATGTAGCCTATCTTGAGAACCTGCCGCTGGTTATTGAGAAAAATGATTTTACTCTGGTGCACGGCAGCCCCAGAGAGCCTATCTGGGAGTATCTCCTATCAACCAGCCGGGCTAAGGAAAATTTTGCTTATTTTCAGTCACAGTTTTGCCTGGTGGGTCACTCTCACGTGCCTCTGGTGTTTAAGTATAGTGGAACTGGGGCTTGTTCTGCCAGCCAGCTCTCGGCTAATATTAAACTCTTGCTGGGTAAGGAGCGACTAATTATTAATCCTGGCGGGGTGGGACAACCCAGGGATGGTGACCCCCGGGCCAGCTATGCTATCTATGATAGCCAAGTCAGGACGGTTAGGCTCTATCGTATTCCTTATGACATTGATGCCACTCAAGTCAGGATGGTAAAGCAGGGACTACCTATGCGCTTGGTGACCCGACTAAGTTATGGTGTGTGACTGAATTAAGCAACCCCAGACGCTATATTTTAAGATTTTAATACCAATAAACTTCCCTCTACCACGTTTAGCTGACTGGCTTATTATGGTATAATAACAAAATAAAAAGAATTTTAACCCCAACCAAAAAGGAGGCAAATTATGCGCCAAGGTCGGAAGGCCATTGTCTGGTTCAATGAGGTCGGCAAAGAGGATGTGCCCAGTGTCGGCGGTAAAGGGGCAAACCTGGGTGAAATGACTAACGCTCAGATACCGGTGCCTCCTGGCTTCATTGTAACCGCTTACGCCTACTATGACTTTCTTGAATCCTCAAAAATCACTAATAAAATTCGTGATTTACTAAAGCCGCTGGACCCCGACGATAGTAAGCAACTTCAGCAAATTGCGGCTGAGGTTAGACAGGTAATTCTAGATGCCACCATGTCACCAGAATTAGCCAAGGAGATTGAGCAAGCCTACGCAAAAATGGGCGGGGGTTTGGTGGCAGTGCGCTCCTCGGCTACTGCTGAAGACTTGCCTGAAGCCTCCTTCGCTGGTCAGCAAAGCACCTTCCTTAATCTGCGGGATGAAAAAGAGGTGGTAGCCGCTGTTCAAGGATGTTGGGCATCCCTCTTTGAAGCCCGAGCCATCTTCTATAGAGAGCAGCAAGGGTTTGACCACTTTAAGGTTGGCATTGCCGTCCCGGTGCAAAGAATGGTGCAATCCGAAGCTTCTGGGGTCATGTTTACTATTGAGCCAGTAACTAGCGATGCTGGTAAAATTATCATTGAAGCGATATATGGTCTGGGTGAAGCTATCGTTTCGGGGGAAGTAACCCCTGACCTGTACATAGTAGATAAAGAAGGACTAACGATTAGCACCAAAAAAATGAGCCGGCAAGACCGCCAACTAGTAAGAAACCTGGAAGCGAGTGACAAAAACACCAATATCTGGGCATCAGTACCGGCCTCAGAGCAGAATCAGCAGAAATTAACCGATGCCGACATAATTAAGTTAGCCTGGATAGGAAAACAAATAGAATACCACTACCAATTCCCCCAGGACATTGAATGGGCAAAAGAGGGTAAGGAAATCTTTATTGTCCAAACCCGTCCGGTAACCACTATCAAAGAAACAACCGAGGTTGAGCCTGAAATCAAAGCGCCAGTGCTTCTGTCAGGGGCGCCCGCCAGCCCGGGTGTAGCCTCAGGAACAGTTAAAATAATCTACGAAGCCTCCCAAATAGACAAGGTAAAAAGCGGTGATGTTCTGGTCGCTGAAATGACTACCCCTGACTTCGTGCCGGCGATGAAGCGGGCAGTGGCTATTGTGGCCGAGCGTGGCGGTAGAACCGCCCATGCTGCCATTGTTAGTCGGGAGCTAGGTATCCCCTGTGTTGTCGGTGCCGAGCAGGCAATGACCATCCTGACTGATGGTCAGGTAATCACCGTGGATGGCTCACATGGCAAGATCTACAGTGGTAAAGTAATTAGAAGAATAGAAACCAGCTCTATTTCCAGTATCCTTAAGGAAGCGATTAAGACTAGGACCAAGGTTTATGTAAATCTAGCTCAACCAGAGCTGGCGGATTCAGTAGCCGCCCGTAATGTAGATGGGGTGGGTTTACTCCGGGCTGAATTCATGATTGCTCAGATTGGTGAGCACCCCCGCTATATGATTAGCCAGAACCGAGGCGATGAGTTTGTGGATAAGCTCTATGAAGGTATTAATAAATTTGCCAAAGCCTTTGACCCACGCCCGGTAGTTTATAGAACCACTGACTTCAAGACAAATGAGTATAGGGAACTGACCGGTGGGCAGGAATATGAGGAGGTTGAAGAGAATCCTATGCTCGGCTATAGAGGATGCTCTCGTTATGTTAGAGAACTGGATGTGTTTAAACTGGAAATTGAAGCTGTAAAGAGGGTGAGACAGAACTACCGTAATCTTTGGGTTATGATTCCTTTTGTGCGAACTGTCGATGAAATGGCTAGAACGAAAGAGTTCCTGGAATCTGAAGGACTAAAGCGTTCCGACGATTTCAAACTGTGGATGATGGTTGAAGTTCCGTCTAACATATTTCTTATGGAAAAATTCCTTGAAGTTGGCATTGATGGTATATCCATTGGCTCAAATGACCTAACCCAGCTTATCCTGGGAATTGATAGGGATAGCCCCAAATTGGCCCAGGAATTCGATGAGCGAAACGAAGCAGTGCTTATAGCTCTGGAAAGGGCTATTAAAGTATCAAAGAGCATGGGGGTCACCTCCTCGATTTGTGGTCAGGCTCCTTCAGTATATCCCGAACTTACTGAAAAACTGGTGGAGTGGGGTATTACCTCGGTTTCAATAAGCCCGGATATGATTGGTACAACCAGGGAGATAATTGCTAAGGTAGAGGCGAGATTAAAACTTGGAGATTAGTCAGCTTAATATCCGCCAGATGACTGAGGAAGGGGAAGAGAGCCTTTCCCCCTATGCAACGAAAAGCAGGTTGTCACGGGGCAGGTTTAAATACGAAGAGCCCTGTCCGGTACGCACTGCCTTCCAGCGCGACCGAGACCGCATTATCCACAGCAAGGCTTTTCGCCGTCTTAAGCACAAAACACAGGTTTTCATTGCCCCCTTAGGTGACCACTATGTAACCCGGCTCACCCACACCCTGGAGGTTTCCCAAATAGCTCGGACTATAAGCCGGGCTCTAAACCTTAATGAGGATTTGACTGAGGCGATTGCCTTGGGTCATGACCTGGGTCATACTCCGTTCGGTCACGTGGGTGAGGATGTTTTAGACGAGCTATACCATGAGGGGTTCAGGCATAATGAGCAAAGCCTGCGCGTTGTTGACCTCTTGGAGAAAGATGGGCGGGGGCTCAACCTTACCTGGGAGGTGAGGGACGGTATCCTTAATCATTCCAAGACACGAGTGGATGTCCTGGGACAGGGCTGGGGTAAGGTAAATACTCTGGAGGGTGAGGTATGTAAGATTTCAGATACCGTTGCCTACATTAACCATGATATTGGCGATGCCATAAGGGCTGGCATCATTACTGAGAATGATTTGCCACTGTCAGCGGTTACTGTATTAGGTCGTTTCCACTCACAGCGCATCAATACCATGGTCTGTGATATTCTTGATAATTCATGGTCAGTAAGGGGTTATACCAGCAGCCCCACCATAGGTATGAGCCCACCGGTTCTGGAGGCAACAAATACCTTACGTGAATTTCTTTTTGAGCGGGTATATAACCTGCGCTCAGCCGAGGAGGAAGCAGAGAAGGCAAGAGAGGTGATTCGCCGGTTATATGAATACTTCAACGAGCATGAAGACAGGCTACCACCAGAGTATCGCTTTTATAGTGATGAGACGGAGCGGAGGGTGGCTGACTATATCGCCGGTATGACCGACCAGTATGCTCTGAGGATGGCTGAGGAGCTGGTGCTAACCAAAGACAGGGCTAAATTACAAGCTACTAAAGTGAAGATTGAAGGGGCGAAGCCCGTTGTCAACCAAACCTTACCACTTCCCTTTGAAGGGCATGGGTGATTAGGGGGGGGAGGTAGCACATAATAAGATGGGCGTTATAGACGAGGTAAAGCAAAGGACAGACATTGTTGATGTTGTGGGCGAGTATGTCTCTTTAGTCAAAGCCGGGCGGACCTTCAGAGGGCTATGCCCGTTTCATACCGAAAAGCACCCTTCCTTCTTTGTCTATCCTGAGCAGCAGAGCTGGCACTGCTTTGGTGCCTGTAATACCGGTGGGGATGTTTTTTCCTTTATTATGAAAAAACAGGGCATTGACTTTGGTGAGGGGCTGCGTCTCCTTGCCCAAAGGGCAGGGGTTACCATCAGCTCAAGGTTTGAGCCGGAAGCTCAAGGTAGGGAGAAGGAGAGGTTATATCAGGTTAACCAGGCAGCAGCCCAATACTTTCATAATTTACTGCTTAACTCACCGGCCGGAGAAAAGGCACGAAACTATGTAGCCAGCCGGGGTTTGTCACCAAAAACCGTTACCGACTTTGAGCTGGGCTTTAGTCTAAATAGCTGGCAGGCACTAAAGGAACACCTGTTGGAGAGAGGCTATACCGAGGATGAATTACTGACCGCCGGTTTAATAGTAGAGGCAGAGGCAGGAGAAAGGCATGACCGATTTCGAAATAAGTTGATGTTCCCTATACACGACGCTAGAGGGCGCATTACTGGTTTTGGGGCTAGGGTTCTAGATGATTCTCTACCTAAATACCTTAACTCACCGCAGACGCCGGTCTTTGATAAGAGTAGTAGCCTGTATGGCATAAACCTGGCGGCAGCGGCTATCAGGCAGCAAGACCTGGCAGTGATTATGGAAGGCTATACAGATGTTATCACTGCTCACCAGAATGGTTTCAATAATGTAGTTGCCTCTATGGGAACCTCGGTTACCGAGAAACAGGTCGGCGCTCTGAAGAGGCTAACCAGGAATATAGTTTTAGCCCTTGATGCCGATGAGGCTGGGGAGGAAGCGATGCTGCGAGGTGTAGGCTATGAAAATACCCTTGAGGTTGAGGTAAAGGTTATCATCCTGCCTGAAGGTAAAGACCCTGATGAGGTTATTAAACAGGATACTAAAATTTGGCAACACCTGGTAGAAGAGGCTTTACCTGTAGTTGATTACACCTTTAATATGGTTACCGCTGAACTTGACCTGACTACAGCCAGGGGCAAGTCTTCAGCCGTAGATAGGCTTCTGCCTATTATTGCCGAGATAAAGGATGTGGTGCGCCAGGCTCATTATTTGCAGAAACTAGCTCACCTGGTCAAGGTCAGTGAACATACCCTTGAGGCTGTTCTAAGCAGAATTAGACCTAGCCAAGGTAGGCGCCGGGTTAAACAGCCAGAAGCCGTGCCCCAAGCTCTGCATCCAGTCTTGTCCAGTCCGGTTGAGGAGTATTGCCTGTCGCTCCTGCTACAGCACCCTGAGCTTAAAGGTAATTACCAGGGTCTTCTACCCGAGTATTTTGAAAATAGCGAAAACCGCGAAAGCTTTATCGCCTGGCAGAAAGCCAGCGACCTGTCATCACTTAAGGAGGAGCTTGATACTGCAATTTGGGAGCATGTTGATTCCCTACTAACCAGGAGCTTACCCAGCAACCAGGTAGAGCAGAAGTATGCTGACTGTGTCCTCCGGCTGCGAGAGAAATTCCTCCGAAGTTTGGAGGCGAAAAGAGAGGCGATATTAGCCTTGGAAAGGGAGCAAGGAGGTACTGTTGCTGAGCTGGCTAAGCTTGAGGAGCAGGGGATAGAGGTCAGTGTTCAATTGGGAGAAGCTGAGGTTGAGAGGAATTCTTTACTCAAGAAAGCGGGGAGAGAGCGGTGGCAAAGGAGGTGAGGGATGAGCCTGGAAAACGGTGATAAGTCTACACGTTTCCCGTTCCACGATGAGAGTGACGAGGAGCTGCCGTCAGGTGAAAGGCCAGACGCTGAGTCTGAATCTGAGGATACCTTGCCTACCCCCCTTCCCCATTTTGAAGAAATAAGGAGGGAAGAAATAACCGGGCTGGGTCAACTATGGCCTGGGGTAAGGCATCTTGAGATTGAGAAACCCGAATCCCCGGTCGACCTTGGGTTAGAGATGCCGCTGGAACAACCGGAGGAGCAAGATGTAATAGATGACCCGGTTCGTATGTACCTTCATGAAATTGGTAGGGTGTCTCTGCTTACTGCTGAGAATGAAAAGGTCTTGGCTAGAAAAATGGAGGCAGGTAAACGCATTAGGGAGATTAAACAAGACTGGCTGCGGAGATATGGGAAGTCCCCTTCGGCAACTGAAATAGTGATTACCATGCTCAAAGAGCTGGGTGAGGCGGCTTCAATCATCCATGTCCTCCAAGAAGAGCTTGATTTAACCCCTACTGTCAACCTTATCAACTTTATCTCCAATAGTAAGTTGCGAGATAATGTTGATGGTGAGATAAGCCAGCAACTAGTGCAGGCTGTTGCTTGTCGGATAAATAGGTCCATACCTGAAACAGAACAGCTTATTATTAACCTGGCACTAAATAGTAGCTTGTTACCAAAGGAAATCCTTGATGCTGTTGGCGGTAGTGCCTCGCTAGTTGACATAGAGAGTCTGGTGACAAAGCCTGCTTTCGTTAATTCTATTAAGGTTTATGAGAAGCAGCTAGAGGCTTACTTTGAAAATATTGAGCGTGAGGCTAAAAACGCAGAGAAACATCTCACTGAAGCTAACTTGCGGTTGGTAGTCAGCGTAGCCAAGAAACATATAGGACGAGGCATGTCGCTGCTTGACCTCATTCAAGAGGGGAATATCGGATTAATCAGGGCCGTGGAGAAATTTGATTTTCATAGAGGTTATAAGTTCAGCACCTATGCTACTTGGTGGATTCGTCAGGCAATTACCAGGGCTATAGCCGACCAGGCTCGGACTATTCGCATTCCGGTTCATATGGTTGAGACTATTAATAAACTGCTAAAGGTAAGTCGCCACTTGGCTCAGGAATATGGGCGAGAGCCTACCTCTGAGGAAATTGGCAGGGGAATGGAAGTATCTGCGGAAAAGGTCAGGGAGATAGTCAAGGTATCACAACTGCCAATATCACTAGAGTCACCAATAGGTGAGGAGGAAAACAGCCACCTGGGCGACTTTATCGAGGATCGCAATGCTTTGCCACCAGTTGACGCTGCATCCAAGCAACTTTTGAAGGAGCAAATTGATGAGGTGTTGTCCACCCTTAATCCTCGTGAACAGCGGGTGCTCCAGCTTAGATTTGGTCTTGAGGATGGGCGAAGCCGGACCCTGGAGGAAGTAGGCAAGGAGTTTGGAGTAACCAGGGAGCGAATTCGCCAAATTGAAGCCAAGGCACTTCGCAAATTACGCCACCCCAGCCGAAGCCGAAAATTGAAGGATTACCTGGAATAAAACATTCCCGTTAAATTCTTGGGTAGTTTACCCCTAATTCCCATCTTCATCAGTTTTTGCATCTGACGAAACTGGTTGAGGAGCTGATTAATATCCTGTAGTTTTACCCCACTACCCTGAGCAATGCGGCGTCGTCGGCTACCGTCAATAATACCTGGATTATGCCTCTCCTCAGGGGTCATAGAAAGTATAATAGCCTCGACCTTCTTTAGCTGCTTCTCGCCGTCAGGCAGTTGCCCGGCTAGACGAGGCAGACCAGGGAGCATCTCAACCAGTTGACCTAGAGGTCCCATCTTTTTAATCGCCCTTAGCTGAGATAGAAAATCTTCTAAGTTGAAGCTGGCAGTTCGCACCTTCTTCTCTAGTTCTTTAGCTTGTTGCTCATCGAGGGTCTTTTCAGCTTTCTCAATGAAGGTGAGCATATCACCCATACCCAGGATGCGTGACGCCAAACGGTCGGGATAGAAGGGTTCAAAGGCATCAACCCTCTCACCAATGCCGATGAATTTGATGGGCACCCCGCTAACCCACCTGATAGAAAGAGCCGCCCCGCCACGGGCATCTCCATCCATCTTGGTCAGGATGAGCCCGGTCAGGCTTAACCGGGAGTGAAACTCCTCGGCAATCTGCACTGCATCCTGACCGGTCATAGCATCAACCACCAGTAGTATCTCACTCGGCTTTAGCTCCCTTTTGACCTGGGCTAGCTCTTCCATCATTGCCTCATCTATGTGAAGGCGACCGGCAGTATCAACTATAACCCAGGTAGCGGCTAACCCCCTGGCGTTGGTTAAAGCATGGGCACAAATATCTTTACTCGTAGCTCCAAGGGCTTCGCTGTAAACCGGAATGTCAAGCTGTTTAGCCAAGGTGGCTAACTGCTCAATGGCTGCCGGTCGGCGGTTGTCAGCGGCTACCAGCAACGGGCGCTGCCCGGAATGCTTTAGGTGAAGGGCTAACTTGGCGGCGGTGGTAGTTTTGCCACAGCCCTGCAAACCCACCAGCATGGCTATAGAAGGGGAGTGGGCTGATGGTGCCAGGTAACTTTGCTCGCCACCCAGTGTGGCGCTAAGCTCCTCGTTAACGATTTTGATTATATGCATGGCTGGGGTCAGGCTGTCCAGTACTTCGGCACCGAGGGAGCGCTCGCGCACCCGGGCAGTGAAGTCCTTGACCACCCTAAAATTTACATCTGCCCCTAGAAGGGCTAACCGCACCTGGCGCAGGGCATCATCTATATCCTTTTCACTCAGCCTGCCCTTGCTGTTCAACCCACGAAATACTTTACCTAACTTATCACTAAGCGCCTCAAACATAGCAGTTTCATTCTAATTGGGGAGTGGTGTAGGCGTCAAGCTAAAGCTCTCGCTGCTATCTGAGAATAAGGGGGGAAGTTATTGGCTGGGTTTATTATTTAATTGAACAAGGCGCTTGAAAGTGCAATGGGGTAACTTAACAGGGTTAAATCCGTTGTCCTTGGTTTTTCCGCTTAAGTTTTTTCAGGACCCGCATCCTTCGAGAGCTGAGTAGCCACACGCTCCACATCGGCGAGCACACGGAGCACGTTACCACCCAGTATTTTGCGTATGTCCTCGTCCGAGTAGCCACGGCGTACAAGCTCTACGGTGATGTTGGGGAAATCACCTACGTCTTTCATACCTTTCGGGAGGAACGGTATGCCATCAAAATCCGAGCCGAGGCCGACGTGTTCGATGCCGGCTACCCGCACGGCGTAGTCTATATGGTCAATGAGGAGTGATAGCGGCGTCTCGTGGTCTTTGGGGTTCGAAAACCAGTGCCAACCTGATTGTATCTTCCAATAAGCTGTTTGCCTATCGTCCAAGAAAACGTTGTTGAAGTTGATCATGACGACCCCTCCATTGGTCGTTACTGCGCGGAGCATGTCGTCGGTCATGTTGCGAGGATGATCGGCAATAGCTCGTACGCTGGAATGAGACGCAATAACTGGCGCATTGGTGACCTTAAGCACGTCCCAGAAAGTTTCGTCGGAGACATGAGAGATATCCACAATCATCCCGAGGCGGTTCATTTCCCCCACGACCTCGCGGCCAAACTCGGACAATCCATTGTTGATTGAGACGTCTGTGGACGAGTCAGCCCAGTTGTGGCTAGAGTTATGGGTAAGCGTCATATAGCGTATTCCCAGTTCGTAAAAACGGCGCAGGTTCTCGAGATCATCTGCGATAGCATGTCCGCCCTCAAGACCCATGAGTGCAGCCAGTTTACCTTCAGAGGCGATGCGCTCAACGTCTTGGGCGGTGTAGGCGTTCTCGATGTCCTCCGGGTATCGACGTACCTGTTCTTGGAGTACCTCAATCATGTCAAGTGCGCGTTGTGTTGATTGCCCTGGAATCGCGGGATTGTAAAACTTG
>SDBU01010662.1_pt1 | contig 10169 bp, 10 predicted proteins | sample 2277071 | NCBI WGS metagenome assembly SDBU01 (sample SAMN10397929, study PRJNA504765) | marine sediment metagenome | isolation source: marine sediment core GS08_GC12, 126 cmbsf | place: Arctic Ocean: Gakkel Ridge, Loki's castle | collected 2008 | reverse complement strand
GCTCCATCCCCCTTCGGGGGATGTCGCCAGGGAACGCGAGTGCGGGGCTCCATCCCCCTTCGGGGGATGTCGCCAGGGAACGCGAGTGCGGGGCTCCATTAAAATTGGCTGGAGTTTCTGGGTCCGTGCTGATAGGCTATAAGGTAAATGGTTTATAAACTTATCGTGAGGTCTAAGGGGGTGGTGGCGGTCTCGGTCGCCCTGATCGCGTTCGGCGCGTTCAGTGCGGTCCTGCAGATCGTCTCTGTCTTGCTCATGGTGGGCCAGGACGCTGCGCTCGGCGCCCAGGTGTGGCCGGACGCGACGCTCGCGCTGCCGCTCTTTTGGACGTCGTCCGTGCTCAACGTCCTGATCTTCCTAGCCTGGATCATCTGCGGCATGGGGACCTTGCACCTGCGCGAGTGGGCCCGGGTGGTGCTGCGCGTCGTCATGAGCTTTTATTTCGTGAACGCGATCGTGAACATCTACCTCAACGTCTATCTCGCCCAGGAGCTGGCCGTGCCCGTGCCGGCGGTCGCCCTTGTCGTCGGCGTCGTCTTTGTGGTGGCTTATTATCTGGGCATCAACCATTTCTTCTCCCACCCGAATGTCGTGCGTCAGTTCAAATACAAGTCCCGGGAGTATTGAGCAGGCAGGTCGCCTATGAGCGCCTCCAAGTCTTGCGCGCCTTCTTTTGTCCAGCGCGTCGCCGCGACGGTCGCGCGCTTCGGCATGTTCGAGAAGGCAGAACGTGTCGTCGTCGGCGTATCGGGGGGCCCGGACTCGGTGGCTCTCCTGCGCGCGTTCCAGGAGATGAACGCGCGGCTGTGTCTGGACCTGACGGTCGCGCACCTCGATCATAATATCCGTGTCTCGTCGTCGAAGGACCGGCTTTTTGTCCGGGAGCTCTGCCGAAGAGAGGGGCTGTCCTTTTTCGCAAAGACCCTGAAAAAGACGCTTCCCTCGAAGGGGACAGTTGCAGAAGAGGCGCTGCGCCGGAAGCGCTACGCCTTTTTTGCCGAGGCCTGCCGCCGGACGAAGAGCCGCAAGCTCGCCCTGGCCCATACGCGCGACGACCAGGCGGAGACCGTCCTGATGCGGGTCCTGCGCGGCACCGGCCTTTACGGGCTCTCCGGGATACTTCCTGTCTTGTCCCGGGAAGGTTACACCGTGGTCCGTCCCCTGATCGAGGTGGACCGGCGCGATATCCTGGATTTTCTAAAGGCGCGGGGCCAGGCCTGGCGCACAGACCCGACAAACCGGGATACGCGCTATCTGCGCAATAAGGTCCGCCATGACCTGCTGCCTTATCTGGAGAGGTCCTTTAACCCGTCGGTCCGCGACGCCTTGGCCGGGCTGGCGCAGACCATCGGCGCGGATTACGTCCACCTTGAGCAGTGCGGCCGCGCGCTCCTCGGCCGCGCCGCGAAGAAGAGGGGCCGATCGGTCCACGTGGCCCTCGGGCCGCTCGTCAAGGCGGATGCCGGACTGCGCCGGACCGCCCTGCGCCTGGTCGTCCGGGACCTCTGCGGCCACCTGCGGCGCCTGACCTGGAGGCACTGGCAGGAGGTGGAGGACCTATTGTTAGAGAGACCTTCCGGTTCCGAGGTCCACCTGCCCCAGGGCCTGCGTGTCCGCAAGGAGGCGGCTGGGCTGGTCTTTTTGGCCGGGAAGCGATCCCTCACCTCAGGCCACGGCTATAGCCGTGGCCTGAGGTGAGGGATGTCGCCCGAAGGGCGGCAAAAAGGGGTTGCGGGCCTGCCCGCGAGGCTCCATAAAAGCCTCTTGCCTTCGCCCACAACTCCCTTTATAATAATATAGTTATGAAAAAGCAAGATCCAAAGCCGGCCGGCACGCCCACATCCAAGAAGATGCAGAAAAATTATGCCATCGTTTTGTGGGTGTTTTTTGTTTTGGGGGTCTTTTATCTGATGTCGGTCTTCCAGAATTCGGCGAACGCCCGCAAGGAGCTTTCCTACAACGAGTTCTTCCGCGTCCTGAGCACGGCGCCGGAGCGCATCAAGACGGTGACGATGATCGAGACCGTCCTGCAGGGCGAGTTCGTCAACGACACCCGTTTTCTCGTCCACATCCCTGCGGACGACAAGGCCCTGTTGACGCTGCTTCGTACCAATGCCCCGGATTTCAACGTCCGTCCTGCCCGGACCTTCTGGACGATGCTGTTGATGAACTTCGCGCCTTTTCTCCTTTTGATCGCCCTCCTCTGGTACTTCAGCTCGCGTTCGGCGGAAACGGGAAACCGCATCTGGTCGTTCGGAAAGATCCGCTCCCGGTTCGACAACCCGGACACCAAAGAGAAGACGACCTTTGCGGACGTGGCGGGGGTCGACGAGGCCAAAGAGGAGCTCCAGGAGGTGATCCAATTCCTGAAGGACCCCAAACGCTTCCAGCGCCTGGGCGGCAAGATCCCCAAGGGCGTCCTGTTGGTGGGGCCGCCGGGGTGCGGCAAGACGCTGATCGCGCGGGCCGTGGCCGGGGAGGCGAACGTCCCCTTCTTTAATATCAGCGGCTCGGACTTCGTCGAGATGTTCGTGGGCGTGGGCGCCTCGCGCGTCCGCGACCTCTTCGAGCAGTCGCGCAAGGCCGCCAAGAACTTCGGCCGCGGGGCCATTATCTTTATCGACGAGCTCGACGCCGTGGGCCGGCTGCGCTTCTCCGGCATCGGCGGGGGCCACGACGAGCGCGAACAGACGCTCAACCAGCTCCTGGTCGAGATGGACGGTTTTGACACGCATCAGGGCATCATCCTCCTTGCGGCGACCAACCGTCCCGACACCCTGGACCCGGCGCTCCTGCGGCCAGGGCGTTTTGACCGCCATGTGGTGATCGACAGGCCGGACATCCGGGGTCGCGAGGCGATCCTTAAGATCCACTCCGCAAAGATCAAGCTCGCCGGAGAGGTCCGGCTCGTCGACGTCGCGCGCCAGACGCCGGGGTTCTCCGGCGCGGACCTGGCAAATCTGTGCAATGAGGCGGCCCTGTTGGCGGCGCGCCGCGATAAAGAGGCCGTGACCGGTCAGGAGATGCAGGAGGCGATCGAGCGCGTGATCGCCGGCCCCGAGCGCAAGAGCCGCGTCATCAGCGACAAGGAAAAGGATATCGTGGCGTTCCATGAGGCGGCGCACGCCCTGGTCTCCCTGCTTCTCCCCGAGGTGGACCCGTTGCATAAGGTATCGATCATCCCGCGCGGGGTAGGCATGCTGGGCTACACGCTTCAGATCCCCCTGCAGGACCGCTACATCATGCTCAAGAGCGAGCTCCTGGCGCGGATCACCGTGTTGCTGGCGGGTCGGGCATCGGAGATCATCAACTTCAGCGACGTGACGACCGGCTCGGAGAACGACATGGAGATGGTCACACAGCTGGCCCGGCGCATGGTCTGCGAGTTCGGCATGTCCGAGAGGGTCGGTTACATGACGCTGGGCCATCGGCAGGGGCTGGTCTTTCTGGGAAAGAGCCTGGCCGAAGAGCGCAACTATAGCGACCAGACCGCGGAGCTGATCGACGTCGAGGTGAAGGCGATCGTCGACGGCTGTTATGAGCGCGCGCGGGACCTCCTGGAGAAGAACAAGGACAAGCTGAAGCTCCTGGCCTCGACCCTTCGCGAGAGAGAGACCATGGATGGGGAAGAGGTCAAGAAGCTCCTGGGCTTCTCCTGACGTCTTTTAAGGCGATGAGACCGCATGTGCGCACGCTGGCCCTGGAGACACCGGATGATCTGATGCGGGAGTTCGGCCGCATCGGCGTGGACGGGGGCGGCATGGAGCGGATGCGGCCCAAGGGATTTGTGCACTTTCTCAAGGTGGCGCGCCTGCCCAATTTTTGCGCGAACATCCTCAAGCAGGAGATGCTCTCGCTGGGCGCGGATGCCGCGGTCAGCCGGTCAGCGATCGCGGGCGGATCCCGGACCACCGACTGCCTGCTCTTCGGGAATCTTTCTCAATTGCTGGCGCTGACGCAGAAACTCAGGAAACAACCCTTCGGTCTCGCCCAGCTCGGCACCTCTATCCGCGAGACGCTGGTGCGTACGGGCCGGCACCTGATGACGCTGCAGCTCGGCGCCAGGACCGTCACGCTGGGCCGCCGGACGCGGCTGATGGGTATTGTCAACGCCACGCCCGACTCTTTCAGCGGGGACGGCGTGGCCCGGCGCCCTGTGCAGGAGGTCGTGCGCATCGTCGAGCAGATGGTGCGCGACGGCGCGGACATAATCGACATAGGCGGCGAGTCCTCGCGGCCCGGAGCGCGGGCGGTCCCGGCGAAGGAAGAGCGCGCGCGGGTGATCCCGCTTTTGAGGGCGTTACGCAGACGCATCCGCGTGCCCATCTGCGTCGATACGACCAAGAGCGAGGTGGCGCGGGCCGCCCTGGATGCCGGCGTCGACATCATTAACGACATCTCGGCCCTGCGCCATGACAGGAAGATGGCCGGGGTCGTGGCGCGCTCGAAGGCGGCCGTGGTCCTGATGCACATGAAGGGCACGCCGCGCACGATGCAGAAGGCGCCGCGCTACGACGACGTGATGGAAGAGGTGACGGCGTTTCTCGCGGGAGCGATGGAGAGGGCCTTAGGGGCCGGCATCGCGGCCCGGCGCGTCATCGTGGACCCCGGCATCGGCTTCGGCAAGACCTTTGAGCACAATATTGAGATTTTAAGGCGGCTGGCGGAGTTGCGCGTCCTGGGCCGTCCGGTCCTCGTGGGGCTCTCGCGCAAGTCTTTTATCGGCAAGGTCCTCGGCCGGCCCGCGCCCGAGCGCATCTGGGGGACGGCCGCCGCGACGGCGCTCACCGGCCGCAGCGCGCACATCATGCGCGTACACGACGTGCGGGAGATGAAGCAGGTCGTGAAGATGACCGACGCATTTTCCCTGCGACTCAAGCCCCGGCCATAGCCGAGGGCTTTCGCGCAGAATGTCGCCAGGGAGCGCGAGTGCGGGGCTCCAAAAGTGAGGCGGGGGATATGAGGGAATTCATGGCGGAGTTTATGCCGGTCTACTGGTCGGTCTTGAAGCCCCTGATCGAGATCGCGATCCTCTGGTTTGTCTTTTACCGGATCATGATCTTTTTCGAGGGGACGCGCGCGGGCCAGGTCTGGAAGGGCATCTTCATCCTGATCCTCGCCTTCTTCTTGGCGCAGAAGCTGGGTTTCAACACCCTGAATTGGATCCTGACGAAACTGTTCGCTATCTCCGTCATCGGCATCATCGTCATCTTCCAGCCGGAGCTGCGTTTCGGGCTGGCGCGCCTGGGCACGCAGCACCTCTTCGGCCACGGCCTCAAGGAGGAGGAGATCGACGAGCTGATCCGCCAGCTCTCCGCGTCCATGACCTACTGCGCCCAGCGCAAGATCGGCTGCCTGATCGCCATCGAGCGCGAGGACCCACTCAAGAGTTATATCAACAGCGGTGTGGCGATGAACGCCCGCGTGAGCCCGGAGCTTTTGGAGACGCTCTTCATCCCGGGCGCGCCCCTGCACGACGGCGGGGCGGTCATCCAGGGCGACACGGTGGCGGCGGCGAGCTGTCTCTTCCCGCTCGCGCAGAACCCGTACCTCAGTCACGCGCTGGGCACGCGCCACCGCGCGGCCCTGGGCCTGAGCGAAGAGACGGACGCGCTGGTGGCGATCGTCTCGGAGGAGACGGGGATCATGTCGCTGGCCGTCGGCGGACGCCTGACGCAGGGGTTGACGCGGGAAGAGCTGATGCAGAAACTCCGGGGACTGCTCGTGACCCCGAAACCGATAAAAGGTCCTCCCGCCACCTAACAAGAGAGAGAAGCGATGCGGCTGCAGAACATCTTCATCAGCCTCAAGAGGTGGTTCACCCATTATTGGCTGTGTAAGATCATTGCGCTTATCCTGGCGATCGTCGTTTACTTTTACGTGAACGGCGAATTCCGGTAATGCGGACGCCCCCTCGAGACCAGGCCTTTCAACTGGCAAGCGCCTCGCCAAGGACTGGTCTCGAGCAAAAGGAAGTCATCCATTTACGGGGAAGCAAAAGAGGGTAAAAAAAAGGGGGGGGACCATGCCGCTGTTGGGCGTCAATATCGACCATGTGGCGACGCTGCGTCAGCAGCGCCGCGGCCGCATCCCCGACGTGATCGCGGCGGGCCGTTGCTGCGGGCGGGCGGGCGCGGACTCCGTCGTCGTGCACCTGCGCGAGGACCGGCGTCACATCCAGGACGCCGATGTCCGGGCGCTGCGCAGGACTCTGAAGAGGCGCCTCAACCTTGAGATGTCCCTGGCGCCCGAGATCGTCAGGATCGCGTGTGCGGTGCGCCCCGACCAGGCGACGCTCGTCCCGGAGAAGCGCCAGGAGTTGACGACCGAAGGGGGGCTCGACGTCGTCCGGCACAAGACCCGTGTGGCGGCCGCCGTCAGGAGGCTCCAGAAGGCAGGCATCGACGTCAGTCTTTTTATCGAACCCTCGGCGCGGCAGGTGCGGGCGAGCCGCGACGCGGGCGCCACGGCCGTCGAGCTGCACACAGGGCACTACGCGCTGTGCAAGACGTCGAGACAGCGCCGGGAAGACCTGGAGACGATCCGCCGGGCCTGCGACCTGGGCCGCAGGCTTGGTCTGGTCGTCAACGCCGGCCACGGCCTGGACTATGACAACGTGCGGCCGGTCGCCGCGATGGAAGGGATGCACGAGCTCAATATCGGTTACTCCATCATCTGCCGCGCGCTCGAAGTGGGGCTGGAGAAGGCGGTCCGGCAGATGCGCGCGCTCGTTTAACAGGAAGAGGCTATGGTAAAAGGAAGCGGCATCGACATCGTGGAGATCCAAAAGCTGGAGAAGGCCGTCCGCCGGTGGGGGGATGTCTTTCTGAGCAGGATCTACACGGACGGGGAGCTGGCCTACGCCCGCAGCAAGCGCTATCCGATGCAGCACCTGGCGGCGCGCTTCGCGGCGAAGGAGGCGATCTTCAAGGCCCTGGGCACGAAGCCGGACATCGCGCTCAAGGACATCGAGATATACAACGATAAGTTCGGCAAGCCGCTGTGCCGCATCTGCAACAAGCGCTCGCTCATCTCGCTCTCCCTCTCTCATACCGAAAACTATGCGGTTGCCTGCGCGATTCTTTAACCGAAAACGTGGCGCTCATAAGAGTGATTTTGGCCATCTTTTCATTTTGGCCGGTTCACGCCGTTATGCCGGAGCCGCTTGCCTTTGCGCCCGCGCGGCGATGCGCTCCGGCGCGGGGCTTGTGACCCTGGGCATCCCGGAGAGCCTTTATCCTGTTGTTGCGAAGAAATTAACGGAAGTGATGGTTTTGCCTTTGGCGGACACGAAGGAAGGGGCACTGTCGAGAAAGGCATTGCCTGCCGTCCTTGATTTTTTAAAAAGAGCCGACGGTCTTTTGATAGGCCCCGGCCTTTCACAACACAAAGAGACGCAAGACCTGATCCGTCGCGTCTTGGCTCATTCTTCCCTGCCCTTAGTGATCGATGCCGATGGCTTGAACGCTCTGGCCGGGCATCTCCATATCCTGAAAACCATTCCGTCGCCGGCTGTGCTGACGCCGCACCCCAAGGAGATGGCCCGCCTCTTGGGTGAGCGCGTATCCGTGGTCCTGAAGGACAGGAAAAAAGTTGCAAAAGATTTTGCGCTTGGTTACAATATGACGCTGGTTTTGAAGGGGCACAAGACTCTGGTGGTCTCGCCGGGCAAAAAACTTTATGTGAATACGACAGGCAATCCCGGCATGGCGACGGCCGGTACAGGCGATGTGCTGGCGGGGATGGTGGCGTCTTTTTTGGTGCAGGGGCTCAAGCCTCATGAAGCGGCTTCTTACGCGGTGTACTTTCATGGGTTGGCCGGTGATCTAGCGGCCAGGGAAAAGACGCAGCCTGGAATGATCGCCTCAGACATTATTGAGTATTTGCCAAAAGCATTGAATCGGAAAAATAGTTCGCTGGCGTAGCTCAGTAGGTAGAGCATCTCACTTGTAATGAGAGGGTCACCCGTTCGATTCGGGTCGCCAGCTTATTGATTCGGACAGGTACCCAAGTGGCCAAAGGGGGCAGACTGTAAATCTGCTGCACATGTGCTTCAGAGGTTCAAATCCTCTCCTGTCCACCATTTTTTGCGACAGCAAAAAATGGTGGATGCCGCCACGGTTTTTGGCGGCGCCACCACCAAAATGTCGGTTTTGCGACAGCAAAAAATGGTGGATGCTGGAACAAGCGTCGCGAGACGACAAGTCGAGCAGTGTGTTCCAGCGCCACCACCTAAATGTCTGTTTGACCGAGGTTTCCCATGCTCGAGAACGTCCTCGTCGTCGATGGCGACGTCACATCCCGCGACACCTTTTACGAGGTCCTGTCGTCGATGGGCTACCGCGTGAGCTGTGTGTCCAACGGCAAGGAGGCGCTGATCCGCGTGCAGCGGGAGAGGCCGGTCCTCGTCATCATCGATGCCCGGATCCGGCACTTCGATTGCTTCGAGACGATGGCCCGCATCCGGAACTTTGACAGCGAGGTCCACTTCATCCTGCTGGCCCAGGACGAGCTGCCCCCGGACTTGAAGAGCAAGGCCATCCAGGCGGGGGCCCTGGCCGTCATCAAGAAGGACTTCTCGACCCACCACATGCTCAAGGAGATCCTGGGGGTGCTCAAGGACCGGCACCGGGAGTTCACGGGCGAGACCCGCGAGGGCCACATCCTGGTGATCGACGACGAGCCGGAGATCCGCAGCCTCATCGGCAACTTCCTGACCTCCCGGGGTTACAGCGTGGCCGCCGCCGCGAGCGGGGAGGAGGGGCTCCTCCAGATCAAGACGCGCCGGCCGCAGCTCGTCTTCTGCGACATCCGCATGCCCGGCATGGACGGGGTGATGGTCCTGCGCAAGATCCTGGAGATCGACCCCGCCATCAAGGTCATCATGCTCTCGGCCATCCAGGACGAGGATGTCGTGCGCGAGGCCTTCACGCAGGGCGCCGCCGACTACCTGATCAAGCCCTGCAGCCTGATGAAGCTCGACGCCCTCGTCCTGTCGCTGCTGTCGTGAAAATAGAATCGGAAAATCGGAAACAGTTTCCAGGTTGTTCGGGAAAGTGTTTCGAAGTTGTTCGGGAAAGTGTATAGCGGGCTCAGAAACAGTTTCCATTGAAGACGGTAGCCAGGCTGGAAACAGTTTCTTCGCCGCCGTAGCCAGGCTGGAAACTAAGCAGTTTCTTCGCACTTCGCAACTCGGTGGGTGGAAGGTGATGTTCGTCCCAAACCTCCGGAAGGAAAATGGAGGAGGTTCGGGCACATTTGCCGGAAGGCGAGTGGCAGCAAATGTGCGAGCGTAGTTCAGTGGTAGAACACTAGCCTTCTCCCGCGGCCACAATATTGAATTGATTTGCGGGAGTAGTTCAGTGGTAGAACACTAGCCTTCCAAGCTAGTTATGTGGGTTCGATTCCCATCTCCCGCTTAAACTGAATGGCCGCGGGATCCCGAAGCGTCATGAAAATGACGCTTCGGGACAAGCTCCTTGTTGTTATGTGGGTTTGATTCCCATCGCTCGCTCTGATAGAATAGGTTCGGCTTGAATATGGGGTGGTGTGGGTTTCCCCCTTCGGGGGACCTCCGCAAAGCCTGTCGAGCGCGGTGCTCCGGCGATTCCCATCGCTCGCTCCATTTTAAGGTAGGAGGAGGGTACACAGGGGACCCTGCACGGCGGCCACGGCGGGCCGCCTTTTTTCTCGGCGATGATCCGATCCTTTTTTATCGACAATCCGGACTACGTAGCGCTCTTCTACGGTGCCTCGTTCTTCCTCCTGGGAGTGGCGAGCATCCTCCTGTATCTGCGCCAGCAGGGCACGGCCGCCAAGAAATACGAGTGGCTGCTCCTGGGGTGTTTCTCCTTCGCCCTCTCCCTTTACGAGGGGATGTATATCGCGGCCTACGAGCTGATGCGGCCTGCGCTCTGGCACCTCGAGCGCGACATCCTCCTCGCCGCGGGGTTCATCTTCCTCTTTGAGTTCGGCGTCCTGCGCGCGCGTCCGCGCTCCCGCATCCCCCTGAATCTCTTCGTGCTGGTGCCGTTGGCGGCCTGCGCCGTGACGATCGGCTGCCTGGCCAAGAGCGTCACCGTCTGCGAGATCGCGATCCGGTACTTCCTGGCCTTGCCCGCGGCCCTCCTCGTCGCCTTTGCTTTCTGGAGGAAGGCGGACGCGGAGCG
>SDBU01010661.1_pt1 | contig 10170 bp, 12 predicted proteins | sample 2277071 | NCBI WGS metagenome assembly SDBU01 (sample SAMN10397929, study PRJNA504765) | marine sediment metagenome | isolation source: marine sediment core GS08_GC12, 126 cmbsf | place: Arctic Ocean: Gakkel Ridge, Loki's castle | collected 2008 | reverse complement strand
GTTGAGAGGGAAGACGCGCCTGGGCCCCAAGCTCAACGAGACTTTCAAGACCTGGCTCCACGTGACGGAGATAGGGACCCTCGATCCGCCTCTGAGCAGGGACGACTTCGAGAAGTTCGACTCTGGCGGTGACGTGATTGTGAACCGCAACGGGTTCAACTACGTTCGGCTTCGGTCCGCGCCGCGTCCGCCACCTGCGGACGTCTACGACTACATCGCCGCGGCAGGCTACAAGTTCCCAACGGAGGTCGTCACCAACTACCTGCTGTGCCTGAAGACCAAGCCCTTTGTCATCCTGACAGGGCTATCCGGTACAGGGAAGACCAAGCTGGCTCAGCTGGTGTCCCGCTGCTTCTCTGGGGGTGCCCACGACCGCTGGTGCTTCATGCCAGTGCGGCCCGACTGGATGGACAACAAGGGCCTGATCGGTTTCCACAACTTGATTACGGAGAAATTCGTTGGCTCGTCCCTGCTTCGGCTACTGATCAGGGCCAACGGCAACCCGGGCATCTCGCACTTCGCGATCCTCGACGAGATGAACCTCGCCAAGGTGGAGTACTACTTCTCCGATTTCCTCAGCTGCCTTGAGAGCTGCGTCTCGGGAGACGACGATCCCGAGACTATTACCTTGCACGACCAGTCCGGCGAGAAGGAGGCCGACAAGCTGGTCGTGACAGACGAGGAGGGCCGCCCGATGGACGTGCCGCGGGAGCTTCATGTCCCGCGGAACGTCTACTTCACGGGTACCGTGAACGTCGATGAGACGACGTACATGTTCAGCCCCAAGGTGCTGGACAGGGCCAACACGCTGGAGTTCAGCTACGTCGACCTGCTTGAGGATGGCGAGGACGACGGTGGCTACAAGCTGAAGGACCCCACCGGCTTCGATCTGAGCGAGTGGGAGCCCGTATCCAAAGCACGTTGGGACGAACTGCGTCAGCGTTTCCCTGACGTCTCGCAGGCCATTGCCGACGTAAACGTGATGCTCCAGGCCACCGGCCACCACTTCGGATACCGCGTGGCCTACGAGATGGCTGCCTATATCCTGAACGCCGCCAATTACGTCGGGGATGACGAGACGACGCTGACGACCGCGCTGGACCTTCAGGTGCTTCAGAAGGTCCTGCCGAAGTTCCATGGCACCACCAACCAGATCGAGGTGTCGGTAGCCAGGCTCCTTCGATTCTGCATCGATAGGACAAGCGACGTCGAGGGCGACGACCCCGACGACATCCTGGGGAAGAACGCGCAGCGCCGAGTCTTGGATCGGAAGCTGCAGTGTCGGGCCGGCGATGACGCTGACTGGGAGTTCGCTTCACTGCCCCGTGCGGGAGCCAAGCTCTACGACATGCTCTCGCGGCTCCGAACCGAAGGCTTCACCAGCTTCATCCAGTAGTCCATGGATATCTACCGGCGAACACATGACGGCGGGTGGGACCTCGTGCCCGAGGGGCGGCCCTTGGAGGGCAACCGAGACTACCGGATCGTGTTCGACCTGGCCGGGGAACTCGACGCAGTCATGGCCTCACCGGCAGGAGCGATGTGCACTGTGGGGCCGGAGAGACGTGACGCTACGGTGAACTTCGGTAACTTCGTAGGGAAGACGCGGTTGGGGGAGCGCGAACTCGAAGTCCGGCACCACGGCAAACTCGACGACGCTAGCTTCCGTCAGATGCTGCGTGACATCGACAGCGCGTCGGCGGGGCTGCCCTTCGACTTCAACCGGCCGACTTACCTCCCGTTCGACCGAACGCGCCGCCATCCGGAGCCGGTGCTCTACCACAAGTTCGCCTACGTCCGGCACATCATGACCAGAGCAGGGAAGGGCGACAGCTTTCCGGCGAGCTTCCTTCGTATCCGCTCCCAGCCCCACCGGCGCATGGAGAAGGAATGGCTCAACCTGGACGTCTCACGGGCGCGCCGCGTGGAACCGCAGACCATCCTAGCGGTTGTGCAACACCCCCACGATCTGGTGCATCTGCCTGCGGGCTCACGTGCCGCGAAGGGCAGACTGGCCAGGAAGCTCCGTGGGCACTTCCCGGCGACGGCTTGGACCTGGGAACCGGTGCACAGCTACGACACGCCCGAGAACAGGTTCGTTAAGCACCTACTCGAAGGCGTGCTGGACATCGTCAGGCAATTCCGAGGGCTGATGACGAGACGGGAGACACACTTCCTGGACACTACAGTTGAGTTGGATGCCATCCAGATGGAGCAGACGCTGCGGGAGTTACTGCGGTCCCCGTTCCTGCAGGACGTAGGCGACCTGAACCACTTGCCCCTGAGTTCATCTGTCCTTCAGGGGCGTTCCGGCTACCGAGAGATGCTTGGACACTTCTCACGGCTATCGCTGGCCACGGGGTACCCGATCGATGACGAATCGTTGCGCATGATGATCGAGGCCAAAGACATCGCCACGCTTTACGAGTATTGGTGCTTCTTCGAGTTAGTCGCGGCCGTAAGCGCAGCGTTGGGCAAACCGAAGCGGGCTGACCGTGCAGCAACCACGGACGACCGACGGGAACTGGGTGGGACGCTGCGCGTGGAATGGCAAGACGGCACGGTGCTCTACTACCAGCGGTCCTACTACGCGCTGAAGGGATCGTATTCAGTGACGCTCCGGCCTGACTACGTTCTGGCCACCGGTGGGGAGTCGCACGTCTTTGACGCGAAGTTCAAGCTCAACCGGCTCGGCCATGGTGACGGTAAGGTGACTGAAGCCGATCATCTGCGGGATGCCAAGAACGTGGACATCTACAAGATGCACACATACCGTGACGCTCTGCCGGAGACCGTCAGTGCCACTGTGCTTTACCCGGGCGACGTGGCGTGTTTCTACGAAGATGTCAGTGGCGCAGCCGGCGCCAAGTCTGGTGCCATGCACAGGGAGCTGAGAGAGATGAAGAACGTCAACGGGGTGGGCGCCATCCCCCTGGCTCCAGGCGGCGAGACCATGCAGTCGGACGTCCTTGCAGGCATGGTTGATCTCGTGCTGACGGGAGGTGCAGACACTTGAAGGTCAAATGGATCATCACACGAACTGATGTCGCCAAGGTGAAGGCACTGGTCGAGTCACAGGCTGAGCATCCGTTCGTCAGGGCACGGATTCGCGAGAACGTCGATACGTCCCACGTCCCGGCGTTCAGCAGAGCTAGGTTCTGGAAGTGGCACATTGCGTGCATGCTGAGCTCGCGGCAGCCTAGTGGCCCAGACGGCGCCCTCAACAGGCTCCTGAGGCGGAAGCCGTTCCCCCTTACCCTTCGTGCATGCAGAGAGCGGTCTGCGTCGCTGGTGAGTGACGTGGCACGGATCCTGTCTGCGGCTGGTGGCATCAGGTTCATTCCACGCCGCAGCCAGTGGGTTGCTGACAACCTGGCGTGGCTCGAGGAAGGCGGATGGGATGATATGCGCAGCGCTAGCCGGGCTCTGCGGGAGTGCAGGGCCAGTGCGCCGCACCCACAACACTCTGCGATCGAGCGTTGCGCTGCCAAGACGGCGACCGCGATGAAGGGCTTCGGTCCGAAGCAGTCGCGGAATCTGTGGCAGGCACTGGGACTGTCTCGCTACGAGATCCCGGTGGACGCGCGCGTGACCCGTTGGCTGAACGGCAATGTGCTGGACCTCAAGCTGTCAGCGGGGTCACTGGGGGACTGGCGTTACTACGAGTTCGTTCTCGACGGTCTTCAGCAGTTGTGTGCCAAGGCGGAAGTCCTTCCGTGCGTGTTCGATGCAGCCGCGTTCTCCCTGGGCGATCCGGAGTGGTCGGCCAGCGCGCTTATCTGGTAGGCCACTTGTCATAGGACAAATCAGCAGTGGAGGCCGTGAATGCCAAGACCAGACCTGCCTGGGCAGTTGCTGCTTTCGGTTGTGAACCGAACGCTCTGTCCTTTCGTTGGTGCCGGTTTCTCCTACTCGTTTGGGTACCCGAGCTGGAAGGAGTTCCTGTCCAGCATCGCTCAGGACGACAATGTGCAGTTTCAGGAGACCGATGAGATCGGCAAGCAGAACCCTTTGGAAATGGCAGAGATTCTTAGGGGGGAGTTTGCCCATTGGATGTCAGATGGCGAGTAGCTGGGCGACGACATGGGACGCAATGGGAGATTGGTCCAGGTGTTGATCCGGCAACTAGTCGAGGGTGACTTCAGCGCGAAGGCCATCGACCGGTACAACAGCTCCCGCAGAGGTCCACGCTTCAACGGCGCTTACGCAAGGTTCATGAGCAGCCGAGCTGCCGGGATACGGGATGGTGGCGGAAGTGTCCAGGCCTGGATGGGCACGGAGAACGCGGCCAGGAACATATGGAAACTTCTTGACTGCTATGGTATGAATGCACGGGCATCGGTTCTCATGCCTATCGAGCACCTTCGGACGACGCTGGGCTCCCTGGCAAGAGACGTCAGTATCGACGAGGTGGCTGTCTATCGGATACCGACTGGCGGGTTGGGGCGTGTTCTGCCCTGCGGCGTCGCTCTCGCCCGAGCACTCCGTACGGCGTTCGATTATCTTCGGGTTGCCCAGCGGGTATCCGAAGCCGGGGGTTTTGTGGTCGCGTCGAAGGTGTTTCACTGTCTACTTCCGGATCTTGCGCCCATGCTGGATCGGACGCATATCGCGCTATCGCTTTATCGCATAGATCGGGATGATTACTTCCCCCCGGGCGGCAGTTGGTCAGCTTACCTGGGCTCACCACCGCCACGAACGCCAAACCCATCGCCGCAAGGTGCTGGCTCAGAGGCCTGGCAGGCGGACCAGTTCCTGTGTGCCATCGGGGTGTACGAGCGCATCTATGAGGAATGGCAGCGCCGCCACAACCAGCCGGGGTTGGCGGCCTTCCTGGCGCTGGACGGAGCCCCTGGTACAGGTGGCGTACCGCGTGTGGTCGACAAGATCCTCTGGGAACAGCCTGCCTAGCGACCTCATGTGCCAAAGCCGGTCGAGCGGCGCGGGCCATCCAGTACTCGAGCCGCCCTGGCGAGAATGTCCTGGGCCTCTTCGGCGGCAGCGGCTCGACGCTCATTGCCTGCGAGCAGACTGGCCGGCGGGCTTTCCTGATGGAGATCGGCGCGCTCTACTGCGACATCATCGTCTGCCGGTGGGGGGGGTTCACAGGCCGCAAAGCGGAACGAGTCGAAGCTCCGTCAGGAACAGTGGTCGGGTAAGGATGTCCAGGGAATGTCGAATTCGGCACACAGTCTCTGCCAAGTCGTCACGCCCAATACACCGCTGGCGATGTCAGTGCGCTCTGATTCACTACGGTGTGGAAGGCTGCCCTCCAATACGGGGCCAGATCGGCATTCCTGCGCCCAGTCCATCCACCTTTGCGGCACATCGACCGCTTCTGGGCCGCCATTGCCCTCCACAATCAGGAAGCCAAGGACTACCCCCGATCCGCGAATCTCCCAGGCGCAGTCGATGTGCCGCAGCAACTGGTCACGCACCGGCATCCATGTCGTTGTGCGAGTTGGGATTGGCTCGGTGCGCTTTCCCTCGATCACGATGATCGTCGAAGGCGTCCGGATGAAGACATCGGGATACGACAGGCCTTCGAGAATGTACCAGGCAGACCCCGGCAGATCATCCCGGTCTAGCTTCCGGATAGCTTCGGCAATGGTGCTGTTATCCCTCTCGATCAGCAGGCGACGTTTGCTGACCGTTCGCGGGCTGCCCCGCAGAGGGCAGCCATGCTGCAACCGTATGTTGCAGACGAGCCACTTCAGCAGCGAACGCGGTGCTCTGAGGCCCTTCTCATTCGGGCCCCAAAGCCCCTGCCCCTCCTGGATGTCGCCGAGGACGGAGGCGGCGGGCCTTGCGATCTCTGATCCACCGACTGGCAGCGCGATCATTTCTTCGAGCCACTCTCGACCGGTCGTATCGCGCCTGAATAAGGCCTCGAAGAACGGTACCACACGGGTTTGGCTGGAGTTCCTTTCGCCCATGGCCCTCGATTCTAAGGTCTGGACGATTCAGCGTCCAGAGAGAACCCCGGCCGATGCGACCGGGGTGAAAAAGGTGAGTTGATGATGCTGTCAGTGGGCCAGTTCGAACTTGCCGCGCGCTGCCTTGCGGAAGCGGGCCTGGTCGCCCCTCTTCTGTATCTCCCGCAGGATGGCGCTGTAGATGGTCGCGTGCGGCGTCTTGCCTTCGGAGCGCCAGTAGCCCTTCTCGAAGGCGCGCTCCACGATGGCCTTGCAGTTCAGGGGTTTGCCGGCCTCTTCGAGGACCTTCGCCGCCGCGTCGAGGCCGCTCAGGCCGCGTTCCTGGCTTGTCCCGAGCGTAGCCGAGGGAGCACCCGTCTTGGCCCGTGTGGCGCGCTTCTTTGCCTTCGTAGCCTTGGCCTCATGCTTGGCCTTCTTCTCGCCCTTGGCGCCCGTGTCGCGCCCTGTGGCGTCGGGCTCGTCTTCGCCGAGGGCCTCGTCGCCTCGCGCCAGATAGTCGTCCCAGGGGCAGCGCAGTCGCTGGGCGCTCTTGATGCGCACCTGCCTGTTCGTCTCCTGGTTGGTGCCGACCCAGCCGCCGTTGGGGTGGGCCTCGTCGATGACGACCGGCGCCACCTTGCCGGACACCTTGACGGCATACAGCTCTCCAATCTGAACGTCTGCCTTCTTCATCGTCTGTTACCTCCTCATTCTTCCAGCATGTCCGCGATATACCTGACCAGATACCCGATGTCCTGGAGATGCACGCGGCAGCCCTGCGCGATGGCCTGTGCCGCTATGCGGACGCCGCGCGTCTCGTGCGTCAGGACGTCCTCATCCCACTCGGGCATGACGACCTCGCCGTCGGCCACCTCGAGTGCCTCGGCGGCCTTCCGGAGCGAGAACACCATCACGTCCCTGCTCGACGCCATACGGCTACCTCCTTTCCCATCGGGAGCGATTCCGTGGGCCGGCCCCGATACGCCGGCTCATCGCCCCCATGTCAGCCATGTTTTCGCCGAGAAGTCAAGGCCCTTAACCGCATCTCTGAAACGGACTTATGCCCAGCAAACGCTTGGGGCAGAAAGCGCTGAACCCGGCGGCGCTGACGGTTGAGAACCCGGCCAGGATGCTCGGCCTGAAGAAGCGGATGCTGGAGGCCGACCTGGAGGCAGGCTCCGGAATCCGGACGGCACCATCAACCTGGTTCACTGCGCCGCGCGGCTGAACATGATGATGGCGACTTCGACAGACGGCCGGCGGTGACTTATCATCGGGGGAAACTTGAGCTGAGGAGGGTGGAATCTTGGAGAACCTGATAACTGTCAACAAGCGGCCTTACCGAGCCTTGGAACCGGGCGCAGAGCGCGGACCCTTAATCGTCATCGACATTGGCTACTCGGCGCGACGGCGGACGTGCGGCATGATCTGGTCTGGCGAAGCAGAGGGCGAGGCATGCAAGTTCGGCGCATCTATCCGCAAGAGCGCTGCCCTCTTGCAGGTGGACGGCTTTGAGGATGCGGTGCTCGTGTTGGAAGCGCCCCTCAGCGTGTGCCACGATGAAGCAGGCAATCCGCAGCTTCGAGCGCCGTCCGAAAAAGGACGGGGCTGGTACTATGGGGCAGGCGCCATGACGCTCATCGCTGCCCAGCATTTCCTGTGGGAGTTGGCCATGCTCCTCCCGGAGGGCCGGGAGCTGGCTCTTGCCGAGGCGTTTCTGTCAAACAAGCCGGGACCCGTCGCACATGTGCTCGATGCCAGACGGATACTTGCGCAGTTCTGGGGCCGGCCGCCGGAGGAGCTTGCGCCAGGCGCGCAACCGATCTCGCCCTTGATCGACGGGGTACCGCCAGTGAGGGTATTCTGATGCCGTTGGACCCCAGGGCGTTCCGGCATGTCGCGATCGACACAAACCATTGGAAAACGTTTGTGCATGAACGGCTCGCCACCACGATGGGCGATAGGGGATGCCTGTCCTCATTCAGCAGGAATCCCGCTCCACACAGGCTCTTCGCCGAGCACCTGACGGCCGAATACCGCGTCCGCACCGAAGGCCGCGGCCGGACCGTGGACGAGTGGAAGCTCCCCGCTCACAGACCGGACAACCACTGGCTGGACTGCCTTGTGGGCTGTGCAGCGGCAGCATCGATGCAGGGCGTCGAGCGCATCGGTGCCGGCGTCCGGCCCAAGGGCGAGCGGAAGCGCGTGAAGCTGTCCGGACTCCAGCGACAGAAGCTATGAGCGGCAGCAACACAGGTGAGAAGCTTGCACATGAGGGTTTGCCTGAAGGCGCTGGCCTGGTCTGCCGAGGCTGCGGTTGCCGGCAGTCCCATGTGATCTACACGTGGCGGACCTCGAAGAACCTCACGTCGGCGGGAATGCCGGAACTGCGGACGTCTCCTCGCAACACGGGAAGGATAGCTGGCCGCCCAGAAGCTGGACTCACCGTCGGAAGATGGTGTCTTGTACCTGGGCCTCTGCTGCTTGGTCGATGTCACAGAGCAGGGGAAGCAACTCGCGCCACTTGGCTGGCTCGATGCCCTTGAACAGGTAGTCGAAGCGTGCGGATCCGCTCTGCTTCAATTCCGTCAGGTACTCTTGCCCCTCCGTCGTCAAGCGCAACGGCTTCTCGCGCCCGTCCCGTGTGGCTCGGTCTCTGTCTCTCTCCGCCTCGACTAGCCCGTCTTCCATCAGGCGCTTCACCATTTCACTGACGGAACTTGCAGATAGGCCGAAGATGGTGCTTAGCTTGCTGTTTGTAATTGGCGGGAACCCGTGTATCAGTTCGAGGACGAATAGCTGGCGTTCGGAGTAGTCGGTCCGCTTTGCCTTATGGATCTTCGTCCACTCCCCGAGTAGCCGGGTTCTGAGGGCGATGTCGTAGACCTTGGCCAATACCTCTCTGAGGACATTCTCCGTCATCCTGCACCTCCGTGCCTTGCCCTTCGGCGATACGTCGGGAAAAACTTCGGTAAAAAGTTCGGGAAACGCTTGACATTCCATCTGGAAACGCTATTATAGATAGTAGAGTGATGGTTTGCAAGGCCGTTCTCGGGTCAGGGCCCGGACCTGGGGAGGGTGGCGCGACCCATCGATCCCCTAGCCGTGGGAGGTGTTGCCATGGGCAGTGGACCAATCGGGATGTCACCGCAGATGGGGCGTCCGCATATCTCGAAGGACCCGAGTCGCGGGTACGTCGAGTATGATCCCATCGTTCGTATGAAAGACGGGTCTGTTCTTCGAGGGGAGCACGGTTTGATGGACATCCGTGCCGAGGTCGGCCGAGCTGCGTACGACGCGGGCATGCTGGATAACCCCGTCATTCGGTCGATTCTGCGGAAGTAGAGGAACTTCTTGCCCTCTTGCATGGCGCTGGCGGCACGCCGCCAGCGCCGTTTTCCTGTGGTGTTGCCATGGGCGCAATCAGTGAGCGGGACCTCAAGGCGTTTTCGGACGTCATGTCCCTTGGTTCGGCCGCGCATGCCGTGGTCTATGGCTCACGCCGACAGGACCGCGACATCGACCTACTGATAGTCGATCCGCGTACATCCAGTCATTGCTACATTGAGCTTGGACGGTTTGACATTCTGCTCCTTTCCCCGTCTAGGCTGGAAGCGCTTGCGACTCGCTTGGACCCGGTTGTCACTGAGCCACTGCTGACGGGGGAGCTTGTCTCGGGCGACCATCAAGCCTGGGATGACTATGTGATGGCTCTGAGATCTCGAAGACCAGATCGGAGCTGCGCGTCACATGCCATGATCCGCAGCTTGGAGGAGACCATACACACACAGCGGATTGCTGAGACCCCCCCTGACGCACGTGTGAGTACGGACGTTTCTTCGATCTGGCAGGGCCTCTCCTGGGCCATCTCTTACATGAGTTTCGCACGGCTCTACACTTCACCGAATGCTGAATCAGTGACCCTATCAAGCCTGATCCACGACCGTCTCATCCTGATTCCCGAATTCTGGCATTCAAGGGCCCGGCACAAGGAGCATGGGACTTCCCCAGATGAAGAAGAGAGCCGGCGTTTCTGGAGGGAATGGCAGGGGTACCTAATGCAGAATGGCCACGAAATCGAGGCATCTGACGCGGGAACGTGAGAGGTAGACAGGCGGTCAGATGCCGCAACTGGTTCCCTCTGTGCTCAGCCTAAGCTGAGCTATGGAAGACACAGAGGTAGGCGGGGGCTTCCGGCGCGAGCATGGCTTCGCATCGGAGGCCCTCTTTATCTTTAGGTGAATCCTTGCGACAC
>SDBU01010660.1_pt1 | contig 10170 bp, 11 predicted proteins | sample 2277071 | NCBI WGS metagenome assembly SDBU01 (sample SAMN10397929, study PRJNA504765) | marine sediment metagenome | isolation source: marine sediment core GS08_GC12, 126 cmbsf | place: Arctic Ocean: Gakkel Ridge, Loki's castle | collected 2008 | reverse complement strand
CGTTAAGATCTTTAGCAATTGATTTTTGATCTTTTCCAATAACGTTTTTATATTCGCTATTGTCAGCTAATTTGCTTACAGCAGCAAATTTATCAAAGTTAAACTTAGTTGCATTTTGAATATCTTTTACTTCTTTAAGAGAAGCTGCAAATTTATCAGCAATACCACTAATCTCTTTTTTATAAGCATCTGTAGTAGCTTTAGTTTCGCTAACTAAAATAATATCAATAAATTTTGGAATAGAAATTGATTTATTTACATTTTTAAAGTCAGATCCATATCTAGAATCTGCGAAAATTCTTGCAGTTTCTTTCGTTTCAGCTGTTTTATAAATTTCAAGTAAGTCTTTTCTACTTACTTTTCCATCTAAACTAGCTAAATCTTTTGCAAATGTCTCTACTGCGCTTTCATATTTACTTTTAGCAGTAACATATTGATTAGTCTCAGAATCTGAATTTTCAAACCCTTTAACAGCTTTAACAAATTTTTTAGCATTTTTTGTAAATTTTAGAGTTTGCTCATTTTTTTCATTTTGCAATTCTTCATTAGATTTAGTTGCCTTTAGCGCTTCTAATGCGAGTTGTTTATTTGCTTTTCTAACAGCTGGACTAAAAAAGTCTCTAACAGCTTTTACGATTGCAGAGATTTTTTCTAAAAGAGCTGAACTTTTTTCTTTTGAAAAAGTTTTAGCCTTTAAAGAAGCACTTGACATTCTTGAAATTTCAAGTTTAGTTCCGACAGCTACTGAACTAACTTTTTCAGCATCTGCTGTTTTTTTTGCTTCTTCTTTTTTTTCAACAGGTCTGCCCGTATTCATGATAGCAGATCCTATCTTGTCTTTTAAATTTTTTACCATACTAGACATTGTTTCCTCCTAATTGGATTTTTTTTAATTATATTATCTAACTACTTCTTTTTATTAACCAAAATTAAGTTTGTTTAAATTTTACACTAAAACGGAAATTAATTTCAATAGAATTGCGACTAAATTGAAAATAAATTAAGTTTATATTTAATAAAAATTTAATTTACTCAAACAATAAAACCCTGCTTAGAGATAACTTTCAACTAATGTTTAAGAAACATTAATTTATTGTTTAATTAATACTATTCTGATATTTATTAATTAAAAAATAAGATATCTTTTCGCATAGTTTTAATATAAAATGAGAGCAAAACGTTATTAAGAAATCGCATAAGAAAAAGATAAATTACAAGATTTTTTAATAAGACATAACTTTAATAACACCAAACTAAATTTACATAAATAATAATAGTTTTTTAAAAATTGGAATATTTCATGAGGATAATAAAAGATTATTAAAAAAAGCTAAGCTAGAAATAAAGCTTGATCGTCTTGAGTGAAGCTGGCTATCTAAATGAAATTTTAATAAAATTTCTTGATAAAAAAAAAGGTTTTGCAAAATACTCATAAATACTTAAAAGAATTATAAGGAGCAAATCATGGCAAAACTAATTTTTGAAAATACCAGTGAAGAAGTAGATATAGAAGATGGTAAATCTATAAAAGACGAGTGTGAACAGGCTGGGATTCCTTTTGCTTGTTCTGAGGGAGTTTGCGGCTCCTGCATTATAGAGGTGGTTGAAGGCATGGATAACTTCACAGAGCCTACACAAGCTGAAAAGGACTTTTTAGGAGAAATTCAAACAGAGAGACTCGCCTGTCAATGTAAAATCAAAGGCGGAAGCGTAAAAATTAAATTTTAAGGTTTTAATATGAGTATAACAAGAGATATGACGATACAGGAGATTTTTTATAATTTCCCTGATAGAAAGGATGCTCTAGCCGATGTCTTAATGCAAGAAGGCCTCGGATGCTACGGATGCGCTGGAGCTCAATTTGAGACTATAGAACAAGGCCTAATGGCACATGGCAAAAGCCCTGAGGAAGTAGACAAAGTCTTAAACAATTTAAATTCAGTGATTTAAATAAACAGGTAAGTTGTTTAACTTCAATTAGTTAAAACTGTTGGTTTTTTTAAATTTTATTATTTTTTAAGATTTATTTAATCTCTATAATAAGCTTCTAAATACAAGCGCCTTAAAGTAAGTTAGATGCATATTATTTATTTTCTATGCTTTTTAGCAAAACGTGATTTAAGAGCAATAAAAAAAGCTCTTAAAAAGACCCAAAATTATTAATTAAATATTTTAATTTAATATTTAAAATATTAAATTTCTCTTTCAAATAATAAATATTATTATATTTAGTTTTTCTCCTATTAACAATGCTATTTTTATTTACATATAATTATATTTTTTATATAATGTTATTAATAATATAAATATTAATAACGCAATATTAAAAGAATTAATAAAAAATATAATTAATAATAAGAGGAGAAAAAAATGTCAATATTAGGATGCGTATATGATAAAACAATACAACCATTAGTAAATAGAGCAACATCTGGTTTCTCTAAAGTTTCTACTTACACCGGTCTATCGAAAACTGATCGTAAAATATTTGACCAAAAAGACCAGGTTGTATTAACACTAGAAGGTGGGTTTGGATTGCTTCCAAAAGGAAAACTAAATTCATTAGGACCCCATGTTCTATTAGAAAAATTTCCCAATTACCCTGATCTTAAAAAATACTTAGACACTGCAATAATCGGAGGTACTGTAACAAATAGAGAGGGAGTCAGCGTAAAACTGATTGCAAACCCAGCTTTAGGCAAGACTCCTAAGGCAAATGAAATTTATAACAATTACGAATCTATTAGAAATACGACAAGAGACGCAACGACATTTTACAAATATATTGATATTGTTGACGATCACATAAAAATTATAGAAGAAGAATTAAAACTCCCTCCAGCAGATAGAAAGCAATATTACGAGCTTCTTGATGTAAGAATAGGTTTAATAAAAATTAATCTAGAAGAGGCTGCAAATGAACTTGGTAAAAGAGCATCTGTATACCCCTCAAACGACTCAATTCTCAAAGAATGTATTGCTGAATTTAACGATACATTTCTTCAAGGATATAATCTAAATCAAGAGGTTGAACGGAAGAAAAATAAAGATATTTCTTTAGGTGGTTTAAAAACCTTGCTAAACGTAGCAAAATCTAGTTCAAAACCCCTAGTTGATATGTGGGATCGCCCCATTATGGGAAGAGCCATTTCCTTAGGTACATCTTATGCTATAACACATGTAGCCAGACCATTTATATTGGGAGGCTTAGACGGATTAAATTTGTCTATGCCTATTATATCTCTCGCTGCTTTAGCGAGCCAGCCTGCTGTAACCCTCTACATTGATGAAGCTTTGCGATTTATAAGATGGAAGAGTAAACAAACACCAATTGATATCTTTAATTTTAATAATGCAGAAAACAATATCTTGAGATTTGGAGATATAAATTCCTCATCTCCAAAAAGTGCATTAGATAAAGATCTCCAATCAGAAGCCCTCACTCGTAAAGTTGCGGAAACCAAGGGTAAAATTGCGACAAACAAAACGAGATTAGAAAAATTAATAAAGTTATACGCTAATTTACAAAAACTTGAAGAAATGTCACAACATAAGAATAGGAAACTTATTTATGACTTACCCAAGGATTTTATAAAAGAAATAAATGAAGTTTTCGAAGATTATATTATTGATGGGGTTAGAGATCTTACCGGAAAGACAACATATTTAAATAATGGAAAGGACTTTGAACTAGCTACTTTTAAGGATCTAAGGACAGGACGGATGTTACTAAGCATTCTTAATAAAATCATTACTCCGCTCTCGGCTACAATAAAAGATCAAGAAAGAAGCATAAGGAATGCTCTCCATGGAAATAGAAAATTCGGAATAGCACCTATAGAACCTGCTACAAGCCGCAGAGCAAGAACTAGAAAGGAAACATCTGTGAAATCTACCTTTGCGGACTACGAAAGCTCTGATAAGAAAAAATTCTTTCATAACCTATCTACAGCGTTAATAAAAAATAATAAATTTGAAAAACTAGATCTGGAAACTGAACTGTTTTTAATTCAGCTTTGCAGTCATTATAAAGAAAGGACAGAAGGCTCCTTTGAAAAAGCAATTAAGACACTGGAACTGAAATCAGCAGGGATGGGAGAACCAACCAAGGCGTTTATGGATGCTCTTAAATATAAAGCTGCAGAATATAGAACTAATTAAAAAAAGAACTTTTTTTTTTAATATGAAAGCCATCATAAAAAAATGATGGTTTTTTTTTATAAAATTATTAAAAATTATTTTATTAAAAAAAAACGAAAAAATTACTTTTTAAAAAGTAGTATTTTCGATACCCTATCATTTTGTAACATGTAAGGAAAAGGATATGAACTTAAAAAGTGATCGACTCAAAAAACTAGAGCTAGAGCTAGAAGATCTAGAAAAATGGCTAAATTTGGGTTTAGTGCCAAAAAAAGATATTGAAAAACACAAAGAAGAGATTCTCTTTGTAAAGCAAAAACTGGAAGAAGAGAAAGAGAGACTTCGTTTTATGAAAGAGACAGGAGATATGCAAGATTATGTAGCTCCTAAAAAGTCAATACCAAAACAGATCTATCCTGACCCTCAAACTATGCCTGATATGGATGTTGGAGTGGATACTGACGTCGAAGAGGAGACTCAAACATTTGAGGTAGAAACAGAGCAAGAAGATGTTACGGAAGTAGCTACCTTTGTAGAAGAAGAGGAAGAAGATCCTTTTTCTGATAGAAATCGATGGAAAAGAGGCATTTTAGAAGATCCCGATGGCGATAACTGGTAAAGATTTAAGCCTTTATTTTCATGTACCCTTTTGCTCTAGTATATGTCCGTATTGTAATTTTTATAAAATTTTTTATAAGTTCGAGATGGAAAAAAGCTATGTAAAAGCTATTGAAAAGCATATAGATAGAGTGAAATCAATATTAGAAAAAAGTAATATAGTATCTATTTATTTCGGAGGAGGAACACCATCTTTATTAGAGGCCAACGTAGTTGAAAAAATCTTAACTCTTATAAATCCTCCATCTGATATTGAAATCACAATTGAGATAAATCCAGAGGATTATTCAATAGATAAAATTAAAGCTTATAAAAAACTTGGTATTAATAGAGTTAGCTTAGGCGTTCAATCTTTTGATGATAAACTTCTAAAAATTTTAAAAAGAAGACACTCTTCTAAAAAAGCAAAAGATGCGATTTTAGATATTTATAGATGTGGAATCAAAAATATATCAATAGATTTAATGTATGATATTTTACATCAAGATTTAGAATCTTTTAAAAAGACTATTGATGAGATCGAAAATCTAAAAATAACACATATATCTTTATATAATCTAACTTTTGAAAAAGAGACCTTTTTTTATAAAAATAGAGCTACTCTAGAAAAGTATTTGCCAAATGAAAAAGAGTCATTAAAGCTATTAAATGAGGCTGTTATAGAGTTTGAAAAGCTAGGATTTAACAGATATGAAATTTCAGCATTTGCAAAAAAAGGATTTGAGTCATTTCATAATGTTGGTTACTGGAAAGCTCGATCTTTTTTAGGATTTGGCCCATCTGCTTTTAGTTATTTTGAAAACCAAAGATTTCGAAATATTAAAAATTTTCAAAAATATGTCGATGCTTTTGAGTTAAAAAAGCCTCATATAGATTTTGAAGAATTTTTAAAATATCCAGACAATATTAATGAGCTTATAGCTATTAATTTAAGATTGGTAGAGGGAATAGATATTGCAGAGTTTGAAAAAAATATTGGAAAGATCCCAAAAAAAACAATTGAGCTATTAAAAACCTCTGAATTTATAAGTTTTCATAAAAACAGAATTAAACTAAACAAAAAGGGTCTGCTTTTTTATGATACTTTAGCCTCAGATATCATCTAAAAAAAAATGTATAAAAATATAATTAAGCTTCAAATAAAAAAACTGTAGGGTTTTTACCAATTGAAAGTTTTGCTTTCAAACTCATAAATCATTTTTGTTATCACTTTTGCTTCTGAGGAAGTAGGATTTATAGCTAAAGATACAGTCGTATCGCCTTTAAGAGTTTTAATTAAAAAATCGAGTATTTTATCGGATCTGTATGGAGCCTCAATTTTAATATTTTTTTCTTTAGCAAATATAACAAGCTTTGATCTAGGATCTATTATACAAGAGAGCCCTGCATCCAATATTAAACTGATTTTTTTATTCTCGATTAGTTTTAATAAATCTAAAATTTCACCTTCTTTAATATGCTCATTTAATAGCGTTATAGGAACTTTTTGCAACCTCTCTCTATCTATAAAACCTTAAAAGATATCCTCACATTTTTTTTCATTTTCAGCAATTAGACCATCTTAAGATAGAATTATATTTTTTAAATCCTTTGGAAAACATAAATCAATATCAGCTGATTCATCTAAAATATTAGGAAGTAGCATTAATGTCATATGCAGATAAATATAAAAGTTTGGTTTTTAATATATCTAAAAGATTAGATAAATTCATGTTGATTGTTTTGGATAAAAGATCGATTTCAAAAAGAGATTTGATCGCTTCTTTAAAAAAGATGGCTTTTCTCTCTGTAGCTATTAGCTTTTTCTTCTCTAGAGCTCTTGGATATATTTTAGGGAAATATGAGCTCAAATCATATTTTTTACCGCTCTCTAAAATAGATGCCATCTTACATCCCAATTGAAGCTGAAATCTAATAGCAGATATTAAAAGATGAAAATAAGCCGTATCTATAGATAAATTATCAAAATTTATCTTTCCCCACACAATCTCTTCAGCTATTTTCCAAACAGATTCTGTGATGTTTATTGGACAAATACTTTGAACATCCTCAATCTCTATTGATTTTTTAAGTCCAACAAAAGTGATTAACTTATTTATTTCATTTTCTACTAGAGCAAGATCGAGTCCTACTCTTTCAAAAAGAGCTTCGATTACTAAAGATGTTATATTTTTATTAGCCTTCAAGCATTTTTCTAAAACGAAGCTAGCAATTCTTTTTTCTTTTTCCCAGATTTTTTCTAAGCTTAAATCAAAAACAAGACCTTTTTTTTCTATAGATGAATATAATAGTGAAGAGGCTCCTCTAGTAGAAGCTCCAATTATTAAATGCACGTCATTTGCTTTTAAATATGAATTCAAATTTTGAATATCCTGCTTTGAAAATATTTCAATATCTTCAATTATAACAAAAGGCTCGCCTCCTAAAAGAGAAGGGCTTTGAAAAGCATTTATAATTTTAGATAATTTATTTTCTTTTGAAAATTTCGATAAATTAAAATTTTTAATGTTTATCTTTTTTAAGATATAGCTAATAATTTTTTCTCTTTCATAAAGATCTGCTATCACGACAAGATAAATTTTTATTTTTTCAAATAAAGGATTCTCGAAATGTTTTTTAAAAAAAGTAATATTTAAATATCTCATAAATAACTACAATATTAAAATATAATACAAAAAATCAATAAAATATTGATTAACTTAGATTTTTCTTTCCTATAATTTATCCACTTGGAGTGTACTGATATGTTTAAAAAAATTTTAAAATTAAAAAAGAAAAAGGCTAAAAAAACACGAGAGCCTACAGCCTCAAAAACAATAACAGCAAAAACCGCTGTGGAAAAAACTGCAACCACAAAAACTAAAGCAAAAAAAATAGTTCAAAAAAAGACTATTATTAAAGAAAAACTACCTAAAGAATCAAAGCTATCAGAGGGCAGAATTTTAACAGCTGAAGGTTATCTCAGGAAATCCAAGTAAATTTTTAGCTTTAATTTATACAAAAACTACTCTTTTTTATTAAGTTACTTGAAATATTTCAAAAGCTGTGTTAATATTCCCCACTTAATAGATCAAGAAATTAAAAAATTGATGATAAATATAGACCTAAAGGGCAAAAAAGCATTTATAGTCGGCATTGCTGATGATCAAGGTTTCGGTTTTGAGATAGCTAAAACTCTCTTTGAAGCTGGAGCTGAAATTATCATTGGCACCTGGACTCCACTTGTTAACATTTTTGAAATGTCATGGAAAAATAAAAAATTCGATGCATCTCGAAAATTAAAAGATGGGTCTTTATTTGAATATAAAAAACTATACCCGATTGATGCCGCTTTTGATTATCCAGAAGATGTCCCAAAAGATGTTTTAGAAAATAAAAGATATAAAAATCAAGCTCGCTATACGATTTCAGAAGTAGCTGAAAATATTAAAAATGATTTTGGAAACATCGATATTTTAGTACATAGTTTAGCGAACTCCCCGGAGATCACTAAATCTCTATTTGAAACATCAAGAAAAGGGTATCTCTCCGCTTTAAGTGCGTCTAGCTACTCTTTTATAAGCCTTCTATCACATTTTGCCCCTATAATGAATAAAAACTCAGCTGCCCTTGCTTTATCTTATATTGCTTCTACAAGAGCAATACCCGGATATGGAGGAGGTATGAGTACAGCAAAAGCCGCTTTAGAGAGCGATATAAAAACACTAGCATTCGAAGTTGGACGAAAATTTAAAATTAGACTCAACTGTATATCAGCGGGTCCACTTAAAAGTAGAGCAGCAAAAGCTATTGGAATGATCGATAATATGATTAACTACTCAAAAGCGAACGCGCCGCTGCAAAAAGAATTACACGCCAAAGAAGTTGCAAATGTTGCAACATTTTTACTATCTGATTTAGCCTCTGCCATAACTGGAGATACAATCTTTGTAGATAATGGTCTTCATGCTATGGGAATGGCCATTGATAGTAAATCTTTGGAAAATTAAAGAAAACTTAAAGTTTTCTTAAAAAAACCTTGAAGAAATATTAAGGAATATATTATCTATTACACATTAAATTTTTTAAAGCCTAAAACAAAAGAGGTAAATATATGTCAGCATCACCAGTAACAGGTTCAACACCTGCAAAACCACCTGTAGCAACAACTACAGAAGAAACAACAAGTGAAAACCCAAATGTAGAAGCACCTAAATATACATCATTTTCTAAAGCTCTAATACCAGCTCCAAAAGCGGATAAATGGTATATGACAGCTCTTAAAGTTCTTGCATGTATTACAGTAGTTCCTATGTTAGGAGCTCTTATAATGGATGCTCTAAGAGGAGCTTACAATTGGATTACAACAACACCTAAAAAAACTGAAGAAAGCGAAACAGAAGAATCAGATCCAGTTGATGCAGCTCCAACTGATGCAGCTCCAACTGATGCAGCTCCAGGCAAAGCTTCAATTAAAACTCGCACAGTTGAATTGGTAAAAGCTAATCCAAAAATAATAGCAGCTATATCTGTTGTTATCTCAGGTATTTTTGTCGGAAAAACCTATTTTGGTTACTAATTGATTGATTAAACATTCATTTTATGAAAAACCTATGCCTAGAAATAGACATAGGTTTTTTTTATATCTTAAAATAAAAAAAGCAAAATAGTATATTAGAGAAAAAATTAAAGGTATTAACATGAAAAAATATTTTCTAATAATTTTCTCGATCTTTTTTCTATTCACTCAGCCAAACTTTCTTTACTCAGATAATATAACTCCAATAGAAGAGTCTTTAGTATCAAAGAGAGACAAAGAAGATATGTATCCTGTTTTTGAAACAACTGAATATAAGCCTGCATTTTTCAAGATGTTACTGATATTAATCGGCTTAATAGCTTTGATTTTTTTAACATTTTGGATATTTAGAAGGTTGATGAAAGTGAGACTAACTCAGGCAAATCTAACAAAAAATATTAAGATCTTAGAAAAAAGAGCAATTAGCCCAAAATCTTTATTATACATCGTAGAAATTGATGGAAAAAAAATTCTTATATCAGAGTCCAATTTAGAAGTTAGAAAAATCAAAGAGCTCGACTAGTTATTTTTTAATGTCGGTAGCTAAAGGATAGATAATATGTTTATCATTTAACGAACCTGGCTGAAAACAAGGAGCTAAATAAAAAACTACGTCTTCTTTTCTATCTAAGAGAGTATTAAACAGAGCGCTTAAAAGTGAGTTTTCCTTAAATCCTTTATTATTTCTATAATGGTAAGAAAGTCCCATATTGTAGTTCCAGCTTTTCTCAATTTTAGCAATAGCTTTTCTAGCCCTATTTGGAGAGACTAAAATAAAAAGAGAAGCAAATTGCAAAGCTATAGCAAAAAAAGGAGCTCTAACAATGTATATTGTGTCTTGAGCTAAGTTTTTA
>SDBU01010659.1_pt1 | contig 10171 bp, 13 predicted proteins | sample 2277071 | NCBI WGS metagenome assembly SDBU01 (sample SAMN10397929, study PRJNA504765) | marine sediment metagenome | isolation source: marine sediment core GS08_GC12, 126 cmbsf | place: Arctic Ocean: Gakkel Ridge, Loki's castle | collected 2008 | reverse complement strand
AAGCAATCCAACCAAAAGAAAAGCTGCATATTTTTTCATAACCGCATCTCCTAACATAACGCCAAATATACCAATACTACGAGCAGTAGCATATCCCGCGTCCTGATGTTATTAAATAGTCTATTCATAACTCAATTCCTATTCATAGTGTGCCATTTATGCAATAAGTAAGCCGCATGTTGTCTTGTGATATTACTCGTTCCTAATGCACTATCCAAAACAACATTATGTCCTACTGTCAAGATATATTTATCAATAATATATATCTTACGTCCCATGTCTTTTATTCTATTCATAATCAATCTCCAATAGTTTAGCTGTTCTGTTCATATCTACATTATACACTATCCTGGTAGTAATGCAAGGATAATCTTATTTACTTTGCCATTATTTGTGTCTGCTCTTGTAGGGTAATGTTATGCAAACCCTGCCGAATTGCCTGCCTGATAACAGCCTGCCAATTCTTATACATCCCGGCGTTCTGTGTCTTAATATGTATAGCTTGTTTATAATACATAGGCGGGATTGACATATATCTACTGATATGTCCGGGTTTGCCTACTGGCTGGGCTGCTGGGCTGTCTGCTGGCTGCGTAGTCTGTCTGGTTGCGTCAATACGTGCCTGCTGGTCTGCTAATTCTCGTTTACTGATAGTCATTGCCTGTCCTTTCATAAAATAGTGCTGTTTCTCTTCATTATACCACAGATGATAGTATAAGTCAAGTATTATATATAAATGATAGTAAAATGATAGTAAAATGATAGTAAGCAAAAACTTAAGTCTTTATGCTATAAGTATTTAGCGTGAAGATGATAGTATTATGTATAAAAAATAAAAAAAGAGTTTGTTAGCGTATACTGTATACTGTATACTGTACTACTCTGTATAAGAGTCTTTACTATTCTGTTTTACATAATCTTTTACTCTGTGTTTTATATACTATACTATACTATTCTTTCTTTATACTATAAAAAAAGAAGATAATAGAGTATAGTAAGCAATAAATATACTGTAATATTGGTAGGGTATATGATAGTAAGCAATGGTCAATAGTAGAGTATAGTAAAATTGGGGATTACAAGTGTAATCGTACATAGTTTGCAACAGTGTTTGATTACTTTGTGAAACATTGTTTGATAATGTAGCGGCTGATTGGCTGTTGGTCGGCTGGTCGGTTGTGTCCGGGCGACACACGCACAACAGACCATAATAAACTAATCTACGCACGCCTGCTCTACAGTGTGCCAATATATGCTCATAATATTTGCATAATATTTGCATAACTTTGTGAAGCTATGCACCCCCGGTCGTACCCTTGCTTATCGGACGTTGGAGGAGGTTGGACCCCCCTTCTTGGTCACCCAGAACAGATCTCTACCCAGCTATGTCAAGAACTTCCTCGTACACCGGCTATGTAGTAGATTCTGAGCGGTTTACTACATGGACCCACTATAGGGGGGTGGGGGTCAAGGAAAAATATTATAAAATTTTTGGTTTTATCCTTGACTCAGGAAGGGAAATCTGGTATAATGAAAGAATGGAGATGGGTTTTCTCTGAAAGGGCATTTAATGAGCGAAATCAACGATTTTGTGAACGATGGTTTTTCGAGCAGGGGAACAGAATGTGGGGAAGGTGTGTTTTTACCACCCCCATCTTCAGATATTATACATAGAAGTCAATTAAGAAAATATGGCCTGACACTCGATCAATATGATGAGTTATCTGTTCAACAAGGGGATAAATGCAAGATCTGTGGCGGGATTAACAAGAATGGTAAACGATTGTTTGTAGATCACAGCCACACTACAGGCAAGATCCGAGGCTTGTTGTGCAGTAATTGTAACTCAGGGCTGGGCTTCTTCGAGGACAACCCTCAGATTCTTATTAATGCAGCGGAATATCTTAAATAATGAAACTAAAGAAAAATGACTTAGTGGAAATTGAATGGGATGACACATTTGCTTCATGTTCTTGGTATACTGAAGCGGCTGCGAATGGTTTCCCTATAGTCCAGTGTAAATCAGTAGGGTATTTTATCAATAAGGATAAGAAGTGCCTACGATTGAGTGCTACAATTCAATTAGGTAGAAACGGTGAGCGGGATGTAGCCGCAATCCCGGTCGGGTGTATAACGAAGATCAGGAGATTGAAACATTGACGGGGCTGCTACCCCGCTTTGAATAATCACGAGCCGTTAGGCGTGATCGGTTGCAGAAAAACGCCTATTCTTGAAAGGAACTAAAAGTGATCCCGAACCCGCGTAAGACGAAACAAAAGAAACCGGGCGAAGGTGCATTTCCACTTGAGAAGGCTCACATGCTGTACAATAGTTTCGATGAAGCTGGTCAGGACATGACCTTCGAGCGATTCTATAAGGAACTCTGTGGAATCGCTGATCCGGATGAGATGCGTAAAGACCTGAGTCGGATTGAATTGGCGAAGGCCCGCGAGAGAAGTAACCGGCTGTTGATCGAGAGGGGGCTATTGCGTGCAAATTAAACCGATCTACGAACTCCTTATAGAACAACATAAACAGCTTCAGCAGTTTGCACAGATTGTAAACGATGCAGTTGCTGTCAATAGTTATATGTTGCTTGAGGTTGAGGCACAGTTGCGTGGTGACAAGCCGAAGGAAGAAAAATAGTATGTGTAAACTTTGGAAATATTTTTGCTATCAAACAGATGGTAATCTGGGAATTTGCATATTAACCGCTGAATGGTGTAAGGATGGCCGGGGGTGGTTTCCAAAACAGAAAGTGTGGCGTAAATGTGCGTGGCATTTACGTTTGAAATTATATATTATGAGAGGGGTACATTATGTCAAGCGATGTATTTATTTCCGATGGTTTAACCAGAGAGAGAATATCTCCGGCGACAGCCAATCTCCAAAGAGAACTTAGAGATCTATTACAAACAATTCAAGAAGACAACACTGGTAGTAGGCATTATAATTTTGAAGTGCAGAAGATAACATTAGATGGTAACAGTGTTGGTAATGGTGACGTTCTCCCATGTAAAGACGTTCAGTTATCTACTGATGGTTCTGATGTAACAGTAACGATTAAGGATTCTGTCAGCGATTCAGGAGATGGTGACGCTAATGGATTTCTTCTTCCAACGATGGCTACTGGTGCACCTGTTATTATCCAGGTAGATAATGTTGGTAGGTTGCGGTTTTATGGAACTACTGGTAAGATTATCTATGTTTTAGCGAGGGTGTGATGAAGAAGTGGATGTGTGGGTGTAATAATAAGCCGTGTGATGAACCATGCAGAACACATAATCTTAACCATGAGTGGGGGCGATGTAGTGCCGCGTATGAAAAAGAAAAACCTAAAAGACAAATTAGAGGCCGGGGACAAAAAAAGGGCGGGTCGCCTGTTATCAACATTTCTCAGAGAGATAGCACAAGAAAAGACAGAGATACTAAGCGTCGAAGGCGGCGTGCCGAAACAGGTTACTAAGGCACGAGCACTTGCTGCTCAGATCTGGCGTAGGGCACTCGGTACGTATGTTTATATTGATCCTGTGACTGATGTTACAAAACAACCACCGCCTGATAAACAGATGATCGAGTTGATCTTCGATAGATGTGAAGGTAAGGTCGGGACACACGATGAGGAAGTGAAGAAGGATGCGAGCGTGCCTGATAAGATCAGTCAAGCAAATAAAGAGAATCTTAATAAATTAGCACAGAAGCAATAGTATGTCAAAAGGATTTATACAAAAACCAGAATTGTCAACACCTTTTCCAGACTTTTCAGAGTTTTGGCATTGCCCGAAAACTGGATTGATAGTCCCCAAAAAGGACCTTGCTAACAGACAATATCGTGAAAATACTTTAAAAGCGGCTGAGAACGATTTAATAATGCAAAAAGATTTATTAGCTGCTTGTAAAGAAAGTTATTTATATTGGCTTAATTCTTTTATGTGGACATACCACCAGGAAGACGTGGATGTAGTGACACATAAAATGAAACCATCAGAAATTGCTGATCATCCATTTATTTCGTGGCCTTGTCAAGATGAGGTTGTTACAGATATAGAAGCAGCATTTCTTAATGGCGATGACCTGTTAATAAAAAAATCACGAGAGATGGGGGCAAGTTGGTTGTGCTTGGGGTTTTTACATTGGCTCTGGTTATTTAGGCCGAAAACAGAGATTCGTATGATGTCACGTAAAGAGGGATTAGTAGATGGTGATGCCGATTCGTTAATGTGGAAGAGTGATTATATTAATATTTGGCTCCCGATCTGGATGCGACCGCCTGGCGTGATGGTACGTGGACGTGGAAATAGAACGAAGTTACACATGTTTAATGAATTGAATGGTAGTATGCAAGCTGGTGAGGCTACTACTGCGGTATCGTTATCCGGTGGTAGGTGTGCCATACTCTTTTTAGATGAATTTGCTAAGGTAGAAAATGGTCGACAGATACGATCAGCCACGAGTGCCGTTTCTCCCTGTCGTTTGATAAATTCGACTCCATTTGGGGCTGGTACAGAGTATACACGATGGAAAAATAGTGGGAAGATTAAAGTCGTTGAACTTATGTATTGGAATCATCCAGAAAAGGGTGCGGGCCGATATATTAGAAAAGATGATCTTGGACGTTATCATATTCATTCTCCCTGGTTTGATATTGAAGACGCTGATGCGTCTCCACAAGAAGTAGCTCAGGAGATTTTGGCAGAGGATATTGAATCAGGTGACACTGTTTTCACGATCTTGAATATAGATAAACACATTCAAGTAAATGCACGTGAACCTAAAGTTAAATTTAATATTATTTTAAAGCGTGACATTCCAAATGCAAAGGTTGCACAATTTGTGCAACGAAGGAGTATTGACGCTGTAGATATTAGGAAGGCAAAAGATGGGAAACTCAACTGGTGGGGACCACTTGTCCTTGGAAGACCTGACCAAAGCAAACAATACATATTCGGTATTGATACGTCAAAAGGGCAAGGAGCATCCGAATCAGTTATTTCGATTAAGTGCAAAGAAACTGGACGAAAAGTTGGCAGATGGAGTGGGGCTAATAGTCCACCATACGAGTTCGCTCGGATTGTTATTGCTACAGCACTTTGGTGCGGGGGAGCTAACCCGCGACGGCTACCTTTTCTCAAATGGGAAGAAAACGGACCGGGTTGGGATCTCGGACGGCTCATTGTAAAAGAGTTTCACTATCCTTATTACTATACACCAGAGAAACCTGGTATGATAGGAAGCGGGATTCCTAAGAAGCAACGGAAGTACGGCTGGCATAATAGCAGGCAGACGAAGATGGAGTTATTGGATTTGTATAATCGCAAACTTGCTCATGGCGGTTATATTAATCCAGATAAGAAATCATTAGAGCAATGTAAATTATATATTCATTATCCTGGTGGTGGACTTGGCCCGGCTGAAATGGTGTTTGAGTCTGCATCGGCACGATTGCTTCATGGTGACATCGTAATGGCCGACGCTCTGACACTTGAGGACGACCGGATATCACAGGTGAGACATAAGGGGCTACTTGCACCGGAGGGATCATTTGCTTGGAGAAAAAACGAACATTTGGGGAAAAAGAAGAAGTCTAAAAGTTGGCGTAAACAGTTCTCGTTTGTGTAAGGAATAGAAGATGCACATAAATATAGATCCAAAACATTTGCAACAAGCCGTCAAGGACGGATTTGACCGGGTTAGAATATATCGTAAAGCACGAGCGATGTTCATCAGAGAATTTTGCGGCCAGTATTTCAAGAACACACATGGATTGACCGGCGATACTCCTATTAATTTGCTCTTCACAACTATTAGAGCTTATATTCCCAATCTTGTGATGAAGACTGGAATCAATAAAGTCACGACTGAAATCATGGATCATAAGTTTACGGCTGAACTTCTGGGATATGGACTCGATGCTCTGCATAAAGACATCAAGTTGAAAGATAAACTACGTGCTTGGATTGTGGACGCGATCTTCGGGATTGGGATTATGGAAACGGCTTTGGGTATTTCTGATAATCTGATTAGCCTGGGTGATGTTGATAAAGACCCCGGGGAGATATACTCACAGGTTATAGACCTTGATGACTTTACATTCGACCCTGCTTGTACTGATCTCAAGCGAGCGTTCTTCTTGGGCCACATAGTGCGTTGCCCCAGAGCAGAACTCCATGCGATTGAAGATCTTGATACTGAACTTATAAATAGATTACCTAAAGCATTACTCGAAGGAAAGAAACGAGACGAGAAACAAGTAGAAAATATCAGTCAGAATACCACGAAGCAACTGGATATGCAGGATATTGAAGACTATGTGGAAATTGTTAAACTATGGATACCGAGTGCTAATGTTATAGTTTATATACCTGATCCACGTAGACTTACTTTCGATAAATTTATTGGTGTTAAAGAATTTTATGGCCCAAGTACGGGGCCATATAATTTCTTAGCATTAACGCCACCCGTGCCGAACAATCCATTGCCTGTAGCCCCGGTTGGAATCTGGTATGATTTGCATAATATGACGAACCGAGTGTTTAAGAAACTTATGGATCAAGTTGATAATCAGAAAGACATTATCTTCTATCGTCCCGAACTCGGTGACGTGATGCAGGACGTAATCGACGCTGGTAATCTGGATACTATCGCCTGTTCTGATCCTGATGGTATTAAGATGCAATCGTTTGCTGGTCAGAATCAGATGAATGTAGAGATGGCTGATAGGTTGCAGGGCTGGTATAATTATATAGCTGGCAATCCAGAACAGATTGCGGGGGTACAACAGAAGTCCAAGACAGCTACGCAAGCACAGATCATGCAAGCTAATTCAAGCATAACTTTGAACGACATGCGTGACATTATTTATGATAGAACTGCTGAGATTAGTCAGATACATTGTTGGTACTTGTGGACTGATCCGATGATTAAAGTGCCAAAGTCGAAGCGTGAGTCAGGTGATAAGGAAGTGCAGTTGTGGCTTACTCCTGAGCAGATGCAGGGTGACTTCCTTGAGTTTACATTCAAGATTCAACAGCGTTCTATGTCACGGTTGGACCCGCAGACTCGATCTAATCGAATCGTGCAGTTTGCTGTGAATATAATACCTGGTACTGTGATGGCTGCACAGCAGATGGGCCAGATGGGTATGCAGTTTAACTTGCAGAAATATTTAACTAATCTTGCAGAAGAACTTGATGTTGGTGATTTTATGATGGATGTGTTTTATGATCCTGAACACGAACAGAAGATGGCAACGATAGCACAGATGGGGCCACAGGATCCTGGTAAGGCTGGTGGTGGGCTGACACCAGGTGGTGTGATGCAACAGGGTGGCTCACCTATTAAACAAAGTGCACCAACACAGAAGCAAGAGTTTAATCAGAATGTTCAGGCTGGAGCTAATGAGGCACAACAGGCCAGAACTTCGGGAGGATATTGATGAAACTCAAGCATGATTGGACGTTTATATGTTCAGAAGGTTGTGGTCGAGTAACCGAAAAGGATGAGGATCCTTATGACGGCGATTATAGCACTTTCTGTTGTGGTAAAGATATGCAGCGAGTGTATCCAAATCATAAACAATTTCATATAGTTGGTGCTGCATACATGCGAACAAAATATTCAGATTCGCTGGCTGTGAGTATGAGTCAGATAGCAGAACACAGAGAGAAGTTTCCAGGCGTTAAAATAGATAACCAGGGTAGACCCGGGTTTGATACTGTGAAACAGCAAGATAAGTATTTGGAAGCAAGCGGGATGATTAAGCATCCGCAGAAGATAAGAAAGTTGGAACAACTAACCTAAAAATTAACCTAACCTTCTGTGTTAACCTGCTTGTCGCTGGTTAACCTGGGAGCAGCTTAGTTGAGAGGATAGAAATGACTACAGATGCAGGTAAAAAGCAATTAGACGCTGGGCAAGATTTCGAGATAACTGACGAAATGGAAGCCAAAATGCAAGCACGTTTGGATGGTGTAGCTAAGCCAGACGATGCTGATCTTGAGGGTGTTCCTCGCCTCGAGAAAGAAGAGGAAGAGGAAGAGGTCAAGGATGAAGAAAAAAAGGTCGAGGATGAAGGGGCCGAAGAGGAAGTTAAGGATGAAGAGGAAGAAGTCAAGGATGATAATGAGGTTAAGGGCGAAGAGAAAGAAGTTAAGGATGACAAGAAAGCAGAATACGTGCTTCCTGAAAACTATTTTCAGGCGATGCGACACGTAGGGTGGGAACCTGAAAGGATTAAAGAAAAGTTTGAAGAAGATCCAGAACAGGCTTTAAAGGATTTCAAGTTCTACCATGACTCTCAGAACTACATCACGCAGCAGACTTCTGATCTCGGACGCACGCAAAAGGCGGCAACTGAGCGAGCTACTGAAGAGGTTGTTAAGAAAGAAGAGAAGTCTGAATTTAAGGGCGTAGACTTGAAGGCTGTTGAAGATGAACTTGGTGAGGATAGTCCGGCTGCTGTAGCGATCATAAAAGCGATGAACGAAAGCCAGAAGGTGATGTACGATGAGATTCAATCGCTTAAACAACAGCAAACAGTTCAAGCAGGACCAACTGATGAACAGAAGGTGGTTTGGAATACTATTGTTACTCATTTTGATAGTGATAGTATGAAACCCTTCAGTGAGTTTTATGGTACAGTTGAGAAGGGCAAGAACTGGGAACAGTCTTTAACAGGTGCTCAGTTGAAAGCACGCATGGGTGCAATACATGAAGCTGATGCGTATCATGCTGGTATGAAGCTTCAGGGAAAAGACGTAGAATTTTCTGAGGCACTTAATCGTGCTCATTTAGTTATAAGTGCTCCTATACAGGAAACTATTCTACGTGAACAACTTCATGGAAAGATTAGGAAACGCAGTAAAGGAATTACTGTGAAGAGTTCAGGCAGGAAGGCCGCAGACGATACTTCTTTTAAGAAGAAAGATACTTCTGAAAAAGGATTAATAGACAGAACAAAGCAACGAATGAAAAAAGCTTTCGGCAAGATGCCGGATAGTTAAAACTAAAAAGAAGAAAGGGGTAGTAAATTATGGCTATAAAAAATTCACAAGCTGCTGATCTTATTATGCTTACCTTGAATGATCTACCAAAGCAATACTTTGAGGTCACTTGGGATAGCCAGGACTATGAAGCCTGTCGTATTTATCAACAGGATAGAATGGTTATAGACGGCGGTGAGCAGATCCAGCGTCATGTTATGTTGAATGATACTGGTAATGCAAGGTATCGTCGGATGTATGATATTGATCAGCCTAATGTACAGGATGTGATGCATAAGATTCTTGTACCCTGGTGTCAGTTATCTACGCATTATTCATGGGACAAGGTTGAGATCGCTCGTCAGATGAACTCGGCGAAGGGTTTCATCAGTTTGATGAAGGAACGAAGGATTGACGGTCTGTGGTCGTTAGCGAAACTGATCGAAGATAGATTCTGGAAGACTCCCGCGAGTGCGACTGATGATCTGTATCCGTATGGTGTTCCTTATTACATCCGCTGGATGAATAAGGATACAACGGATGATGGTTTTGTTGGTCAGACAATCCGCTATCAGGACGGTAATACTGGCACAACTTGTGCTAACATTGATTCGAGTGCTGAAGCCAGGTGGCGTAACTATGCGGCCCTTTATACGACTATAGATAATGCTATGCTGCGTAAATTCAGACTTGCTTTCCTGTATACAAACTTTAAAGCACCGTTGATTGTTAACGATCCTTCAAAACCTGTGAACGGTGCAAAACGTATATATACCACTTTTGATAATGTGGTAGATTTGCAAGACTTAGCTGATTCTAAAGATGATAGACACGGTCCAAAACCGGATGTTTTGGGTAATCTTCGGATGGATGACACTGGTTTAGTGTATGTCAATCGTCTGCCTGTTGTGCCGATTGCGAAGTTAAATTCAGAGACTGATCCTGAAACTGGTGATGATCCTGAGTCGATTTATTGTATTGACTTCACGAAGTTCATTCCGTTTGTCCATGAAGGTTATTGGATGGAAGAGGGCGAACCGATTCCTGGTGGCGTTACTCAGCATACAACTTGGACAGTGTTCCTTGATGGTCAGCATCAGAATTTATGTACTAATGTTCGTCAGGCTGGTTTTGTATTACATAAGGCCATCACTTCGTAAGAAGTAATGTTAACAATATAGAGATCGTAA
>SDBU01010658.1_pt1 | contig 10172 bp, 10 predicted proteins | sample 2277071 | NCBI WGS metagenome assembly SDBU01 (sample SAMN10397929, study PRJNA504765) | marine sediment metagenome | isolation source: marine sediment core GS08_GC12, 126 cmbsf | place: Arctic Ocean: Gakkel Ridge, Loki's castle | collected 2008 | reverse complement strand
TGTTAACGATCTCGACTGGGAGCGGTATTGAGCTGGTCAGTGGGCTAAATCCTCAACTCTCTGCTTCATGTATCCCTTTCTGGTATAGGAAGTTCTGCAGCGCCTAGTCAAGGTAGCGTATCATCCTTCCCTATCAACATGCCACCTTACCATTGCCTTATGGTCTCTTGCACCTATATTAGGCTTTCGGCTCAATGTCGTCAAGAATCTTTGACTAGTGAGTGTGGTTCATTCATCCAATTAGAATTGACCTGGGTTAATTCATAGAGTCCTAGATTATTTCACCTGTAATACGATAGCCTGAAATGTAAAATGGGACGATTCTATAGCTTATGTAACAAAATAAGCTTTTGTGCAATTCCTTAGGTAACATTACAAGCTTTTGTATAATGGCAGTCAAGATCTAATCATGCACTAGGATCTGCGATGCGCCCAACAAACACTATTGATCCATGTTCCTCAAGAACTCTTCTGCCATATTCTGGCTCTCTTCCTCGGACATTTGCCTAAAAGGGCTGACTTCCGTCAGACTACCATCAGCTTTGACACTACCCTTCCAGTGCCAACCAAGCTTAATGCTGGATACCACAACTTGGTACACGCGCATCTCTGGCGGCACTACCGGGCAAGAGACCGTAACTTGTCCACTCATCTGAGGTAAACTCTATGTGTACCGCTCCTACCCAATCTGGAGGAGTAACATCTTCTTCTTTCCATACGATCTCTGCACTTGGCGCGTTCTTGCTCTCATGTTCTCGCAAGTAGGCAAGGGCGGCATCCCGAGCCTCAGTAGCATCGCTAACCTCCAAATCTGGAGTAGGGCTTGGCTGGCTGGCGCACGCTCCCATTAGGAGAGCTGCTAAACTCAAAATCGCGACTCCAATATATAACTTGGCTCTGACCATGTTTGACCTTCTGCTTAAAAACCGTTTCTTAATTATAAACGAAAAAGGCACCAATTGGTTAGTAGCGACCTTGTGGGTTAGATTCCACTAGGTGCGGAATGTAGTTACGACATTGGAGAGGGAGATGGTGTTGGCAAAGAGCTGAAGTAACATTACGCTATAAAGTGCAATTAGGTAAAGAGTTACAGAGAAGTATGGAAGCCTATTGCTGATGTCCAGTTGAACAAAGCAAGCGTTTCTTACCTTGTGGCGGACATTCTAGGCTTTTGTGACCTCATCTACAATCCGTACGATTGTCTCCGGTAGGCTCCCTTTGCAGTCAATCGCAAGCCTCGACGTAGCTTGTCCAAAAATCTTGAGAGCGAAGGCAGCTCATGGCTTCTCTCTAAGGACCCCATACGTTACTTAGCTCGTCTCCCATTCGCCAGACTGAGGCATACCAAAAGAAGGTAGAAGCTTGTATAATAGATGCGAGGCAGTAGAATAGCGATTCCTAAAGCTAGTGCTAAATGCAGTTTTGTAAGATTTGTTTCCAAGAGGTCGATAATGGTGTTGTTGCCTCAGATTATCAAGAGGCATCCTTTGCCCTTTCGGGAGGAAGCTTCGCCGAGATATCACTGTGGTGGAGGCCAACTTCCGTATGAGACCTCTAATAAAAAGAGCCCGCGATTTCTTTGTTAGCCATACATGGGTCATTTTTTTACTTTGGTCACTCTGGCTAACCTTAGAGTATTTTGGCTTTGGACCGTTTTCCTACGTCAGGATACATGATTTTGGTGATTCAGCTTTGCCTATGAGACTTGGCTTAATCCAAGGGTTTTTTGAAAATGGCTTTAGTCTTTGGTTTCCCAGTGCCGCCTGTGGGGTCGACCGTTTAGCAGTTACACAAGTAAATATTTTTCAGATTGATAGTTTATTCCTTTTCTCTCTTCCTGGCTGGTTTGCTTGCGGACTGGTGGCATTTCTACAACGCTTTCTAGCCGGCTATTTTACCTACCGTCTTTGTAGGGACTATCTAAAACTCGATGAGTTGCCCTCACTTGTTGCTGGATTAGCCTATCCGTTGTCCTTTTTCTACTTTCAAACTCAATTTGCTGGAGAAGCCGGCTTCCCTTTCATTCTATGGTCGTTAGAGTATATTAGCCAAAGGAAGAATGTTAGTAGGTATGTTCTCGCTTTCTTACTTGGCATATTTGCCCTGTTTTCCTCCAGTTTTCCTTTAAGCATACCCTTTATATTACCTATGGCTTTGGCCTGGTTTGTTTTGGTTCGTCGCCAATATTCATTCCGCTTTCTCTCTCTATTCATAATTTTTTCTATTACAATACTGGTAGGCAAAATCCCTGTTATTTGGGCGTTATTGGTCAATGCTCCTCTTTCACACCGCGTCGGCTTGGGTCAACGAGTCGTTTTGCATTGGGATGCTTGGGTGTCCTTCGGTGGAAGAGTGCTTGCTTTTATAAAGGGTAATATAATTTATTTAATTATAGGCATCTTAGGTCTCTATTGGTCTAGACTTAAGGAGCGCGCCTTCTTGATGGTTATGCTGTTGCTGGTATTTTGTGGGATAGTAGCTTACCTCTGGCGACCACTTTGTAGCTACTTTGTTCAATATATGGGCTTCTTTTCCGGTTTTCAATTTGATAGATTTTATTTGTTAGCTCCGTTTTTTGCTGTAGTAGCCCTAGCTTACGGTCTGCATCTTCTTAGCCCGAGTTGGGTTTTGACTCAAGATAGTCCTCATAATAAAAGTAAATATCGTGTTCAAACTATATTATGTATCATTGTTATCGGTTTTCTTGTTGTTAACTCTTTGGGCATGAAATATAGCCACGGTCTCCAGTGGGGGGGAGGCTCTAGTTATGCCGTTAACTATGAGAATCCTGACTTGCAGCGCATAGCCACTGATATAGACTCAGCCCCCTTTCGGGTCGCTACTATTGCTTATGGTCTTCATCCAGCGTATGCCAATGCCTACGGCTTGGAAACTGTAGATGGGTATGTAGTTTTGTATCCTCAAAGGTACCAGGATTTTTGGGGGAAGGTGATTGAGCCACTAACCTCAAAAGATGAAGAGCGCTATCACTATTTCCATGACTGGGGAGGTAGAATTTACCTGTTTTCTCCTTCGGATGGAGCCTTTGACAACATTGAAGAAGTGCCATTTTCTAAATACTACAACCTAAACCTCCTGTCTCTAGCAAATACCAAATACTTGATTTCTGAGCTACCTGTCTCAAATGAATATTTAACATTGGTACCATCCCAATTCCCTGGTGTAGAAAGACCACAGGGGAAGCTTTCTTTGAAGACAATCATGCAGGGAATTAAATATAATATTAAGGGAAGGCATATATATATTTACCAAAATGAGCTTTGTTTCCCTCGTTTCTTTTTATCCGGTAAGGCAATGGTTTTTAAAAATTCAAATCAGCTATTAGAGGCTATGGCTGAGGCTGACATAAACAGCTTGAGGAATAAGGTATTTATTGAGGAGGAGTTTGTCTCTGAAATCGATGTTGAGGAGATGGGTTTTACCCACGGAGAACTAACAGTAAAGCAATATTCACCCGACCGGATTATACTCTCAGTTAATCTAAATAAACCTGGGATTTTAGTTGTTTCCAACAGTTATAATCCTCATTGGATATGTAAGGTCAATGGGGTTGAAAAAAATATCTTTCCCGTCTATCATACTTTTATGGGTATTTTCCTCGATGAAGGTGAGAGCAAGGTTGAATTAGAATATCGTCCGCCGTATCGGCCTTTCTAGTAGTGCATCACTTGTGTGGCTACTCCGATATCAGCATAGCTAGAATAAAGATGCCTGGGTCAGCTATAATGGAGAGTAATAGGCTATTCGTGAACCTGCTTAGCGGTTTTTTGCCATAATTTTCGGATTTTTGTTCTCACATGGTTTATAATCGATGATCGCTTCCCGAATAGCGTTAAGTTGTTCTCCATAATCGCTTTCCTAATGTTATCTGAATCTGTAATTATCCCTGCCTTACCGATCTCATTGGCGTAGTGGGCATCGCTGCCACCTACAACTGGTAGATTATACTGGGCAGCGAATTCAACCGCTTTTTTGTTATCCCTCTGGAAAACACATCTGGAATTGAAGCCCTCTATGGCATCTACAAGACTGGTATATTCACTTGTTATCTGAAACGCTGAATGCCTTAGCCTATCAAAGGGGTGTGGCACTACAATAATGCCATCTTGGGCTTTAATCTCGGCGATAACATCTTGAAAACGCCTTGACTTGACCTCTTTAGAGAGAAAAAGCCCGGTTACCTCACCCTTCTCAGTCATTATTTCAGCGCCTATGATGACCTTGAAATCTTTGGTCTCATATTTTTTGGCCTCCTGCCCGCCCCTTATCGTGTTATGGTCGGTTATGGCAATGCCATCCAGCCCTCTTTCCTTAGCAATCCTGACGATTTCCTTTGGGTCGAGAACGCCATCATAGGAATACTTTGAATGGATATGTAGGTCGTATTTCATTCAATAACCCCCTGTTATACAAAACAGAGGTCATTTTCTTCTGCCAACTTCCTCCCCTCCGCTGAATAAATATGCTTAGCCAAATACTGAGAAGGTATATCTCTTATGTATAGTGTAATTAAAAGTAAAAGCTATGAGCATTGAAATAATCCTGGCAAGAATGTACCACCAACCAAAGATTTCCACGAGAAAAGCAAGGATAGCTAAACTTATCGCAAGTCCTACGGTGTTAACTGCTATAAACATGGTAAGTTGCTTGGCTATTTTCTTACTCTTGTCCCGAAAATTGAATGTCTTGTTTAAGTAGTAGTTAAAATTCTGGGCTACGATAAAACTAAACGTAGCTGAAACCAGATAGAATAAACCCGCCCACTCTGTTAGAGCGTAAAGTATCCCTAAATCTATTAAACTACAGGAACCGGCTATAAGAAAGTAATAATAGAAATTCTTACTTATCATGTCCCTTAGCATATATCTGAATATCCCAATCTCCATGTGTCTAACCAATTCGCCTGTTTCTTCTCTGTGTTGAATCTTTACTCATAATTTCCTGTCAGAAAATTCTTCTCAGCCACTTTAGCATTTTCTGGTCTGGAGCTTGTGTATGAGAAGTACCTGTCTCAAATTCCTTACAGTGTTCTACATACCAATCGTAACTTTCGATAAGCATATCTTGGTTGCTGTCTTTCGGTTCCCAACCAAGAACTCGTTTAGCTTTGGTTACGTCAAGATAGAATGATTTATGCATACTATTGTAGTGCCACGGAACCAAAGGCGAGAGCCCCAAGTGATATAATATGCTTAGGGGGGTTTTGGCTAAAAGGACCGGTAGCGGCTGGATTTTTGACCCTGTCCCAGCGTGTTGAATTAGTTTATCGAGGTCTTCCTTCAGTGTTCCATACCGGTCAGTCCCAACGTTGAAAACTTCTCCCGCACTTTCACCACTGTCTACTGCTAATATACAAGCATCACACAAGTCTGAGGCACTTATCATTTGGAACTTATTGTCTCCTCTACCTATGATATAAATTCTTTTCCCTCTCATAATCCAATCGTATAGTATTTGAAAAATGCCACCACGACCAGGACCAATAATCGTTCTTGGTCGGATTATAGTAGCTGGTAAGCCTTTTTCAACCAATTTTTGTATCCTTAATTCTCCATGATATTTGGTCCGCTCGTACTCCCCAGCGTCTTTTTTTATAGAACTTTTTTCTGTTAGAGGCAGACCGGCACTTAAATCATAAACTGAACTGGAAGAAATATGGACGAATTTTTTGACTTTCTGGTTAAGAGCTGCCCTCCCAGCAATCTCTGCTCCTTCAACATTTATCTCCCGAAAGGCTTTTCCCGCGTCGGATATAGGTACCAGCGCAACTGTGTGATACACAACGTCTACACCTTTTAGCGCTTTTTCCAGTTTCTCCCGGTCCCGGATATCGCCCTCTATGTACTTCACTTTGTCCTGAATTTCTTTTGGAGGGCAATGTGTGTCATAGATTTTGACGCTCTGTCCTTTTTCCAGAAGTTTTTTAGTCAGATTGATTCCCAAAAACCCGGAACCACCAGTAATGAGGACTTCGGTCATTTCACCTTCTTTCTTCCTAAAGTACACCTTGTTCCCTTGCCCATTCGATAGACCTTCTCATACCCTCTCTCAGACCGATTTTTGGCTTATAATCAAGGTCCTTTTTTGCTTTCTCTATACTGCAAGCAATGTTCTTATTCAATTCCCCTACAACGTGAATTTCTGTCTGGTACATATGAATCTTCTGCAGAATCCAATCAGCTAGTGTGGCTATTTCGGAGAAGAACCCCGGAATGTTTCTCGTTTTGAGTTCAACCCCAAGAAGTTCAGCGATTGTTTCGTATATTTCCAATGTAGTGTAGGGTCTCTCGTCTGCAATCCAGTAGGTTTCCCCCTTTACAATTTCCCTTTCTTCAGCAAGCAGAAGAGCGTCGCAGACATCGTCTATGTAGGTCATGCTTCGTAAGTTTCTGCCATCCCCAAATAAAGGTACATTTCCGTCTCTTATCATTTTCATAAGCCGAGTCTGGCGTGCTGGTTGCCCGGGTCCATAGAACCAGCACGGGCGTAAGATTACCGTCTCTATCTTACCTTGTATGAAAGCCTCGTTAACTGCTCTTTCCGCTTGGATTTTGCTCTTTCCATAGTTCATATAAGGTCTCGGAGGAGTGTATTCATTCATCAAAACATCCCTTTTGTAATTGCAACCAGCAAGAGAGTTACTGCTAACGTAAACAAATCTTTTCACTCCTGCTTTTATTGTGCACTCCAGCATGTTTTTGGTTCCTTCTGTATTAATCTTGGAGAAGTTATTTACACCGAAAAACTTAGTATGCACTATTCCGACTATGTGGAAAACTGTTTCTACCCCATCTGCAACCTTCTCTAGGCTTTCAGGTTTGGTGACGTCACCCTCTACAGTTTCAGCGCCCAGTTCTTTGAGATGACTGTCATCTATGCCTTGCAAAACCAAGCACCTGATATCTCTATTCTTTTTCGATAGTATTTCAACAAATCGAGACCCGAGCCATCCCGGTGCCCCTGTTACTAATGCCTTTCCTTCTGACATAGTCATCCCCCTTTATTATTTTATTCAGGCAAGAATGCTATACAGGATTATTGATACCACCAGTAGCCCCCATATGCCCAGATTGACGAGCATGGCTTTATCCTTAAATACGACCTCTGGTTCAGTCCCAAAACTCCTTTGATGAACCAGATATAGATACCTGAATAACCCGTAGATAGCAAAAGGTGTGGTGAGTAGCATAGCGTCATTTCCAGTAGAGAAGGTGTATAGCAGATAGGATACTATTAACGCTCCGGTGGTGATGCCAATTAGCTGCTCTAGCATTTTGGTGGAATATCCAGCAAGAGTTGCTCTGTGAGCCTCGGCTTCATCGCCCAGTGTTACCAGTTCCTGCCACCGCTTCTCCAGGGACAAGAACAGAGCCAGTAGAAAAGTACAAACGATGAGCCAGGCTGAAATGGGTACATCGATAGCTAGACATCCGGCAGTAGCGCGGATAACAAAGCCGGTAGAAATTGCTAGGACATCAGCAATAATAAGATGTTTAAGTATGAGGGAATAGAAGAGGGTCAACAGCAGGTATGAGGCTAAAATGATTAAAAAATTAAGATTTATGGTTAAATAGGCCCCAAGTAAAGAAAGCACAATGAGTAATAGTGCCAACAAGAGAGCAAGCGATGCCTTTAATTGTCTGGAGGCGATGGGTCTTTGGCTTTTGACCGGGTGTTTTCTATCTCTTTCTCTATCTAGGATATCATTGATAAGGTATTCACCGGCGGAAAGCATGCAGAAGTAGATGAAGGCCAGGATTACCGTTGCCCACATTGAAATATTCAGGATGTTAGCCGAAAAGACTATGCCCACAAAAAGCAGGCTATTCTTATACCATTGCTTGGGTCGGATTGAGATTATGAGGTTCTTAAACATTTCTACTGACATTTGCCTTACCCCTATTTTCTAGACACCCAGTTAGTATAATACCACTTTAAGGAGGCTGAAGCTTGTAAATCCCTCTGAGACAATTTGAGGCAAAAAATTAGCTTACACCGATACTAGGGAGCTTCGATTTCCTCCTATTGTTCTATATCGTTTATACCTTCCGCAAGGCCAGTTCTCGGGCACGCTCCTACACAAACTATACAATTATTCCTCTTATACATACCAAGGCATTGGCGTGTGGCACTCGCCACCCATGTCTATCTCAATTAAAGGACGGACAAGCGGGACACAGTCAAACGCATACTTAGATGAAGGTGGTGGCTGGTGCCCAAGGAAAATCTTTGGGGATGGCGACTTCATCGCCTGCTAACCTTGGCTATAACATATATTGCAGTTAAGCGTTTTTCTTTATCGCTCTATCTAAACCCAGAATGCAAATTTAGGTGTAGTTCACCTTGCTTGCCAAATACATTTGTGTTGGCCTTAGCACTCCGCAAGTAGCCCCAACGTGATTCGGTGTTGATATATGTCTGACACGCCGGAGAAATAGCACCGGTCGCAGCTTCACCTCCCGCACACATGTCACCAGATTGAGGTAAACAATAAGCCAGATTGTTCAGTCGCCAACCTTCGTATTCTCAAATGAGGTGCACGCAGCTAAAAGTAGCTTCAGTACGTGAGTTTGCTGCCTAGCACCTTCGGTCAAATGACAATCCCGCTCTGGCTGTACCCGCAAAAGAGACAAGTTTTTACAAAACCTCTAGTCTCAACGTTGCCAAAGTAGCCAACCTCGTATGAGCGTTCACACCTGTAAGCTATACCCTCAAAGCGACTGTCATCAAACCAACTGTGGTCGTCTTTTCCGCACTTGGAATAAGCCTCGTCCCGCAACACTTTAATGAGATTTCTACGCCTTCGTTGGTCTAGCTTAGCATTATGGCTTTCAACAACTTTTTTGGCAGTACGCCAGTCACGGTCGAAAGCACTACCTATCTTGGGGAATGACCAGCCCAGTCGGTTGTGTGCAGTCCACATAGACTTTCGCTCATCTCGCTGAACCAGGTCGTGTCTTTTGCCATCTTCAAGGCCCTTAACTGCCCTCGATTTGAATATCTTGGCTTGGTCTTCGATTCTCTTAATTAGTCTATCTTTCATCAACATAATTTGCTCGAAAATAGCTTCGACGGGTGTAGTTTCAGTGGACCACCACTGTCATATCTAGCATTATTCTAGTTTCAATTCACCCCTTTCCACCCGTTTGACGATGCCCCCCAGTGAATTATACAACCCTATTAGGAGACTAAACAAAACGTGGCCACCACTCACATCAAGAAGGTAATAAAAATCGGTGGCTCGCTGGCAATTATCCTACCCAATAAGTGGGCCAAAGGAAAAGTGCAACCTGGGCAGGAAATGGTTGTGGTTGCGAATGGCGAGCTGCGTATCTTCCCTGTTCATTTGAAGGTCTCCCGCCAAGACACCAAAGACGAGGGCGAGAGTGCCTAAGTCAACTGCCAGAACGCCAATCAGACTGACCGTTGACATTCGTCCCGGCCTGGCAACACCGGCACAAAAACAGGCATGGCGGCGCCTCTGGCAGCGCATGATAGCGGAAGCGAAAAGCGAGGCTCAAAAATGACAATGACCACGTTCTACCATATTGACATTTCCTACCTTGGTAACAGCCTATCAGTGGCGCAGTTACGGAATGAAATATACTAGGCGGAGATTAAAGCTGCCAATGCCGAAGCATGGCAGGGCACTGAATTTGTGCAACAAAAGATAACAGAATGTTGCATAACGGGGGATTGAATGACTGACGGCAAGAATGAGACGGCCTTGACGGTAAGGGCGGATAACACCGCATTACGCAACAAAACTTCTCAGGTGTCCGCAATTCAGAGGGCGGAAGCCGGAGCCGCGGACTATGTTACAAGGCGATGACCAATGCTAGTCCAGTGTCCGCATTGCGGGGAAACCATAGTGTTGAATGGTCTAGGACGGAAACCGTTTAATATGCCTGTCACTGAAGTTTATGACACCTTACGGCTACACCGTAGTGTGACGAGGGCGGCCAATTCTTTAGGGTGCAGCCGGGCATATATTTATAAAGTCCTAAAGGGTGCAGGGCTGACAGTTGCGGACGTTATCAAGGGTAAGGTGGCTGTATGAAGGTTGCCTGCTATCTTAGAGTTAGCTCCAATGACCAGTCCACGGACAACCAGCGACCGGCGCTTGAACAATTCTGCCAGGGCCGGGGATG
>SDBU01010657.1_pt1 | contig 10172 bp, 9 predicted proteins | sample 2277071 | NCBI WGS metagenome assembly SDBU01 (sample SAMN10397929, study PRJNA504765) | marine sediment metagenome | isolation source: marine sediment core GS08_GC12, 126 cmbsf | place: Arctic Ocean: Gakkel Ridge, Loki's castle | collected 2008 | reverse complement strand
TGTGGATTATTATATCTGGAACTATCGACTTTGTAAAAACCTTCCCACAATTGGCACCGGTTAGATCCGACTATTGGCCACTTGTTGCACATTCTGACGGATTGTTCAATTAAGAAACGCCAGTAGACTATGGATATAGTCTATTGAGCCACTCTCTTTTTAGAAAGCCCCGATACAAAAGGGGGCTTTTGTCCTATTTGACAACCTAGCTTGATTTTAAGCTTCATTATTTAACAATTAGTCATAAGGTAAAATTTCCAGAATTAGCTATATTATCGTCCCCCCTCGGAGTGAGTTACAGAAAGAGCAAACAAAAAAGAAAAACTTTCCAGTTTATAGGATAAGACAGAGTTATTCAGCTGTTACCTAACTGACAATTGCTCAGTGTATAAAGCTGTCGTATAATTAGAGTCGATGAGCATAGCAGAGATACGAGGAAAAATTTCTGATACTGGTACTAATATATCTGAGCGTATGGAAGATCTCCTGACATCCGATATCTTTGGCTGCATGAGATATCTTCCAGCCAGGAAAGCCCTGATACCCTTCCTGCGGATGGCTTGTTCGCTTTATGGCAATGTTCTCACGATCCCAAGCGACGTTATTAAAGTACACTATTCATTCTGGCCATGGCTAAAGTCAGCAGGTCGTATACCCTGTGAGCCCGACGTGATGCTAGGGTTTGAGACTAAAGAGAATTACATCCATCTGATATTAGTCGAAGCTAAATACTATTCTGGACTTTCCAGCGAGGAAGATGATCAGCCTGAACCGAATGACCAGTTAGCTCGTGAGCTTGATAATCTAGATGTAGTATCATGCTCCACGCTGGGCTGGAGAACACAGTCAGAAATAACCTCACGTACCCTTCTTTTCGTGACCCAAGACATGGGTATTCCGCGTGACTTACTAGCCCAGTCACTAGCTGAGTATAAACGCAAACGGAAGAGAGAAGGCGATATATTTTGGGCATCTTGGAGGCTTTTACCTTCTATTTTGGAGCACGGCCTTGAAGTAGAGAGTATTCCGGAGCATAGGGCTGTATTAGAAGATATGTTAACGCTGCTGTTGCGGAAAGAACTAATCATCTTCAGCGGGATAGAGCCCGTTACTGATTACCTCACTCTGCCTGATTTCTATCACTACACTCCAACCAGATATTCGTGGCCGGTAATTCCGGTATCTCTAGATATCGATTATGTTTTCGAGGTGACGAAATGAATGAAACCTCAAGAGGACCAACACGTGCTTTATTTGAGTCACTTACAAAATTGTACAAGCAGGGGCAACTACTGCTCATGGATGCAGACCGGCTAATGGGAGAGCGAGGTTGGACCCCAAATCACAACAATGCCATAGCTGAATTATCTTACTCAATGAATGCACCGCAACGATGGTTTGCCCGTTGGGCAATGCGTTTCTATACTCCCGCCGTAACTGAGGCAACGGAGCAGCTAATAGACCGTATGCTGTTTGTCAGTATCCATTTTGCTTCGGATATTGGCTCGAGTATGGAAACAATCGTTGACGATCCTCTTGTTTCTGCAGGTCGACTCATTTATGAGAAACCTATGACAGAGAAAGAGGCAGGGCAGACATATGACTATTGGATGTGCAAGTACTGGTTTGTCGGTAAACCTCACGATTCATTAAAAGGTTGGCGCAAGACCGGACAGTCGCAATGGTACCAAAATCTAATAGGTTCCGAAACATTCACAGTACCGCTATATCGAATATCTTCTAGCGAAAAACTGAAAGAGTTGGTTATAGACCCTCTTACTACTGTCCAGGAAAAGGAAGAGGAAGTCATATAGGAATTGAGTTAATAAATTACAATTGCTGGATACTTATCTCTGAAGATCTTTAACTTCAATTACTTAAATTTCGGTATTTCCCGACACGCCAGTCCCGATAAGTGTCCGAGGCACCAAGCTGGTGGGCTTTCTTTGCTAGTTCGCGACCTTTCTTGTCGTTACCACTTAGAAAGTTACAATGAGCTGCACAGTCAAGTGCAAGAGCATGATCAGGCTTATCGTTCAGTACAATATCGAACATCTCTAATGCGCCAGAAGGATTATCACACTTCATCCTTGCGTATCCTAAACTCAAAGCCAGATGCGATCCAATTTTACCGAGGACTGTCGCAGTTTCCTCTAGTTGTTTTAATCCTTCTTCGTGCTGTCCGGAGTTTACCAAGATGATACCAACCTCGACTCGAGGTAAATCCCACTTTGGTGCAAGTTGAGACGCTATCCAGCATTCTTGTATACCTTCTTCTACTTGGCCGGTGTGCCCGAGGATAGCACCTAACTGAAAATGGTATTCGGCGTTCAGGGGTTGAAGCTCTACCGCTCGCTGGAAATGAATGATTGCTGTATCGTCATCTCCTGCTGCCCTTGCCTGCATCGCCTGGATAATCCTGTTTCGGGCGCTGAACTCAGCGTCACCTTTAATCCTTATAAGAGTTTTGCCATCGAGATTATCGATAGGCTTATGGGGTTGAATACCTTGAAGACTACTAATTAACTCTTCTGTCAGTTCATTGGTTATAGTGTCGGAAATCCCGAACTTTTCTTTGGCTAATTTCACCCCTTCCTCTATTGACCCAAGGTATTGTGCATCGAGTTGGAGTCGTTTGTGCCAATTCACTTGGGCCGTTTGTAGATCCTCTCTCCATACCGGATCAGTTTCTTTTCTCCACAGGTATCGTAATAAATACTCGGCTGAGGTGAATTGCGTTCCAAACATCAACAACGCTACGTTTGCCCCAAAAGCCCGATCAGGTGGCAACTTACTGAACTGTTTGAAGCCATCAAGCAGGTCGTTAGTGAAACGCATCAAGGTATTTACAAGGCTAACAACTGTTTTTCGACCGATTTGCCCAGTAAGCATGTCACAAAGTGTGCTTAGCATGTAGTTACGGCTTAACTTCGCTCTCAATTCCTCTTTTGTCTCTGGTAAATAGTTCGCGAGTACCTCGGAAATTAGCAAGATGCTGTCCTCGGATGGCCTGCTTTTTCCATCTAGCCAGCTATCAATGGTATTATTGGAAACGTCTAATAACTCAGCCAGTTGTTCCCGTGTTAGCCTTTTCGGTCCACACCTATCTTGGAATTCCTTTAATAACTTGCCAGAGTCAGATTCCTCAGCCCAGAAAGGAGTTTCGTTTTCGAGGTTTGGTAATTCGGCCAGACGGATGATCGCCGTAATGCGGAGTGCTAAATCTATTACGAGGAAACGAAGGTATGGTACTGGTGCTAGGTCTTGTCTCGTAACCGGGTATGAAGAGCCACGCATGTAGCCGACAAGTCTATCCCACCTATCAGCCTGGAAAGCGAATACAAATGATAATATCTTAGTAAGAGGCATATCATGGCTGTTGAGCGTCTCTATTTTTGGTATTACCCCGTTATTCACCAGTACGGAAGCCGTACTTTCGAGAATTCCAAACCGTCGATTCTCTCTAATACACTTGCCGCGGAACAGCCGGTTTGCGGTCTTGCTAGTGAGAACGTCCGTACGAATTTGGAGTGCCTCTACCAGTTTGCCTAGTATTTCGCCGCTCAATGGCGGTCTGAAAGCCTTATTGTTGCTGACCATTTTTATAAGTTGATTCTTCCCTTGCTCGCAGTATAGGATTAGTGTGATAGCATCCAGCCATCGTCTGGCCCTGAGACCGGATGCCATCATTTTACCGGTTATCCTTGTTTCTTGCTACTAGTAGCCTGAGAGGAATCCGACTTTACATCATCATGTTCAATCCTCTCTTGCCAGTCATCCGGGCGCTCATCCCAGTCGCGTGAAGCCCAATACGCATCATTATTAGGATTTAGCTGGTTTGAGTGATTGTCGCTACTATGCTTGCTCATAAATTCCTCCTTTCTGACTGCAAGTGCCAGATACAGTCAATTTTTACGTGGCCACAATACTATTCTAATTTTTTCTGAGTGCTTGTTCAGCCCAAGTCAGACGGACAAAATACGCCGGAGTTGACAACAACCTCCAAATAAGCCTACATTTTCGGTAGAACATTAGTATCTAGTTGGCTTGAACCGATATGAAGATATTGCATACGGCGGATGTACACCTTAGAGAATACGATGACGCAAGCTGGCGAACTTTGCAGGCGCTAACTGATATCGGGAAAAGTGAAGATATCGGGCTAATGGTAATTTCCGGTGACCTGTTTGATGAGGGCATCGATGCCGAGAATCTAAGGCCTAAAATAAGAGAGACTTTTTCTGGAAACGGCTTCCCAATAGTAATTTTGCCTGGCAATCACGATGCAGCAGCTTTTCCTTCGGGACAATATTTCGGTGAGGACACGCATATAATTCATGACATTAGCCAGCCCTTTGAAAAGGAAGGCGTTCGAATATGTGGACTTCCTTTCGAGGAAATTGAAGGTAACACCTTACTGGGCAAGATACGTGCACTGGAACCAATCCTTACCCCAGACAAGATAAATGTTCTTCTATACCACGGGGAGCTATTAAATACGTTCTTCTCGTTTTCTCGCTCCGACCTCGGTGACGAGGGATCTGGTAGATACATGCCGGCCAAGCTGGAATTTTTCGATGGTTTAAATATCCAGTACGTACTCGCTGGTCACTTTCATACCCGGTTCGATGTATTAAAACTGTCAAACGGAGGATATTTCGTGTATCCAGGCTCTCCTACAGCCATTACACGAAAGGAGTGTGGAAGAAGGAAGGTAAACCTATTCGAAGTGGGGGATCCGCCTCGAGAATATTTGCTCGATACACCGCATTATTATGAAATCAAACTCGACTTGGATCCATCAGATGACTTGAGCCCAATAGAAAGACTAGAGGATAACCTCAAAGCTATTCACCCTCAAGCGAAGGTCCTGCTATCAGTTTATGGATATGTGAACGGTCAAGCCTTAGGCATGACCGAAATGGTCCTTAAACAAGAAATGGATACCCTGCTACGGGATAAGCAGGTTGATAGATTTGAATACGAAGTTAGGGATGTACGACAAATACTAGAAGATGACTTGTATAAAACATTCATGGCTAAACTGGAAGAAACCGATGAGCCCTCGGAGACCAAGCTTGAAATGCGAGATTTTATGATCAGGGCGATGATGGAATTTAGAGCATGAGGATCAAAGAATTTTTAATCAATAGGTATGGACCGTTGTCATATGATACCCCAGTTCGCCTTGGCGATTTTACCTTGCTTTGGGGTGAAAATGAACATGGCAAGACTCTGACAATAGATGCGCTAATAAAACTGCTTCTGGGAAGGAATGTGACAGATTTCCTGCGGATTGACCGGGTAGAAGAGAGTCCTTCTGGCTATGCAGTTATTGAGGATAATGAAGGGAAGGAAATCAAAGTCCCAGATGATGGTAGCCTGATAAGTATTGCAGGTTTATCCACCTCGGATTGTCGTAATATTTTCATTATACGAAATAGCGAACTCCTGATCGAAAGAGAAGGCCAGTTCTATACCGAGGTAACGGACCGGCTTACTGGATTGAGAACAATGGAAATTGGGCGATTACAGGATATCTTACGGGATCTGGGCAGGTTAACACCCGGAGGGAGTTTAAGAAATACGGGCGTTGAAAAAATGAGAACCAGGCTAGACACAGCTCGCGATACCTGTAATAACATTAAGGCTTTAATCGAGAGGGTTGATGAGGAAGAATTGGGAAACTTGGAAAAGAGCATGGTAGAGAAAGAAGAGGAAGTAGCTGATATTACACGTCAGCTACTTCTTTTCGACGAGGCTCGTAAGAGGGAGAGATTCGAAAAAGGAAAGGACGCATTGGAGAAACTTGAAAATGCCGTGCGAGAACTGGAGCCTCTGGAAATCTTCAACAACGAAGATCTTCAATTATGGCAGGAATCTGAAAATGCAATAAGTAGTGCCAACAGGGAGAAGAGTGAGTTAACCAAGAGGCTACAAGAAAACGAGACATTACTGCAATCAGGAATAAAGGAAAGGCAGGAAAAGGAAAGAGAGTTCCAGGTTATCAGCGAACAAAAGCGACAAATTGATAGTAATGTGAAACCAGCGTTAGAGAACTACAGGGGGGAAAGTGAAAAGCTAGCTACACACTCAACTTCGAGTAAGTTCTGGAACCTAGCGTCCTTAGTGTCAACTGCACTTTTAGCGATTTCACTCATTGCTTGTGCTATAGGTAGAGTTGTACCCCTATTCGTGCTGGCGGGAATTCTTTTACTGACGGCATTAATAGCCTGGTTTAATAAGTTTCGACTCCAAACAACAAGCACTAGATTAGCAAAACTATTCGCATCAATTAACTTGAGTCTCGCCAAGTATGAACTAAACACGGACTCTATCGAGGGTATCCTAAGCAACATTCAGAAGTTTGAAGACGATCATACTAAGAAGTCTGAAGAGCTTCAGGGAATGAAACGAGAAGAAGCAGTTCTAGAGGACAGGATAAAGAACATCCGTGAGGATGATATTCTACAAGAGGAGAGAAAGATCAGGGATTCAGAAGAAAAGATAGCAGGTATTTTGACTAGATCAGGGGTAAAATCACTGTCTGAATATAAAACCAGGTTGCTATCCAGAGAAGGTGCCGAGAAGTCCTTAGGTGAGTCGATAAGTATACTTAACAGTCACTTTGGGAGGGTGAATGATAATCTGTCAGAGAATATCGCACATTGGCAACAAGAGGTCAGTGAGCTTGAAAACTACAAGGACAGAAGTCAGGAAGCTCAATATGACGAAGGAGTAGTTACTCAACTAAGAGAAAGAGAAGCTGAATCGCGTGACGAATTGGGAGCGTTAACAAGTGCTATGGAGGTATTCCGCAAGGAATTAGAGGAAATAGAAAAAGACACTCTATGGATCCTGGGTGTTGAGGCAGGTAATGTTCCATGCAGTAGTACAGTGGATCTGGCCCCAACATATAGTAAATTACAGGAGTTCATTGATGAAATTGAGGGTAGACGTAAAAATGTACTCGGTGTTTTGGATATCTTGGAAGAAATCACAAATGAAGAACAAGAGAAAGTATCTGAGTTGTTTGGCGAAGAAAGCTCTATTACTGAACACTATCGTGATATAACAGGTGGACTGTACGTAGAGGTTCTATTCAATCAACAGGAAAAGGTCCGGGTAAAACAGCGAGATGGCAAACTGATTGAGGCTTCAAAGTTATCTGGCGGAGCTTATGACCAGCTTTATTTTTCAATTCGAATGGCTTTAGGGGATAAGATATTAAAAGGTAATCCAGGATTCTTTATTATTGATGACCCATTTATCAAGGCTGATCCCACTAGGCTTTACAAACAAATGGCCATGCTTAAGAGTATTAGTGAAAAGGGATGGCAAATAGTATATTTCTCGGCCAAAGGAGAGGTAAAGGACGCATTAGCCGATGATATTACCAATGGAATTATAAATCTCATCGAGATAGATAATGTCCACGTTTAATCGCCGTGTTATAATGAAAAACTCCTAAGAATTCTCGGGGAATTAACTACGGTATTCTTCAAACTCAAATTTATAGTATTTGGTTACCTTTGAAGAAGTATGTAAGCAAACAGTAGTGTAGACTTTGGGCTTATGAGTCGACTCCATAAACCGAAGACTATAGATATAGTCTACGGTCGTTTAAGGAATAGAAAGCGCATCTGACTATGGATCAGATTTAGTTTTTGGGCACAAACAGAGCGCGTAGGTATTTTGCTATACCCTAACCTTTGCCTAACAAGTTGAGGTACAGCTTTTATTGTAGAAACTTTTTTCTCTGGTTTTTTTGATACGTGGTGGCAAGAGATTCAAAACCATTAGCGGGAGTTTTAGCTATATCTTATGCAGGTTGAACTTTGTGGGGGCCATTATTCAAGCGGATTCCATTATCACCGTACACCTTCTTTGAGATACAAGGGCAAGGACGCAAGAACAAAGCTCACTTCTATTATGAATGAACTGTCCGTTAGGGTTGCAGAAGCAGAGGATGGGCCTACCGGACAAGAGGAAGCGTCAGGATAAGCGTCACGATAGAGAAGCGGCTATATAGCTTAGGACTGGCAGACCGCTGGTCGGGGGTCCGAGTCCCTCTAGTCGCGCCACTTTTTAAAGGTAAAAAGCTCTCTACCAGACATTGGGTACACGGCTTTTCGTGTTAAATGGCACTAATTTGGCACTAATTAGAGTTTAATGAAAGAGACAGATTCAATGCGTCAAATCTCTGTGTAAGATATGAAGTACTTCGACGGATATCTTGGCTTCTTCAGCATTAAAGCTGAGTTGGTTGCGAATTTCATTACTTGGATGTACAAGGTTTCTATACTCTCTTAGAGGATGGGACAACTTCTGTATTCCAGCAGAAACAAGCTTAAGTTCAACTGAAACGTCTATGAGTTTGGCAAAATCCCAACGAGTGATATCGTTTTCTTTAGATGCAGATTTCGCGGCTATAGCAATTGTCTTGTTTGATAGCAACAAATCGGTAAGAATGGCCTCAATGATTCCACCACAAAGGATTATTACTGATTTCCAACAGTTAGATATAAAAGCTCTTTGTATTTCATCATAATCACGTTCAATTATAGCTCTTAGGTCTGAATTACTAACGAAAGCAAATTGGCGCTTCTCTGTAACAGGAATATCAGTTGGTTGGTCAAGTTCTACCTCTAATCGTCCAATTACCATCGATAAATAACCTCGTATAGAAATAAAGTCATAAGATAAATTATCTTTCAGATCATCATATTCAGGGTCAAAGGGAACCATGTCTGGGAAATCTTTTTTGAGTCGGTCAAGCTCCATCATCAAAGGTCGGACTTGATTGCCTCCTATTCTTGAACCACCTTTTAACGTATCAAGAAATCGTTTCTGCTCTGAAATAGAATGATAATAGACCCGGAGTTTTTTACGTTCATCTGCATTCATATGAGTTATTATATGGGTGTGGTATTAGAGAGTCAAACTTGAATTATTTGCTTGAGATAAACTATGTCATCAAACTTATTAGCGGCAGTTTCACCGTCCGCTCGGCTATTGAGCTGGCCCTGCGTAAGTTGCGTGCCAGAGGCGGAGACGAGGAAGCAGGGAAGCTGGGAGGTGCGTTTCTAGGTAGCCTGCGGTCTATGCTGGCGCGAGCGGAGTTAGTAGCCTAACGTCCCCCAGGAGTCGGTTCAGCCAGTAAAGAGATACCTTGGAATGCCTATACTCATATGTCCCCCTAAACAATTTGCTATTTTGTTACCCCCTCACCTTACTGTAGGTAAATCGATAAAGTGCTCTAAAAGGGTTATGTGTTGTTGGCATATGACCTTAGGTGTATAATTGCCATAACCAAAAAGACTTGATTTTAAGCGTGTTAGAGAAAAAACAGTCATGTCCATAGATAGATTTAACGAGAAAGTCACCTTTATTTTCAGCATCGCCAATTTATTGCGAGGCCCCTACAAACCAGCCCAGTATGGGGAGGTAATGCTTCCGATGACGGTACTGCGTCGGCTTGACTGTGTCCTGGAACCCACAAAAGATAAAGTCCTGCAGCGGATAGAAAGCCTCAAAGGCGGTCAGGTAAAAGACCAAGAGCTAATCCTGAACCGGGCTGCCGGTCAGCAATTTCATAACACCAGCAAGTTTGATTTTCAAAACTTGAAAGGTGACCCGAACAATATCGCGGCCAATCTGGTTCATTACATTAAAAGCTTCTCTTCAAAGGCCCGGGAAATAATCGATAATTTTAAATTTGAAGAGCAAATTATCAGTTTGGACAAAGCCAATCGGCTTTACATGATTGTATCTAAATTCAGTGAACTCGAACTGCACCCGGATAAGGTACCTAATATTGAAATGGGTTATATCTTTGAGGAACTCATTCGGAGGTTCTCTGAACAGAGAAATGAGGAGGCTGGAGACCATTTCACTCCTAGAGAGGTTATCCGCCTCATGGTCAATCTGCTCTTTAATCCTGAAGAAGACATTCTGACCAAACCAGGCATTATCAAAACCCTGTTTGACCCTGCTTGTGGCACCGGTGGTATGCTCTCAATATCTGATGAATACCTGAACCAGTTAAACCCGGACGCCAGGCTTATCGTATTCGGTCAGGAATACAATCCGGAATCTTACGCTATCTGCGGCTCCGATATGATGATTAAAGGTCAGAGCCTGGAAAATTTAAGGTTTGGTGATAGCTTTAC
>SDBU01010656.1_pt1 | contig 10173 bp, 10 predicted proteins | sample 2277071 | NCBI WGS metagenome assembly SDBU01 (sample SAMN10397929, study PRJNA504765) | marine sediment metagenome | isolation source: marine sediment core GS08_GC12, 126 cmbsf | place: Arctic Ocean: Gakkel Ridge, Loki's castle | collected 2008 | reverse complement strand
GTTAACCAGGTATACTTATGCCGGCAAGGCATGAGGGTAAAGAGGCTCCAAACCCAAACCCCGCCACCAATTTTTGTAGCTAAATAGCCCTGTTGGCGCAGGTATTTCTGGCTACAATTTAGAATAATCCTGGGTTGCCATTACAAATGTAACAGGTTTTTCCGGAGAGTAATAGTAAGAGGGAGGGTCACTTGAGAATCGCACATGTCCTGTTTTGTCATCTTTTTGGATTTCTCACCTCCCGTTCTGGCACGGATTCTATCCCCACGCAGTATGGGTGTCAATGTTCAACTTGTTAAGATTCCTAATTCTACACTAGCTGTAATTGACCGTGGTCTACAATGGTCTTTTGGGCGGACTTCGCCCCAACTATAGACTCAAAATCAGTAAGAGTATATTTCTTCCTCTTATGCTCTTCAAAGAATTCACTCAGTCTCCCATAATAAATTACTTGCCAGCCACCTTCAGCAAATTGACCAGATAATAGAGGTTCTTTCATTCTTGATTGTAATAGGTTGTCTCTTTCTTCTGGCAAGACTATGTAACGTCTAACGTTATAGGGTATGTTAGCCCCACGAACCAACGCTTCTGTTATGCCTGTGGTATTTTCAACCTCAAATATGTGAGTTATCTTACCGCTTGTGTGCCAAACAACATCAATTTCTTGCACTTTCTTAAAACTTTCGGGGCTAATGCTTTCAATCGGTTCTAAGTTTTTGTATCCTTTCAAATCTATGACTCTGCTTTCTTCGTAAACCGCACTGGGATGCCCTGAAAAGACTGAAAAGCCCAATTTTATTCCTAATCTAGCTAGAAAATGAATCATCATTGAATGCTCATTCTCCCTTATCTCCACTGATGGCTTCAATTTCCACTTCCCATCTTTGGTTCTTAGAGCATATTCATTCAATATTGAAGTAACAACTGGTGGATTTGGAGTTAGAGCGTTCTTAAATGTTAAGAATAGGTCTTGCAATATATCATCAAAGGATGCTTTAGCAACACGGCGTAAGGTCTGCACTACTGTCATTTCAACTCTTTCGTTAAGTGGTATAACGTGAAGTAGGTATTCTTGTGGATTCTTGAGCCACCAGCCTTTCCCTTCAATAAATTCAAAATCAGTGTCTTTATGGTTTTCAAGGACATTTTCAATTCTGTCTGGTTTTGCGGCAAGCAGATAGCCATACTGGTCAAGCATAACGTATATACCTTGTAAAACGTCATTGTAGCTTACAGGCTGACCTCTTTTTGCTATGATACTTCTGACAGCATCAACCACTATATTCTCAAAAGCACTCAAATCAATTAGAGCTTCGTCAAGAGCAAATTGACGTGGTGATTCTGGTTTCAAGAACCTTAAATAGTAGTCTCCAATTGCACTACCATACGGTGCTAGTAGAGCTTTGGCAGATGCTCTTGCTGGCTGCTGATAAAGAATCTTATCTAATTTGAAACCAGAGTATACAACTGCCCTTATGATACTGTTATATATTTTTATATCGGTGCTGTGGAAAGTAACTGTAAGCCAGCTAGAAGGTTTAAGAACCCTGTTTATCTCACGAAATGCTTGCATAAGCATCCTGTAATACTCATCAAAGTCCTTTCTTCTTTCTGGACTATCACTAATAATTATTTCATCGTCAAAGTTCTGTTGTTCTCTGAGCCAAGATGCCCAAAGAAGGTCAAGCTCTAAATATGGAACAGAATCACCGTAGGGAGGGTCAGTGAAGATATAATCAACTGAATTGTCTGGTATACTTGAGAGTGCAGTAGCGGATTGAGTAAGAGCTAAGAAGGGTTTTTTGTCACTTAGCTCCTTGAAATTAGTTGCTTCTTGAAAATTAAAACCTATAAGCTGGTTTGTTTCAGATTTGCCTCTTTTTAGCTTTTCAAAACGCTCTTCAAACCCGTTCCAAGCGTTGATTTCAAAGTATTCTGATGGAATCCAATAACCTCTAGTCGCCCAACTACCAACTTCCTTTGTCTCCTTTGATTCTCCTGATTCCCTACCTCTATGTCTTATTACAAATACCATTTTGCTAGCCTGTCCAAGACTAGAAGTAAAGCAAAATTTCATAAGCTGTTTGTAGATGGGGTTAGCAATCTTCTCAATTGCATTGAAAATTACCGCTAGTGCAAATAGGTTTCTATGTGTGAATAAATCTACAACTGTCATATCTTTGGAAACATTAATTCTACTATTCCAGACTAGCCTCGTTGTGGGATACCAGTAGGGAATAGTTGTGGCATCAATTTGAGATAGTCTATCTAAATCATCCTGTTCTGCTTCCTTCCACAGTGTTTCCTTGCCCTGCTTTTTGCACTGACACCTATACCTAATCTCTATAGGTTTATTCTCATTCCAGATTACTGCTTCAGCGATTGTATTTTCCCCACATCTTGGGCATTTTGTCTGATAGAGTGCGTCAATTTCTGGTTTGACTGTTTTTTTGATAGTTGAGAATATATCATCCAATACATTAAGGTCTACTGAAAGTGCGGTGCATCTGGTAATGAAATTTGAAACGGGGTCAAGGTCAACGGCTATAGCTTTGCGTTTTAGGATTAGAGACTCAATAGCGGTAACGCCACTACCTGAAAATGGGTCTAAAACAATATCCCCCTTGTTACTGTAGTGTTCAATGTATTCACTAACTACATTGTGGGGTTTTCTAGCCCAATATCTATGCATCAAGTATCTTGGTGGATGTGATTTAGCTACAATTGCATAGTCTATATGCTTTATCTTGTCATTGCTCTTTTTCATCTTCTAAAGTAAACCTACTATCGGCATCATTTTAGCACATTATAGTTGATAAACTTCAATTTCATCTTTGAGTGCTTCCCTTTGCTCTATTGTTCTTATGCTCCTGTCTTATGGCACTACTATATAGAAACAACCCAACCGTTTGTCAATCATTACGCTGGACATAGTGGATATAATGGCTTGTATAGAAGCGTTCTTTGTTCGCTGTTCTCAATTCTGAGAATTGCCGTTGGTGGTATCTTACTAAGGTTTACCATTCGCCTAGCTTGCTTCCTATCAGTTGTCAAAGCTATAATGAGCCAGAAATATACGGAAGTTCGGATTTTCCCCGTTCGGCGAGCCATTTCGCTTGCACCAAATATGCCACTCAGCTTATAATAGATTGAACTTGGCTGGAGTGGGGGTGTGTAATGCAGATAAATGTATCTCAGATGCTTAAGGAAACTATAGGGTCAATACGAAATTACGAGGTGAGTGAGATTGTTGATATTGGCGAGAGCGAGAGCATGGTTCAGGGTAAGGTCAGGCTGATGCGTACTGACCGGGGTATTTTGACTAGGTGTAGTCTGCACACTGAACTTAAGGTTACCTGCAGCCGCTGCTTGAATTTGTTTGGTTGTCCTCTGGTGCTGAATATTGAAGAGGAGTGTTTCCCCATTACCGAAGTAGTTAGTGGTGCTTCACTCCCCTTGCCTGATGAGCCCGGCTGCTTTACTATTGATGAGCGTCATATTCTTGATTTAACCGAGGCGATACGTCAATATGCGCTACTGGCTATCCCGATGAAGCCACTTTGTCGTGAGGATTGTGCCGGGTTATGCCCTGGTTGTGGTCACAATCTTAACCAGGGACCTTGTAATTGTCTGCCTCAGGGAACAGAGCCTTACTGGCCTGAGTTAAGCAAGTTGGCTTTAGCTAACGATGTATCGGTAAATGAGTGGAAAGGAACGGAGTAGATTATGGGAGCTTTACCAAAGCGAAAATACGCTAAGGCGCGTCAGGGTAGGAGGCGTGGTCATCTCGGTCTGACACCTGCTCTCCTGGACTATTGTCCTCAATGTCATAGCCCTAAATTGTCTCATCATGTTTGTCCTACCTGCGGAAGCTATGCTGGCAGAGAAGTCATTGAGATTAAAAGCCCGAAAAAGAAGGCTGGCTAGGAGGTTGGGCTATACTCTAGCCGAGGCTGAGGCAATAATTGCCAGTCTTAAAAATTCCTACATGGGGGATTAGCTATGGCTGAGCCGATGAAGGTAGCCTATGTCTTCCCCGGGCAGGGTTCTCAGTGGGTAGGCATGGGGCGTGACCTTTATGAGAATTTTGATTCGGCTAAAGCAGTCTTTAAGCAGGCTGACGACATTTTGGGATTTCCTCTATCCCGATTATGCTTTGAGGGACCGGAGGATGAGCTTCGCCAAACTATCAATGCCCAACCAGCGCTGGTAGTAGTCAGCTTTGCCTGCTTGAGGGCTGCCCATGATGTGGGTGGTGGCAATGGGTTACCACCGCCGACTTTCGTTGCTGGTCATAGCCTGGGTGAGTATACGGCACTAGCAGTAGCCGAAGTGCTTGATTTTGCCACTACTGTTTATCTGGCTCGGGAGAGGGGACGGTTAATGTATGAGGCTGGGCTGAGGAGAGCCGGGGGTATGGTGGCAATAATTGGGCTTGATGAAGCCTCGCTAGCTGAAGTGTGTGAGGAGACTGGCACCCAGATTGCTAATATTAATTGCCCGGGTCAGCTAGTAATCAGCGGGGCGAAGGAAAACTTAACCAAGGCTACTGATTTAGCTAAAACAAGAGGGGCTCATCGCACTATCCCGTTGCCGGTGAGTGGTGCCTTTCACACGCCACTGATGCAGTCGGCAGTTGATGGTATGTCTGAGATTGTAGCCACTCTTTCCTTTCATAAGCCGCTCATTCCTATTATAGCTAACACTACGGCTCAGCCATTGACCACTGCTGAACAGGTGAAGACAGAACTCCTTAGTCAATTGTGTAACAGTGTTCAGTGGCAGCGCTCTGTTGAGTATATGGTAAATAACGGTGTGTCTACCTTTATTGAGATAGGACCTGGGAAGGTACTTAGTGGTCTTATCAAACGAATAAACAAAGATGTTAAAACCCTGAATATAGGTGATGCTACGGCTATTAGGAATATAGTTTGTTAGAGGGATTGTTTATCAGCCCGTTGGAATTTTCTAGTAATCGGGAGAGCAGTAATGGACTTGTCAGGTAGAGTGGCTATAGTTACTGGCAGTGGTCGAGGTATAGGACGAGCTATCGCCCTGAAGTTGGCTGAGGTTGGGGCTATTGTTGTGGTTAATGATATAGGTGAGGCAGCTCAAGGTGTGGCTGAGGAAATCAGGGCTATGAACAGGCAGAGCCTGGCTATTCTGGCTGATGTGAGCTTATCGCCAGATGTTGCCAGGCTAGTAGATGAAACTATAGCTACCCACGGGAAGGTCGACATTCTGGTCAATAATGCTGGAATTACCCGTGACCAGCTTACGGTGCGAATGTCAGACGAGGAGTGGGACAGGGTATTAAATGTTAACCTGAAGAGTGTCTTCCTTTGTACTAGAGCTGTGTTGAGGCACATGATTAAGCAGCGCTGGGGTAGAATTATTAGTATTGCCAGTATTGTTGGTGTAGTGGGCAACCCAGGACAGGCCAACTATGCTTCAGCTAAAGCCGGTATTATCGGCTTTACCCGGACTATCGCCAAAGAGGTGGCTTCACGGGGCATTACGGCCAATGCTATTGCCCCTGGCTTTATTGATACTGATATGACACAGCGGCTAGAAGAAAACCAGAGGCAGGAGCTTATGAGGCACATTCCGCTTGGTTACCTCGGCTCTCCCCGTGATGTGGCTGAGGCGGTTGCTTTTCTGGCTTCTGAAGAGGCCAGGTATATCACCGGGCAAGTTCTAAATGTGGATGGGGGCATGGCAGGAGCTTGGATGTGAATATTATTGATTCTTACCAGTTTGGACAGGTCGTAGTTAACGGCAAGAAATATATATCAGATGTAATCATTTTCCCCGATAGGGTTAGAGATAACTGGCGGAGAAGGACGGGGCATCAGTTATGGGTTGAGGATATAGCCGAGGTTATAACTGAAAATCCCGAGGTGCTGGTAGTTGGCAGTGGGTCATCGGGTTTAGTGAAGGTGCTACCTGAGGTGCAACAGGTTGTTGAAGCCCAGGGCATTAAGCTTATTGTGGAGGCTACCGATAGGGCTTGCCATACATATAATCAGTTGTGCTGTTCCCAGAGGGCAGTAGCAGCTCTCCATATAACCTGCTGAATTAAACAATGAGGGAGCCCCCTAAGGGACTCCCTTCGTTAGTAACTTGCCTATACTCAGCGCCGGCAACTAAACTTCAGTGTCGTATCTGCCGTTGGTGTCTAAGATGGTGTGTCGGTATTGACAGGTTCAACATTGAATGTCCGTATCTCTGACCATTCACCCCACTGACCGCCTACTTTCGCCCTAACCTTCCAAGTCCATCCATAATAGTTGGGTGAAAGGATATAGCCGCCGACTCTAACAAAGTGATAAGATGAACTGGTAATGTTGCCGTTATCAATTACTGGGTTTATGGCTGTAGGACCGATGACGTACAGATGGTACTCAGTCGCTCCTTCACAGTCTGACCACTCAAAATCCCAGACAATATCATCCAACCCGTCTGTGCGCCCATTATCCAAGGTGGCTCCATCGGCAGGAGACAAGAGCACAGGCACTGTCGGTGGTATCGTTACAACAAAGTTAGCCGTCTTGTATTTGTTTTTCTCCCAGGTATTGTCAAGAGGCGAAGGAGCGCTGCTGTCGTAGAGGTCCCACTGGCCACTTCCTGACACCTGGTTCTCCTTGATAAGGTTACCACTGGACGACGTGGGACCGATGCCGACCACACCGATGCCGACCACAGTGGAAGCGGTGACCTCGTTCTCAATGACCTCATTGTCATCGGCAGCATTGTATAGCCAAATACCGCGGACGTTATCGGCGAGCTTGTTCTCCTTGATGAGGTTGTCAGTCGACTGCAAGACTATGATGCCAAAGGCAGAGCCGGTGACCTCATTCTCTATGACCTCATTGTCAGTGGCATACTGTAGCTGAATGCCCTGGTTGTTATCGGCGAGCTTGTTCTCCTTGATGAGGTTGCCAGTTGACTCGGCAACGGCAACCAAGATGCCCTGATGGTCAGAGCCGGTGATCTCGTTCTTTATGATCACATTGTCATTGGCAACATATAGCGAAATGCCCCATTCGTTATCGGCGAGCTTGTTCCCCCTGATGAGGTTGCCAGTCGCCGGCCAGCCCTCGATACCGATACGATAGTTGCGGATTTCAAAGCCTTCAATAGTAACACCAGTCGATAGGCTTATGCCGTTCCCCGTTAAGGTAGTGCCGGTGTCGGCAGGAAAGGTTCCATCCAGAATTGCTCCCCTTTCACCATTCAGGGTGATGTCGTTTGTGCTGATTACCACCGACTGGTGGTATACGCCAGCGTGCACGATAATCGTATCACCGGGGCTGGCGGAATTAACAGCAGCCTGGATGCTCTCACCCGGGTTGACGTGAATCTCAGTGTTTGCCGCAACAGGCGCGGATACCGCCATTGCCAGCAATAATACTACTGCCGCTGCTATTGCCATTAACTTTTTCACTCTTTATCACCTCCTTTATAACCAATGTGTGACGACAGTATAGCACGACTCTCAATCTTGTCAAGGTGTCTAAACTTCACTTTACTTACCAATCTGAGCGTTGGACTGTCTCCAAGCGGCCGAAAAAGCTACGTGAAGATTGACCTCGCCCTCCCTATCTGCTAGACTCAATCGAAGATGTGGCAGTTCTTCATATAACCTGCTGAACAAGACGGTAAGCAGGCATTCAGCAAGCCATATAAAAAGCGAAGGGGCCGGTACGAAGTACCAGCCCCCTCTTTGTATCGCCACCTTTCAAAAACTAGGCAGCTCTTGCCGCAAGTCCAGGTAACACTTGTTAAGGTTATTCAGGAGTAAATATCTCTATGATACTCGTGTCATTGGCCATTCTAACTTGCTCGATAGTTACCGAACCAAAACCAAGCCCAGCCCAAGCAGCATCCTTTACTTCCCTGTTCTTACCTTTGCCACCCGCGGGGAAGCTGTAGGTAGAAGCCTGTACCACCACATCATATACGCCAGAGTCCAGATTAGGAATGATGAAGTTGAATGAATGTGCATCCATAGTATCCAAGGCCAGCCCTATTGTCATATTGTCTGACGCATTATCGGTATTCAACTTGGCCCATAGATTCTGCTCCCTCATGGCGAATATTATCCCTTCCTCTCCGGTGTAGTTGCCGTTTAAGCCTGTGGGTAAGCCTTTAGGAGGAGACGCGTAGTATCTAGTTCCATCCTTCTCAGCATAAACCCTTACCATGATTTTGGCTATGGCATCGCCAGTAGACCATTCCGGGTCTTGACTTTGGACGATAACTGTTGTTTGCGTGAACAGACCGCATAGCAAAGAAACATCCACGAACAGGTCCTTCTTCTGTGCCATCTTGATAGGCTGCTCAAGTATCGTTGTGAAATTGTCCGCACCCCTATTGGGGTCAATCAATGTGAGGTCAGACACAGCTGCCGTAGCTTTGGAAGCTCTCGTTCCTTGAGCCAATGCTACACCGCCACCTATTAATCCAGCCAGAAGAACCACTGCTAGTGTTATCGCTATTAGCTTTTTCATGTCATTTTCTCCTTTCTTTTAAGATTGCCTTATCGTCCGTCGACCTCGGGCATAGCGGCCTACCTTTAATGATGCTTTTACTCCTGCTGTTCAATAGGCATTACATCCTTTGTAGTCAGTGTCTAAAGACAGTGTAGCACCATTTCCAACCCTGTCAAGATAACTAAACTTCACTTTTCCCACCATTTTTATATTAAACCTCACTTTACCTATTTTTTTATGTTATAGTGTCTGAGATGGCTGGGATAGTCATGTTACCATTGACCTCGCCCTCCCTATCGGCTAGACTCAATCGAAGATGTGGCCGCTCTACACATTACCTGTTGAGTGAATTTGAAATGTGGAGATGGTTTTAATCTTGAAGTAGTAAAACCAGTAGACTAAAGAGGAGATTAGGTAATACTTTCTATCGTTGTGATTAATACTAGGATTAACTCAAAAAGGGGGACAGAGAAGATGGGCTTGCCCATGTTTGATTTAATAGGTAGAGTAGCTATTGTAACCGGAGGTGGTAGAGGGCTAGGGAGAGCCATAGCTTTAGGCTTTGCTGAGGCTGGAGCTGATGTGGTAGTTTGTGCTCGAACTACTGCTGAGATTGAGGACACTGCGGCTAAAATTCGAGATAAAGGAAAAAGGGCATTAGCTATACCAGCAGATGTTAGAAATGTTGACCAAGTAACCAATGTGCTGGATAAAACTTTAGCTTCGTTTAACAAAGTTGATATACTGGTCAACAATGCAGGTGGGGGCACTCTTGGTGGTGGTCGTGGTGCTGAAGCTTTACATTTGACTATTCAGCAGTGGGAAGCATCGGTAGAAATCCACCTGAATGCCGTGTTTATTTGTACTAAAATCATAGGTGAGCAGATGCTGAAGCAGAAGGCAGGTAATATTATCAATATGGGCTCTGTAGTTGGGCTGGGTCCTTATGGAGCTTTACTCCATTATAGTGCCGCTAAGGCAGCTCTTATTAATTTTACACAAACGCTAGCCGTGCAGTGGGCGCGATATAATATCCGGGTCAATGCTATAGCGCCTGGGTACATTGAGACTCAGCTAATTGCTAAAAGATTCGAGCTAGAGCCCAAACTTCGAGAGAGTCTACTAAAGAGGATCCCATTAGGACGCTTGGGCAGGCCTGGGGATGTTGTTGGGGCGGCTATTTACCTGGCTTCTGATGCTTCAGCTTATGTCACTGGTCAGACCATTGTGGTTAGTGGGGCATTAGCCACTCTTGCTCGGTGAAACTATTGTGGTTAGCGGTGCAAGTGTTATAATGTTGCTTAGGTTCGGAGGCAATCTATGGCAGGGGCACGGCGGAAAGCGAGAGTACTTGCCCTTCAGGCGCTATATGAGGTTGATTCTGTGGGGCACGAGGTGGAAGGAGTGGTAAATCATCTTCTGGCTAAGGGAGAGTTGTCTGAGGAAAATGCCAACTTCACCCGTGAGCTGGTAAGCGGTGTTATCCAGAACAAGGAGAAGATTGACCTAAATATTCAAAGCCTGGCTCCTGCCTGGCCACTAGAACAAATACCGGTGGTCGATAGGAACATCCTGAGGCTTGCAATATTCGAAATTTTACTTGATAATAAGGTGCCGGTTAAGGTAGCTATAAATGAAGCGGTTGAGCTGGCCAAGACATTTGGTAGTGATAATTCGT
>SDBU01010655.1_pt1 | contig 10173 bp, 10 predicted proteins | sample 2277071 | NCBI WGS metagenome assembly SDBU01 (sample SAMN10397929, study PRJNA504765) | marine sediment metagenome | isolation source: marine sediment core GS08_GC12, 126 cmbsf | place: Arctic Ocean: Gakkel Ridge, Loki's castle | collected 2008 | reverse complement strand
CAAAATCACCAGGCTCAGCGATCCATCGTCGGCAACGACAAAATCAACCGCATCAATGCCCGTATGAAAAGCATAGCCGCCCCGCGTTATATCTACCCGGATGGCCTTGGATATATCCGCTGCGATCTGGTTTAGCCGGGTGTCTATCGTGACCGCCGACCCGTCATCGTTCAGGGCGATGACGATAATCTCGAAGCTCTGTCGCCATGTTACCCTATTCATCGCGCTTGTCAGTATCTCTGCTGATGTCTGGTATATCCTGCTATTCAGGTCATCCGCTGTTTCGGTGTCATAGTCCACCCGGCTCGCCCGCTTGACCACGACCGTCTGATTATAGCCGTTACCCGTCGTGACGCCGTTCACCGTCGTCAGCAGGTTTGCCGCAATAGATTCTATGACCGGTACCGACATCAGCCTGCCCGCCTTGTCTTTGCCATTTTCAGATACCGCTTAACGCGGCTGTCAACATTCGCGGTCAGCCCCTTGCCGGCCTCGGCCTTGATCTTGTTTACCTCGCCCATCTGTCTGCCTAACATCTCACCGATGCCCGGCCCGAATAACTCACGAATTCCACCGCCGGCCCGCTGCACAAACACTCCTTTGTGTGCGCCCGCACCCTCGCCGGCCCATGGGTTTTTGACCGTCTGCACAAAAGCCCCGGGTGGCGCCTGCTTTGTCTGTCCCATCACCTGATACGTGATGTTCTGGTGTGTTTTCCGCCTAATCCGATAGTTCCGCGAGAACACCGCTGCGGCGCCATATTTCGGCTTAAACACGTTATAAAACAGCCACGCCGATTGCCTCGCCGACGCCTCGAAGATAGTCTTTTTTGCTCTGCCAGCCTTCATGCCAAGTTTGCTGATAGGGATACCCCGGTCTTTGACGCGGATCAGGGCGGACCAGTTCTTCAGCGTTGCCCTGTATAGCCGGACTTGTTTGTTTACATCCTTCCTCTTGAGCCCTTTGGTCAGTTGCACAATGCGCCTGACTGTGTTCGTCTTTGCCTTGGCTGCTGTCCGGTTGATTGATTCTTTGAATATCCGCGGGACCGCCCCCGGCCAGTCGCGGAACATGCGGCTGATTCGTGCGACTTGTTTCGGGTCGATTGTTACCTCTGTCCGTATCATCCTATCCCCAGGTATAACATGCCTGCATCCTGCCAGTTGAGTGCAGATATCCGCCATTGCAGGGCGGTTTCACCGAGCCGCACGGCCAATGCTATTTTATCGCCGCCAGTTTCGAGTTCGCTGGAGCTGATCCCGTCATCCGCATCGTTTTTGACGGACACGACCATCTTCGGCGTGTTACCGTGCGGCACACCGTTCAGGCCAGCAACCGGGTTGCGGTCAACAATTGCGGTAATACCCCTGCTGCCCCCGCCTTTGGGGTAATATGTGACCGACTCACCGAACAAATCGAGGAATGTGTCCGCCTCTGCCGCCAGTGCACTGTCCTGTGCACCCGTTACAGTCGCCTCGATCAGCACGCTGACCGGGATCGATGGCGGCGAGAACCCACCATCGCTCAGGCTGTACGCGACGAATGTGTATCGCACACCTTCGCTCAGCCCGGCCACTGCGATGTCGCCGTCGCCGGCCCTATTGCCGCCCGCTGTCCATGCGGTTTCGCTGGGGATTTTATAGACCAGGTAGTTCGTTACCCCCGAATCGCCGGTGATCGAGGCGGTCGCGGTGGTGCCCGATACCGTAACGGCCAGCGTCGGAGCTGCCAGTTCGAAATCGACCGCCCCGCGTGACGCCGCTGCTGCTATACTTGCGCCGATCAGGCTGCTCATAATGCCTCCACGGTAACATCTTTATATTTGCCGCCGGCCGCCGGTACCCGCTCATGCGTTTCGGTTATGACAAGATCGGTCCCACTTTCCGCGTCGAGTATTTCCTGGGCCGATGAATCTGATTTAAGCCGATAATCACCAGCCAATGCCGCGGCGATAACTGCACACCATTTTGCAAACGTCCACGTCCCGCCGACGGTGATCCCTGTCATCGCCTTTATCGCGGTAGTTACTTGAGCTGCTGAAAGATTCTCTAAAGCTGCTATCAATGCCGGTATATCTGTACCAGTATCTTCCAAAATGAGACCAGTATGGCCGGCGATAGTAGCAGTCACAGTGCCAATAATATTCTGTTTAGCAAGTGTTGCAAGTAAAGCATGAGCATCATCCATCTCTGTTTTAGTAGCAGGAACAACAGTATTAGCCCCATCTGTTCCACGCATAACAGTTTGAGTTTGAGCAAACAAAGGCACAACCTCAACACCTGCTGTTGTACTCACGCCGGTAAAAGCAATCATATCCCCATTCGTTTCGGCCTGAGTCAGAGCAAGTTTATAAACCCCCTTTGCATTGGTAGCATCAAGTTCTGAAACTGCGTTTCCTGAGGCACCCAAAGCTCCATTGTCTTTAGTTATATTAACTGTGATATTTCCAGCATCGCCCGTCTTTGGGGCATCAGCGACAGTATTTCGTGCAAAAACAAACACATATTGGCTTGCCACGTTCTTATACATTCATTGCCCCTAACATTGAGCCTCTTTGTTTTTGTTGCCAGACTCCCATTGACGAATAACCTTCGCTTAAGGCATCTGAATTTAACATAGGTTTACCGGTATTGAGACAAGGACTACCCGGCTGTAATCTAAAATCACCATTCGCTGCATCAATGAATAATGGGGCTTCTTCTATCGAATTATCACCAAGCACTGGGGCTGTTCCACCAACAAAACTTGAATAAACAGGGTCAATCAATGGTGTACCATTTGTATCGACGATGCAGTTGTAATCGTTATAGGCAATGGAACCTCCGGCTGCCGCTTCGATGAGTATTCCGTGATGGCTCACACCGGGTTGTATGACACAAATGTTATTGTAAACAGTTAGAGCAGCACCTGCGTTTTGTACCTTTATACCCACTATAGCTTGATTATAGCACACGTTATTTTTGCAGACAGTATGACCGTTTATTCTCATGCCATAATCGGCACCGATAACTACATTACTTTCGATAAAGCCAGGAACACCGGTTGCAACTCCTATCACTGATTGTCCGCCAAGTGTAGGCTCTTGGAATACTCCAGTTATGATAGCACCGCCACTACCTAAAGTTATGATTTGATTTGTACAGGCAGGACCGTTTGCACATTCTATAAACAATACGCCATTACAACCAGTGTCAACGCCCTTAAAGAGAACATCAAATCGACAGTTTTTGAATACAGCACTTTCTGGTGTATTCAAAAAAGCAACTCCATTATCTCCAGCCGCTTGGTCGGTGTTGTAGAAATACAGGTTCTCCCATACTGTATTATCCATCCCGTCAATCGTAAGAGCAGGAAAGGCCAGACCATCAGCATCAATGACAATAAACGAGTCTGCGTGAATCCCATCATTATACGATTCGATTGGCGTTTGGTGATAAGTCCCACCCCTACTCATATCGCCAAGGGCTGTGTTGAATCCAATAACGCGACGGTGCGTATTTTTCAGGACTGTGCCGCCAAGAATATCATCGTCAAGAGTAGCGGCGAGAGTCGTGTCAAGATTGATATGAATGTCCATACTATAATCAGTTGCATCTACAACGTCTAACGCATGCTGTAAGGTAGCAAACGCTCCGCCGACATGGATGTCACAAGTGTCAACACCGACAAAAGCCTTGTCAATATCAATATATTGTCCCGCACCTTCAACAAGCGTAACCTTTTGATAGTGCGGACCACCAACAATACCCGCACCGTGTATATAGACAATCGTTCCGACGACACAATTGACAAACTCAGCTACACCTCCACCATTAAGCTCAATTCGTAGAAAACCCGACCCGTTATTTGTTGCATCACAAGCGGTTTGGAATGCGTTCCAAGTAGTCGGGTTAGACGTAGGGGCTCCTGCAATACTTTGACATGTAACATAATCAGCCGTTTCGCCCTCGACATAACCACCGCCATTGTCATCGTGGCGAAGACCGCCAGTCCCGCCGACAACGTAAATACCCTTAGCAGATAAAGCCATTATTCATCCTCCTTAGGCATATTGCCATGCGGGTAAATCTCGATTACGGTCCTGCTGGAGTATCGGCCTTGTACTCTGGGAAGCCCTACAAGCCGAACAGCCTCGATGATTCGGGCAAGCTCCTCTGTTCTCTTGTCCTGTTCGAGTTGACGCTTACGCAGGCGGATAATGGCATCCTTGTACTTCAGGTATTCCCCCTCATCTTCACTTGTCAGAGAGACGTGGAGCTTCACCTTCTCAAGGCTCTCCACATCGGCCACGGAGAGTGCGGCCAGCTTCTTGAATATCGGTCTGTTCTTCATGTTATGCCTATTACTTTTCCAGAACCTTATCGAGTTTGTCGTTGATGTCTTTTAGTTCACCGTATGTCCGGTCAGCCATCACGTTTTGTTGTTCGCGATGCATCTCGAAGATTGCCTTGTCGAGTTTTTTATCCTTCAACTCCGTGATGCTCTGGGCGTTCGTGCTGACCTGCACTTTGGTCATCCCCCAGACAACCGCAGCCGCGATTATGACGAGCACGGCCCGCAAAACAAAGGTGGATTTATCCTTACACTGTTGCGGTCCCTTCGCCATCTGGTCAGCCTCCTAAATACACTTGAAAGTGGCCGGGGCACACCAAGTGCCCCAGCCTGTTCAAGGAGAAAATATGATCTATGTATTTGTCAACTGATACGTCAGGATGTTGTCGTCTGCCGTCTGGACCTCGTTTGTCTGGAACCGCGCCCGCACAATATCGGATCGCGTCTGCTCCTCACGATACGATTCCATCACCGGGAAGGCCGGGGAATCTTCGGTCCAAAGAATAGTACGCGCCGCGGATGGGATGCGAAGTGGCGCCTCCTGCCCGGCCAAAAGTGCGATATACATTACACCTGCCGGCCAGAATTGCGTATCGCTCTCGGCGTAACCTTCCTCCTGGGCGTCGTAACTTCCCTGCCCTACAAGTATCTCCTTGCAGCCGAGGGCCATGGCCACTGTCGACGCCGGGATACTGGCGGGCAGCATCGAGGCGCCTGTCCAGACATATTGTGCCCGCTCTACGATCTCATCGACTTTCTGGAGTTCCTGCCAGTCGGCGCGCGGGATAATGATCGACAGGTCGGAGGTCAAGCATCCACAGGCATCGCCAATCGTATTAAACCCAGCCTCAAAATCGGCGATAGGTGTTGCGGTGGCGACCGTTGTCCACGCCGTCCCGACGTTGTGGTTTGTTAACGACATGGCTATATACAAGGCGGCGGCTCTGGCCTCATGACCCATAAGCACCTGGGTCATCAGGATGTCGGTCGCGGCTTCCTCGGCGTCGAATAGGTCTATATACTGCTCAGCGAATACATCGTCGACAGCATACTCCAGGCCGTTTTCGGTGCAGGTGTATGTCCTACGACCAAACTGGCCTGTCACGCGGTTATAGGCTGCGCCCGGTGCCCTTTTCTGATCCGTCACACGCTTCTTGAAACTCTCCCGGTTAAACACCGGGTATTCAGCGGATCGCTTGTTTGCTCTGAACAACGGCGCGGTCCGCAGACCGATAAACTTTGACCGGGCTTTTTCCGCGAAGTATTCCTGCGCGAATTCCGTCAGCACAGGACGCATCGCGGCGCTTGTTGATTCGGGTCTCATCTCTATATCCTTTCAATTTTACATTTTGCTTTTGTTCACGAACAACTATTATCTGTTATCTGTTGACGATCAGATTTCGGCGATGACCTCGATGTAATCAACCCAAACCGTCTGCACCGCCGACGCGCCGGTATGCGTCTTGATGCCGATAGTCGGCGTCAGCACTACGCCATCCGGTACAAGAATCGTTGTGGCGTTGTCGGTCATGGTGATCTTGAGAACTCCGTCAACATAGAAAAACAACGAATCGACTCCGTCCCAGAAGAAACTCAGCTGCATCTTTTTGGCCGCAAAGTTGGCGATGGCCGCACAGTCCGCGATGTTTGCCAAAGTATCTTCGAGGTTCTCGGTTGTGCCTTCTTCGGTCAACGCGTCGATATTGCCGTCGTGGAGCTGCTCGAATCCAACACGATCATTTGTCCCAGCTAATACGCTGGTGTCAGGTAACGCCAGGCCGATGAAGAAATCACACTTGTCAACATCCAGCAACGCTACGCTCGCTTCGAACCAGACCTTTTTGCCGACCGCCAATTTCACACTGCTGCCGTTCAGCTGGAGTTCTTCCAGATCAGCATTGGCCGCATTGCACGTCAAAACGAGTATTCCGCCAGGCCCATCGTCTGCGACATTGCAGATGTCGGCTGTGCCAGCACTGCCATCGGTGCTGGTCTTGAGCCAATCTCCTTTGTCGGCAGTCTCGGAGAACTTACAGCCATCTTCCGTAGAGCCGTCTGTAAAGTGATCCTGAATGCGGAAAGTTGTCGCCATGTTGGAACTCATAATATCATTCCCGCCGCGCGGACCCCAGACGATCGCAGCGGCTTTGCCGCCGTCGCCGGTGATGGCTTCCAGCAGAATTCCGATCTGCTTGCCGACTGCGGCGTCGGACACCTTGCCGTCGGTCGTCACATAGAAATCCGACCCTGCCGTGATCGCTTTGGAACCGGTGACTTTGTGAACCCCACCATCCAGCGGTTCCAGGGCAACCACTGTCGCCGTTGCAACCGCTTCCTGGGTTAAACCAATTGGCTCCTCGCCACCGTCCGCATACATCGCCGTGGAGGACGAAATAAGCACAAAACGATCGGGAACCAAAGCCTCGCCGCTTATCATAGAAAACGGCCCTGCATTCTTAAATGCTAATCCACTCATCTTTCTGTCCTTTCAATTTAAGGTTGTTGGGCGCAAAAAAAGCGGACCGTGTGCAAGTGTGGCTCCACACAGCCCGCTTTAATTTGCCTTGCCCCAGCGTTCGGTAGCTAACCTAACACCGGACCCGTTTTGTTCAATTATCTATCTGGATTTTGAGTTCTTGCAAACAGTTCGGGGTCCTGCCTTTTCAGTTTCTTTATGGCTTCGGAGGTCTTGATCCCCTCCTCCTTTGCCATCGCTCTCGCCTGCTCCAGAAAACCAGACGCGTTTATCTCGCCGCCCTCTGAATGTACGACCGGTTTGGCTCCGACCGCCGGCTTTGTCGGCGATGAATTCGCCTGATTCTTTTCCATAGTCGCCAGCCGGTCTTTTAATACATCGGCATAGGCAGCTTTGGCCTCAATCAGAGTCGCCCCGCTTGCGTGCTGTTCGGTGGCAAACTCCAGGTCATCCACAAACTCGGTCATCATCTCAGCTAACCGATTGCGGTCTTTTGCGACTGCTTCCGTTCCAGCCTCGGTCTTGATCTTTTCGATGTCAACCTTGGGCTCCACCGGTTTTTCATCAGCGGTATCCATTGTGCTTCCTTTCGGTTTACTCGTACTATTTGATTTTGTGCCGCCGATAACATTATCAGCGAGCCCGTTTTTTATAGCCGTTGCAGCAATCCAAATCTCACCCGTCGCCAGGGCCCGGACTGTCGCAACTTTTATACCGCGGCCTCGTGCCACAGCTTTAACGAAATTGTCCGCCATGCCGTCGATCACGTTTTTATAAGACGCGATCTGTTCGGGTGAAATTTTCACCCCAGGTATACCCATTCCCTTAAAATCACCGGACCGGACAATATGCACTTTGATCCCCTCCTCCTCCGCCGCTTTTGACGAATCGACGAACACGCTGAAAACACCAATCGAACCGACCATCGCATTCGGCCCGACGGAGATCGACTGGGCCTGAGCCGCCAGGTGGTATGCCCCGCTTGCTCCGAGATCGTTTATGTGCGCTGACACGGTTTTGGTTTTTCTCGCCGCAAAAATGACCTCTGCCGTTTCGTGAACGCCGGCGACGGTTCCGCCAGGGCTGTTGATCTCCAGGTGGATCCGGTCAACTTCGTCACTCACCATAGCCGACTTGACCTGGGCGGCGACATCTGGATAAGCCGTAGCCTCTATGCCGAACCATGAAAGCCACCTTGGGATCCTGTTCATCAAAATGCCGTTTATGGGAATGATTGCGACACCCCTGCGAACAACAGGCGCAGGCGGTGCCATCTTTTGTTCGGCATTTTCAACATCTTCAGGAGGGACTGCAGCATTGTCGGGGATCTGCGCGATGTATGTCCCGTTCGCAATACCAGACAGAAACGCCGCCAGTCGCCGCGGTTCCATCTCCCATATTTGGCTTTGCAGTTCTGCCAGTGCAAGATCGTTATTAGGCATCTTCGTCTCCTGTGCTTTCATCGCCGCTCGGCTTTTCGGTATTTTCATCGTTCGGGAAGTCTGCCGATTTTATATTCATTCCAGCGAATATCTGCCACGGTACTTTCTCGCCGGTTTCCTCGCTTATCTTCTGGGCCCGCTTGATCGCGTCGGCGACCTCGAGCACACGCGCATCCATCTCATCGGACCGGTCCTTGTTCAGGCTCTTTAGGACTCCGGTGTGTGTGGCGAATCCCCGATCGACTCGCTCACCATACGCTTTTGCTTCTTTGAGTTGATCAATCCAGGGGTATGTCGGGGCAATCCAGTTGTATTTCATGCCGTCGCTGGATAGTATTTTCAAATCGCCGGCAGCCGACCATTGCAAAAATTTCCATTCGAGAATCGGCGTTAAAAAGTAATCAATAAGAGAATTCTGCCATCCGGTAAACATCTGATATGCCTGTTCGAGTACGGCCCGCGATTGTGAATAGTTGCTTTTGGTCCAGTCCAGTAAAGTGATCTCCAGGGGCATACCTAACGGTAAACCCAACAGTCGCAGGAACATCCGAATACTTGCAGGAAAATCTTTGCCCGGTATGTTCCGCTCTATTCCCTCAACCTTTTCGCCCGGCTTGCCGTGAAATAAAAGTGCATAGTCCAGTTCTGTGAGTCGCGTCGACAGGCTGCCGTCATCTTCACTCGATGTTTTGTTCGGGTCGTCTTTCGATCCGTTATATCCGAGATCCGCTCCATCCTCACGAATAATCGCCACCGCCAGACGGCTTAACAACTGCCATGATATCGCTTCCGAATCGCATACATCGTTAATCCGGTGCAGCATTGCAAACGCCGACTGAGCCGGCGGTACCGACCGGGTGCTGCTCGGACGTTCGGGGTTGGTGATGAACAGAAAATGCTCCGGGTCTACACCGGTTGCGGTGGCCCGGTTAACTCTGCCATTTTTATAACGCGCAACGTAATACTTGGTCGGCCTACCTAATTTGTCTTTTTCAATCCCGTCCCTGTTCTGTGACTTGCCGACAATCTGCTCGGCCTCAATCAACTGGATAAGAGATAGGTTTGTTTTGATCGACGCGGTGTCACCGCATAACAGCAATTCCCGAACAACCATTTTTTCGACATTGCGCCCTGAAATTAAACCGCGGACTTCGGGACGCCTCCAGTCCCGCCGCCACAACGCTTCGACCTTTTTGTTGTACCCGCCACTTGTCGAAACCATCTGCAAGGTTAATCCAGAGCCGACAATATACGCGACGGCCCTGTCGATCATGCCATGATAAATTGCGTTGTTCCTGTAAAAAAAACGGCTCTGGGCCAGCATTCGTTCTCTGTCGTATTCCATATGCCTGTCGCCCGACGCCGATGTCGGCGACAACCCGTCAACAGCCGACATCCTGGAGGACTTATAACCAAGGGAAGTATATCCGCCGCGCATACTGTCGATATTCAAACTACTCGGCCTCACGTTAACATCCTCCCCCGCACGAATCCGGCACGGTTGACATTGAGCCCATGCTTCGATACGTATGCCGCAACCCCGGCTTTTTCGGTTTCGAGGGCTGTGTAACTAAGGGTCCGCCCCTGCATGGTCGAACTCTGGGCTCTGTGAACCAATAGCCAGCGGATCGCCTCAAGGTACAGAACGGCCTTTGACGCACTGCCTTCCCACGACAGATTGTCATCGTATTGCGCCAATGCATCGGCCAAAGTTGAGCTGCTCGTTAGTGCCATACTTAAAGCATACGGCCATAAATCCAGCAGTTCAAGATTTTTGTTTACAGTCTGTAAAATCGGTTTCGCCGACGCCGGCCTGTGGTCCGGCGGGGGCCGGGTAGTCCTGGGGCCTCCAGGACCGCTTGTGACGCGACGAAATATCGCGGGTGTATTTGGTTTGACCGCGGCAGTTCGGCTAATAGGGGC
>SDBU01010654.1_pt1 | contig 10173 bp, 11 predicted proteins | sample 2277071 | NCBI WGS metagenome assembly SDBU01 (sample SAMN10397929, study PRJNA504765) | marine sediment metagenome | isolation source: marine sediment core GS08_GC12, 126 cmbsf | place: Arctic Ocean: Gakkel Ridge, Loki's castle | collected 2008 | reverse complement strand
GGCTCGGGGAATCCTCTGAAGTTTAGGGTCATAGGAGGCCACACTTCCGATATAATACAACCACTCTGTTCCCTCTGTGTATTCTTTTATGTCCAGGTCTTTAGCCCAGTTTGTCCGATTTTCTGGTGGTTCCCCAAACGGATTACCCGTGCCCGAAATGTTTTTAAGCGTAATCCGGAGCGAGTCGGGAACCTTGGCCACGCCTAACTTTATGATGCTTCTGCGCAAAGCTCCCATAACATCAATTATGTTCACATTGCGAGGACAGCGCTCAACACAAGCACGACAGGTAACACAGAGCCACATGTCTTCATCCTCAAAATCAACTAAACCCAATTGTGCCTGATGCATTATTCGGCGAACTGGAAAGCTTCTCACTATATTCCAGGGACAAACACCGGTACAAAGACCACATTGATAGCATAATTTAAGCTCCTCACCACCAGCCTCTTTTATAATGTCGGTCACTTCTTTAAGTGGCGCTATCGCTTGCATGGTAAACTTTCCTCTCTCTTTAATTCCTGACTGCTTAGATATTATCACAAATCTATTTATGAACAAACCCCCAGTAAACCACCACTATTTGCCGTCATTATCTCTACCGTGATAAACTTATGGGTGAAACAAAGGTATTCCCTATGAAAATACTGGTAACTAATGATGACGGAATATTTGCCCAAGGGTTATGGACACTGGTTAAGCAGCTAAAAAGCATTGCCCGGGTAATAGTTGTAGCCCCAGATAGAGAGCAGAGCGCCATAGGCACTGCGGTTACCCTGCGCCAACCACTAAGAGTACAAAGAGTGAGACCTATGGTGTCAGGGGTAGAAACCTACTCGGTGGAGGGTACTCCAGCCGATAGTGTTATCCTGGCTTTAGGTAAACTGGTTAAAAACAAAATAGACCTGGTCATTTCAGGCATAAACCAGGGACCAAATCTGGGAGATGATGTGCTTATCTCAGGCACGGTAGGCGCTGCCCTGCAAGGTTACCTGCGTGGTTTCCCAGCCCTGGCTATTTCAGTAAACAGTGTGGACAGCCTTTGCCTGGCTAATGCCGCTAAATTAGCCGCACTGTTAGCTAAAAAGATTGAGTCTAATGCCTTGCCCACCAATATTTTTCTTAATGTAAACCTGCCTAACCTGCCTCTGGCAAAAATCAAAGGGGTAAAGATTACCCGGTTAGCCAGCGGAAGCCATACCGACACAGCTACAGAAGGGAACAATGGGAAATGGGGGTATTACTGGTTAGTGCGCCAAAAGATAAACAAGGATACGGATGAGGGAACTGATATATGGGCAATAGAGCAAGGTAACATCTCCATCACTCCCCTGCATGCCAATCTGCCCCGAAAGCCCTCACCTTCCATCCCAGATAGCTTATTCCCTGACCTCCTTCGGGAGTTACAACAATGCTAGATGGTAGGAAATGATGTAGAATAACGACAGTGCACTCAAGGAGGTTTCGAGTGAAAACGAGAGAGCGCGTGGTCGTATTTATAGATGGTGGCAACCTTTATTCTGGTGTGAAAGAGGGACTTCACCTACAAAAATCTGTAAAGGTGGAGAGGTTAGCTGAAAAACTAGCGGCTGGCCGTCCGTTAGTGCGCGTTTATTACTATACCACCCCAAGCCCAAGGCCTGATTCACCCAAGGGAAAAGCACACCAAAAGTTCCTCGATAAACTCGGTTGGATAGACTATCTTCAGGTCAGACTTGGTAGGCTTGTACCCAGGGAAGTTCAGATTGATTGCCAAAACTGTGGGGAAAAGCAAACTTTTAGGAGCCATATACAAAAGGGAGTAGATACACGCATCGTTGTAGATATGGTTACCATGGCAGTGAGAGATAGCTATGACACCGCTGTATTAGTCTCCGGAGATAGTGACTTAGCCGAAGCTGTTAACTTCATTCGTGAACATACGAACAAACAAGTAGAAAATGCATGTGTTCCTGGAAAAGGATGGGCTAAGACACTCAGAGAAGCTGCAGATAAGCGAATCAGCCTAACAAAGGAATATCTTTCAGATTGCTTACTCGAAGCCCCACTGGAAGAACAAGCACCACTCTGAAGAAACATCATAAACATAAGTTCTCCCTGTTGGCAGAACAACAGGGAGAACTCAGTTACCTTTGTTGGCAGAACAACAAAGGTTATTTATTGCGCTTGTTTATAACACGTAATTCTACTTTTGTCAAGTCGTCACTGGTTCTTTCTTAAAAAAGTTTAGCATGTCCACGATTGTAGGCAAACTATTGACAAACTGGTATTAGTTTTATATAATCAAAAATTGATAGTAAGTTACTAGCCATCGACCAGCTGGGCGGTGAGCTCCTTAAAATAAATATCATTAACAATATTGGTCGCTTGGATCGGATACGACCGAGACGGCAAAAATTGGAACTGTATTTTGAATGCCCTCTTTGGCTGTATCGGAGAGGGCATTTTTTATGAATTTAGCTCAGGTGAAGAAATAATATGCTCAAATTAGGCTTTATTGGGGCTGGAACTGTAGGCACTGCCCTATCGGTTAGGCTGAGCAATAAGGGCTACCGGGTGATAGCTGCATCCAGCCGAAGCCAGACCTCAGCTAGAAATCTAGCCCAGAGAGTTAGCGGCTGTCACGCCTTCAATAATAATCAAGATGTGGCTGATGCTGCCGAGCTTATCTTCATTACTACCCCCGATGATGCCATTGCTTCTGCAGCCTCTGAAATAAAGTGGCACACGGGACAGAGCGTAGTTCACTGTAGCGGTGCCCTGTCAACTGATATTCTGGAATCAGCCCAAAAACTAGGTGCCCAAATTGGTGCTTTCCATCCCTTGCAGACCTTCGCCAGTATAAAACAGGCTATAGAAAATATACCAGGCTCAACCTTCGCCCTGGAGGCTGAGGAGCCTCTACTAAATACACTTAAGGACATGGCTACCGCCCTTGATGGTCACTGGGTAGAGTTAAAGGCAAGGGATAAGGTAATTTATCATGCTTCAGCAGTTATTGCCTGCAATTACATGGTAACCCTGGTCAAGCTAGCTACTGACCTGTGGCAAAGCTTTGCTATCCCACCTCATCAAGCTACCCAGGCACTAATGCCACTGCTACGAGGAACACTTAATAATATTGACACTGTCGGCATACCTCAGTGCCTCACCGGACCAATTGCTCGTGGTGATACCGGGACTATAAAGAAGCACCTTGATGCTTTACAAAAAGTAGCCCCCGCCCTGCTCTCCATCTATCAAGAACTTGGTCTCCAGACCATCCCTATTGCTCTAGCTAAGGGGAGAATAAATCAACACCAAGCTGAGGAGCTGCAAGCTATATTGAAAGAGGTCGTTTAGCAACCTATCCCCCTAGCCCCCTTCCCTTAATAAGGGAAGGGGGCGTGTAGGCAAGAGAGGGGCTTCGCCCCTCTCTTGCGTCTCTTCCCCCTCTCCTTTCCAAGGAGAGGGGGATTAAGGGGGTAAGGTTAATAAATAATCTCACTAAAATAACTTGACTGAATAAAAAGTCTAGGAGGTTGCCATGGGTGAAAAGGGGGTAAAAGGAGAAGCCAGAAGGTATCGTGGAGTGGGGGGCATCACTGAAGCAAGGGGAATTATCCCTTGGCTGATTATCAAAATAGTGCAAGGCACTGCTAAGAGACTGAGGAAAAATAACGGAAATGAAAGGGGGAAGTCTAATGAGAATCATGCTTAAAAGCAAAATCCACCAAGCCTATGTTACCGAAACCAACATCAACTATGAAGGCAGCATCACTATTGACAAGAAACTCATGGGAGAAGCTGACATCCTCCCCTACGAACAAGTGCAGGTGCTAAATCTCAATAATGGTGCCCGTTTTGATACCTATGCCATTGAAGGTGAGGAAGGCGAAATCTGCATAAATGGTGCTGCTGCCAGATTAGCCGCTAAGGGAGACATTATTATCATTCTCGGCTACTGCCAGGTTGATGATGACAAAGCCCACAATTTTATACCTAAACTGGTATATGTTAACACCCAAAATGCCATTATTGAGACTAAACAGAGGGTCGAGACTATACCTTTCTAAGGAGAGAAAATGCGTATTACTATAAACCAGATAAAGGATATGAAACAAAAGGGTGAGAAAATTGCCATGCTCACCGCTTATGACTACTCCACAGCCAAGATAATTGATGAGGCAGGAATACCACTAATTCTGGTCGGAGATAGCCTGGGTATGGTAGTCCTTGGTTATGAATCAACCATACCGGTAACTATGGAGGACATGCTGCTCCATACCAAAGCTGTAGTTAGAGGCACCAAACGGGCATTGGTAATAGGTGATATGCCTTTTATGACCTATCACATCAGTGTTGACGATGCTCTTAAGAATGCGGCCCGTTTTATTCAAGAGGGTGGCGCCCAGGCGATTAAGCTTGAAGGTGGCGTAACTGTGGCCGAAAAAGTAAGGCGGATTGTAGACTGTGGCATACCGGTTATGGGTCATATTGGACTTACCCCCCAGTCAATTCACCAAATGGGCGGCTACAAAGTGCAGGGTAGAACCCCAGAGGCAGCCGCCAATATGCTTGAAGATGCCAAAGCATTAGAAGAGGCAGGAGCCTTTGCCGTTCTCATGGAGACTGTCCCCACCCCATTAGCTACCCTTATCACACAAAAAATAGGTGTCCCTACTATCGGCATCGGTGCTGGTATAGGCTGCGATGGTCAAGTTCAGATTATTCACGACATCCTAGGTTGGTATACTGACTTTGTCCCCAAACATACCAAGCAATATACCAAGCTCGCTGATATCATCCGAAAGGCAGTCACTGAATATCACAATGAGGTAAAAGCCGGCAGCTTCCCTACTGACAAGCAAAGCTTCTCTATGGATGAAAGCATATTAGCCAAGCTAAAATAAACAAGCTCATATCCCCTATAATCCAAAGACCTTCCGTGAGGAAATTGTCCAAGTAAATAAAGCTGTAGAATTAAAAAGCTGGTCACTTATATTCTCAATTTTATCTGTACTCGGAATATCCTGCTAAATATAGGTCGTTTATCAGGGGAAGTCTGAAGGGAGAGAGACAGAACTACAGGAGAGTCAAAGAGAGGCGAAGCCTCTCTTACAACAACCTTCCCCCTTCCCCTTGATGAGGGGGAGGGGGATAAAGGGGGTGAGGTAGATAACGCCTTCTATGAAAATCATTGAAAAAATAGCTGACATGAGACAGGTAAGGCTTAAGCTCGCCGAGCCGGTTGGCTTTGTTGCCACTATGGGCTACTTCCACGAAGGACACCTGGCTCTGGTCAGGCGAGCTAGAGCCGAAAACCTATCGTTAGCAGTTAGCATATTTGTTAATCCAACGCAATTCGGTCCCCAGGAAGACTTCAAACAGTATCCCCGTGACCCTCAGCGCGACCTAGCTCTGCTAGAAAAGGAAAAAACTGATATTGTCTTTATGCCCTCGGTAGCCGAGATGTATCCTGTGCAGTTCAATAGTTGGATAGAGATGAGTAAAGTTACTGAACGATTGGAGGGTGCCTCCCGACCTGGTCATTTCAGGGGAGTGGCTACCGTTGTTGCCAAGCTATTTAATATTATACAGCCAACCAGAGCCTACTTCGGGCAGAAGGATGCTCAGCAGGCAATAGTTATCAAAAAGATGGTGGCTGACCTGAATATGAACCTGGAAATAATTACTGTTCCCACAGTGCGCGAGCCTGATGGTCTGGCTATGAGCAGTCGTAATACCTACCTCAATCCCCAGGGGCGTCAAGCGGCATTAGTCCTCTATCAGGCACTCAGCTTGGCTCAGGAGTTATGGTCACAGGGTGAAAAGGACGCTGGGCACCTGCGTCAACAGATGGTAGCCCTTATTCAAAAACAGCCACTGGCAAATATTGATTATGTCTCAATAGCTGATAATGAGACCCTGGACGAACTAGATACAGTAAAATCCCCAGCTCTGGTATCACTAGCAGTAAGGATTGGCAACACGAGGCTGATAGATAATGTGGTGCTAGAGTAACGTGGCTTGACAGTGATGGACTGAGACCTAGCGGGGTACCTCCCTCTTGTAAACGTATTGACAACATGCTCTTGGGCAGAGTATAAGCTATGGTAAACACACTCGCTGGTGTGAGGCTTGTATGACCACAAATAATATAATACCAGTCAAATATGTATTTCTGGATGTTGTGGCTTATACGAAGCGGACTATAGAAGCACAATGTTATATTATTGAGGCACTCAATAGGGTAATAAAGGGCATAATCAATAGATACCACATAAGTAACGATTCCGTAATATTTATACCTACAGGAGACGGAGTGTGCATAGCTCTAGTCGGTATAGACTTACCACATGATATACATGTGGATATTGCACAGGAAATACTACGTAGAGTATGGGCGCATAATTCCAGGGCAAAACACAATTGGCGAAAATTTAAAGTCAGGATAGGCATAAACCAAGGTGATGACAATATTGTTACAGATATCAATGGTACAAAAAATGTGGCTGGCGCTGGAATAAATAACACCAGACGCATTATGGACTTAGCTGATGAAAGCCAAATCTTGGTAAGTAGCATAGTGTATGAAAATCTGCACCCTCGTAAGAAATATTACCATGCTTTCAGTAAAGAATTTAGGAAAGAAGTGAAGCATGGGCTTATTTTGAAGATGCATCAGCTTGTCAAACCACATACTGATTGGCTGGACGTGAATCCACCGTCAAGTCTTGTAAGTCCTCCTAAACCTCCAGAACCTGAGCCCAAGTTAACAAAACTCACAGCCTATTATTTCGCACATTCGATAAAGAACGAAATGTTTATTCTGAATAAGCTCAAGGAGGACATTACTAATCGTAACTGGCTGAGAATACTACTCTGGTTCTTAGCTAGGGAATCTGAAAGGGTGTCTGAAAAACGTCCTTTTGAAATGGACAGTAATCCAATCATGCCTGACACTGGCTCCGATACTATAGAGGGTCAGTTAAAATGGTTTCTTGAGAACATTAAATATAATGTAGCCATACCGATTAGTTACGTGACACTAGACAACGCTGTATCTCCGACACTCCAACGGAAATACTTCGAAGAAAGGAGTAGTGACCTAATAATAAACTCTTCAGGCAAAGAAAAGTTGAAAAGGGATTATCCTGAAATCTGGGATGAGTTTGGACTTGATGAAGTATCAGGCTAGATTTGAGTCTTTAAAAGCTTATTCTCTAATCAGCACCATCATACCCAGCATTGCCACAAAGGCAAGAGCGGCGCCGAAGTAAAAGGGAGCCGCTGGGCTAAAAGTCTGCCAGAACCAGCCAGCAATCAGGCTGGCAGGTAAAAGGGTAAGACCAACCACACCGTGATACAGCCCGTAGGCGGTGCCTCGTTTCTCCTCGGGAACTAAATCAGCCACAAAAGCCCGTGCCACTCCTACTACTATTCCATAGTAGATTCCATAACCGGCAAAGAGTAGCCACACCTGCCACAGATTTGATGCTAAGGCAAATCCCAGGTAGACCAGGGCATAAACAAACCAGCCCACGGTGATAACCCGCTTTCTACCCAGCCTGTCCGACAGCATCCCGGCTGGTAGAGAAATAGCCGCATAAGTAACATTAAACAGGACAAGCATCAACACCACATGAATTAGGGATGCTTCCAGATTCTGTGCCCTCAGTATGACAAAGAAATCGCTAGAATTACCCAGGGTAAACACAGCCATAATAGCCAGAAACACTTTGAACCGGGTATCAAAGCCGGCGGTTAATCTAGTTGAAGTCAACCCAGTGCCGGAACTACTACTTGGTGAGGGTTTTCTCCCCTTCTCACGCACAAAAATTAGCAATACCAATACTGCCAGCACTGCTGGCACAACACCAACTAATACCAACCATTGATAGGTTTTTAGACTAAGTTGTAAGCCTCCACCCTGGACCAGATATATGACCATCGCGGCTATAGCCAGCCCCAGGACAGCGCCAAAGGTATCCATAGCTCGGTGCAAGCCAAAGCCTTTGCCTCTCTCCCCGGCTGAGACAGAATCGGCAATCAGGGCATCACGTGGTGAAGTGCGGATGCCTTTACCAATCCGGTCGCCAAATCTAATTCCTAGCACTGCACCCCAGCTAGTAGCCAGATACATAAAGGGCTTGGCTATGGTAGAAATGCTGTAGCCTAATACTGCCAGAGGCTTACGCCTACCCACCTTGTCGCTAATCCAGCCACTGAATATCCTGAAGATAGCATCAACGCTTTCTGACAGCCCACCGATAAGACCGATAATAATGAATGGTGCCCCCAGCACATTGGCTAAAAAGAGAGGAACAAGAGTAAAAATCATCTCGCTTGAGACATCAGTCAGCAGGCTGACCATGCCCAGGAAGAACACACTCGGGTTAAGACCCCAGATTCTCTTGCGGTTGGTATCAGCATTCAATGGTTCTGTCAACTACTTCTCCTCGAGCATCTCGGTAACCAGTTCCCCGATTTTCCTCTTAGATTGCCCCAGTACCAGCTTCCCTCTGACGGTAGCCTGATAGTATTTCCTCACTCTGCCACTAACCACCTTTAAGCTGCTTTCCAGATAGCCTTCTTTTTCCAGGCGATGCAGGGTTGGGTATAGAGTGCCTGGGCTGATGCTATACCCGTGCCTAGCCAGCTCCTTGGCTATTTCTACGCCGAAGATTGGTTCCTTTGAAGCGTGGTATAGGATATGAATCTTTATGAATCCCAGAAAGAACTCCCTATCCAGCATGATAACGCTCCCCGATATTGTAATGCGATATTATTCTACACCGGATTTATCCCGTGTCAAGTGCCCTTGACATGACGAGGGTTGCTTGACACTCATACTGCTAATAGCTACAATTATTTTTGTGCCGAGGTAGCTCAGTCGGTAGAGCAGCGGACTGAAAATCCGCGTGTCCCCAGTTCGATTCTGGGCCTCGGCACCATAGAATACTAATAGGCGGAAGTGGCTCAGTGGTAGAGCATCTCCTTGCCAAGGAGAAGGTCGCGAGTTCGAATCTCGTCTTCCGCTCCAGTTAAATAAGCCGAAGTGGCGGAATAGGTAGACGCGGCAGTCTCAAAAACTGTTGAAGGGTAACCTTCATGTCGGTTCGAGCCCGACCTTCGGCATGACCAAGAAAAATTGTCATAAAAAGACTTATAATTTATATAAGATGCCGAGTTGTGTAGTGGTAGCACGGGGGACTTTGGATCCTCTAGCCCTGGTTCGAATCCAGGCTCGGCAGCCATAGCGTTCCTCGGTAGCTCAATTGGTAGAGCGGGCGGCTGTTAACCGCTAGGTTGTAGGTTCGAGTCCTACCCGGGGAGCCAGTTTTTTTTAGTCTTACGCTCAACAAATTGTTTAAACGCATTATCCACAAGTTGTTGTAGCCGTTCCAGATATCTATCGAGCAGATCTATTGCTGGTTCCTTATCCCAAGGTTTCTCGACGAAATACATGTGCTCTGTAGTCGTAGCTTTTGTCGGTTCTCGCTTAGGTTTCCTCTGGCGGAAATGTCTCCTTATCTTTTTCATTCGTTGCTTTAAGTCTGCTAGAGTATCTTGGCGTAAGTAGCGTAGTTTGCTTCTCAAAGAGCCTCTTATTATCTTAGCAGTCGCTGTTACCTCAACACCTACAGATACATGTGCTTTTATGGTTATGACCTTTCGCAAAGAGACATTTCTTTCCTTTAAAACGAAGTTCCTCGTCTCTAGGAAGAATTGTGCTAGTGGATCTGCCCCTAATTCACTCTGTTGGCTCTTATACCATTCTTTAAACGCTGGAATTCTATTATATTGCTTTTGTAATAGAAAGGTAATGCTTCTTGCCCACACAATAGCCGTTTCAAAAAAGTAGCTGAACTGGGTTCGATCTTGTGTTTCAACAATACGTGCTCTCTCGGAAAAGAAACGAGCCTTACCAAGACACTCCTGAGCTAAATTCATCTTCTAGACCTAGATTGCAGATATATGATCACTGATATTGCCATTATATAACAGGAACGTTAATAAATGAATTTTGGTGCACATGGGTGATAAAAAGGTAGCTATAAGCTTAACCCACAAGCCCCACGGCGCGAAACAGGGGATTTGGGCTGAATTTACTGGCATATCTTAGGATGCTATACAGTGGCTTTTGCTGTATAATCATTAGTTAGATATCAATCAATAGGCAAAGAGGTG
>SDBU01010653.1_pt1 | contig 10173 bp, 12 predicted proteins | sample 2277071 | NCBI WGS metagenome assembly SDBU01 (sample SAMN10397929, study PRJNA504765) | marine sediment metagenome | isolation source: marine sediment core GS08_GC12, 126 cmbsf | place: Arctic Ocean: Gakkel Ridge, Loki's castle | collected 2008 | reverse complement strand
TGCCGTGGGGCTTTCTCCGGCTGCCGATATCTTAGGGCGAAGTAGTCTCCTCTTTTTCCTGGCCAGTTATGCGCTGACTAACCTGGGGGCTTTTATTGCTATCATTGCCATCTCCAATAAGCTCAACAGTGACCTTATTGACGATTATTCTGGTATGGGCAAGAGGGCGCCGCTGCTGGCTTTAGGTCTGACCCTGTGCCTTATTTCGCTTATTGGCATGCCGCCAGCCGCCGGCTTTATGGCTAAGTTCTATATCTTCAGTGGCGCTGTACAGAACGGTCTGCTCTGGCTGGTAGTCATTGCCGTAATAAACAGTGTAATATCCGCCTACTACTATATGAGGGTGGTAAAGGTAATGTGGCTGGGCAAGCCAGCCTCCTCGGAAAAAGTGCCCTCTTCCGGAGCGCTAAGGGTAGCATTAGCTCTCTCCTGCCTCGGCGTCTTACTCCTTGGCATCATACCCGGCTTCATGATGAAGCTCACCGAGCTCGCCGCCAGGATGCTCGCTTTCTAGCTATAATGTTTCTCCAGGTAAGCTCAAATATTCCTGTTCGTTTCCTTCTTCGTGAGAGCCACGAACAGAGTTGCTGCCAGCATGGCAAATGCCCCGATTAAGAAAGCCGTAAAATAGCTTTGGCTGGCGTCAAATATTAGTCCCCCCACAACAGGACCAATAGCTGCCCCTATTCCCCAACCAACAGCCAGCGCGCCCATTGTTACCCCAATATTACGTAGTCCAAACATCTCACCGACCAGTGCCAGCGTGGAAGGGTCAAGACCTCCGTAGCCAAAACCATAAACTAGGGCAAATACATAGAACATCCACAAGTCCTGTGACCAGATTAACCATACCATTGCTCCAGCCTGAAGCAGTGCACAGATGATGGACGAGGCTCTTCTACCTACCCTATCTGAAACCTCACCCATTATTAACCTGCCCGGGATGCTAACCATGGATATTAAACTAAAGACTATTGCTGCGTCTATGGCTGAAATACCGATATCGGTAACATGAGGCACTATATGAGTTAATACTAAATGGAGACACAAGGACCACATTAGCCAGGTAATCCACAAAAACCAGAAATTTCTGGTTCTAAGTGCCTGTAGTAGTGAAAGACTTACTGGCTGAGTGCCGTCCTGTTCATCTGCGCTCCCTGTTCTATCGGCATCCGACTTTACACCATCGGGTAAAACCCCAATTTTACTGGGGTCTTTCCTTAATAGCATAGAGGAAAAGATGACAACCAGCCCAGCAATAAGCCCCATCACAATATATGCCGTACGCCAATCAGAGGTAACAATAAGGTAAGTGACAAATGGTGCCATAACCACCGTTCCTAATCCTGCTCCTGAACCAGCAATACCCAGGGCAAACCCCCGCTTTTTATCAAACCACCTTACAATCGTTGACATCATCACTATATATGCCGCACCGGTCCCTATAGCCAGTAGCAGGCTATAGGTGATGAATAGCTGCCATGGGGAGCTGACTTGGCTGGTTAGTAACAGACCTAATCCAGTAAATAAGCCCATTAAGAAGGTAATTCTCCTCGGCCCATATCGGTCTAAAGCCCATCCCCCTAAAACAGCAAATACAGGGCTTAGCACCATATAAACGGAGAATACCCCGGAGGTTGCCGCTCGACTCAGGTCAAATTCGCCCTCTATGGATTTAAAGAAGATACCGAAAGAGTAACGTGTCCCGAAGATAATGGCGTTAATAACAAAGACGGCCATTACCACCACCCAACCATAAAACAGTCTGTCTTTAATCCTTGAAAGCGATAGCAATTAACATATCTCCCTGTGCCTTTATTCTGGTGTCACCCGGCCGATGGCTTCTCGAATCTAACCGTATAATTCCACAGATTACCCGGGCTATCGTCCAGAACGAACCCTTCATGCTGGCACATTTTGATGACAGCCGAGCGCAGAGGATAATCCGGGTCAGGCAGAAATTCGGTTACGGCCAGGGTTCCACCTGGTTTCAATACCCTTCTTACTTCTCGCAATGCTCTACCTCTATCAGGTATTTCTTCAAGCACGGTTACCATGTATACCAGGTCGATAGACCCGTCCCCAAACGGCAGGTCATAAGCACCGGCCTGTCTTAACTCAATATTTGTTATAGCCTGGTTCTCTGGTTTAGATAATTTACGTTCTATCTGCCGTAGCATCGCCGACTGAATATCAACGGCATAGACTTTACTCTCCTCCCCCACCACCCTGGCCACGAAAGGGGTAAAGGCACCACTGCCACAGCCGAGGTCGATTACCGTCATCCCCCGCTTGATACCGCTGCGTTTAATCAGCTTATCCGGTGGCTGCACCCAGCGTCTCAGGTCACTGTCTAAGAACCGCCCAATGAACGCCGGGGCTGGTAAGCGGTTAAGCCTTCTAATTATACGGATTAACACCTGATACAAGAGAAAAACGCCTAAGACTATCAGTATGACTTTTAATACCGTCATTTCCACCCCTGAATGAACTTATAATAGCTGATATTGCCCGCCATTGACAACGGTCATCTTCGGGGAGTTTACCAACCCCACCCCCTTAATACCCCCTCCCCCTGATAAACAGCTTCTTTCTCGGTTGATTGGTGATGTATAATGGAGTTAGTTATTTACTGTTAGAAAGTCCATCAAGACGGATTTGGGGATGTTATGGAAATTGTGATAATTGTCCTTCTTGTGATTCTAGTGATTTTGGTTGGGGTCTTTCTCTGGGACAGGTTGCGAGGGCGGCGGATGCTTAAAGAGCAGGGTGAGACCTTATCTAAGATAGTGGGAGAAAAGATAGAAGGAAGCATGGCAGTTTTCGGTGATGTACGAGAAAGGTTAGGCGAATTGGCTCAGAGAACAAAGAATATTGAGGAGGTTGGCAAAAATGTCTCTAGCCTGCAAGAGCTTCTACGGGCACCAAAGTTCAGAGGCGGTTTTGGTGAACTTCTACTGGAAAGGTTATTGGCTGATATTCTGCCGGCAGATTCTTACTCCCTCCAATATAAGTTTAAAGGTGGCGAAACTGTAGACGCAGTGGTGCGGGTTGGCAGAAATCTAGTCCCTATTGATTCTAAATTCCCCATTGACGATTTTGAGCGAATAACCAGGGCAGAATCTGAAGAAGAACAAAAAGCCCTGCGACGCCAGTTCACCCGCAATATTAAGAAACATGTTGATGATGTAACCAAATATATACTACCTGATGAAAACACATTTGACTTTGCCCTTATGTATATACCCGCCGAAAACATTTATTACGAGACAATAATTCGCGACACAGAAGAAAGTGGCATATTCCCCTACTCTCTTGAAAAGAAGGTAGTTCCTGTGTCACCAAACAGTTTTTATGCCTATTTACAGGTTATTGTACAAGGATTAAAAGGGCTGCAATTTGAGAAGGCGGCAGGTGAAATCCTCAGCTATGTGAGGCGTCTACAAAGTGACTTTAATGATTTTCAGTATGACTATGAGATAATGGGGAGCCATATCCGGCATGCCGCCAATAAGTATGATGAAGCAGGCAGAAAACTTGCCCGGTTTGGGGACAAATTACAGCTTACAGGTGAGACTCCAATTGAAAAATTACCAGAAGGCGACGCTGAAACGCATGACGATGGCGGATAGCCAGTGAACAGGACAAAAGGTTTTGTTAATCTGAATCGGTTTAAGTCAGGCAGGGCAATAAAACAGCTCAGCAAGGCTACTTGCGCTGAGCGCAAGAATAAACGGAAGAAAGTGAAGGATTAAGAAATGAACCGACAGCGGCTCCGTGTCCTGTATATCTTGCTGGGGGTCGGCATTGTGGCGATTTGTGTTGGTGTAGTTCTCATCTTCCTACAATAATGCTGAGGATAAGCCAAAAAGAGGTAAGCAATGGGTTGGCTTGGTGATAAGGTGGCGACGTTCAGTCAGGTACCGAATCCCTATTTCACCATGCACATTACCGGCAAGTTCCTCTTTGGGGTGGGGCTGGGGGTGCTGCTGGCTGCCTGGCTGCCGATATGGACTGGCTGGATATTCATCATTGTCGCTTTAGTAATAGCCATACCAGGCGCCAGAATTGTTCCGGGAAGCAAAATAGGGGGTGAGAGGAAGTGAAGGGAAGATTAAGCTGGCCAATATTCTGGGCATTGGTAGGGGTTTTTGTTGTAACAGCAAGCGTGTTTTTCATTCCAGCAGTTAGAGACCTACTCATAGGTTTTCTTTTCCTTATCATCTCCGGGGCTGTCTTCTTTTTATTAGGCGTGGCATTGATATTTTTAACGGTAAAAGAAAAGGTGGGAGGAATGCTCAAGAAATTCTTGATATTGACCGGGGCTTCCTCTGCCGGATTTGTTGTCAGTTTCCTTCTACACAATGCCATCTATGGCTTGGTTTATGTAAAGATACTCAACAGGCCTGACTTAGACGAGCCTTTCTTCTTTGTCATGGCGGTCCTTGTATGCCCGGTAGGGTTTTTAGTCGGGGCGGTGGGTAGTATAGTTCTCGCCATCAAGGAGGGCAGGATGGTGAAAGAATCACCCTCCAGTCCCCGGTAACCATAGCTATCCAGCCTTGACACCCCAGATTGCCAATGCTACACTTCACTTATCCTTGGGAAGCTCTCATTGTTGTCGGAAGTGGTTACAGGTATGAAAAGAATCGGTATTCTCTATCATCCCAAGATTGAGGCCGCTCATACTCTAGCCCAAGAACTGGAAAGGTTTCTAGGCTCAAGGGGAGTTTCAGTGTGGCTGTGCTCAGCCTGGGAAAGAGAGCAGGCTAAAGCTCAAGTAGATGGTACCGATTTAATTCTCAGTATCGGTGGCGACGGTACCATTTTACGAGCAGCCCAGGCGGTAGTTCCCCAACCCATCCCTATTACCGGGATAAATCTGGGCAGGCTGGGATTTATGACCGAACTTGATGCTGAGGAGGCTATGGCTAAGCTACCTGCTTTGCTGGCGGGAGAGGGTTGGATTGATGAGCGGGCTCTGCTTGAGGCAGAGCTTTCGGCATCGGGTAAGGAACCGTCCTCTATATTTTATGCCTCCAATGATGTGGTGGTGGCACGAGGGGCAGTGGCCCGGCTGATTAATATAGACGCCAGCATTGATGGCGAGGTACTGACCACCTACAGGGCTGACGGGGTGATTATAGCTACCGCCACTGGCAGCACTGGTTATTCTCTGGCTGCTGGTGGTCCTATCCTTCATCCCCAGGCTAAGGAGTTTCTGATGTTACCAATAGCACCTCACCTTAGTTCAGCCTATACCGTGGTATTACCATCCACTGCGGTGGTGAAGCTGCGAATCGATACTACCCATGAGGCAACGCTAAGCATTGATGGTCATATAAATCTAACATTGACCAACGGGACTGTTGTTACCGTAAAGCATAGCTCTAATACGGTTCAATTTTTAAGAATTCGCCCCAGGACCTCTTTTTATGGTTCGCTGGAGCAAAAGTTGAAAGGAAAGCACTAGTTTGAAGGTAGACAGAGCCAGAATCAGAGATGCCGCCCAGATGCATGAGTTGATTAACCGCTTTGCTGATAAGGATGAGATGTTAGCCCGCTCGCTGAGTGAGATATATGATAATATCAGGGATTACTTTGTAGTTAGGCAGGGTGAGCAGGTGATTGCCTGCGCTGCACTGCATGTTATGTGGTCAGACCTGGCTGAGATAAAGTCACTGGCGGTGGCTGAGGATAAGCAGAAGCAGGGTCTTGGTGACCAACTAGTAATGACCTGCCTCACTGAGGCTAAAGAGCTTGGTATTCCCACTATTTTTTGCCTGACCTATAAACCAACCTTTTTTGAGAGGCTTGGCTTTTCTCAGGTAGATAAAATGGAGCTGCCACAGAAGGTCTGGACTGAGTGCTACCGCTGTCCTAAGTTCCCTAATTGTGACGAGGTGGCTCTTACCTGTCATCTGGAGGTTTGATTTGGCTGAGGAAAAGACTTTATCTAGCCAATTAATCTATGAGGGGCGAGTGGTAAGACTGCGGGTTGATGTGGTTCAGATGCCCGGCGGCAGAGAAACCGAGCGGGAGATTGTGGAGCATGCCAATTGTATCGCCATTATAGCTATTGATGCCGATGATAATGTGCTGCTGGTTAATCAATTTCGCAAGCCGGTGGAGAAGGAGCTATTAGAGATACCAGCGGGCGGCATTGATTCTGGTGAAGACCCTGTGACTGCCGTTTGCCGTGAATTACGCGAGGAGACGGGATTTTCCCCCAGAAAAGTAGAGAGGCTGGGCGGCTTCTACTCGTCACCCGGTTACTGCACTGAATACCTTCACCTTTACCTGGCTACGGAGCTTGTCCCCAGCCAGCTCTTTGCTGAGGATACTGAGAGCATCAGGTTAATCCGGGTGCCGGTCGGTCAAATTCCTGAGCTTATTACCTCAGGTCGCATTTGTGATGCTAAGAGCATCGCCGGGTTGCTTACCTTCTTGAAGTATCAGAAAGAGCACTAGTTGCATAGTAACCAACTTTTCAGCCAAGCCCACCAGAGAGCTTTCGACCACCGAGAAGATGCAGATGAAGATGGGGCACTAGCTGCCCCCCTTGCTCACCACAGTTTATCACCAGGCGATACCCCTTTTCAGAAATACCTTCTTTTTTAGCTAGCTGATTAGCCACGTTTACCATATGTCCTATCAGGGGTGAGCCTGCCTCCGATAGATGGGTAAGGGAAGGAATATGCCTTTTGGGGATAATAAGCAGGTGTATCGGTGCTTGAGGATTGATATCCCGGAAGGCAATTACCTCTTCATCCTGATAGGTGATTTCACTGGGTATCTTGCCGGCTATAATCTGGCAGAAAATACAGTCCATCTCACCCTCTTAATCCCCCTCTCCTTTGGTATTTACTTCACCAGCTTCTCAATCACGGCGTCAGCTACCTGAGAAGTGCCTACTGGTGGAACATCGGCGGCATCGGGTTTCATGTCATAGGTAACATTCTTGCCTTCAGCGATAACCTCGGCTATGGCTTTTTCCAGTCTATCAGCCGCCTTTGTTTCTCCGAGATGGTAGAGCATCAGCACCCCGGAGAGCATCATTGCCATAGGATTGACCTTATTCTGCCCGGTATATTTAGGAGCACTGCCGTGTGTCGGCTCAAAGACAGCTGCATCATTGCCGATATTAGCCCCCGGGGCTACCCCCAATCCACCCACTAACCCGGCGCATAGGTCGGAGACAAGGTCCCCGTAGAGGTTGGGCAGGACCAGCACATCATATCGGGAGGGGTTTCGCACCAGTCGCATGCACAAAGTATCTATAATTACATCCTCAAATTCAATACCAGGGTATTCTTTGGCAATCTCTCTGGCGGTGGCTAAAAATAATCCGTCGGAGAATTTCAGGATGTTGGCTTTATGCACGGCGGTTACCTTTTTTCTTCCCTGAGCAAGGGCATAGTCGAAGGCAAACCTGACAATCCGTTGACTGCCAGTTCTGGAAATCATTTTCAGGCTAAAGCTGGAGTCCTCTCTAATTGTCTCTCCCTTTGTCTCTGAGATTAACTGTAGTAATCTTGTCGTCTCGGGAGTTCCCTTCTCGAACTCAATGCCGATATAGAGGTCTTCAGTGTTTTCCCTGACTACGACAATATCTACATCCTTAAATAGCGTTGGGACTCCGGGGTAGATTTTACAGGGGCGAAGGCAGGTATAAAGGTCCAGCTTTTTACGCAGAGCGACGTTAACACTTCTAAAACCTGAGCCTATCGGGGTGGTAACCGGCCCCTTAAGGGCAACCTTGTTTTTTCTGATGGACTCAAGTGTATGGTCAGGGAGAGGGGTGCCAAACTTATCCTGGGCATAACCACCGGCATAAGCCAGGTCCCAATAGAATTCGACCCCGGTCGCTTCCAGCGCCCTTTTGGTTGCTTCGGTGACCTCGGGTCCTACCCCATCGCCCGGGATAAGAGTTATGTTATAAGCCATCAAGATAACTCCGTGTACTTTATTTGATTACAATCTGAAGTCGCCATACTTCTGAATATAGGGAACAAGCCCGCCCTCGTCAAGGATATGGAGCATTATCTCGGGAATTTTACCGAAGGTGAGCCGGTTATGGTTAGTTATATCCTTAATAGTGCCGGCAGCCAGGTCTACCTCCAGCTCATCACCATCGTTAATCTTACCAGTATCGCAGATTAATACCGGCAGTCCCAGATTGATAGCGTTTCTGAAGAATATCCGGGCCACTGATTTAGCCAGTATGGCGCTTACCCCCGCCATTTTAATAACCAGGGGAGCGTGCTCCCGACTGGAGCCAAGCCCGAAGTTGCTGCCAGCAACGATAAAATCCCCTGACTTTACCCTGGAAGCAAAGGTAGGGTCAGCGTCTTCCATAACATGCTTGGCTAGCTCGGGGAGGTTGCTCCTGAGGTGAGCCAGCCGCCCGGGTGTGATGTGGTCGGTGGAGATATTATCGCCGAATTTGAAGGCTCGTCCGGTGAGCATCTACATCACCTCCCTGGGGTCGGTGATTTCACCGGTTATAGCCGTTACCGCTGCCGTAGCCGGACTACCCAGGTAGATGAAGGCTTCGGGATTACCCATCCGCCCCTTGAAATTTCGGTTAGCGGTGGACAGGCAGGATTCACCCGCTCCCAGCACTCCCTGATGGAGACCAAGGCAGGGCCCACAACCCGGCGGCAAGATAACCGCACCAGCTTCGATTAGAGTCTGTATATAGTCTGCCTCAATAGCCGCCAGCAGAACCTGTCGTGAAGCCGGGGCTACTATTAGCCTGGTTTCAGGGTGGCGTTTCTTCCCTTTCAGAATATCAGCAGCTATAGCTAAATCTTCCAATCGTCCATTGGTGCAGGTTCCAATAAATACCTGCTGAATCTTAGTTCCCTTAAGCTCTTTGGCTGGAGCCACATTATCTACGGTATGAGGCTTGGCTACCATAGGCTCAAGACTAGCTGCGTTAATGTTGATGGTTTGCTCGTAGGCAGCGTCTCTATCAGGGGAGCTTGGCTGGTAGTGCTCACTCCGCCCCTGCGAGGCCAGGTAATCCTGAGTGACCCTGTCAGCAGGGAAAAGACCTGCCTTAGCCCCGGCTTCCACTGCCATGTTAGCTATGGTAAAACGCTGCGACATAGACATATTGTCCACAGTATCACCACCGAATTCCAGCGCTTTATAGGTAGCGCCATCGGCTCCAATCTGTCCAATAAGGTAAAGAATAAGGTCTTTAGCATAGACACCTTTCGGGAACTTACCTGAGACCATTACCTTGATGCTCTCCGGGACCCGGAACCAGGTCTTGCCCAGGGCGCAGGCAATTGCTATGTCAGAGGAGCCCATTCCGGTGGCAAAGGCTCCCAGACCACCGGCAGTCACCGTGTGGGAATCAGCGCCAACGATAACGTCACCCGGTTTAGCCAGAGATTCAGCTACAATCTGGTGACAAACACCATCGCCGACGTCATAGATAAGGCAGTCAGTCTGTCGGGCAAACTGGCGCAAGAGTATGTGGTCGGTAGACAGCTCGCGATTAGGACTGGGAGCAGCATGGTCAAGAAACAAGGCAGTTTTTTGAGGGCTAGCCAGGTGCTCAAACCCGCCTGCCTGAAATTGTCTTACTGTCAATGGTCCGGTAGTATCCTGGACAAAAACCAGGTCTACCCTGGCAATAACAATATCTCCTGACCTGGCCTCGCTTTCAGACTTCTCGCTCAGTATCTTCTCAGCTAACGTCTTACCCATGTAATCTCATGCTCATTCTTTCTGAGGGGACTTTTCACCGCTTTACATCGGTATATTGCCGTGCTTCTTTGCCGGGCGAGTCTCTTTCTTATTATGTAGCGCCTCAAGAGCGGCAATTATCGTAGGACGGCTATCCCTGGGTTTGATAACAGCATTAATATATCCCTGGCTGGCGGCGATATACGGATTATAGAGTAGCCTGCGGTATTCCTCTATCTTTTCTTCCTCTTTAGCCTTGGGGTCGTCTGCTGTCTGTATTTCGCGGCGGTAGATGATGGCAGCAGCACCTTCCGCCCCCATAACGGCAATTTCAGCCTGAGGCCAGGCGAGGCAATAATCAGCGCCCAGACTCTGGCTGCACATGGCGATATATGCCCCGCCATAAGCCTTACGGGTAATCAGGGTAATCTTGGGGACAGTAGCCTCAGCATAACACCACAGGAGTTTGGC
>SDBU01010652.1_pt1 | contig 10174 bp, 8 predicted proteins | sample 2277071 | NCBI WGS metagenome assembly SDBU01 (sample SAMN10397929, study PRJNA504765) | marine sediment metagenome | isolation source: marine sediment core GS08_GC12, 126 cmbsf | place: Arctic Ocean: Gakkel Ridge, Loki's castle | collected 2008 | reverse complement strand
TGGATAAACGCACGGTTTTTTCCATATCCAGAACAATCAGGGCGTCGGTCATATTATCGACGATCTGTTGCGCCGCGATTTCCGGAGTAATATCGAGTAGCCGATAACGCAAGGTGATATAAACCGCAACCATCCAGTGCAGTGTGGCCGGCGCATAACCCCAGGGATATACTTCGAAACCCAGTGCCGGCAGGAAATCAACTGCAGCGAAGGTGGCAATACTAATTGCAAACGCAAGACCGCGTGTTCGCCGCCAATGTATTGAACCGGGCTCGGCTGACCTGAATTGTTTTACCAGTCTGTAGATTGTGGATAGCCAAAACAGGGCAAATACAAATATAAACAGTTTTCCGATAGCGCCAAATATGCCGTAGTAACCCCACCAATACCGGTGCACGCCCGCGATAAACTGATCCGTTGTCAGTAGAATTGCGGCAAAAACAATGGCACTTCCCCACGCCAGCACAATATAAGGCTTGACCTGCTCCTCATCCCGGCCGATCACGGCAGCAAAATGAAATATCGACGGATATATGAATACCGCCCCAACCTCGCCAATGAGTATCCAGACATGAGCAACATCTTCTGAAGCGGACGCATGATTTGGAAACATGCAAAACTGATACAAGGCATAGGGCAAGGCATAAAGCAGGAAATAACGGCTGACACGAGATGCGTATTCGTGCACAACAATAAACAGCCCCGCGGATAATACCAGCAGACTGATAAACAGTGGCGGCAATGAATAGGGATTAAAAAAATATGTCTGCGGATCCAGCAGTTGGAGAATCACGGGGCTTCCCTGCCAAATACGTCAGATAAAATTTTACAACAATGATACATAACTGACATAATATAATTAAAGATAGAATATTGTTATACCAAAGCAAGCGGCGGCGATAGACTTAAACAGGGTGCAATTGCACCATGCTTCTGGAATCTGTCCCGATACCAATGCGTGCAGACAAATGCGCATAAACTTGCCGATGTTTTTCTGCCGTGGCTCGTCAGGAACACGTCACTTTCTTTGCGGGGTCTCTGACGCAACACCAGTCTTGCCTTGTCTCAAGCAATAACGTGGCGCACATAGTAACAGCAGCGCAAGTGTAGCGAGCGCAAAAGTTGGAATGGATCGGGTGTTTCGAACAGCGCTACTCAATTCGGCCTGGCATAATAATACGGGAGACCGCTGGTTCTGAAACGTACGAACCAGAATGCGTCTGCATAATATTTTCGGAGGATAATTGGTAACAATTTGGCATTGAAACCCGCATTCATTTTGACGATCAGGATCTCGGTCACGCAACGAGGGAACTATCGAAAGCGTTGTGCGATTTGATTGTTTTGAGGTCCGCCATAACGCTGGTGCCGGTAAAATTCAGTTCCGAATCAATTCGACACTCCACTGAGGCCAATTTATGACGCCTCAACTGACGGAATCTGCCGCTAAGCGGCAGATTCCGGTGAAAATTGGTGCAATTCTGCCCTTGTGAACCACTATACCGTGTATACAATTATAAAAGCAGCTGAAAATGAATGTCAGGGGTGTTTGGCACATCAGTTGCATTCAATTTTTCATCGCTGGATGACAGCGCCAAACTGTAAAGAATAGATTCACCGGAGGTGCACCATGTCCCGAATGCTGGTTCTCCTGATCTCGCTGACAGCAATGCCACTATTTGCCGCCGATCTGGGAGACTCCTATGTAAAACTTTTTCAGGTCCAGGTACAGCTGGCACAAAGTGGTAATGCCAGTGCCCTATACTCACTCGGTAAAATGCACGAACAGGGAATGGGTACACCGGTTGATCTTGATCAGGCCTACAAATGGTATGAAAAGGCGGCGTCCAAGGGCGATATGCGCGCCAAACACAAAATGGCGAGGCGCCTATCAGTTATTTCCGATAATGACCGTGTGAAGAAAGCCTTGTTGGCTAACGAAAATGCCAAAACAAGAGCGCATGAACAAAAAGTAAACCGCGCTTTAACAGCCAAAAAACGTGCTCGCTCAAAAGCATTATTAAAAAAACAACGTGAGTTGGCACAGGCCAACGATATGGAAGATCAATAAAAGCGAATTCCTGAGTACTGACAGGGCGCGTCACACTCTGGCGCGTCTTTTTTATGGCACCATCAATCTAACAGGTGAAATTCGCAATGCGGTCATCACGCCAGTCAAACCGCCCGCTATTCCGCTGCGTGCAGAACTTGTAAATGGTAGCGAGGGGGAGACTTGAACTCCCGACCTCAGCATTATGAGTGCTGCGCTCTAACCAGCTGAGCTACCTCGCCATGGATTACCCGGTTCGGGCTGAAAAGACGCGGGATTCTGGGTTTTCCCCCCCGCCTTGTCAAGATTCCACCAAAATACGCTGTCAAACCGCGCTAAACAATAGACAACTCGCAGTAATCCAACCGGGTACAAATCGAAAGAAGAACCTGCACCGCCAAGAGTACCAATAATTATTCTTGTTAAATTTTGGCGTCTTGACGTTTCATCAGCGATCACGGTCAGCTGTGGGGACATTGGCAATCAGACATTAAACCGGAAATGGACAACATCACCATCCTGCATCTGGTAATCCTTGCCTTCCAGACGCAGCTTTCCAGCCTCTTTCGCCCCCTGTTCACCACCGTTGCTCACATAGTCATCAAAAGATGCCAGCTCGGCGCGAATAAAACCGCGTTCAAAATCAGTATGAATTACTCCAGCTGCCTGCGGGGCCAACGCGCCTTGCGGCACCGTCCAGGCGCGAACCTCCTTTTCCCCGGCGGTAAAGAACGTCTGCAAGCCCAGTAAATCGTAGCCCGCACGAATGACACGATTGAGTCCAGGCTCACTCAGGCCCATGTCTGCAAGAAATTCCTGTTTCTCTTCATCACTCATGTCAATCAGTTCGACCTCAATAGCCGCGCATACCGGCACGACTGCGGCACCCTCTTTCGCCGCAATTTCCGTAACACGGTCCAGATGAGGGTTGCCCACAAACCCCTGTTCATCGACATTGGCAATAAACAATGTTGGTTTTGCCGTGAGCAGGAACAAAGGTCGTATGAGCTTGGTCTCGTCTTCATCCAGGCCGATGGTGCGAACGGGCTCACCTTCGTTCAATGCGGCGAGCACGCGAATTAACAATTTACCAAACTTGATCTGTTCCTTGTCGCCAGTCTTTGACCCCTTTTCCGCCTTGGCCAATGCACGCTCAACCGTGTCCATATCAGCCAGTGCCAACTCGGTATTGATCACATCGATGTCAGCCAACGGATCAATTGCTCCCGCTACGTGGACAATATTTTCATCTTCAAAACAACGCACTACCTGTGCAATAGCATCAACTTCCCGGATATGTGCCAGGAATTGATTGCCAAGCCCTTCGCCTTTGGAAGCGCCGGCCACAAGACCGGCAATGTCCACAAATTCGATAGTGGTCGGCAAAACGCGTTGCGGGTTAACGATAGTAGCAAGCTTGTCGAGGCGCGGATCCGGTACTTCAACAATGCCAATATTGGGATCAATGGTGCAAAACGGATAGTTTTCCGCCTGAATATCCGCTTTTGTGAGGGCGTTGAACAATGTCGATTTGCCGACATTGGGTAAACCAACGATGCCACATTTGAATCCCATAAACTCTCGATCCCGTTTTATCCGCGGTGGCTATGCAGGTCGTTCATCACCTGACCGTAATTGCCACAAATTATTTCGTCTACCTGCATTAATGCCGCATCGATTGCGGCATTAATTTGTTGTTGTTCCGCCTGCGATGCCTTTTTCAGAACATAGGATTCAACCTGGGCTGCCGTGCCGGGGTGACCGATACCAATGCGCAGGCGCATGAATTCCTTCGATCCTGTTTTATTGATGATATCGCGTAATCCGTTATGGCCGCCGTGACCACCACCGGATTTGAGGCGAACCGTTCCTGACGGTAAATCGATCTCGTCGTGTATCACCAGAATGTTCTCCGGCACGATTTTGTAGAATCGCGATAACCTGGCGACGGCCTCACCGCTGCCATTCATGAACGTCGATGGTTTTAAAACCCATACATCACGGCCGGCAATTTCAACCCGGCCGGCGTCGCCGGAAAAGCGTTTTTCCGCCTTGAGATTAGCGCCCGCGGTTCGCAACAAAGCCTCAATAAAACGGAACCCGGCATTGTGCCGGGTTTCCGCGTAGGTCTTGCCAGGATTTCCGAGGCCAACAATGAGGGAGATTCCCTGGGCCATGGTTTATGTCCTGTCGTGAGGTCGAGCGAAACTTTACTCGCCTTCCTTCGACTCTTCCGGGGCCTCGCCTTCTTCGCCTTCTGTCGGTGCCGCTTCTTCCTCTTCCTCAACACTGCCACGTACAGCTGCAATGGTTACTACCGCCAGGTTATCACCGCCGTGAAACAGGCTCGTCAGTTCGACACCCTCTGTCAGTTTAATGTCTGACAGATGAAGAGACTTATGCAGGTGAAGCTGGGAAACATCGGCTTCCAGATATTCCGGGAGGTTCGTAACCAGACAGGTAACGTCCACTTCGGTCATCAGATGAGACACAATACCGCCCTGCAGCTTGACACCAGGCGCCACATCTTCACCAATAAAGTGCAACGGTACACGCATGTGAATCCTTTCGCTGGCAGAAATACGTTGCAAATCCATGTGCAAAACCATTTGTTTGTACGGATGATATTGCACATCACGCAGAATCGCCTGCTGTGTATCGCCACCGATTTTTACATCAATAATTGACGTATGAAAGGCTTCATTCGCCAGCAGGTGATAGATACTGTTGTGCTCGAAACTGACCATCTCCGGATCTTTGTCGGCTCCGTATATAATACCCGGCACCTGACCCGCACGACGTAGACGGCGGCTCGCACCCGTTCCTTTTACATCACGTTTTTCAACGTTTAATTCGAAAATCGCAGCCATTGCATAACTCCTCTTTCAATTGACCTTACCCGCGACCAGGTTCGGTCTGACTACCCAAAAAGTGGCTTGTAATTTCAGCCACCACCCGGAACAACCGTCTCGCGACCATTACTCCATAAACAGTGAACTCACCGAATCCTCCATTGCAATACGGCGCATCGTCTCGGCCAGCAATTCTGCAATGCTCAGCTGGCGTATTTTATCCGAGGCTTTGGCCTCATCGCTCAACGGGATGGTATCGGTCACCACCAGTTCATCCAGCTGTGAGTTGTTAATGCGTGACACGGCACCTCCTGAAAGCACGGGGTGCGTACAATATGCCAATACTTTCAACGCACCCTTTTGCTTCAACGCACTCGCGGCCTCACACAAGGTGCCCGCGGTATCGACCAGGTCGTCCATCAGCACGCAGGTGCGGTTTTTGACCTCGCCAATAATATTCATCACCTTGGCTTCATTTGCCCGCGGTCGACGTTTGTCGATAATGGCAAGATCGGCCTCCAGGTGTTTTGCCAGACCACGCGCCCGGACGACACCGCCGACATCCGGCGATACCACCAGCAGATCGGGGTATTCGTGTTTCCAGATATCGCCCAGCAATACCGGACCGGCATAAATATTGTCCACCGGCACATTGAAAAATCCCTGAATCTGATCTGCGTGTAGATCCATAATCAGTGCCCGGCCGGCGCCAGCGGTTGAAATCATTTCCGCCACCAGCTTGGCCGTGATCGATACTCGCGCGGTACGCGGTCGACGATCCTGACGGGCATAACCAAAATATGGCATTACCGCCGTAATGCGCATTGCCGATGACCGTCTTACGGCGTCGATCAACACCAGCAATTCCATCAAGTTGTCGTTACTGGGTGAACACGTGGGCTGTAAAATGAACACATCTTTGCCACGGACGTGTTCCATGATCTCCACCATGATTTCGCCGTCGCTAAAGCGTCCCACTACGGCCTTGCCCAGCGGAATTCCCAAATGACTCGACACGCGATTGGCCAATTCGGGATTGGCATTACCGGCGAAAACAACAACGTTATCCAGTGACAACTAAACCTCCCCGGGATGAACAAGCAATCTACAGCAACCAGCGCCATAATATGGTTGGGGCGCCAGGATTCGAACCTGGGAATACTGGAATCAAAATCCAGTGCCTTACCACTTGGCGACGCCCCAGCACAAAACTCAAGAATTGAATCTGGCTGCTGCCAGACGCAATTCCTCAACTCTCCTGCGCCAATCTCTCCACAAGCGGTGACTGATTCAGGCCTCGGGCAACAAAACCGGCCCACTCGCTTGGGCATTGAGCCAGAACTTCCTCGCCCTGCTCGCGGCTAGTGACCGCTAAAAAGACACATGCGCCGGAACCCGTCATCCTGGCCGTCACCTTAAGATCGCCAAATGTTTGCAACCACCGCAAGGCCTCATCCACCTGCGGGTACAACTTGCGAACAACCAACTCCAGATCATTCCTGACCTGGCCCTGGCGAAAGGCGCGTATTGTGATGGGAGGACTATCACGTGTCAATTCAGGATGAGCGAATATATCGGCGGTAGCAACCTGGACATCCGGCGAAATAACTATATACCAGGATGGTTCCAGATCGATCGGTGTCAGTTTTTCGCCTATCCCTTCTGCCCATGCGGTCTGGCCACGCAAGAATACCGGTACATCGGCGCCCAGCCGTAGCCCAAGCGTATTGAGCTTATCTCGAGACAGGTTCACACCCCATAGCCGGTTCAGGGCCTGCAATGTGGTCGCGGCGTCGGAACTGCCGCCGCCAAGGCCGCCGCCTTGCGGGATCCGTTTGGTGAGGGTGATTTCAACACCCCGCTCAATATTACAGGTTTGCTGAAGTAGTATGGCGGCCCTCTGGCAGAGTTCGTTATCGTTATCGATTCCCACCGGAAGTTGTGAATGCCTGATGGCGGGGTCGTCTGTTATCGAAAACGATAATTCGTCACAAAAATCGAGAAACTGAAACACCGTCTGCAGTTCATGGTAGCCATCTTCGCGCTGCCGATTAATGTGCAGAAAGAGATTGATCTTGGCCGGGGCTGGCCAGCCTTGGCCACTCATGGATCAGTCTGCCAACGATTGAGCGCCAGCCGCACCTCCAGTGTCTGGCCACTGCCATGACTCACGAGTCGCGACATGAAAATTCGACGCGGCAAATGCAATAACCCGTAACGGGCATAGGCCAGATACCGGATTTCCCAGTTGTTTTGCACGAGACGTTTCAGACGACCGGCTCCATCGAGCTCCAGCTTAGCGTTTACATTGGGTATCACCTGACCGCGCACCCAGTATTGCAATCCATTGACCGGTATCTTCCAACCTGTCACCTGCTGCAACAGGTGCTCAGCGTTGCTGTCCGTGTATTCATTACCTCGATTGTCTCTCAGCACCGCACCATTCCGGTCCTGTGTTAACGACACCACACTGCCACCAAACGGGCCGCTTAACTGAATGTGCTGTCCCTGCGCCGATTTTACCCAACTGATTCTGGCTTGCCAGCCCCTGTCGTCAGTTTTCAGTGCGACACGACCACGCAGACTCCAGTGATGGCTGGCATTCAGCTTTTGCAGGTGGTTTTGCCACGCGGTCTGGCGATCGGTCTCGGACAACCGCACGGAAGTGGTTGAACACCCGATCAGAAGGGTGAACAACAACAGCAAGGCAGGAATTCTCACTTCTTGAATTTCTTGATGGCGCTCTGCAGTACTTCGTTATCAGGATCTTTCTGTAACGCTTGCTCCCAGATACGCGTCGCCTGGTGTTGCTTGCCCGATGTCCACAATACTTCACCGAGGTGAGCTGATATTTCCGCATCGGGACGTATTTGAAGCGCACGGCGCAGGAACCGGACAGCATCTTTGCTGTTACCGAGGCGATAATGCACCCACCCCATGCTGTCCAGAATAAACGGGTCGTTAGGCCGAATTTCCAGCGCCTGCTTGATCAATTTGAATGCCTCCTGATGGCGATCGGTGCGATCCGCCAGGGTATACCCCAGGGCATTAAGTGCGTGCGCATTTTTCGGATCCAGCTTTAAAACCAGGCGAAGATCACGCTCATGTAGCACAAGATCATCCAGTTTTTCTGCTACCAGCGCACGCGCATAAAGAAGATCTTTGTGTTTGGGCAGCGCTTTCAAAGCCTTGTTCAATACCTTGAGGGCAGCAGAATATTTTCCGGCATCACGCTGAATTTGCTCCTCAGCCAGCGCCAACTGCAATCGCTGCTCATCGCTGGTCGGGTTAATACCGTGCAGAATATTTAACCCTTTTTGCAAATCGCCGCGCTTGGCCGTCACCGCACCCAGCCGGACGCGTGCTTCGAAACGATGCTTTTTTCTGATGATTGATGAATACCAGCGCTCAGCCTCATCATATCGTTTGCGTCGTTCGGCCGTCTGTCCAAGATACAATTTGATCTGATCATTGGACGGATTGATTTCAATGGCATGCTGGAAGTGTTTGTCCGCATCTTTCAGTCGATCGGTTTGCAACGACAGCAAACCCAGTGCATACAATATGTCGGCATCCTGCGGACGTTGACGCAATACCAGCAAAAACTGTTTGCGAGCTACCTCCCATTGCTTGTGGTCAACCATATAACGGGCGTAACTCATTCTCACCCTGGTGGCCTTTGGGTGCTTCTTCAGGTAGCCCTGATAAAAAAACTTCGCTTTCTTCTGATCTTTGGATGCCGAAAGTATGCGTGCTTTCAGCAGGGCCGCATCCTGCCAGCCGGGCTGAATGATCAGCGCCCGGTCAATCGCCGCGGTCGCGATGGATAAATTCCCGGCCTGCAATCCAAGATGGGCGAGTGCAAACTGGGCCTGTGATCTGGAAGCGTGCTGGCGGGACAGCTGCGTCATAATTTCCAGTGACGTCGTCCGATTTCTATGGCGAGCCAGTACTGCCGAGATACGCGTATAAGTCCGATCCAGCTTTTTCTGTTTACTAGCCAGCGTCAGCATTCGTTCAAACTGCTTTTCAGCTTCGATTGAATTGTCCAATTCCAGCAGTATCGTTGCCAGGGACTCGCGTCCATCAATAGCATTGGGCCGCATCTTGACCCACAACCGGGCGCTTTCCAGAGCCTCGGAATAACGTTTGGAAAATATCGCCGCGCGGGTGGCACGCTCCGCCAGTCGCGGATCGCGGGTGGCGCGAGCAGCGAGATTCAACGAGCGAATCGATAACTCAAAATCTCCCTTGCGGCCCGCCAGTTCGCCGACCAGCACGTTATAAAGCACCTCGGGTGTTAGTTCGACTTTGGGTAATGCCAGCTCGGATTTCACCGCCACGGTTTCCGCTGCCGCTTTCGGTTCTCGGCCCGGTGTGCTGCCGCAACCGGCGAGAATCGCAGTAACCACGGTACCGGCAACCAATAAATAAGTATTTCCTGGCATCATTTTCTGGATTAGTAATTTACCTAATGACAGGCAGCAAAATTGGGCGCCTGTCTCTCTTACCAGTTTCGTACAACTGGCCATACGTTTCAACTTCCCTGTAATGGCGCCTGACCTTAGAATGGCCCTGCTAACAAAACGGATTTCTCTATGAATTCACTGTTTTTACTGATCGCTGCGTTGATTGCCTTTATATTCGGCTATCGCTTTTATTCAAAGCTGCTGGCAAGCGCAGTTTTCAGGCCAAAGCCTGATTATAGTATAGATGCCGATAAATCCACGAGCGGCAGGCCCGGGATGACATCAGACCCATATTTGCTACTGGGCCAGCATTTCGGGCTGGTGGCCACCGCGGCGACACTCAGCGGTGCCGCACTGGCAGTCTACTGGGGCTGGATTCCCGCCTTCCTCTGGGTAGTAGTGGGTAGCACCCTGGCGGCTGGTATTTATAGTATCGGCTCACTGTGGTTGTGCCGGCGCCATCCCGACGAATCATTAATTGGAATTGTACGTCACTATTTTCCCGGCGGGTTCATTTACGCAGCACTGGTGCTGGTGTTGATCGTGCTCACGTTGCTGTCCGCTCTTTTGCTTTCAATCACAGCCGGGCTACTCGTTGATTATCCTTCGGCCGTTTTGCCAGTTGCCGCATTCCTTCTGATATCGATTGCTTTAAGTGTGTTCCTGCGCCGCCGTCCCGCGAAAATTATTGCGCCGGCAACGACCACCGCGCTCCTTGTATTGCTTCTGCTTCTGTGGCCACTGGGCAAGATTGTCATAGGTTTTTCGGGAGCAATTAATCTTGATTTCGCCGGCAAGCCACT
>SDBU01010651.1_pt1 | contig 10175 bp, 9 predicted proteins | sample 2277071 | NCBI WGS metagenome assembly SDBU01 (sample SAMN10397929, study PRJNA504765) | marine sediment metagenome | isolation source: marine sediment core GS08_GC12, 126 cmbsf | place: Arctic Ocean: Gakkel Ridge, Loki's castle | collected 2008 | reverse complement strand
TGCACAGTCTTGATCCATTTACAAACACGCTACCCAGCGTATAGGGGTGTTGCCGTGTGCCTAGCCCATAGAGTTCCGTGCATGTTGCCTCCAACGAGCAAAGAGGGGAATTGACCTGATTCAAAAAGGGATGCCCCCTGACAGCTTAGAAAGACTACCGTAAACGGAACATATTTTTGAGAACCACTATAGATTGACTAAAACCTTCAACTTCTCAACGGACCACTCACAACGATCAACTGACACGACCTATGTTCATCACATTTGAGGGAATCGAGGGTTCCGGCAAGACCACCCAGATAGAGCTTCTTATCCCCGTGCTGCAGGCAAAGGGCTACGAGTGCGTCTTTACACGTGAACCAGGGGCCACCGAAATCGGAAATAAGATTCGGGCAATCCTTTTAGATGCGGCCCACACCACCATGATTCCCTTAACAGAGCTCCTTCTGTACGAGGCAGACCGGGCACAACACGTTCACCAAGTGATCAAGCCCGCTCTGGCCGCGAACAAAGTGGTTGTGTCAGACCGGTTTTTTGACGCCACCACTGTGTACCAGGGATACGCCAGAGGCTATAACCTGGACCTGATTCAACAAATTCATCAGATGGTACTGGGAGGGCTTAAACCGGATCTGACGCTCATCCTTGATCTGCCGGTTCATGAAGGACTTGAGCGGGCATGGCAGCGTATCAATAGCCAATCTGAAGGGCTGCCAGAAGATCGTTTTGAAAAGGAGGCTGTTGCCTTCCACGAAAGGGTACGCCAGGGCTATCTGACATTGGCCAATGATGAACCGGAACGTTTTCGATTGATTGATGCCTCAAGGGATGAGCAAGCCATCCATAAAGAGATCGCAGAAATTGTCTTGGAACTCATAGGCGTTAAAGGACAATAATCTTGAGCACGAATGAACGACCATCATAGACTCATGGCTGAGGGATGCAAGAACCTAGACTTTTGACAAACATGCCGCCCGCGTCTTCTCATCATAGAGTTTCCCTTGCCAGGGTCAGCCTGCTATGCAGTGCTGTCCTGTTCCTGCTATCCGCGTTAGTCCCTTTATCATCTGGACAGTCTCCTCAAGACTCAGATGTTGTCCAAGTAGAAGCCTATACATCTCATGGACGTATCCATCCAGGGGAAATCTTCCGGGTGGCGATAGTGGCAAACATAAAACAAGGCTTTCACATCAACAGTTACAAGCCACTGGGCCAGTTTTTGATGCCGACGGTTGTGAAGTTTGACGAGACAAAAGGCATTGTGCTGGGACCACTGAGCTACCCGGTGCCGGTGCTCAAATCTTTTTCATTCTCCCCTGATAAGGTGTCTGTTTACCAGGGTAGAATTGTGATGTTGACCCAGGGCAAACTTGCGGAAAACGTTGCCTTGGGAGGTATCAAGATATCGGGCCGCATGGCTTATCAAGCCTGTGACGATCAGAGTTGTTTCCTGCCCAAGTCTGCCAGGTTTGAGATACCTTTTGAAGTAGTCAAGGCAGGTGAACCGATCCAGCTGACTAACAAACATATCTTCCAACAAGAAGCCTCTTTTACCTCTGAAGAACTGCACGCCAAACAGGTTATTGAAAAAGGGCTTCCGTATGCTCTTATCGCCTTTTTCCTATTCGGACTTGCATTAAACCTAACCCCTTGCGTTTACCCGGTTATCCCAATGACAGTCAGCTTCTTCGTGGCTCAAAAAGAGCGAGAGAAGTGGCGAATCTTTCTCCTGGCATCATACTACGTGATAGGCATCGCCATTGTCTTCTCTATTTTGGGTCTAATCTCCGGCCTGGCAGGCAGGCAATGGGGCTTTCTATTTCAAAATCCCTGGTTTGTCATCGTCATCACCATCATTATTCTTTCCATGGCGGCCAGCATGTTTGGGGCTTTTGAAATCACAGTACCATCATTCTTGATGACGCGCCTGGGCAGATCACGAAAGGGTGCCATCGGGTCTTTCATTATGGGATTGACAGTGGGAGTCATTATTGCTCCCTGTGCGGCCGGCATCATCATCGGCCTGGTCGGCATCGTTGCCAAGCTGGGTATTGTAGCAAAAGGGGCCCTGCTCTTTTTTGTCATGGGTTTGGGCCTGGGACTCCCTTATCTCTTCCTGGCTACGTTTTCTGGGCTGCTGAACCGGTTGCCAAAATCGGGTATGTGGGTGGTCTGGATACGAAAGCTCTTTGGCGTCCTTTTGATTGGCGTGGCTATCTATTTCTTGATTCCCCAAGCCAAACAAGTGAATGACCAGCAAGGCTTCTATCTGGGTGTCTTGGGGATTTTTGGCGGACTTTTCCTCGGTTTCTTGGACCGTGGGGAGGGCTATTCACGTACATTCAAAATAATCCGTGCGCTTTTTGGTCTCCTGCTCATCGTATCAGGGACCTGGCTGGTGAATGCAGCGATCCAACCCGAGCCGCCGACAATCGATTGGGTGGACTACAGGAATCAGTCCGTTGAATCGTTGCATATGAAGGATAGACCCGTTCTCATTGAGTTTTACGCGGATTGGTGCGCTGCCTGTAAAGCAATGGACCGTAAGACATTTAGCGACCAAAGGGTTATGGACAAGTCGAGAGAGTTTATCATGGTAAGAGTGAATTGCACCTTACCCGACGCTATATGTTCGGCCCTAACGGAAAAATTCAAGGTGTCAGGGTTGCCCACCGTGGTCTTCATTAGTGCCAAGGGTCAGGAGGTCCACGGTCTAAGAGCTGTTGGTTTTTTGGGGCCAGCGGAGATGTTAAGAAAAATGGAGGGGGCTATGGCTCAGTCAACGGGGAGTCTGGGATAACAGCAACCGGCATGCTCAGAGAGACCTCACAAACCATTACGATGATGAGGTGCAATATACTTTCCCAATACCATTGGCCCTATGCTGATAATTGGCCTTGCCGCTGTGGTCGGTTTCTTTGCCCTTGCCATCTTCCTGCCTATTGGGATATGAGAAAGTTGATACGACAAAAGCGGAATTTGGGCGTTTTCGGATATTAAAATCTCAATTTCTGCGTATTTTTGAACCCGGGCATCTATTTTGCGACCGCAAACGACAAACAACTGACCACTGGCCATTTATGCTGTGAAACAGACCCGTTTCTACGTTAGTCTATACGTCATCGTCCCAATCATTTTTGCAGGATTAGTCTCTCTCTCGGTCACCGTCCCCTTTCGCGTCATAGAATACTGCATCAAGCACGGCTTAGATTTCAGGTGGCCTGTTTTCTGGTCTGTCATAATCATTTGCAGCATTGCTTTTGGATGTGGCCTGGCGGTAACTCGGTTCATTCTGAGACCTGTAGAGAGGTTTGTGAAAAGAGCGAAAGAGCTTCCGATCATGGCCACGCCCGATGTTGGGAGCGATCAGAGAGGATCTATGGATCACATGGATCACTTTGCTCGGGTTTTTGAACAAGTAACGGACGTTCTCGGTAAGGTGGAAGCCCAACAGCTTTTCCCCGAGATTATTGGCCAGGATAGGAACATCCGTGGAGTCTTCAACCAGATCCTCAAGGTCGCGCCTACCGATTCCACGATTCTTATTTCGGGAGAGAGTGGAACAGGCAAGGAACTTGTCGCCACCGGCATCTACAAGCATAGCCTTCGCAGAGATAAACCGTTTATCAAACTCAACTGTGTAGCCATCCCCGAGGGGCTTTTGGAAAGCGAACTTTTTGGCCATGAAAAGGGGGCCTTTACCGGTGCGAGTACCAAGAAACTTGGGAAGTTTGAAATGGCAAACGGGGGGACCCTTTTCTTGGATGAAATTGCGGATATGCCATTGACCACCCAGGCCAAAATACTTCGCGCTCTCCAGGAGAAAGAATTCGAAAGGGTGGGGGGAACCCACTCGATAAAGGTGGATGTCCGATTTATTGCCGCTACCAACAAGGATCTTACAAGAATGGTCAAGGAGGGACAGTTTCGGGAAGATCTTTACTACCGCCTGAATGTCATTTCCATCTACCTCCCACCGTTAAGAGAGAGGAAGGGAGATATCCCCCTGCTGGTGGACCATTTCCTCCAAAGTGCATCGAAACAGGCTCAAGTCTCCTCAGTAGCTCTGGAACTGCTGATGGCCTACTCGTGGCCGGGAAATATCAGAGAACTCCAAAATACCGTTGAGCGTTCAGCAGTCATGTCAGATGGCATGATCCAGCCTTCTCATATCCCACCACAAGTCGTTGGGGACCTGGAAAGCCAGATGGTCATGCCCTCCCTGCCAGAAAGCTCGTCAATCAACGAGCGGTTACGAGAGATCGAGAAGGGGATGATCATCCAAGCGCTGAGAAAGACAGGGGGAGTTCAGGCTCGGGCAGCCGAACTACTGGGCCTCACCCAACGGAGCATGTGGCACAAGATAAAGAAACACAACATAGATGTGCGCCCCTTCAAAACCCACAAGATTTGACGATTGAACTACGACTTTTGTAGATGCCTTCCCCCGTTCGGTAAAATACCGTTTAACACCAGTCGATTTCAAGGGGAATAATTCCCTGATTTTACTACACTTAGGCTGACCTGCGACCTCTATTCAATTTAGAGCCTAATGGAACAGATAATGGCACAGTTTGTGCTGCTTAAGGTACGGCACACAGGAGGCGGTTTCCGGTTTGATGGGTGAGTCGCCCCCAGTTTAAGTAACTTAAGTAACCCGTTAAGCCGAATATGTAGATATTCTGACAAGTTTTGGTATGGAGTAATGAGGGATGGAGAAGAAGAAAAAGCTTTTGAGAAACGAGAACGGTTTTACCCTGCTTGAGATCATCGCGATCTTGATCCTCCTAGCTGCTTTAGCGGCTGCGGCAGTGCCCAGATATATAGAACTGACTGAAGAAGCGCGGCAAAAAGGAGCATTAGCAGCTGTTGCCGAAGGCGGGGTTCAGGTCAATGCAGCAGCAGCCCATTATATTCTTGAGTTTAACCGGGTTCCAACAAGTGTGGACGATCTAAAAGGACTTAGTGAAAACCCCCTGCAAGATGTTACGGGTAAGGGTGATTGGGATATAACATTTACCGATGGACAACAAGATACGCCATCAGTTAAGGTGACAGCAACTGGAAGAGAAGAAGGCCCTTCCAATATACCAGGCACCGTAAGTCAATCTCGCGATTTCCCGTTGCCCAGAGAAACTGCTGGCTAGCAAGAATTTTGGCGGCAGGGATAGAGGGAATGGGTAAAGGGGGAGGGTTAACCTCCCTTTATCTTTGGTCGCAGGTGACTACTTCCAGTTTTTCGGTTTTGCCACAAACCTTTCATGGGGGCTGAGCGAGCCAACCAAACCCGTTCTCTCCACTTATCATTTCAAGATCCTGCCCATGGTTCCCCAAGGTTATGGGCGCTTGAAAGAGAATTTTTCAAGATATGCCCTGAAACCCAGACACCTGAGTGACTTATTGTCATTGGGTTTCAACGTCATTCCTTTTCTTTTAAGGATCGATGAATCCTGAGTTCCCTGGCAAGCAGAAGAGCAAAGATCGGACCCAGCGTAAAAGCAGGAACAAGGGTGGAGACACGTAGCAAGAGGGCTGCGACCAACCCTGCCCCGGCACCCGGTCCGATAATCCCCGAAGAAACGCTCACAATCGCCTCTTGGATGCCCAGATTTCCGGGTGTCAGGTTCACCAGAATGGAAAAAAAAGCGAGCAGGCTGATCAAGAACCCACTCAGAAAGCTCACCCGGAGGCCAACGGCTTTGTAGGCAATCCAGAAGGAGACAGCGTTGACCAGGATATTGAGGGCATTTAACAATACAAACCGGCAAACCAGGGAATGGTCCCTTTTGATCTCGTTCCATCCCACAATGGCATTATCCAGAGTTCTGGCGAGCCTATTGCTCCCCCTTACCCTTCCAATGGGGGCGACCGCGATAGCCGAAATTGCAACGACTGTGGCAAGAAAAAAAACAGCCAGTTGCCAGGGCAGATGGGGAGGAGAGGCAATGAACGCAATAGACGTGCCGAACCCCACGACCCCAATGACCCAGAACGTCACCAGATAGTTGGCCGCAAGCAATGATGCAAACTGGACGTATGGAAACGCATGACGAAGTTTCAAGTAACCCGCCCGGGCGACAAGCCCTCCGGAAAGGGGCGAGATAAAATTGCCCATGGTTGTCACCACAGAGAGGCCAAACCATTCCCTGAATTTCAACGGCAATTGAAGCTTTGAGGCGAATTCCCGCAGAATCAATCCATTCACCGCCCAGAACAGTAGCCTGAGGCCGATGAGTTGGAGTGCGGCACTGAGAGAGATATTCGTAAATTTGGTAATGAGTTCCTTGTGGTGGTAAAGGTACACAGCGATTGCGATCGCGGCGACCACAAGGATAACCACAGAGATACGGCGCTTAACCATCATGCTCGTTTGCGTGCTTCTGATTGGCAAACATACAACATCGCTCCTTCGCAACCACAGAACGGAACCTACATTCCATGGCATGCCGACTTCAGCGCTCCTATTACTCGGATTTTTCTATTTACAAAGATATAAAAGCATAGACCAAAGGAGATCCTTCATTACTCCCTCGGTGCGTAATAAGCATAGATAGCGCCCATCCATAAATCAGTCTCTTGGTGATGGGCACAGGTATGAGTTTCCGATCCAGAAATGAGGAATTTTTCGCAAGGTCAAGGAAATCAAGGGATTGCGCGGAGGCGTACATTTGGTACGTCGCACAAGCGATCCCGCAGATTGACGCCGAGATTGCGAAAAATGGCCATTTATGGATGGAAACTAGCTAATTCGAAACAGCTATGCCCAATCTGGATACAAAGAGATTTCCTATCATAGGAATTCTTTTGAGTATTCGTTCAGCCGTTCGCAGTATGGGAATACATGTTTCGTACCTCAAAACACTTGTGACTTCCAGTCCGTGGTCTTGAATAATCTGACGATAATCTGCCTCGGAGCGAACGCCGACATGCTCTCTCATTTGCTTGACCAAGATATCCCTGCTCCTTAGCCATTCGATCCAGTGGCTTCTACACGGTGTAAAGAAAACAAATACGCCATCTCTCTTTAGTAGACGCACAATCTCCCGTAATGAAGCTCGTAGCTCAGAATCGGACAAATGTTCCAACACATCAATCGCCAATATTTTGTCAAATGCGCTATCAGGAAACATGTTCAGATTCTGTATATCTCCCATAACAAACTGAATGTTGTCTCCCTGCCCCTGAGCAATAGCCTTCTCGATTGCAATCGCTGAAAAGTCTACGCCTACGACTCGATATACGTGAGGAGAAAGTAACCTTGTATAAAGGCCAGTACCGCACCCTAATTCAAGGACCTCGTCCGTGATATCAGGGTTACAAAGCGCTTCAATCGTTTCCAACCGTTGTGCCTCTCGGTAGGCATTGTTCCCTATTGAATTGAGCTCGTGCAAGCTCTCAAAATAAGCTCTGTCGTAAAGTGGTTGATAGGGGTTATTCGCACTCATCTTTACTTTTTCGTGCAAGTCATCCCAGAGGAAGGAGCTTCATCGATTAATTATGTCCACTTCATCAAATGATCCACGATGGTACGCGAAGGATGCACAGATGCATAATCTGTACACCGCTTATGTTTGTGCAGTCTGCCGATAAACGAATCGACTATTGCGGCGTCAAAGCCGGCTACGCATGCATTTTCTCCCACGCCCTCTATCCGCTCCGTCTTTGAGCGCATTATCAAACAGGGGATGTTGAGGAAATAAGTCTCTTCCTGCACACTACCGCCGTCGGTGACCACAAAATCCGCTCCGGCGACGAGGTTGATAAAAACTGGATACGGCTGCAATGGCATCAGCATGATAGAATCGTTCCCTGCGAGCTTCCCTTCCAGGCCCAGATCCCGAAGCTGTCGGCGGGTGGGATCATGGAGCACAAACAAGACAAGACGATCACGCGCAATACGTTCCAGCAAGGCAACGACCGCCGTTAATCGTGATCGCGACCGAATGGTTTCAAACCGGTGAATCGTGGCAACCACATATGGCTGGTCGGGTCTCCTTTGAGCTTGGCCCTGCTGAAGAACGAAGCTCAGCGTGTCAACGATGGTGTTGGCCCTGGCGTTTACAGCCTTGCCCATGTATCCCATCTTAAGCAGATTCTCAAGGGCCCAATCCGATGGCGCAAACAAGAGATCACTATACCGCATGACAATAATGCGGATTAGTTCCTCCGGGAATGGACTTCGAAGGGAATAGCTCCGCAGTCCTGCTTCCACGTGTGCCACCTTGATGCCACACCTTTTGGCATAAAGGAGAGAAAGGAGGGTCGTCAGGGTGTCCCCATGGATCAGACAGATTCCACCTTGCCTGCGAAACACCTGCTCGAATACCTTCTTGTGACTGAACAGTATTCGGCCAAGGCTTTGTATTGACCAAAGGATCGCCTCCGAGAGGGAGACGATGCTTTGTCGACCCTGCCTGAGTAGCACGTCCGGAGACTTTAGACCGAATTCCCTGACAATTTCCGGCGTCAACCCCGAATGCTGTCCGGCATCGATGAAATTATATTCAAGACCTCGGCTGTCCAGCTCATGCATGACCGGCGCCGTCTTTATGAACTGGGCCTTTGTTCCGACAAAGACGTGGATCATAGGTACAGGCGATCAATCCAGAGGGGTTGGCGTGCCGCCTTCCTCCTCGTCAGATGTATGTGTTGAAGATCTCTCCCTTGCAGGGGAAACGCCCTGGTCGTAGCGGTCAAACCGGAGCTGGGCGACCTGCTCGGAAACAAGTCCGACAAGGAACACCAAGACCGCCACTGTCATCAGCATGGCTGACGTGGGGCCATATCGTGTATGGAAGGCAAAGATCTTCAACAAACCGTAACCGAACCCCAGAAGAAACATGCCCAAGCTGACCGGCAAGAAGACCTTCATGGGTGAGTATAGGGTGGCAATTTTGAGGATGATCAACAAAAACCTGGATCCATCTCGAAAAAGTCTGATCTTGCTCCTGCCTTGCCGTCGGAAAGCCTTGACCGGAACGTGGGCAAGCGAGTAACCGGAGCGAACTATGGCCATAGTTAGGGTGGTGGGATACGAAAAGGTGTTAGGGAGGAGACAGACGAACTGTCGGGCGATGTGCACCTTGATCGCTCTAAACCCGGATGTGAGGTCCTCAATCTTGTTCCCGCACATATACGAGGCAAACCGGTTATAGATCCTATTTGCCAGAGATCGGTGCAGGGACGTCTCTGAGTCGCCTGTCCGGGCACCGACTACCATGTCGTAAGATCCCAGTTTTTCGAGCAGGCGAGGGATTTCTTCTGGGGCATGCTGGCCGTCTGCATCAAGCATTACCAGGATCTCACCATTTGCATTTCGTATACCGGTCTTGACAGCCGCGCCATTGCCGATGTTGTAGGGATGGACGAGAACCCGGGCTCCTGCATCCCCGGCCCTCTGGCCGGTGCCGTCTTTCGACCCGTCGTCCACCACGATAATCTCGTAGGGAAAATCAAGCGTTTTCATAACGCGGTGGACGTTGGCCACGACTTCCCCAATAGCGTCCGCCTCCTGAAACGCCGGGAGGATGACACTTACACCGATTTTACTACCCATCTCGGTCTGAATTGACTCTTTTCCACGCATATGTGTTTCGGTCGGCATGACTTTCTTCTATCCACGAGTGACGTGTGGAGACCTAAATTGTTTCCAAACAGCACAGACATCCGAACTCATTCTATAAGTTAATAGCAAACGAAAATCAACCCCGAGCCAAGAAAGCGACATGTGGAAGATCTTTTGCAAAGCAGTAGTCTGTATGAAAAATAGCTTTTTCAGACGTAACCCCTGCTATGAACTTGGAAAACTATTCATGGATATGATAGTGTATCTAAACAGTAGAAATTCTCTTTGACCTGCACATTGATTTCCTGTAATATTGTTAGATTGTCGGAAAATCCACATCAGTACAGTCGGGGTAAGAAACAAAGCAAACTAGTGCCCATCCATGAATAACGTAACAAGTGTCGGGCACGCGGTAAGTTTCCAATTCATAAATGAGGAGTTTTGTTGCCGGGCAATGCTTCGCGCCTGATGAGCAAGGCCGCACAAGGGTTTTCGTTGAGGCGTACGGATAGTACTCCGCAGACGGCCTTTTCACAAGCCGCAGGCGCTATCTTCTGAAGCCGCCAGGCGCCCTTTTCACAAGCCGCAGGCGCAAACCCGCGGAGAACGC
>SDBU01010650.1_pt1 | contig 10175 bp, 11 predicted proteins | sample 2277071 | NCBI WGS metagenome assembly SDBU01 (sample SAMN10397929, study PRJNA504765) | marine sediment metagenome | isolation source: marine sediment core GS08_GC12, 126 cmbsf | place: Arctic Ocean: Gakkel Ridge, Loki's castle | collected 2008 | reverse complement strand
TAGATAAAATCATAAGCCTCGGCCACATCCCCACAGGCGTAGACATCAGGGCTGGATGTAACCATATTGCGGTCAACTACTATGCCGCGATTTACCTTTATACTGGTATCAGACACAAGCCCAGTGCGCGGCAAAACACCAATAGCAATTACCACCAGATTACAGGGAATCCTGCTCCCATTATCCAGGGTCACACTGGTGGCGACATCCGCCGAATAGCTGCTGATATCTGCTACTGTGTGACCAGTCACGATGCTGACTCCTGCCTGCCTCAAGGTTTCCTCCTCCAGAGCCGATGCTTCCTCATCAAGGATGGTGTTTAAAATCCGCTCTTTCATCTCCACAACCGTAACCTCAATCCCTCGCTTCAGCAGTGCCTCCGTCACACTTACCCCGATGAGACCACCGCCGATGATTACCGCCCGCCCTATCCGGTTCCGAAAGCGGTTCAGGAATTGGTCAATCGCCTTGGCATCATCGAGAGTGGTAAAGGTGAAGACCCCGCTCCAGTCAGCGCACTTTATCTGGGGAACAATGGGCAAACCGCCAGTGGCAAGAAGAAGCTTTTTCCAGGCGATTCTCTCTCCATCCTTCAGCTCAATGGCATGCTCATCGACATCAAGTCGCTCAACCTTCGTGCCCAAGGAAGTGCGGATATTGTTCTTCTCATAGAAATCAGCCGGCCGAAACAGCATCTTCTCCAAGGGACGTCCTTCGGCCAGATACTCTGAGATAAGCGGTCGTGAATAAGCAGGGTAAGGCTCGTCGGAGATTATGAGGATTGTCCCTGCTCTATCCACCTCGCGTATGGCTTCAGCAGCACTGATTCCCCCGGCTGAATTGCCTATAATCAGGTATTTTACTTTGGCTGTGTTCTTTGCCATTGTGTCCCTACCCTAAGTCGCTTGCCACTTACCCTGGCTGCCGGAACAAGCTTTATGAAATTGTTATACCTCTTAAGTCCGGACTCTCCGCTCTTTTCCGGGTGAAGCAGATTACCGGCACCATAATCAATTATGGCAATCATTTTATCTCCGTCTTCTCAAGGTTTTTTAGCATCACCTCAGCGTATACCAGTGCCTCATTAGGGCAATTGGTAACACAAACAGGCATATCTTCCCCTTGACACAGGTCACATTTGACTATCTTTCTTTGCTCCGTGTCCTGCCTTATGGCTCCAAACGGACAAAACAGTAGGCATGTCCAGCAACCGATGCACCTCTTCTCATCCACATCGATCACACCGCTATCAGAATCCCGGCTGAGAGCACCAGTTAGACAGGCATAGACGCATGGAGATTCATCACAATGCTGACAACGCACCGAGAATGATACCGGAGCTTTTTCTTCCATCCTGAGTCGAGGCAAAGGCCGGGGTGACTCCCTTTTGAATGCCTTGATTAAGACTTTCGATTGCGAATGTTGTAGTTGGCAATACACCTCACAGAGATGACAGCCAATGCAGGCCTTCTCCTCAATGTAAATTCTCTTCATGCAGATATGCCTTCCTTTTTATGTGGCGGTAAGCGGTAGTCGGTTGCCGTAAACTACATTACCATATCTTTCCTGACATGTCAAGACCTTTCTTGAGGAATTTGGCAATAGCAAGCAATTCAGTATAGAAACTGTGAGTTGCTGGCTAATGTAAGGCACCACTTTGGAAGCGGTTTACCTTAACGCCTCTTTACCACAGCCGTGAGAGATGGGAATTAGCGGAAGAAAAACAGTCAATTTTGCCGTATTATTTGCCATGAGAGAGGCTACTTGCTGCCGGTACGTCTCATCGGGACAGAGATAGCCCGAGATATTTGGGGTGGTCCTGAGGCAGTTGGACTGGACACCGTCCTGGATAAAAGTTCTCCTGGTCAGTAAATCTAAATCCTATTTGGCCGGTCAAGGGCATACCTTAATTCTCTAACAAGGTCCGCCACGTCTACCATCGATTCGTCAGCCTCCATGAGTTGAATTATCCGACTGCCGACAATCACCCCGTCGGCTATGCGGGCTATCCGACCTGCCTGCTCCGGAGTAGATATCCCAAATCCAACGCAGAGTGGCCGGGTGGTTACTTTCCTCACCTTAGTGACAAACGCCTCCAAATCAGCAGGTAGCCTTTCCCTAACCCCGGTAACCCCGGATACTGAGACAAGGTATATAAATCCCCGAGACCTCTCAGCGACAAGCCTGATACGCTCTTCAGTACTGGTTGGAGCCAGGAGATAGATGAGGTCAATGCCCTGCCTCTGGGTGATAGTCTCCAGCTCTGAGCCTTCTTCTGGGGGTAAGTCAGGGATGATTAATCCACTGACCCCGGAGCTAGCACAGGCACTGCAGAATTCCTCAAGACCATAGCTGAAGACCGGGTTAAAATAGGTCATAAACACCAGCGGTATATCGACCTTACGGCTCAACTGCCGGGCCACCTCAAGGCAAAGCTCAGGGGTAACTTTATTCTGTAGAGCCCGAAAGCTCGCCTCTTGTATGGTAGCGCCATCAGCCAGGGGGTCAGAGAAAGGTATCCCCAACTCTACGATATCACAGCCGCTGCTGGCAAGAAGGGGAACCACCTTTAAGGTGGCTTCAATGCTAGGATAACCGACAGTAACATACGGTATAAGAGCTATGTGCCCCGGTTGGTTAAAGGCAGAAGAAATGTGGCTCACTGCTTCGCCCCCAGTGCTTCAACCACGATGTCCATGTCTTTATCACCACGCCCACTCAGGTTGACCACGATGATTTGCTCCCTACTTAACGAACCGGCTATCTTGGCAGCATGGAATATGGCATGGGCCGGCTCAAGGGCGGGGGTAATGCCTTCGGTGCGGCACAGCAGCTGAAAGCCCTCGAGCGCTTCCTTATCGCTTACCGCAACGTAGGTGGCACGCTTGGTGTCCTTGAGGTAGCTATGCTCAGGACCAACCCCGGGGTAATCCAGTCCGGCAGAGACACTGTGTGTCTCCCGAATCTGCCCGTTACTGTCCTGGAGAACATAGGATTTTGTCCCATGGAGCACTCCTACTCTTCCTGCAACCAGGGAAGCAGCATGCTTCCCACTCTTAAGCCCCTTCCCAGCTGCCTCCACCCCGATAAGCCTAACACCCTTGTCATCCAAAAAGGGATAGAAAATACCAATGGCATTACTGCCTCCGCCGACGCAGGCGATTATATAGTCGGGCAGACGACCCAATTTATCCAGAATCTGCTGCTTAGTTTCCTTACCGATTACTGACTGGAAATCCCGCACCATTGATGGATAGGGATAAGGGCCGACCGCTGAACCAAGAAGATAGTGGGTATCTCTGACATTGGTCACCCAGTCTCTTATTGCCTCGTTGATGGCATCCTTTAATGTCCGGCTGCCCCCGGAGACTGGCCTTATCTCGGCGCCCATTAACTTCATCCGGAAGACATTAAGTGACTGGCGGCGCATATCTTCCTCACCCATGTAGATAATGCACTCCAGCCCCAGCATAGCACATACGGCAGCGGTAGCCACCCCATGCTGCCCGGCTCCGGTCTCGGCGATAATTCTCCGTTTTCCCATTCGCCGGGCAAGAAGACCCTGTCCCAGAGCATTGTTAATCTTATGGGCTCCGGTATGAGCTAAATCCTCCCGTTTCAGGAAAATCAGGGCGTCGCCACAGTGCTTGCTTAGCCTTTCCGCCAGGTAGAGCGGCGTCGGTCTTCCTGAATAATCACGAGAGAGTGTGTCAAATTCGGCCCAGAAGGCGGCGTCAGCCTTTGCCTCCTTATAGGCTGCTGTCAGCTCATCCAGAGCAGGCACCAGGGTCTCCGGGACGAACCGCCCTCCGTAATCGCCAAAGTATCCTTTATTATCAGGCAGCAATACCCACCTCCTTCTGTTTAAAGCAAAAAATTTTAAACAAAATTAAATTTCTATTGTGGTTTAATATATGCTCTGTCCTGACAAGCAGCTAGATGTATATTACACCTAATCAAAAGAGTCATGCTGTGCCCGAATAGTGTCTTGCTTCGGATTTATTTTTTCCTTTACCTCCTGTGGAGCATCAAAGAGCAAGTCCTTAGTTCATCTTTGTTTCACTAATAAGCTAAACATCTTTACCCTCTAGTCGCCACAACACGCCCGAACAATAAGCACAAAGCCTCTCATACTTAAACTGTTTATCGGCACCATAAATTTCCGCTCCGCTCCGCGCATCTACTAACCTACCACACAGTGTCACACCCCAACTCATAATGTGGATATATCCCATTAAGTGATATACACTGCTACCAGAGTAACAGCAATACCCGTCTCTTAGCAATGAAGGCTCAAAAGGTTCATAACTATAACAATCGGAGACAGAGCATCGCCGCGCGCCTGCTTCCCAGTCGTGGCGAAGTTCACAGGAGAAACCCGGATAGAAATCACCCTGTGCGGATGGGGCTATCCCAATAAAATACTTGCATGGTGGCCTTGGATCTCCATTGGTGTAGATATACCAACCCCTTCCCAAAGATTTCTGAACTATGCTTTTCTGCTCCCCCATTTTGTTCTTAAGCATCTCTTCGACTTCCATTCTCCATCTTTCGTCCATTTCTACCCTCTACTTCCTTGTTGGTGCTTAGCCTAACAACTATGTTTCATTTCCTAAGCACTATAAGCAAGCTAAGCCTTTAACGTAAAGTCTTGCAGTTTCTACTTTAGGAGGTAGTTACGTCGAATTTAGTCCCCTCTGCTCTCCTCACCGCCTTGATGAAGGCTCTGATTTTTGAAGTATCTTTTCGACCACTGGTCTCGACACCGGTGGAGACGTCAACCCCCCACGGTTGGACTTCCTTCACCAGTTGACCAACATTGGTTGGGGTAAGTCCTCCAGCAATAATCACCGGGAACCTGGCTGATACCTCCTCGGCTAGCTGCCAGTTAAATGTTTGTCCTGTTCCTCCATAAGTGCCCCTGACCGGTGAATCCAGCAGGCAGATAAGCTCCTGTTTCAGGGACAATCGGTATCCCGCCTCTATTTCAGCCAGGATTTCCTCGGTTGTCTTACCGCCTGATAAATTAATGACCTTGATGGTTGGTCGCTCAATGTCCTGGCAGTAGCGCCAGGTTTCATCGCCACTGAGCTGCACCCAGTCTAATCGGCAGTTGTTGGCAATATGGTTGACTTCCTGAGCCGCAGAATTGACAAAAACGCCAACCACCGCCGGGCGGGGTCTCAGACGGCTAATTGCCTCAACTATCTGGGATGCCTTTTCGGGAGAGACCTGACGCCGACTGGGGGCGAAGACCAAGCCTAAGTAATCAGCACCAGCTTCGCCGACCACCGAAGCATGCTCTATCTCAGATAGCCCGCAAATCTTGACCCTGGTCATAATAGCTCCTGCATCTTGGCCGCGATGTCGGGCGCAGATAGTAGAGACTCGCCAATAAGAGCGGCGTCAATACCCCATTGTTTCAGTTTTTCCATATCGCCACGGTTCTTTATGCCACTTTCGCTGACTACTATTCGGTCTCGTGGAATAAGCGGTCGCAAACGCTCGGTAGCAGCGAGGTCTACGGCGAAGGTTTTCAGGTCCCGGTTATTGATGCCGATGACCCGAGCTTCGCTGTTCAGAGCAATTTCAAGTTCAGCTTTATCATGCACCTCCACCAGACAGCTCATCTTAAGCTCATGACTCAACCCGAGTAGCTCCTCCAGCTTCTGAGGCGTCAAGATGGCTATGATGAGCAGCAAGCTATCAGCGCCATAAGCTCGGGATTCGTAGACCTGGTAGGGGTCAAGGACAAAATCCTTTCGGAGCAGAGGCAACCTCCTATTTCCGAGCGCGTTTCCGATGTCTCTCAGGTAGTTCAGGCTACCTTGAAAGTGCCTTGCCTCAGTTAATACCGATATAGCTGAAGCGCCATTACCAGCGTAAGTTTGAGCTATCTCCACCGGGTTGAAATCAGGACGTATAACGCCCTTAGATGGCGACGCTTTTTTGACCTCGGCGATAAGCTGAATACCATCACCCCGTAGAACCGAAGCAAAGTCAAGGGGTGGAGGCTGCTCCGAGGCCACCTGTTTCAGTTCTGCTAACGGGAAGCTATGTTTCCTGGCTTCAAGTTCCGGTAGATTATCAGCTACTATTTGGTCCAGAATCATTCGGTGCTCCCTAGGCTATGCTCTGGCTAAACTTAATTAGCTGCTCCAGTTTCTCCAGGGCATGACCGCCATCCACTACTTCTTCAGCTAAGGCTGCCCCCTCCTTTAGTGTTTCCACCCTGTCTCCAGCCAGTAACGCGGCAGCGGCATTCATCAGCACCACATCTCGCTGGGGACCCGGCTTGCCCGCCAGGACTCCGCGCAACAAGGCGGCGTTCTCATCAAGAGTGCCACCCTTCAAGCTATCCAGACCAGCCTGAGACAAACCGAAGTCCTCAGGGCTGATGGAATAGCTCGTGATATGACCGTCTTTGAGTTCACAGACCTGGGTTTTCCCGGTGACGGTGATTTCATCTAAGCCGTCCTCGCCGTGGACTATCAAGGCATGCTCGCAGCCCAGACTTTTGAGCACCAGTGCCAGCTTCTCCAGCAGCGCGCCATCGGCTACACCCACCACCTGAGCTCTGGCACCGGCAGGGTTAGTCAGTGGACCGAGAATATTAAACACGGTGCGAATGCCAATTTCACGCCGGGGAGCGGCAGCATATTTCATAGCCGGATGAAATACCGGGGCAAACATGAAACCTATCCCCACTTCCTGTAAGCACCTCTGCACCTGCTTGGCATCGAGGTCAATTCTGACGCCTAAGGCTTCCAGTACGTCAGCACTGCCACACTGGCTGCTCATGGCACGGTTGCCGTGTTTGGCTACCTTGAGCCCGGCTCCGGCAACAACGAAGGCAGCAGTAGTGGAGATGTTGAAGGTGGATGAACCATCGCCACCGGTGCCACAGGTATCTACTACCGGACCGGCAACAGACACCGGAATGGCTTTAGCCTTCATCGTCTTAGCCAGGCCGACGATTTCGTCAACCGTTTCTCCCTTAAGTCTAAGTGCGGTGACAAAAGCACCAAATTGGGCGGGGGTAGCCTCTCCCTCCATTATTTCTTCCATAACCGAGGCGGCTTCCTCCATAGTCAGCGAACGCCCTGATATTAAGGCTGTGATTGCTTCTTTAATCATTTGGGTAACTCCTCTTCAGTTATCTGACGAATTTGAAGTGGCTCAGGGTTGACCGCTCCTACTCTGACCTCTCGGCTTGACTCAAACCATCGACCATATCCGTCTTTGTAATACGCTACTAAAAACCACCGGTCGTCTTTTTGCACCGATGATAATTTCTTTGGGCTAGTTTCTTTCCCACTTGCGATAGTGTCAAAATTATGACGCCGTCGCTCGCCTGAAGGAGGAAAGACAAAGGAATACACATCGGTAGCTGGTCCAGCACCAACATTGCAAAGTTTACATGCCAACTCTTTAGGGGGCTCCTTCGCATAAGCTTGGCGGGCAAGCTCTATGGGCATATGCTGTATGTTAGCAATATCTATAATAGGACGGAGAGCATCATACCTCTGCTCTTTCATCTCTTCAGCCATTTTCACGCTGGCGTCTGCTTGCTTAGATACTGATAAAGTAGAGAAAGCTGTAACCGCAACTAGCGCAATCATAAGAATTATTTGAGCCCAATCCGCTGATTCTAGCTCGCTCGCGCGATAGGTTAAAAAAACAGTAAATAAAAGAACCAAAACCAACAAAATAATAGTAATAGGACTAATGGTAGGACGCTTCCTTCCAATAATAACTTGGACTAGCTCGATTATGAAAATCGCTAGTACTAAGATGATGGCTACTATCAACATAATGGTATCAATTGTCATCTCTTCACCTCCAAACTATCTTCCGTATAATGAGTCCCTTTTCAACCTCACCCCCTTTAATTCCCCCTCTCCTTCTCAAGGAGAGGGGGAGGGGTTTGTAAGAGGGACTTCGTCCCTCTTTAACGCCCTTTGGATAGAGAGCTTTGCCCTTCTCTTACTTCTACTCTCCCTTCCTTTCCTAAGCAGGGTTATAAAAAACAGCTTAGTTACTCAACCCACTCATAGGGTAGCCACCCACTCTTACCGTAGGCATCACCTTCCAGAACTCTTACCTTTCTGAGGGTAAAGCTGGAGTCAATAACGAGAACCTTAGTGCCATTAGGCACCGGAAATATTCTGCCTGAAGCCTCTAGCTGTGCCATTCCAATGTAGTCTTTGGCAAGACCAGCTTTCGCCCACATATCCATAGATTGCTTGTCAACAGCAAGATATACGGTGTCTAAGTTGCCTGCACGAATGAATGCTTCGGAACCTATGGTTACTGATGGTGTCGTTTCTGTAGTAGTGCCTCCTGGACACGTACCCATACTAATCCCTATTATAATAAGTACCACCAATACCCCACAGAGGATAAAGAATTTCTTTCTGCTAGTTTTGGTTTTGGGTGTTTGTTCCTCTACCATCTATTGCCTCCTTATAAAGTTTTGCACGGCCCTACTTTCTAAGGGAAGGGGGTCAGGGGGATGGGTTCTAAATAACCTTATTATAATCTAATTGTAGGAAATTCCTTAATACGTCCTTCCCGGCTTCGGTCATAAAGGATTCGGGGTGAAACTGGACGCCCTCCACCGGGTACCGGCGGTGCCGCAGACCCATAATGGTGCCATCAGCCGTCCAGGCAGTTACCTCCAGGCAGTCGGGGAGCCCATCACGCTTTACCACCAGCGAGTGATAGCGAATGGCGGGGAAGGGGTTGGGTAGCCCGGCAAACACCCCCTGGTCTTTATGATATATGGGAGAGGACTTGCCATGCATAATCTCCCCGGCTTGCTCAATCAAACCACCGTAGCTATAGCCAATACACTGGTGCCCCAGGCAGACGCCGAGTATCGGTAACCTGGGTCCGAAATGTCGGATGACCTCGTTGGAGATGCCGGCCCGCTGCGGTGTAGATGGGCCGGGGGAGATAACGAGCCGCTGAGGCTTCATCTTATCAATCTCCTCGAGAGTGGTCTTATCATTGCGTTCCACCACTACTTCCTCACCTAGCTCACTCAAGTACTGGAAGAGGTTATAGGTAAAGCTATCATAGTTATCAATCAGTAACAGCATGACTCCCCTCAGATATCAGGCCTGTGCTCTCGGCCTGGCTGATAGCCTTGAGTAGCGCCTGGGCCTTATGCATACTCTCCTCATGCTCGCGCTCAGGCACACTATCATAGACAATGCCACATCCCGCCTGTGTATAGGCAATACCCTTTGTCACCACCATAGTTCTTATGGCTATCGCCATGTCCATGTTGCCGGAGAAAGAGAAGTAGCCGGCAGCCCCGGCGTAGGGTCCCCTCTTCTCAGGTTCAAGCTCAGCAATTATTTCCATAGCCCGGATTTTCGGCGCACCGGATACAGTGCCGGCAGGAAAGCAAGCTCTCAGAGCATCGAGGGCAGTCATGTCACGTCGCAGCTTGCCCTGCACATGAGTAACCAGATGCATAACATGGGAGTAACGCTCAACATCCATCAGGTCACTAACCTCAACCGTGCCTGGCTCGCTCACACGCCCGATATCGTTGCGTCCCAAATCCACCAGCATAATATGCTCGGCACACTCCTTTTCATCACTGCGAAGTTCCTGCTCCAGCATGGCATCCTGAGCCGGATTTTTCCCCCGTGGCCTGGTCCCGGCCAGAGGGCGGGTCATTACCATACCATCCTCTACTCGCACCAGAATCTCAGGTGAAGCCCCGATAATGTGAAAGTCGTTGAAATCGAGAAAGAACATATAGGGGGAGGGATTGATAGTGCGTAGTGCTCTATAGATTTCAAAGGGGGCAACATCGGTAGGTTGGGCCAAGCGCTGCGACAGCACTACCTGAATAGCTTCGCCAGCCGTAATATACTCCTTTATCTTACGCACTCTGGCTTCAAACTCATCTTCGGAGAAGTTTGAGGAAAGCTTATAGCTTGTCACCGGACGAGTGCCAACCTTCATATGCTGGCCCGGCTTGAGTGGCTGGCTCAACCGGTCTACCAGATTATCAATCTTGTCCACCGCTTGTTGATAGGCCGCCTCTATGTCTCCATCAAGACGGGCGTAGCTCAAGACCTTAATCTTATGGGTGACATGGTCGAAGACAAGCATGGTATCCACAAACATAAAAAGCGATTCAGGCAGTTCTAAGG
>SDBU01010649.1_pt1 | contig 10176 bp, 23 predicted proteins | sample 2277071 | NCBI WGS metagenome assembly SDBU01 (sample SAMN10397929, study PRJNA504765) | marine sediment metagenome | isolation source: marine sediment core GS08_GC12, 126 cmbsf | place: Arctic Ocean: Gakkel Ridge, Loki's castle | collected 2008 | reverse complement strand
GCAGGAACATCTTTTATAGAAATTTTTCTAGCCCAAACATCTTCTACTAATTGTTCACTTGCTCTTCTAGCTGCTTCTTTGGCTCTAACCTTTGCTAATTGTCTTACAGAAACTATAGTAGGCGGTATTCCTATTATTGATGGGGGAGTTATTCCTCTTGGTACTATTGCCATTGGTGGGGGTGTTACTCTCCCCTTTGTAAGAATTATGGCTCTACCTCTACCTTTTGTTATGAACCCTGTTTCAAAAGGGCTAGGAGTTACAAATGTTGTTTTAACTCCCCTTACATCTACTGTTCTAAACCCTACAATGGGTTTTCCTGCTGCAACTGCACCTGCTGCTGATGGTAATGCAAATAATGCTGCTGTAACAAACGTGGCAACTCCTGTTGGAGTTCTAATATCAAAAATCTTTCTTACATCTTTTGCAGCCCTTAATAATTCCTCTTTTGTTGATTCTCTAGTTTCTTCTAAAGATAATGCTTCTAAAGTAGCTGCTATCTTTTCTCCAGCTAAAGGTAGAGCTCCACCTAAAGCTATTGGAAATCCCATTAGACCCCCTACTGTTAATTGTGCAACCTGACCTAAGAAACCTCTTTGTTCTATCGGTACTCCTCTTCCAACAGTAATTAAACCTGCTACTCGTTCTATTCGTTTAAAACCTTCAGATTCAGCAAATTCTTTTTCTCTTTTTCCTAATGATTCTATTCTTTCTTCAAGTTTTCTTAATCTTCCATCTTCTGAAGTAACTCCTCTTCTAAATTCTAGCTCTATAATTGGTCTTACTTCAACCCTTTTTCTTTCTCTTAACTTTCTTGATATTCTTTCCAATTCCCTGACATCAACTTCTGCTGTTACTGGAACTTTTGCTATTGCTTCTTGAGTTATTATTACTTTTCTTCCTGCCTCTGCTGTGGTTATAACCCCATCCTTAAATGATACTTCCCTTCCCTGTTTTATTAAAGTTCTTACTGTTCTTTGCTGTGATTCGGTTAATGCTGCGAATTCCCTTTGCTTTTCCAAAGTTTCTAAAATTCTTTGCTGCCTTTCTTCTTCTCTAGTTAATGGTTCTTCTTCTCCCTTTAATGCTGCTGCTTGTTGCCTTAATCTCTCTGCTTCTTCTGGTGGTCTAAACTTTGCTTCTCGTTCTAGTTCTTTAGCTTCTTCTGCCATCACTACTTTTTGCCTTTCTGCAAATTCCCTTTCATCTTTGCTTTCTATCCGTTTTCTTGAAGCTACTATTCTAGGATCTTCTATTGGAATTAATTTTGATCTAGGATCAAACTCCTCCGCAAATAGTGACTGTAGCAGCTCTCCTGTTTCTTTTGAGATAATTCTAACTCCTGTAACTTTAGGCTTTTTAGAAGGCTGGACAAATACTGCTCTTGCTCTTTCCTCTTCTGGAAGCTCTCTTAATCTTTCCTTTATTACTGTTAATCTTTCTGCTGCCGTTACCATAATCTTATCCTCTTAAAGCAATGCAACTCCACTCGCAACATACCATATCTTTGTCTTTCCGAATCCTGCTGGTCCGCTTCCTACAAATGTAAATCCTTTTGATTTTATCAGTCTTATTGCCTCTGCTGCCTTACTTGTATCTATAACAACTTCCCTTTCTGCAGCCCCACAGATTGCTCTATGAGACCTAGCCCTCAACTCTTGCATAGTTACCATTTTGGTCTTTAAAATTTAAACATATTTTTAGATAGTGAAGCTGCCTTTCCCAAAAGCCCAACGCCAACCATACTCTGCGTTGCCCCACCTATCCCCACAAGATTCCCTGTCAGGTTGCTGCCTATTGCTCCAATAGCTGAACCTGCCAATGGTACTGCTGCAACCAATCCAATCATCCCTTGTATCATTTTTTAGCCCTCCTCTTTCTTTTTTTTGTTGATGTCTATAATCATCTTTGGAAACTCATTGTAGAGTACATTCTTGTCATTATCATAAAATTCCTTATCTTCCATCTTAACCGTGTCCCCCCATCAGATGACCTATTTTCTTAGCTTTGATTTTCTTCTTCAACAAATCTATTTTCATATCATTGCCAGTTATGTTCCTTCTCATATTATCTGACATTGTTCCAAACATATTCTTTCCATTTTCCATTTGATTACCTCCTTATTTTAATGACATCCGCCGCCCATATTGATTGCCTCCATATTTCTTCCTTTTTCTACTTGCCCTAATCTGTTCTTTAGTCTTATGCTTTTTCCTCAAACGCTTGTTTAATTTCTTTCCCATCCTAAAGATTAGTCCACTTACCTTTTTTTCCTACTGGTAATATCCACTCCCACATCTTAAATCAAACCTCCCCTACTAAAGAATGTAGGCTTTTCTTTTTTCTCTCTAGGTGTTGTAAAGACATCTGGAATCTTATCTTCAATTCTTCTTAGAATACTTACTGATCTCCCCTCTCGTTGTCTGGATACTATTGCCTGTAATAGTTTTTGCCTACCTATTTCTGCTAGCAAAGCTCTTTTTTGTCTTTCTTTTGCTCCTGCTGCTATTGCTTTTTCTAATTTACCTAATTTTTTTCCAGCTACCTTTCCTATTTTTTCTATCCTTTCTTTTACTGCTTTTACTTTCTTGGCTTTGATTTCTTTCTTTAATACCTTTTCTTTTTCAATACCTACTTTTGCTTTTCTCAATATCCTTCTAATTCTTTTTGCCTCTGTTTGTTCTTCTTTGAATTTTTCTAATTCTGTTTTTTCTACAGCCATTTTTGTTTCCTCTCTTTCTTTATAGGACTTTCAGGTGCTTCTAGTATATTCAGGAAAAAACTCTCACCCTGTTTTTTTAACTGTGATATTATCTCCTTGAATTTTTCCCTCTTCCCTTTTTCTAACAGTAATTTTATTCTCCTTAGCTTTAGATAATCTCTTCTTGCTCTGTACTGAGCTTGGGTTCTTGCTATTGTTCCAGCAAGTGCCTTCACTTCTGTCGCTATCCCTGTCTGCCTTAACCTGTCTTTTATTATTGATTCTTTTAATTTCTTTTCCTGTAATGGTGAATAGCTTATTGAGTTCACTTCGTATATATTCCCTTTTAACTGCTTTATATATTTCTTCTTGAGCTTTGCTTTTATCCCTCTTTTCAATGCCTCTTCCTTTAGTTTTTTTGCCATCTCGTATGGTCTTTTAGTTCCTATGTCTATGTCTCTTGGTCTTATTGTCCTTGCGTAAGCTCTTGTCGCTACGCTTCCATATATTATCTGCCTTCCTTCTGACTGCCTCGCTAACTTCAAAGCCAGTTTTTCTAACTTGGTTCTTGCCCTGAATCTTTCTTTTGCCTTTATTTCCGAGACTAACTCAGCCAACTCTTTTTGCTTTTTTCTGATTGATTGTTTTAATTCTACCATTTTAAAACACCAAATCCTCCTCATTTATTCTGAGGAATTTTGCTTTCTTTTCTTTAAGAATGGATAATTTTTTCTTAGAAAGATGCACTAGTAACTGTTGATTATTCCTATTAATCCTGATTTTAGCTAAGTAGTCCATATTAAACAAACTACACGCATTATAATATTTAAGTACTCATTAAAGAAGGCTTTGGCTATAAACCCCCACATTGGCTATAAACTATTTTTTTAAATTTCTAATCTTCTCCCTTATTGCTTCTTTAATAAATTCTGGTCTTGAAATATAACCATAATCCTTATTGTTTATTATTTCCTCTACTTGTTTAAGAAGTATATTAGGCAAAGCTATTGTTGTATATCCCTTTACTGGCATAAAAATCACCTCTTTGAAAAGTAAATATTCTACAAATATAATAAGAATGATAGGTAAAAATCACAAAAATATACCGAAAGATATAAATAGTAATCTACAATCCTATCAAATAAAATAACTATTTTAGAGTGATTACGATGGAAGTTATAGGTGCATGATGAAAAAATATTGTGGGTGGGCTATTGCATCTTTGATATTTGCTTTTTTAGGTGGATTTATAGGAATAATATTAGGGATAATAGCTTTATTCAAAATTAAGAAAAACCCTAATTTAAGGGGTAAAGGTATGGCAATAACAGCAATCATTATCGCTTTACCTATAATGTTTTTATGGGTATATTTCGAAAATTTAGATCCTACAAATTTTTTACCTGAAGAATCCCAAGCTAAATTATATTGTAAGGATATATGTCTAGAGAAAGAAAACTTAAAAGAAAGTTATATTGGGATTAATCCCGATAACCAAAGCCAATATCTATGTTCTTGTGTGGATTCTGAAAATTATGAAATAATTGAATATATTTTTTGAAAATAGTTAAAATAAGAGAAAGATTTAAAAATAATCTTCTTAATAAGGCTATTAAATGAAATATGAAAAAAAATTAAGTAAAGAAGCATTATTAACTAGATATTGGGTAAGGTTAATCAAAAGAGTGATTAAGGTGGTTCTAGCATTATTTGTTTTGTTCTTGATTGTAATGGGAGTTATCTGGGCTATACCTAGAGTATTAAGTTGGGCTTTGGGTTAATTAGGTCAATTCAATAATTTAATCTCTGTATTTTATTTAAGAGAAAGGCTTTTATAGAAATCCTCCCCTTTCATATATTTGTGATGATATATGATTGGTAGTGTAATTGTTATTCAAGTTCTTGGTACAATTTTCTACTATTTTACTTATAGGATATATAAAAAAAATAATGTGGAAGTTGATTTATCAAAAACTTCTTTCAAATATTTCACTTTGACATTTGCCATTTTAACTATAATAGATACTCTTTTATTAATATCGCCATACATATAACAAAAAATAAAAAAGACATACCTAATCCAAAACCAAACATAAAATCACCCCAATTAATTTTTTCCATTACTTTAATTTCCTCTTTTTAGATTTCATTCCTTTAAATCTAAGACCTACTAAGATTTTTGCAGGTGCTCTAATCTTCATTAATTCAGTTCTCTTTAATCTCATAATGTCTTTTTTCGTAGCCCTAGATTTAATAGGTTTTCCAAATATCTTTTCATAATCAATACTTATTCTTTTACTTTTACCTCTAGTCATATTTAATCTCTGTATTTTATTTAAGAGAAAGGCTTTTATAGAAGCCCTCCTCTTTCATATATTTGTGATGATATATGAAATTGAAAATTTTTGATTATAAATGGGAAATCCCAAATTATTGGGTTGCTGCAATCTTTTGTTTTTTGGCTGCATTAGTAATGGTTTTTATTTATCGGGGTGAACATAAACTTTTTTTAGTTGGGTTAATTCTATTGGGTGTAGTTATTTTAATATATCTATCACCGAAAAATAAACCATAAAAAGCATAGCTGAAATAAATATTCCTGTTGCGATACCCACTAAAAACATTTTTGTTTCTTCTTTCATTCAAATTCATCTCTATTAAGCCTAAAATATTTCCTATTACCTCTTTTCTTTAATAGAAGAAGTTTTTTCTTAGCTAACAATAACATTTTCTTCTTTGCCGTTACTGCATGAATGCCTATTATCTTGGCAGCTTGTGAAGGTGTTAATTGTTTTTTTGAACTATTCATAGTTCTCAATATACTTTCTTCATATGGATGGAAAGGTCTTTTTTTAGTTTTCTTTGCCATTATTAATCTCCTAATCTAAATTGTATTTTATGATTCTTAGGGTCTTTAGCTAACTCTATTTCAAAAGTGAATTTATCTCTTTTCTTGATCCCTAATTCATCTACTACTTCCATAGGAATCCTAATATAAAAAGATTGTTTATTTCCATGAATAACCTGTTGTATTGCTACTGTTTTCTTTATTTTGTTTTGTTTTTCTTTAGGTTCTAATTTTCCCTCAAATTTATCTTCTCCCATAGATAAACTATATAATATAACTAGTATATAAATTTTACTAAAAATAATATTACTATTATTCAGTAATAGGAAGTTTTATAAGTAAAGGTATATCTCTAAGTAATATTACTTAAATTCATTATTAAAAATGCAATACGACCAATACGTAGATTTAACAAAAATCTCAAGAAAGATTTACAAGAATGTAGAACCTGCTGTAAAAGAAGTACAGCTTAAACTTTCTCCATACACCCCTAAGAAATTTGGAGAAAAGAAAACCTATTCTCAAGACTGGCATATTTATGAGAAGGCTTGTCGTCAGGAAAAACTAATGTTTTTCAGAATACTCAAAGATGCAGTAGATCATTTAATGATTCAATATGAATACAAGGGCAATGGCAGACCTCCAGCTTATTATGGAGATATTGTAAAATCTCTTTGTATCAAAGCCTATCATAACTATTCTTCTTGGAGAACTGAATCTGAACTAAGAATAGCTAAGAGTATGGGAATAATTGATTATGTGCCTAAGAGAAGTACCTTATTGAAATACTTGCAGGATGAGAAGATAACTAAACTATTGCATAAACTCTACAAAGTAATTGCAGAGCCTTTGGCACAGATTGAACTTTACTTTGCTTGTGATGCAACAGGAATCTCAAACAAGTATGGAAATACAAGATGGATGAAGTTGAGGCATACTAAGAATGAGTTTAAGCATAAAAGGGAATATTCTAAGCTGAATATCATATCTGGCAATAAAACGAATTGTATTTGTAGTGCAAGTATCACAATAGGCACATCTCACGAAAGTCCTTATTTTAAGGCTTTATTGGATGATACTGTTAAGATATTTAATGTTAAAGAGATAAGTGCTGATGCAGGTTATTTTTCAAGAAAGAATGTTAAGGCTGTTTCTAAGGTAGGTGCTATACCTTTTATTATGCCTTTAAAGAGGGCTAATGTTCCTAGCAGGGGTAAAGTATCTGCTTGGGGTGCTATGCTTAAGTTATGGAAGAATTATCAGATGGTATTCGCTGAACATTATAATCAAAGGAGTAATGTTGAATCAACTTTTGGTGCTTTGAAAAGAAAGTTTGGTGATTTCTGTAGATGTAAGAAAACTGAATCGCAAGAGAATGAAATTCTATCTAAAATTGTTTGTTTCAACGCTGTTATTCTTGCTGAGACTTTGCTTTCTTATGATTTGAAGAAAGGGTTTATAGCTAGTTAATAGCCAAAGCTATTAAAGAATTAGTCAAACCATCCAGAATCATCAACCATCCTTTTCTTTATTATTCCAACCAAATCAACGCCCTTGTCCCTCAAGTCCTTTAATAATATCTCAAGTCCTTTTCTGTCATTAATGTTTACTTCCCTCTTAAATATCTTCACAAACGAGGAGTTCCTTATTACAATCTCTAGCATATCCCCATGCCTGTCAAAGCTGACGTGCTTTGGATTCATACAACCCCGCCACCAAACAATACTGCTGCGATTATTAGTGTGACTACCACCGCCAAGATTATTGCCTTTGAAGATACTTTTCCTTTAAGCATCAGGTTTTCCTTTGCCTCTATAGCCCTTAATATTATTTTTTGCGGCTCTGATGATCTCTGGTTGTCTCTTGTGTCTTTTAACATCTCCCCTGCCTCCAATGGTCTCCCTCTCATTTTATCTATTCCTTCTTTGCTTATTGGGCTTAAATCCCATTCTGGTACTATAAACGTGGGATATTTCCCCCGCCATAGCCAAGTGTAATTAACCGCACCCTCAAATATGTTGTCCCCTACTATTAGCATACCGTCCCTTATCTCCCCCACTACTGGCAGTATGTTCCTTGTCCTCTGCAATAGCATAACCTGAACCTTGTTTTTTACTGCCAGTTTTTTCAACTGGCTTTTTACTGTAAAAGGCAATTTGAATGATTTCTTCTTTAGTTTTTTCTCCTGTTTTCCCTTTTGCGAGATAATATCTATCTTTTCGTTTAACTCCGCTAATTGCCCTACCAACCCTTTCTTCTTTGGCTCTTCTTTTGGTTGTTCTGTTTCCTTTTCTGGTGACTCTACCACTTCTGGTGGAATTGGAATCTCTACCTCTTCTTTTAGTGGTTCTAATTCCCTTGGATTAATCGGTACTACTTCTGATGGAGTTGATTTTTCTTTTACTAGTTTTTCTTCTTTTATCTCTTTATTTATCTGTTCCTTCTTCTTCTCTATTTTTTTTAAATCCCTTTTTTTCTTCATTACTTTTATTTTTTCCTTTATTTTTTTAATCATTTTTATTCTCCCTCTTGTTCAGTCTTTTTGGCAAACCATCCTTTTTTTACTTCTATTGGCTTACTCTTCTTTTCGGATTTAATTTGAGTAACAAAAAGCTGAGCCCAGAACCCTTTCTTGCTCATAGAAGTTGAAGTTATTATCTGTGACCTGCTCATAAAATATTTGGATACATCCTTTAAATCCTCTGCCTCTGAGTAAAGTGCTAACTCCTGATAATGCCTTACGCCTAATTTGCTCAGCCCCAATTCCTGTGCAGTCAGGTTTCCTATCCTTGTTGTATCCTTTATCCTTAGTATATCCCTGAAGAATTTGAACTGGCTATCTTTTTCAGGTGCTTTTGGAGAGCCATAACTTGTGTCTTTATCCTCTAGCTTTTTTAATTCCTCTTCCAGTTCTTTTATCTCGTCACTCGTTATTTCCTCTGTCATTTTTCCTCCTTACCTCCAAATAATTTTTTAATGCCATCAATAGTTGATTTTACTTTTTCCTTATCCATTCTGGAATATATCATAAAGCCTATCCCAAGTAATACTCCCAGAACTGTCAGATTGTTTATTATCCTTGTCGGGTCTATCAATGGCATTTTATTTCTTGACTTGGATACTCTCCACAGTTATGTTCCTTTCCCTGTAGTATTCCTTTTGGTTTATTATCTCCTTGTCCCTTTTCATAAGTATGTATCCTTTTTTTAGAAGTTCCTTAACCAAGTATATCTCAAATTCCTCATCACTTTTTGCTTCCATATCTTTCTGTACTTGTTTTTGCTCTTCTGTCTCCTTGACTCCAAACAATTCAGAATATGGAAGCGGATAGAACCTGTAGCTTGTCTTGCTACTTGCCATCTCCAACCTGTTTTTTATCCTATCTATCTTTAGCTTTATATATTCGCTTCCACTCTGAAATATGTAAAACATCTTTAGGTTGTCAATGTTTCCTTTAAAATCTCCAATTCATTCAGAAGTTTTGCTATTGCAGCATATAAGTCAAGGGTTTCTTCCCCTTTTACAAAAACCTTCTTTGGTGGCTGTTCTTCATTGGTTATAACCAACTGCACTTCCCACTTGCTCTTTACTTTTTTCTCTGCCATTTTTTCCTCCTTAGATATATTCCTCAATTTTTTCCTTACTTAAATTTATGAATACGAAAGCTCCTATTAAGATAGAGATTAAACCAAAAGCCTGTGTAAGTAGAGTATTTATATTCTCCATATTGTAGATTGCTATATAGATTCCTATGCTTAATATTGCTATTCCAGAAAGCATACCGATTATGTAATCCTCTAAAATAAACGCCAGAACTAATAATAAATATGCCAAGACCGAAGCCACGAATATGAACCCTACAGTCATTCTTTATCCCTCCAATTCTCAAGGAATTTCATAAATGGTGCTAAGATTAAATAAGCCCCGACTCCCCAGAATGGCAATGCTATTGAAACCCTTAAAAAATCGTTCACAAGATTTGGAAAACCACTAACATAAAGGTTGATTCCTATAATCATTGCCAACATCCCAGCTATCATCGTGAATATTCCCTCTTCCAATTTATAATCTAACCATAGAAGTATGAAGAAAATTATAAATGAAACTAGATAAAGATAATACTGCTGGTCCTTATCTTCTTCTACAACTATAGAGCCCGTGTCCCCAGTAGAATAATTAAACGTGTATGTCCCTAAATCTGAATAGTTGAATGTCTGGTTGCAGGTGAAAGGCGAGTACTGTGTCATTGATCTGTCATCCAATAAGGTGCTTCCGTTATGGTAGAACTTTATCCCTACGGTTGTGCAATCATTAGATGAAATCAATACTAGGCAGGGTACTTCATTAGTCAGCATAGTTCCCTTACATTCATCCAGAGCATAAGTTAAAAAAGAGAATAAAGATAAGAAAACTATAAAACTTATGATAATACTTATTTTATTAAAAATATTCTTCTTCATCCTCATCTCCTATTCTTGTTTTCATTTTATTTAGGGATATTTGCGTGTTTCTTAATTACTATTGTCATACTTTCTGGATGGTCTCCAAAAGTGCCATGCGTGGACATTTCTACATCTGCATCATCTGCTATAAACTGAAATACCACCTTGTCTCCTTCTTTAAATTC
>SDBU01010648.1_pt1 | contig 10176 bp, 8 predicted proteins | sample 2277071 | NCBI WGS metagenome assembly SDBU01 (sample SAMN10397929, study PRJNA504765) | marine sediment metagenome | isolation source: marine sediment core GS08_GC12, 126 cmbsf | place: Arctic Ocean: Gakkel Ridge, Loki's castle | collected 2008 | reverse complement strand
TTTGGCCAAGCCGGCTTGAACTAAAACAGTGTTCGTTTTATCATCTTCTTTAACAGCAACCATAGTCAGATCAGGTGGTATTTGCCTCTTTTTCTTGCGGGAAACCACGATATATCAGATGTTCACCCCAACAAAATGGGATAACCTATTGATATAATGGTATTTTGATAGTATTTTTAATGATACTTGTAGTCACTAATGTTAGATATTATATGATAATTTTTCTTGACATACAGAGATATTCGGTGTATATATGTAGGCATGCATGTAGTCGAAAACAAATCTCCCTCCAAAAAAGGAAAGAAAATTTACCACTCCGTTCTCCTGCGCGAGTCCTATCGAGAAAACGGCAAGGTCAAGAAACGTACTATTGCTAACCTTTCTCATTGCAAGCCAGAGGAGATCGCCGCTATCAAAGTTGCCCTAAAACATAAAGATGATCTCTCTGAGCTTGGCTCCCTTAAAGAATCAGTTACACTTCAAGAGGGTCTCTCAGTGGGGGCGATCTGGACGGTCTATCAGACTGCAAAGAGAGTTGGAATTGAAAGAGTCCTTGGAACTCATTTTTCTGGAAAGCTGGCCATGTGGCAAGTTATTGCACGAGTAATCGAGCAGGGCTCTAGACTTTCTGCAGTGAGACTGGTCCAGGTGCATGCAGTCTGCGACGTTTTAGATATAAGGCGAGGCTTTGATGAAAATGATCTCTATGAGAATCTAGGGTGGTTGTCAGATAATCAGCAAAAAATCGAAAAGGCCCTCTTTTCTGTCAGGCGAGCAAAACAGAAACCTGAAATATTCCTCTACGATGTGACCAGCAGTTATCTGGAGGGCACGAAGAATTTCTTTGGTGAATATGGCTTCAATCGGAACGGCAAAAAGGGCAAACAACAGATTGTCATAGGGCTGTTGTGTGACGAGTTTGGAGAGCCGGTTTCAACTGAGGTATTTGCTGGAAATACCCAGGATCCTCAAACCTTTGCCTCCCAAGTTCACAAGGTGGCACAACGCTTCGGCTGCAAGCGGGTTACCTTTGTAGGGGATCGAGGAATGATCAAAGGCCCTCAGATAGCAAATCTAGAAGAGGGCTTTTACTACATTACCGCCATAACCAAACCACAAATCTGCTCCTTTATGGATCAAGGCATTATCCAGATAGGATTGTTTGATGAGGATATCTGTGAAATAGAAGATGATGCTATACGCTATATCCTCAGGCGTAATCCCGTTCGGGTTGCACAAATCAATGAGTCAAGAACGGATAAGCGCAGCAGTGTTGAAAAACTTCTTAAGAAGAAAAACACATATCTATGTGAACCCCCAAGAGCAAAGGTAGAAACAGCCATAAAGGAGGTTAAGGGAAAAATTGAGAAACTCAAAATTAATAAATGGCTCACTGTTATATCTCACCAACGAACCTTGGGATTAGAAGTAGACAACAAGGCCCTGGATGAGGCATCACTTCTTGATGGCTGCTATGTCATTAAGACAGATCTTCCCCAGGAAGCAGCTGACAAAGAAATCATCCATGATCGCTATAAGGCCCTCACAGAGGTTGAAAGGGCTTTTCGTACTTTATAAACCGAGCTTTTGGAGGTGAGACCAGTTTATGTACAAACCGAAAAGAGCACTCGGGGACACGTCCTTGTGGTGATGCTTGCCTACATGATTGTACGGATATTACGTAAGGCCTGGCAGAAGTTTGATTTGACGGTTGAAGAAGCATTGAACCAGCTGACTACGCTTTGTTCGATGGAGATGAAGGTCAAAAATCAGGGATCCTGCCTAAAGATTACACGGCCGCGTGAAAAATCAAGGCAATTATTGAAAGCCTTAGATGTTAGGATGCCAACAGTTTTCCCCCACCGAAAGGTGCGTGTAGTCACAAGAAAAAAGCTCACTGAAAGGCGAACAAAGGTCTAAAATTCCATAAGTTATGGCTCATTAGGAGTCTTTTCTTTGGGGTGAACATTTGTTAGAGAGTGGAATCTCGTACTCAAAGATAGAGGCTACATACAGGGTCGACATATCAATCTTGATTTCCATTCTACTCCTCATTGGGGAGAAGAAAGCCAATTGGAGAATCATTGGATCTCCACCCGTGGAAAGGCGATGAAGAGTGTGTTGTGTTTCTTCGCCCAAGATCTGGATACCACCTACTTGTGCTATTCCAATGGCCAACTCTCTAGAGAAGAGGCTCCTGATGAAATCCTCAACTTCGTTTCATTTTATCGAAAAAGCCAGGGTAATTTCCCTGATTGCCTGGTTTTTGACTCAAAATTAACAACCTATAAAAACCTGAATGTTCTCGATAAAAAATTTGGCATTAAGTTTATCACGTTGAAAAGAAGGGGTAAGAACATCCTTCAAAAAATAAAAAACATTACGACCTGGAAGAGGATCCGGCTCAACAAAGCCTCTCGTAAATATCAGCTATTGAAGGTCTACGAAGAACAGATAACGATAAAGGACTATGAAGGTCCACTTCGACAAATTATAGTGACAGGCACAGGGGGAGAGTTACCCATGCTTATCATTACTAATGATTTTGATACCTCTGCCAAAGAAATCATCGAAACCTATGCCCTTCGCTGGTTAATTGAAAGCAACATTCAGGAAAACATTGACTTCTTCAGCTTAAAAGCCCTTTCATCTCCGGTAATTGTGAAGGTAGATTTTGATATTGCCATGAGCCTCATTGCCAATACGCTTTATAAAACGCTGTCAAGAAACTTCAAACTATTCAATAAATTAATTCTGATTCTGGGTCTTCTGGAGAATCTGTGGGTAAAAAAGATTAACTTTTGAAAAAAATCATTGATAAATCATCTTAACCGGTTAATTCCAGATATTAATATCATTAGGATCAAAAAAATGTCTTTTACCCCCGTGTTGTAAAGCCAGACAGCATAAGGGGAATTTTCTACTGATAAATTTAACACGTATTTTTATTAATGATACCGCTCGTTTTTTTGGCTATCAAATAACAGTATTCTATGACAAATTGAGAATTATGCCGAAAATTGAAGGAATTTAACTTTTGCAAAAACAACAAATCTTGTTGTTAAAAAAAGCAGCGATATTTTGATGTTTTATTGTGCAATATTAACTAGTTAAATGGAATATTGAGAATTTAAACCCACAGATTCTCCAGAAGACCCATAATTCTAAACCAAAAACCGTATACGGAAATATAGTTGAGGGTAATGCAAAAATCGGCATCACTGCTGATATGGTTGAAGTAAAATTCGCTAAGAGATCATTCAATCCCCTAATCATGGATTGGATAAGCTCTCTGCCTAAGTTACATGTCCCATGGATGAATAATAAATTGATTGAATATTCATTCGAGTAAAAATAGTATTTTTTATTACCCGTGATAATCCCTGTTTAAGAGATCCTTCATGAAGGAGAGAACCCTGGTCGCTGGATGTCTCTCCAAGAGAATCTCGATATCGATTAACAGAGGTGGGCCGCTGATGGTAAGCTCCATTAAACAAAAAACCGAAGGAGGGAGCTATAGACGAGTTAACAACATGTGGCCCACATAGAACTACTCTTTAGTTCATGCCTTTCATATCCGAATAGCCCCACCTTAAATCCATCTCGGCCGACTTTTGTGGGAAATTAAAAGATATTCTAAGAAAATCTAACATTTGGGCAGATTTTAGGAGTTCGAAAACCAAATTTAGTTTCTAATTCGACTTAAAGATGTTGATTTTGATGAAAAAAACCCTTTTTGATACGAATATAGGTTGTGTGAAAATTAAGTAATATAAAGGTTGACAACAAAAAAAAGATGATATAAACATATTTTACTTACTGAAACTATATCTTATTATGGGAGAAAATGTTTTTTAAACTCTTCTAGAGGAAAACATCCCCATAGTCGAAGTTGCTGAGTAGGAAGTCATGGGTAGATTGGGAAAAAGCAGGCTCCAAAGCTCTTGGGGATCGAGCTTGGGAACAAGCCAAAAATATCATAAAAGAACATAAACCAAAGCCGTTGGATAATAATATTCAAGATGACATAGATAGAATCATAAGGTCGGTAGAGCACGGAACGAAATGAAGGAGCTCTTGAGTAAAATCTCAAAAGAGTAGCCCAGTTCACTTAAGAGACATTTGTGTTGATGCGCTAGAATTGAAAGAGATCAGAAAGGACGTGGTGTAAGTTGACTGAGGGATTTCCCCGACGTTAGAAGGTGTAATAGATCAACGGAGGGGGGATGATAAGCGGGGTGCTAAATCACATTCCAGCTAATATTCTAAAGAAAGGGGGGAAATTCCAGATTGATACTAGCTGATTTTAAATGAGAAAGGAGGTGAGGTAATATACCATAAGCATCAATGGCTTTCAAAATCATTCCTAAAAAAGGAGGTATTAAATTATGAAATTAGTGAGTAAGTTTGCTTGTCTATTGGTTGCGGGGGTATTGTTGGCATCCCCGGTGGGCATCTGTGCAGCCGCGGATGAGTCGCGGTTGCACATGGTACTGAAGCGTAATAAGCTGATCGTCGCCACCTATAGCACGGCGCCACCACTGTGCTTCAAGGACGAAAAAGGGAGGCTCGTCGGTTTCGAAATCGACATCGTCCGCGAAATCGCAAAGGGGCTGTTGGGGGGCCCCAACAAAATCGAGTTCCTCATAGTTCAATCCGAGGGGCGATTTCCATCTGTGCTTTCAGGCAAAGCTGATTTGGGCATCGCTTCGACGACCATTTATCCGGACCGGGCGAATCGGGTGGCATTTACCACACCTTACATGGACAGTGGCGTCGCCTTGCTTACGCGTAAGAATGTACTTGTCAATACGATCGAAGAATTCAACAACGAGAAGTACGTGATGGGCGGGAAGACCAACCCGCAAACCGTGCAACGGGCGAAACGCTACACACCGAAGATGAAAACAAAATGGTTCGATACGGACAGCATAGCGTTTCTCGCACTCAAGAGCGGGATTGTCGATCTCATCCAGACAGACCCGCCGATCGCGGATTGGTACGCCCTCAAAAACCCGGACCTCAGGGTGTTGCCAGAGCGTTTTGGCAACCTCCAGAACAATGCCATTTTCATGAAGCCAGGCGACTTCATGTGGTGGCTGTTCTTAGACACCATGGTCAAGGAGCTGCGGTTCGGGTCCCGTTATGACGTATACACGGACCTGTTCAGGAAGTGGTTCGGTAAGGATCCACCGCCGCAACGCTTCTACAGCAAATAATTTAGAAAGCAACTCTTCGGCGACTCACAGTTTCGTGTGGGCCGCCGATGCTGTTGCGCGGTGATTCAACCCCTCATGTTCCTTGACTCCCATTTCATCATTCGTTCTCTGCCTCTGTTCCTCGATGGAGCGGTCGTTACGGTCGAACTATCGGCACTCAGCATCGTGATCGTTCTGGTCTGGGGACTGGTGGTTGCCTTTGGCCGAATGTCGCAGTATCGGCCATTGCGTCTTCTCACTGGCAGCTATATCGAGACGATGCGGAATACGCCGCTCCTTGTGCAGATGTATTTTATTTATTTCGGTCTCGCCACGATCGGCTACAGGTTACCCGGTTTCTTTTCGGGTTTGCTCGCGCTTTCACTGCAGAATAGTGCCTACGTCGCCGAAATATATCGGGCTGGAATTCAGTCGATCAGCATCCAACAAATCGAAGGAGGCAAAGCACTCGGCATGACGCGTTGGTCTGTCCTAAGGCTAGTAGTACTTCCGCAGGCATTCGTACGTGTAATTCCCCCCCTCGCCAATCAATTCATTCTGATCATAAAAGATACGTCGCTCGTCTCTGCCATTGCGGTTGGCGATCTTATGCAGGCGGGAAAAATGTTGTCTGAGCGCACTGCTGCGGTTTACGAAATCTTTCTCATTCTTGCCCTCTTCTATCTGGTGATGACTTCGATCGTGGCTGGGATGCTACGTCTGTTCGAACGTCACTTCGCCATAGCTCACTGAGTGTCAGATGATGATTTTTAGCGAACTGATTAATAACTTCTGGTACTTGCTCAGGGGCGCGGTCATGACATTACAGATGTCTGCGGCATGCATCGCTCTCAGCTCCGTGATCGGCATAATAGTGGCACTCCTCCAGATATTCGGAAATCTCCCCATTCGGTTGTTCATGATGGTGTATCTTTACATCAACCGAGGCGTGCCGCTGCTTGTTCTGCTGTTTGCCATGTACTTCGCGTTGCCCTATGCTGGTATTAATCTTCAGCCGATTCTCGGCGGTATCCTCGTAATCTCCTTGTATTTCGGCGCGTTTATAAGCGAAGTTTTCCGAGCGGCGATCACTTCGCTACCTGGGGGGCAGTGGGACGCTGCTCGCAGCCTCGGGATGCGCCTGCCGCTCATTCTCTGGATTATCATTTTTCCGCAGGCATTCCGATTAGCAGTCCCACCTTTTTTGAATACCTGTCTGGTCCTTATTAAGAGCACATCGCTGGTATCCATTATCGGTTTGTGGGAGCTGACTTTGGCCGGACGCGAGGTGGTGGAACGCACTTCTGCTGCCTTGCAGATCTTCGCCGGAGTCGGTCTCATTTATTTCTGTATTTGCTATTCTATTTCCCGCTTTGGGCGATATCTCGAGGAGCGCATGCGCTATGCTCACTAAGACATCCGTCGATACTACCCGTCCAATGGTCGTGATTCGCAACGTTAGTAACTGGTTCGGACACTTACAGGTTCTGAAAAACGTATCGCTCTCGGTGAACCAAGGTGAAGTGGTGGTAATCGTTGGACCGAGTGGCTCGGGGAAGACCACACTCCTACGTTGCATAAACCTCCTCGTGGACTACAACGAAGGAGAGATCGAAGTCGATGGAGAGGCGATTGGCTACCGCACTGGATCCAGAGGTCAGCGTGTCCGGCGCCCGGAAAGGGAAATTGCTGCCGCACGTGGCAACATCGGGATGGTTTTCCAAAGCTTCAACTTGTTCCCGCACATGACAGTGCTGCGGAACATCACAGCAGCACCTATGCGGGTGAAGGGAAATGCCCGTGAAGAGGCGGAATCGTGTGCCCGCGACCTCTTGGCTCGCGTCGGACTCTCAGATAAGATAAGCGAATATCCAATCAAGCTTTCCGGTGGCCAACAGCAGCGAGTCGCTATCGCCCGGGCCTTGGCCATGCAGCCGAAGGTGATGCTTTTCGACGAGGTAACCTCTGCTCTTGACCCCGAACTGATCGAAGATGTGCTGCTGGTGATGAAGCAGCTTGTTCGGGATGGGATGACCATGCTCGTAGTCACTCACGAGATGGATTTCGCCCGCGACGTTGCACACCGGGTCGTATTTATGGATGAAGGATCAATCGTCGAAGAGGACTCTCCAGAGAAGCTCTTCTCGAATCCATCCAGCGAGAGACTTAGGGCATTTCTCAGGCGATATACCACTTAGATTTTTGTAATTGGCGTTATTGCCGGTAGATACTGGTACCTCCTGACAAGGTAAAGTCTTTTAGTTATCGGACATCGGAATATTCATCAACGGTTTCACTTGTTTTTTGTATGATATCCCGAACACACTTTGAACCAGATAAAAAAGCGGAACTATTTAACGCTGATTCCCTGAGCCTATGAAAACCGTCTCTGACTTTCGGCTCTATTCATGCGGGAGGTTTAAATGGAAAGTCCCATTTTCCAACCGGTCAACACGCCGGTCGAGCAGCTTGACACACCATCCCTGGTGGTTGACCTATCCATAATGGAGCATAACATCGAGAAACTCCACTCATTTTTCCGCCAGCACGATGCTAGAGTCCGGCCCCATATTGGATCGCACAAGTCTCCGGCTATTGCCCACAAGCAATTGGCTGCGGGGGGTACGGTGTACGGTATCGCCGTCACCACTGTCGGAGAAGCCGAGGTGTTTGCCCAACACGGTTTTACGGACATCTTTATAGCCAATGTAGTCGTGACTCCCCAAAAGATATGTCGGATGTGTTCATTGGCTCGCCATGCCATAATAACCGTTGCCACTGACAACCCGAAGAATGTCCACGATTTGTCTGCAGCGGCGCAGGAAACCAGTGTGGTACTTAAGGTGGTAGTAGACGTTCACACACGGCTGGAGCGCTGCGGAGTGGAGCCAGGGAGACCAGCAGCAGACCTCGCCAGCGCCGTTACCAAAGCCAAGAATCTCCATTTCGCTGGACTCATGACGTACGAGGGGATGATCCTCACCGATGATACCGATGAGTTGATTTGCGAGTCTCGGAACTGCATACAGCTGGTTCTCGACACCCGGCATTTGATAGAAAAAGCTGGTACGCCTGTGGAAGTAGTGAGCGTAGGCGGTACGCACAACTACGAGATAGCAGGCGCAATGGCGGGGGTCACTGAGGTTCTGGCCAGTTCATATGTGCTTAGCGATTACCGGTACAGCCGGTATCGAACTCAGTTCAAGCCCGCCGCCAAAGTGCTGTCCACCGTTAGCAGCCATCCTGAACCGGGGATTGCGATCATAGATTCAGGGGAGAAGTCTGTTGGAAACGATCAGGGTCTCCCAATGATCGATAGAATCCCCAGTGCGACGCTAATGAGTTTAAGCGCGGAACATGGTATCGTCAAACTCGAACGGGATGCCCAGAGTAAGGTGAACGTGGGAGACAAACTGTGGTTGGTTCCATGGGACATCAGCAGTTGCGTTAACCTCCATGACTACATACACATGGTCCGGGAAGACAAGCTGGAGGCTGTCTGGGAGATCGCAGCTCGTGGACGATATCGATAGTAGATCAAATGGGAGGATAAACCAAATGGACGATTACCGACCTCAAGTTGGAACACCTATTCAGGATCTGGATACTCCCTGCTTGCTAGTTGACCTGAATGCCCTCGACAACAATTTCAGAGTCATCGGGAAGACATACAAAAACACCACCTGCAAAATGCGTCAACACTCTAAGAATATCAAGAGTCCTGTAGTGGCGCAGAAGCAGATTCGTGCCGGCGGCACGGTAGGCGGCGTTTGCACTGCTAAGGTGTCTGAGGCGGAGGTAATGTTCCACGGAGGTATATACGACATACTCATCGCCAACCAGGTTGCGACGAAGGACAAGATGGCCCGGCTCAGTGCTCTAGCTAAGCAAGGAGACGTGAAGGTAGCGGTTGACAACCTACGCAATCTTCAAGAAATTTCAGAAGTTGCTCAAGCCCACAACACAACGATAGGTGCCCTCATCGAAGTCGATACATCCTTGCACAGGGCAGGCATCAGAAGAATTGAGCAGGGTGTGCAACTTGCCAAGCTTGCGGTTGAGTTGCCTGGGATCACATTCAAAGGGGTTATGAGTCACCAGGTGCTGTCTGGAAGAACTGACAGGGAAACTCGTATAACTGAGGGGCGAAAGTACCTTCAGATGTGCCTAGATGTTAAGGATGCCATTGAAGCAGCAGGCATCCCGGTGGAGGTTGTGTCCACCGGCGAGACGTGGACCTATGACATAGCCCCTGGCGTCCGTGGAGTTACGGAGGTGCAAGGCGGCACCTATGCCCTCATGTCCACACAATATGCCTTCATGGAAGAGTTCAAGATAGCAGCTAAGGTCTTGGCAACGGTCATTAGCACTCCGGGTCCGAAAGTGGCGATAGGGGATGTGGGTTACAAAGCTCTGGCATCGCCGGGTGGCATACTGCCAACGTTGGAGGCTGCCACCGGTGTCTGGGTTGACTCCCTTCAAGGCGATCACATTGTGCTACGTTGTGAAGGCTCCATGCCCTTGAACATAGGCGACCAGTTCCTCCTGCAGCCTGGCCATCAAGACAGTCTGGTCAACCGTTGGGACCACTTCATCGCGGTGCGGAACGGGTTAGTGGAAGTGGTGTGGGACATCCCAGGACGGGGTTGCTTTCACTAGTACGGCAGCTATAACAAAATTTAATGCAACGAGGGTACCAAACGTGAGTTGGCGAGCCATGCCCTGAGCGTAAAAGGAGCGGTCGTATGAGCGAGCTGCCAACCCTCGGTGCCAATCCTCGTCGAAGGGGAATCCGGGGCCTGCAAGCATCTGAAAACCCTTCACTAGGAGGCTGTCCGAGAATAGGCTGATTGGCCCATTATCCCAAAAAGAAATCTGGAAGTATTCTCAGATATGCTCGTGTCTAAATCATAAGTCAACTAAAACACGGGGATAATGAGATGTGAATTATTTATTAAAACAACAAGATATAGCATAT
>SDBU01010647.1_pt1 | contig 10176 bp, 9 predicted proteins | sample 2277071 | NCBI WGS metagenome assembly SDBU01 (sample SAMN10397929, study PRJNA504765) | marine sediment metagenome | isolation source: marine sediment core GS08_GC12, 126 cmbsf | place: Arctic Ocean: Gakkel Ridge, Loki's castle | collected 2008 | reverse complement strand
GTGCGACGTCGCCCCTTCCGGGTCATCCTCTTCGATGAGATAGAGAAGGCCCACCCAGAGGTCTTCAACATCCTGCTCCAGATACTGGAGGACGGCCGCCTGACCGACGGCCACGGCCGCACAGTGGACTTCCGCAACACAGTTGTTATAATGACTAGCAACCTGGGCACGGAGGAGTTTGGCAAGCAGTCCTTCGGATTCCTCCGCGACGGTGGCTCTGAACGGGACGTGGCGCGGTTGCGCTCTTCCATTGAGACGTCTCTGAAGAAGGCCTTCCGTCCCGAGTTCTTGAACCGGATAGATGAGATAATCATCTTTGACCCTCTCTCAGCCGATCAGATCAAGCAGGTCGTCGCTCTGATGGTGAAGGAGATGGGCAAGCGCCTAGAGGAGCATGAGGTGAGCATCGAGCTCACAGAGCAGGCCCGGGAGTGGCTGGCTAAAGAGGGGTTTGACGCCCTATTCGGCGCCAGGCCGCTACGCCGCACTATACAGCGCCACCTGGAAAACCCTCTGTCCAAGAAGATACTATCTGGTGACTTCAAGGAGGGCGACCACATTGTCGTCGACGCCGGGGAAGGAACATTGGTCTTCACCAAGACTGAGAGAGGAGCACCCATCACCCTTTAGGGAGAGCCAGATGTTGCCTGGAGAATCTGGCTTTGTAGATGTGGGTGGGGTCAAGACCCACTATGTAGCAGCAGGAGAGGAGGGACCTCCCCTGTTGCTCATCCATGGCCTGGGGGCCTCGGTTATAACGTGGCGAGATAACATAGGGCCCCTCTCCAGGAGGTTTAGCGTCTACGCCCTGGACCTCCCAGGCCACGGCGACACCGACAAGCCCGACCTGGACTATAACCTGAAAACCTTCGTTGACCACAACCTGGGTTTTATGGAGTCCTTGGGGCTGGAGCGGGTCTCCATAGCCGCGAGCTCGGCGGGTGGCGCCATAGCTATGAGGTTAGCCCTGGACCATCCGGATAGGGTGGACAAGCTGGTGCTGGTGGACAGCGTCGGCCTGGGCAGGGACATCTCGATATACGTCCGCCTCGTGTCCCTGCCTTTTATGGGCAAGATACTGGAGAGTTCCCGGGTAGGCGGCACCAGGTTTATGTTGTATAACGTCTTCTACGACAGCCGATTCGTCGTCGATGGCCTTTTACAGGAGCTGTACAGGAGCCGCCAGATGCCCGGGGCCAAGGAGGCGGTGGTCAGATCCGTAAGGAATGGGGTAAGCCTAGGGGGCATCCGCAAGAGGTTTGTCTTCCTCGACAGGTTGAGGGAGATAAAGGCTCCCCTGTTGGTGGTTTGGGGAGCCCAGGACCAGATCCTTCCCGTGGCCCACGCCTATGACGCCCTCAAGGCGGCCCCTCACACATCCCTCAAGGTCTTCGATCAGTGCGGCCACTGGCCCCACATGGAAAAGGCGCAGGAGTTCAACGATCTCGTGTCCAGTTTTCTGGCTCCCTCGTAAGGACTAGCCAGAATGAAGCGCGGTCTCAAAGAGGCGATTGGCAGAACCCAGCAGACCCTTACTGGGCGAGAGCGTAATCTCCGGCTCCTTCTACTGCTCCTAGTACTTGCCATCGTAGTAGTCGTCTGGCTTCTACGAGACTGGCTACCAGACATCAACAGACAGGTCGTTGGCTACCCCGCAGTCTTTCTTCTTAGCCTCATTGGAAGCGCATCTATCCTGCTGCCTATACCCAGTCTGGCCGCGGTCTGCGCCGGGGGAGTACTCCTGGTTCCTTTGGCGGTAGGTCTACTGGCTGGCTTGGCCGAAGCCTTAGGTGAGTTTTCGGGGTATGGCCTGGGCTACGGTGGTAGAGGGATAGTAGAGCAGCAAAGGCTCTACCAGGTAGCATGTCGTTGGATGGAAAAACGCGGCACCCTGGTACTATTCCTCGCCTCGGTTATCCCGAACCCCGCCTTTGATATCATAGGAATCGCCGCCGGGGGGCTCCGTTTTCCCATACTGCGGTTCTTTCTGGCAGTCTGGGCAGGGAAGACCCTCAAATCTCTGGGTATCGCCTACGCCTGCTACTTCTCGGCCGATGCCGCCAACCGAATATTTCAATGGATGGCGAGCTAGTACAACAGGTAGTGCCAAGAGAAGTGCGTAAATTCTCTGAGGGGTATTGGGCGTCTGAAGGGACATCGGAAGCTCAACCACGTTCGAGTGAGGGGTATCGACAAGGCAACGCTGCATTGCCTGATGTCGGTGATTGCCCTACAGGCGCAGGCTGTGGCGACTAGTTCGAGGGCGTTGGTGAGGAAGGTGGCGTGAAGATTCACGAAATTTCTATTAACGTTGACGTTTGGAGTACTTTGAGGGTATTGACAAATACCCGGCTCTACTATATAAAGGCTGTGAAATCGGCGGTTTGACGACAGAAATACAGTTTGGTATAATTCAGAAGGAATATGTCAACTAAAGACCTCTGTTTTCACGCATATTCGGACAGTTTAGGCGCTGTCCGAGCGGTGGGTAAGATATCTTCATTGCCCCTCCAAGCGTTAGGTAACAAGTAAGGAGCATTTTATGCCTATACGGGGTTTATTAGCTACTACAGTGAGCGAGCGAAAGAAGCATTCTACCCGCCGCATCAAGAAAGGGTTAGAAAAGCTCAGCGAAGCGATGCGTCTGGAGATGAAGAACGATATCATCCGGGGTAACGTTTTGCCTAAAGATTGGAGAAATCGAGTTCTCAAATAATCAAGTAGTTGGCTAGAACAACCGCATCCGGCTGAATCAGGTAAGGACGTTCCTTACCTGGTTTGTTTAGGAGGAGGATTCCTGTGCCCACGTCTCACCAAGAAGAACCGTATGAGTGGTATGACATTATCTATCCAACACAAAAAAGGGGACGGAGAGACATACAAATATTACTGACAAACCCGGAACCCTTGAATCCCACACCATATGCGATACTTGAATACATTATGGAGCCAGAACGGGGCAAGAAGGGTCCGGCATGTAAGTCGATAATAGTTGAAAGGCGGTATAGAGACAAGGATTATACAAAAGCTATTGCTGCCTATTACCATAAGTCCTTTCGGCCCGTCAAAGCTGAATGTATCAGGTTGCACTTTTTTTCAACTCGCATAACCGATTCGGACCTAGCCGAGTTAGAGGAATATGAACGTGATTATCTTGGTTTTTGCGTGATTCGGCCCTTTCCTTTCCGGAAGATCGGCCGCACTGTCCTCAGGCGCATTGGCAACGTAGCGTCGCTAGAGTTTCCCACATGCGAAAGTAAGTTTGATGTGAACATTGGTGGTTCCAGGCTTCAGTTGATTGGAACAAGTTTCATAGAACAGGACACGATCGTCGCCGCCTGCGCGTCAACGGCGATTTGGATGGCCACGAGCATGTTGGCTCAGCCATATGGACTTAGGGAGTACTCAACCTCGGAAATAACCGAATTAGCCAATGAGTACCTGACTCCAAACAGGACAATGCCATCAGAAGGGTTGTTACCTGAACAGATGATTCATGCCATGCAATCGATGGGGTACGACCCTCTGTTGGTCGGGATTAGCAACCCAAGCCAGGCGAGGCACCTAATTTACAGTTATGTGGAGTCGGAAATTTCTCCTATTCTGTTGTTATCATTTGTCGGTGCTGAACATGCGGTAGTCGCAGTAGGACATGGTTACAAAACACCCGACAAGCCTGCTTTCAGCGAAGTTCAGTGGCCTAATGAGGAACCCTTACGATTCGCACGCAGTTCAGAGTGGATTTCAGACTTTCTGGTTAATGATGATCAGCGGGGCGTCTTTAGAGTAATGAGTTTCTTAGATTTGGATGTGGATGGGTTAAAGGGCCTCATACTATCACAATATCCTAACCTTAATCCAGAATCGATTGATCAATTAGGCACCGAGCAATGGAAGTGCCCTGTTTCGATTGATATGAACATGGGAGAACACATTTTTGGTCAAGAGCCCGCGAATCTATGGGGTGCAATTATTCCACTACCCGACGGCGTGACCCTTACTCATGAACAAGCAGAGGGAAAGGCTGCTAGATTATTGCGCTACTGGCTGTCAGAAGTGGAACTATCCCTACCTCAAGATATTGTCTTGCGCACATACCTTATTCCTTCAAATAGATATAAGAATGTCATAGAGGATACAGATATGCACAGCTTTGCAAAACTGCTGTACCGAGGAAAACCGATGCCTCGATGGATTTGGGTCACTGAAATCACTGACGTGGATTCATACAACTCACAAGAAACTTCCGATTGGTTGATTCGCGGGGAAATTCTTATTGATGCCACTAGCAATCCCTGGACTCCAGATTTTGTGGCATTCCATTATGTACCCCCCAGAGAAGAAGTAGGTGTCCTAGCAACCATGAAACCAGATCACGAGAGTACTGAAGATGCCTTGAAATTCGTTTGGGCGACACAAGAAGACAGAGCTTATATGGGTTGGATTCCTCAAACTCATTAATTGCGAAATATGAATAAGGCTAAATACTTGAATGTTTACACGGTACCGTGTAAAATTTATCTATGCCTAGTCGGGCTGAAAAAGAAGGTAAGAAAGGGTGGCGTGCGGAGAGAGTACGCGCCCTGCGCCGTCACCTGAAACGAACCCAACAGGAGCTGGCCCAAGAGCTGGGGGTGCGCCAGCAGACCATCAGTGATTGGGAGACCGGTGTGTACAGGCCACGGGGCGCTTCCCGGACGCTGCTGAATATGATCGCCGAGAGGGCCGACTTTGGGTATGAGGTAGACAGAGAAGATGGTGCCACCTCGGAGGTGCCCGGGGCCTAACAGGCCAGGCAATGTGCCTTCCCAGGCTAAGTAGTGTAGCTACAGGCTGAAGCTCTGTCGCTCCAGATATACTGCCTGTGGGGAGCCTAAAAGGGGACTGGACACACGGATGCGAGTATGAGGACATCGGCGACCCGTGCTAGGCCCACCGAGAGGTCTCTTCACCACCTCTGGCAGAAGACCTCCAACCTGAATGAGGGCCTGGTCACCGAGGGGGGAGATGTCTTGCGAGTCCTCTATCCCGGCAGGCCCAGCTCCCAGGCCGGTCCAGACTTTCGAGACGCCGTGATCGTGACCTCAGATGGCCGTCTGCTGAGGGGTGATGTGGAACTTCACCTGGATGCCCCTGACTGGCGGAATCATGGCCATCACCGGGACCCCCGCTACAACGGCGTGGTACTTCACGTAGTTCTCTGGCCCAGGGGCCAGGTTACCTCTCCACAGGAGGCCAATCTCCAGGCCCCGATACTGGCCCTGGCTCCCCTCCTGGATGCCCTTGGTAGCACGTCCAATTCCAGACCGGGCACCCTCTCTGCCCTTGCATCCCTGGATGAAAAAGGCCTGGGCTGGGTCCTGGACAGGGCAGGCGATGAGCGGTTCCTGGCCAAGAGCAATGGCCTGGCGATGGAGATGGAAGGGCGATGGAACGAAGGGGTGCTCTACCAGGGGCTCATGGAGTCCCTGGGCTATGCCGACAACCGAAGACCCTTCCTGGAGCTGGCCAAGCGTGCCCCCCTAGAACTCGTCATGTCCCTGGCCAAGGGGCCTCCTGGTACCCGCTTCTTAGCTACTCAGGCCCTGCTTCTCGGCGTAGCTGGCCTACTACCCTACCTAGGCTCTGAAGAGCAGGCTCGGGAGTTAAGGGCCTTGCGGAAGCGCCTCCACAATGTAGGTACGATGTCGGTGGGCCGATGGAACCTCTTCAGGGTACGCCCCCAGAACCACCCTGTTCGGCGCATCATTGGAATGGCCCGCCTTTTGGACCGCTTCATGGAGGTTGGCCTGGTTAGAGGTCTCCACACCCTGGTCGCAAGAGATGAGCCGGTTGCCCTTGCCCGCGGGTTGATGGCGACCCACTTCATCGGGCGAGGGAGGGCAGATGAAATGGCGGTAAATGTGGTGCTTCCTTTCTTCTATGCCTGGGCCCGTATGGCCCGCGAACCATCCGTGATGAGCATTTGCCTTGATGTCTATGCCCGGTACCCCAGGATGGGAGATAACCGGATTACCAGGGAGATGAGGCGTCTCCTCTTTTCTGATGGGGGACCCAGGGTCGTTACGACGGCCCGCCGGCAACAGGGCCTCATTCACCTTTACAAGACTCTAAATATAAGGCTGGAGGGTATGGCTCTACCACTGGATGCCCAAAGGGCGTGACTTTCTGCTATCATGGTCAAGATATCCGAGGCCATCCATTGGGAGCGGGTCATGGAGTTGGAGAATCTGGGGGTCAAGGGCATGAGCCTTCTGGAGGGGGAGTATCTGGACCTGGCGCTAAGTCTGCGCCATGGCCTGGGCCGAGAACCCTCGCCCGACCAAGGCGTACTGCTACTCACCAACAAGCGGGTCATTCATCTGACCAGAGACGGTCGACAACGGGATGTGGCCTTTGCGGCCTTGAACGATATTCAGGTGGTGGAGGTCAAGAACTCTCCAAAGACGAGGAGCGCCCTGATCTGGGGGTGCCTGGGTGTGGTTGTGGGGATACTCCTATATCTGGTGGTTCAGAATCAGTTCGGAAATGCCATCTTCTCTGCTGTCGTGGGGGTGGCGGCCAGCCTCATGGGCGTCATTCTTATAGTGGACTACTTTTCCTCCCCGGAGCGGGCCGTATTGGTCCTGCAGGCGGGTTCAGCCCAACTTCAGGCACGTCTCCATAGTCGTAGAGTTTCCAGAGACGCCTACACCTTCATCAATCGCCTCTTCCAGCTCAAGGCCTCCAGCGTAGACACGGGCGGGGAGTCCACATCTCCTGGCGCAGAGGCCCCCATACCTCCACAGGAGAGCCCTAGCCCAGACGAAGGCTGGGTACCACGTCCAGATTCCACAGGGAACGAGCGCCCTGGAGTAGATGACGGTAACCCGCTGCAGCAACCATAGCACCGTTATCTGTACAAAGGGTGGGGCTGGGAATGAGCACCGGTATAGCAGAGTGTCTCTCCATCTCCTGACGCAGCAGGGCATTGGCCGCTACTCCGCCACCCAGAAGGACACCTCTGGCCCCGTGTCGCCTTGTCGCCTCCAGCGTCTTCTCCACCAGCACCTCCACGATGGACTCTTGGAAGGCGGCGGCCATGCCGGCTACGTGGGAAGGGTCGGGCCTCCGCCCTTCCGGAGGGGGATAGAGCTCCATCTCCTGGGCCCTGCGCAGCAGGGCCGTTTTGAGCCCGCTGAAGCTGAAGTCCAGGGTGCCCTTCAGCCAGGCTCTGGGGAGGTGCAACCCCTCGCTGCTGTTGGCCGCTACCCGCTGAATGGCGGGCCCTCCGGGGAAGCCCAGCCCCAGTATCCGGGCCGCCTTGTCGAAGGCCTCTCCCGCCGCATCGTCTCGCGTCCGACCGAGGAGAGAATAGCGTCCGTGGTTCTCCATAAGGATTAGGTCTGTGTGCCCGCCCGAGGCGATGAGGCACACCAGCGGGAAGCCGGGGTCCTCCTCGGGGTCCGTGCCCTCCAGCCAGGCGGCGTAGATGTGACCCTCCAGGTGATTGACGCCGATGAGGGGTAGGCCCCTGGCAAAGGCCAGGGCCTTGGCGAAGTTGACCCCCACCAGTAGAGAGCCGGCCAGTCCTGGCCCCTGGGTCACCGCTATCCCATCAAGCTCATCCAGGGTTATCCCGGCGCTATCCAGTGACCGCCTGACCGTGGGGACTATGCTCAAGAGGTGCTGTCGGGAGGCCACCTCGGGCACAATGCCTCCATACCGGGCGTGGAGGTCGATCTGGGAGGCGATGATGTTGGAGAGGACGATTCTTCCATTCTCTACTACCGCTGCCGCCGTTTCGTCGCAAGAAGTCTCGATGCCCAGTATCTTCATCCCATGCCTCTCTCATTGTGGGCCGGTGCCTATCCAATGATAGGCGGGTGTAGTCGTGCGGTCAACGGCAGCGGACCTCCAAAGTAAGTTGGCTGTGCCGGTGAGCCGGGGGGCGCAAGTCTATCGGGCGGCCGTCCCTGTACTCGTTCATAATGATGGGTAACACTGGTAAAGTGTCAACATGAGAATCATCACAGCAAGGGTTCCTGGGGCCACGCGCCTAGCCAGGCTCCCGGAGCTCTCCAGGATGGCCAGGCACCGATTGAAGTGGTTTGACCACTACTGGGCCCGTAGGCACAACGCTGCCCTTACGTGCCGCTATTTCGGAATCAGCCGGCAGACGTTCTACCGGAGGCTGCCTTTGAGACGGAATTCGTACTCCCACCTCGCTCTCCCAAACTCAATGGCTGCGTGGAGCCCGCGCGACGTACTCATACGGAGGAGTTCTATGAAGTCACCGAGTTCTCACTGGAGGTGGCCGCCTTGAACCGGGAACTCCTCGCCTGGAATCACCTCTACGAGACGGTGCGGCCTCACCAGGCCCTGGGATACAAAACCCCAGACCAGTTCTACCAGGACTGGCTCAAGCCTCATCCCATGAGATAAGGAGGTGTTGTCCGATATGTCCTGACCCAGTACAATCCCTTGACAAAGGCCAGCCCCATCTATTAACATTCCTAATGTGTTAGCACTCTCGGCGGGAGAGTGCTAACTTCGGTGAGGAGGAAAACCTAATCTCTCAAACAAGGAGGAGTCATGCCCACCAAGAGACGAGTCAATTTCCTGCCCCTGGGCAACCGGGTGGTGATAAAGCCCCTGGATGATAAGGAGGAGCAGAGGAGTCCCGGCGGCATCTATATACCGGACACCGCCAAAGAGAAACCCCAAGAGGGTAAGGTGGTGGCTGTGGGGCTGGGCAAGCTCGGTGAAGACGGCAAGCGGATTCCTATGGAGGTAAAGGTGGGGGACAGGGTGGTCTACTCCAAGTACGCCGGCACGGAGTACAAGGAGGACGACCAGGAGTACCTGGTAGTACGAGAGGACGATATCCTCTTCAAGAGGGGATAGCACCCAGATTCTCAGAGCGCTTATAAGGAGGAAAGCATGCCCAAGCAGTTGAGCTATGGCGAAGACGCCCGGGCTGCCCTAAAGAGGGGCATAGACCAGATGGCCAACACCGTTGCCGTTACACTGGGGCCCAAGGGACGCAACGTGGTGCTGGACAAGAAGTTCGGCCCACCCCAGGTGTGTAGCGACGGGGTGACCATCGCCAAGGAGATCGATCTGGAGGATCCCTTCGAGAACATGGGCGCCCAGCTTCTCAAGGAGGCCGCCACCAAGACCAACGACGCGGCCGGCGACGGCACTACCACCGCCACTGTCCTAGCCCAGGCCATCATCCAGGAGGGATTCAAGAACGTGGCCGCCGGGGCCGATCCCATGGCCCTTAAGCGGGGGTTGGAGAAGGGCAGGGATGTGATACTGGAAGAGATCAAGAAGATGGCCAAGCCCGTCGAGGGCAAGACCCAGATCGCCCAGGTGGCCTCTCTCTCCGCCCATGACGAGGAGATGGGCAACCTCATCGCCGAGGTCATGGAGAAGGTGGGCAAGGACGGGGTCATCACCGTGGAGGAGTCTAAGGGCATCAAGTACGAGATCGAGTATGTGGAGGGGATGCAGATAGACCGCGGCTACATATCCCCCTACTTTATCACCAACCCCGAGCGTATGGAGACGGTCCTCGAAGACCCCTACATCCTCATCACCGATAAGAAGATTTCGGCGGTGGCCGACATCCTCCCCGCCCTGGAGAAGATCCTCAAGATCAGCAAGAACGTGGTCATTGTGGCCGAGGACTTGGAAGGGGAAGCCCTGGCCACCCTGGTGGTCAACAAGCTACGGGGCACCCTTAGCTGTCTGGCGGTGAAGGCCCCTGGCTTTGGTGACCGGCGTAAGGCCATGCTGGAGGATATGGCTATCCTGACAGGAGGCCATGTCATCAGCGAAGAGATAGGCCGCAAGCTGGACTCGATCAACGTGGAGGACCTGGGGCGTTGCCGTCGGATTGTCGCTACCAAGGAGGAGACCACCTTTGTAGAGGGGCGTGGCTCAGAGGAGGCCATCCAGGGTCGTATAAAACAGATCAAGGCCCAGATAGAGGAGACCACCTCCGAGTTCGACAAGGAGAAGCTACAGGAGCGCATGGCCAAGCTGGCTGGCGGTGTAGCGATCATCAAGGTGGGTGCCTCCACCGAGGTAGAGCTGAAGGAGAAGAAGGGCCGCGTGGAGGACGCCCTCTCGGCTACACGAGCCGCTGTAGAGGAGGGCATCGTCCCCGGAGGCGGTGTGGCCGTTATC